>Ga0075369_10000739_pt1 | contig 10596 bp, 10 predicted proteins | sample EndMethybrTD3034_FD_71400 | JGI IMG/M metagenome (GOLD analysis project Ga0075369, IMG submission 71400) | Populus endosphere microbial communities from Tennessee, USA - Endosphere MetaG P. TD hybrid TD303-4 | ecosystem: Host-associated > Plants > Roots > Endosphere | place: USA: Tennessee...
GACAGGATCTCCGCTTCATCGGGCCGATCGTCAAGCGGCAGCACCGGCGGGGAGTAGCGAACGTTGTTGCGCACGGCCAGGTTGTTGAGTGCGAAATCGAAGTGGGCGCTCTGCGAAGGCGGCGGTGGCGGCAGAATGACATCCGCGTGGCGCGTCGTCTCGTTCAGATACGGATCGATGCTGAGCATGAACCCGACACCGTCAAGGGCACGGTCGAGCCGGTCGCCATCGGGTGCCGAGAGCACCGGATTTCCTGCGATCGTGATCATGGCCTTGATCTGGCCGTCGCCGGGGGTGTCGATTTCCTCGGCCAGCGCGGCGGCCGGCAGTTCGGAGAGTGCTTCGGGGTAACCGGAGACGCGGCTGTGCCACCGCCCGGTCTTGAACCCGCGCCCCGGCTTCGGTGGCCGCGGGGCGGGCATCGCCGCGCCAAGCGGGAACATTGCCCCGCCCAGGCGGTCGAGGTTTCCCGTCAGGATGTTGATGACGTCGACGAGCCAGCTGCCGAGCGTGCCGAATTCGACTGTGGAGGTACCGATTCGGCCATACACCGCCGCCGTCGGCGCGGCGGAGAGCTCGCGGGCGAGATCACGGATCTCCTCGGCGGCCACGCCACAATGGCCTGCGACCGTCTCCGGCGAGAAATCGGTGGAAAGGGCCTGGACCTCGTCGACACCGTTGACGTACTCGGCCACTCCCCCGAGATCCACAAGGCCCTCGTCGAACAGCACGTGCACGACGGCCAACAGGAGCGCCGCGTCGGTACCCGGGCGAGGCGATATGTGACGATCGGCGAGTTCCGCCGTACGGGTGCGGGCAGGGTCGATGACGACGAGCCGGCCGCCGCGCTTGCGCAGTGCCCGCAGCTTGCCTGGAAAGTCCGCGGCGGTCGCCAGACTGCCATTGGACACAAGGGGATTCGCGCCGATGACGACGAGGTAGTCAGTGCGGTCGAGATCGGGAACGGTGAAGGCGACGGGGCTGCCGAACATGAGCCCCAGCGCGACGTGCTTGGGCATCTGGTCCAGCGTGCTCGCGCTGAACACCTGACGGGTGCTGAGCGCGCGGATGATCACCGGGGGATACAGGGCGCCTGCAACCGTGTGCGCGTTCGGATTGCCCAGATAGACGCCGACCGAAGTCCCGCCGTGCTCGCGGATGACTCCGCCAAGCCGTTCGGCGATCACGGCATAGGCCTCGTCCCAGGTGGCCTCGGTCAGCACGCCGTCACGCCGGACCAAGGGCCGCGCCAGCCGGTCGGGATCGTTGTCGAGTTCGGCGAAGCTGGCGCCCTTCGGGCAGATGAAGCCGCGGCTGAACACGTCATCGCGGTCTCCGCGGGCGCCGGTCACCCGGCCGTTGTCGATGGTCAGCGTCAGGCCACAGGTGGCCTCGCACAATGGGCAGATGCGGAGCGCTTGGTCGGTCTCCGGCATATCAATGCTCCTCTCGTCCGCACCGCAATCCTGCGCCGCTTACCCCTCCTCGTACACCTTGGGGTCGAGCGTGCCGATATAGGGCAGGTCGCGGTAGCGCTCGGCGTAGTCGAGGCCGTAACCGACAACGAACTCGTTGGGGATGTCGAAACCGACGTAGGCGATGTCGACGTCGTCACGCACGGCGTCGGGCTTGCGCATCAGCGTGCACACCCGAAGGGACCGCGGATGTCGGGTGGCGAGGTTTCGCAGCAGCCAGGACAGGGTCAGGCCGGAGTCGACGATGTCCTCGACGATCAGCACGTCGCGGTCGTTGATGTCGCGGTCGAGGTCCTTGAGGATGCGCACGACGCCCGACGACGACGTCGACGACCCATACGAGCTGACGGCCATGAACTCCAGCTGTGTCGGCAGCGGGATGGCCCTGGCTAGGTCGGTGACGAAGAAAACCGCGCCCTTCAGCACGGTCACAAGCAGTAGGTCCTGGCCGTTGGCATCGATGGTCTCGCGGTAGTCCTCGCCGACCTTCCCTCCGAGCTCGGCCACCTTCGCCTGGATCACCTCCGACGAGAGCAACACCGACTTGATGTCGCCGGGGTACTGCTCGGCAGCGTGCTCGGACACGACCACAGCGTGCCACATCCTCACACCGGCTCGATGTTCAGCGTCAGCAACCCGTCGCGACGGCAGGCGATCAGCCGCTGGTTGCGCAGCGGCGACCCGACGGCCACACCGCCCTGACCCCGCCACGCCGAGACCAGGGTGTCCACCCCGCGGATCTGCTTGTCGGTCAGCCCGCAGGCCCCGCCCGCCAGCAGCCAGCCCCGAATCACTCTGCGCCGGACCGCCTCCGGCAGCACCGCCAACCGGCCTGTGTCGAGCTCAGCACCCGCGCCGACCTCGGCCAGCGCGTGGGCGGCCAGCTCGTCGAGTGTGTCGGTGTCTTCGCGCAGTGCCGTCGCGGTACGCGCGAGCGCTTCGGCGACCCCACCACCGAGCACCTCCTCCAGCAGCGGCAGCACCTCGTTGCGCAGCCGGGTGCGGGTGAACCGACGATCGGCGTTGTGCGGGTCCTGCCACGGCGTCTGGCCCAACTCGGCGCATGCGGCGTGGGTGAGCGCGCGACGGATGCCGAGCAGCGGGCGATACCACGGCGGATCGCACGGTCGCATGCCCGCGATCGACCGCGAGCCCGATCCACGGCCCAACCCGAGCAGCACCGTCTCGGCCTGGTCGTCGAGGGTGTGTGCAAGCAGCACCGGGGCGCCGCGGCGGGCGTCGTCCAGAGCGCGGTAGCGGGCGCTGCGGGCAGCCGCCTCGGGCCCGCCCGCCGTGCCGACGTCAACGCAAAGCACCTGGGCGTCAACGCATCCCAACGACAACGCCTGCTCCCGCGCGGTCGCCGCCACTCGCCCCGAGTCGCGCTGCAGCCGGTGGTCGACGATCAGTGCGGTGGTCGGCTTGCACGCGGCCGCCACTGCGGTCAGCGCCAGCGAATCCGCGCCTCCGGACAGTGCCACACACCAGCGCTCGTCGCCGAAGGCGTTGTCGCTTACGAACGCGGCGACTGCCGCCTTCAGCGCCGCTACAGCACCCTGTCGATCCATCGTTGCGGCTCATCGATTTCTGTTGGCAGTGGCAAGGTTTCGGCACTGGACCAGACTGCATTGAACCTGGTCATTCCGACCCGGCCGACGACATGGTCGACGAACGCCTTGCCACGGGTGTATTGGCTCAGCTTGGCATCGAACCCGAGCAGCGCCCGCACGATGCGCTGCAGCGGCGGTTGCTTGCGATGGCGGCGCTCATCGAACCGGCGCCGAATGGTGGTCACCGTCGGCACCACGGCGGGACCCACCGCGTCCATCACGTGGTCGGCGTGGCCCTCCAAGAGTGTGCCGAGTACCAGCAACTGGTCCAGCGCACGCCGCTGCGGTTCGGACTGCACGGCCCGCAGCAATCCGAGCACGCCGCTCGAATTCGGTTCCGGCTCAACACCGTCGCGCCTGTTGCGTACCAATTCGGCCAGCCGCCCGACCATCTCGGTGACGTTCTCGCCTGCGTCCTGGGTGAGCACCGCTAGCGCCTGCGACATGTGATCGGCCAACCAGGGATTGGCCCGGAACTGCACCCGGTGGGTGACCTCGTGCAGACACACCCACAACCGGAAATCGGCAGGCAACACCCGCAACTGGCGCTCGACGGCGATCACATTCGGGTACACCAGCAGCAGTTCGCCGCCGTTCGGCCCGAACGGGTCGTACTGGCCCAAAATGCCCGACGACACGAATGCGAGCACGGCGCCGGTCTGTGCGCCCGTGATGCGGCCGGTGACCATGTGCGGCGTGGCTGCGCCCTTTTCAGAGCCGTTTGAGCCGCCGGTCATCACTCGCATGGATTGCGTTGCGGCGCGGATCCATTCGACGCGGTCGATGACGCGGGCCTCGGGAATCTCGCCGCCCTCATTGAGACCGGTCACGTCACGCACCGGTAGCTCGGCGCTGCGCGAGGCCTCCGTCAGCTGAGCGATGACCTGGCTGTGGGTGTAGTCGGTGGCGGCGGGGCCGGGCCGGACCAGTTTGGCTCCGACGGAGGCCGCGAACTGCCAGTCGACGGTGCGGCCGACGGTCAGACTCGGTTTTGTCGACCGGGTCATGTGCTGCACCCGCACGACCGCAGGACGGCGGACAGCGCGTCGATCGCAGTGCGTCCCGTTGGTCCGGCGTTGTTGGAGATGAACGCGAAAGTGAGCACCCGCCCACTCGCGTCGGTGACGATCCCCGCCAACGAATTGGTGCCTGTCAACGATCCGGTCTTGGCCCGCAGGTAACCCGCGGCGGCGCGGCCGGCGTCGGTGTCGAGGTAACGGTTGGACAGAGTGCCGCTGCCGCCGGCGATCGGCAGTAGATCCAGCAGCGGCCTCAGCTTTGGCTGGTCGGTTCCCGCGGCGGCGTTCACCACCCCGTCCAAGGTCTCCGCCGTCAGCCGGTCATCGACGGACAGCCCGCTGGAATCGAACAGCCGCGCGCCGCCGGTGTCGATCTTGCCCTTGTCGAGCTGGCTGAGCACCGCCTGCACGGCGCCGTCGAAACTCTGCGGCCGGTCCTGCTCGGCGGCGACCTCACGGCCGATCGACTCGGCCATCACATTGTCGGATTCGTTCATCATCTGGCGCAGCCGCTCGATCAGCGGCGGCGATTGCACCGATGCGATCTCCTGGCCGCCGGGCTTCCCTGTGGGCAGCACCGCGACCCTGGAGGGGTCCACCTTCAGCGCGACGGCCAGCGCTCGCCCGGCATCCAGGGCGGGCGTCGTGGACCGCCGCGATTCGACGCTCACCGGCTGGGTGCGGCCGCCGTCGAGCATCACCGCTTCCATCGGCGCGATGTCGCCGCCGTCGATGTCGGCCGGATCCCAGCCCGGCGCCATGGCCGGTCCGCTGTAGGCGCTGACGTCGACCTGCACCGTGGTCACGTCGGTGCCGCTGCGGCGCACCTGGTCGGCCAGGTCGCTGATCCGCGCCGCACCCTTGTACCAGGTGGCCTGGCCCTCCGGCGCCGCCGACAGCGTCGGGTCACCGCCACCCTTGAGCACGACGACACCGGGCTGCCCGCCGGCCATCACCCGGGTGGTGAGCCGGGCGTCGCGGTCAAGGGCCAGCAGCGCAGCGCCGGTCGTCAGCACCTTGTTGGTCGACGCCGGCTGCATCGGCACGTCGGCGCCCTGCGCCCACAGCTGGGCGCCGGTCATCGCGTCGGTGATCCTGCCGGTGAGCGCACCGAGGTTCGGGTCGGCTACCAGCGGTGCCAACGTCGCGGCCAGCCGGTCGGGCGTCGGTTTGTCCGCGGAGTCGGCGACGGGCACGATGCCGGGCTTCGCGGTCGCCGCCGGCGGCGTCGGCTTGATGGGCTCGGCGTCGCTGGTGGAGTTGTCGGTGGTGAGCACGGCAGCCATCCCCACGACGGCGGCTACCAGCAACAGCACCGCCACCCCGACCACCACATGGGTGGATCGCCGCCACCGCGTCGGCCGCATGATTCTCCTGCTCTATTGACCGCCCCCTCACAGCAGCGTATCGCTCCACTAGGGTGAGGCCCGTCCCCAAGACCGGAGCACAGGGCAAGGAGCCGCGGCGGTGCAGTTCGACGTAGTCATCGAGATACCGAAGGGTTCGCGCAACAAGTACGAAGTGGACCACGACACCGGCAGGGTGAAGCTGGACCGCTACCTGTACACGGCGATGGGCTACCCGACCGATTACGGCTTCTTCGAAAACACGCTCGGCGAGGACGGCGATCCGCTCGACGCGCTGGTCCTGCTGCCCGAGTCGGTGTTCCCCGGCTGCATCGTCGAGGCACGGCCGGTCGCGATGTTCCAGATGACCGACGAGGCAGGCGGCGACGACAAACTGCTGTGCGTGCCCGCCGGCGACGTGCGCTGGGATCACATTCAGGACCTCGACGACGTGCCGAGCTTCGAACTCGAGGCGATCAAGCACTTCTTCGTGCACTACAAGGACCTGGAGCCGGGCAAGTACGTCAAGGCCGCGGACTGGGTGGGCCGCGAAAAGGCCGAGGCGGAACTACAGGCTTCGATCGAGCGCTTCAAGAGTTCCGGCCACTGATTTTTCATCGTCGTAACAAGGCGTAACGCCCCCGTGGTCTACGCCTTCGATGATGCAGGTGTGTTGATGCATCAGGGGATCGGCCTCGAGGCGTTCAACGCAATGCCGATGCGACGGGCCGTGCACGCGGTCTACGAGTGCTGCTACAGCGTGCCGCTGGCCGCCGATCTCGCCCGCAGCAGGCCCTACGACAGCCACGATCAACTGTTCCGACAGGCCGACGCCCTGCTGTTCGGGCTAGGCGAGGACTCGATCGACTCGATCCTGCAGGCCTATCCGGACATCGGTAAGCGGCCGGGCAGTGAGAAGTCGCAGGCCGAGCAGTGCGCGATCTGGTGCGACCAATCCGAGGTGATGGAGCATCTGTCGCACGCCTCAAAGCGTTACCTGGAGCATTTCGGCTTCGGCTTCGTAATGTTCGTCAACGGATACACCGCCCAGGACGTGCTCGCGACGATGACCGACCGTCTGCTCAACGACTTCGAAACCGAGCGCAAGGTGGTGCGCAACGAGCTTGCCCGCATCAACCGCACCCGGCTCGAGCGGATGCTCGGGCCGGAAGGCGGCTACGACAACTGGTGATCGGACTTCACCGAAACACCCAGAAGCCGCTCGACTTTCGCCACTTTCAGAAGCGCCGCCTCGGCGGCGTCGCCGCTAGGTGAGCTGCCAGTCCCTGATCGCAGTGTCCTGCTTCTGCCCGAACTCGACGACCAGGTCGGCAGGCGCCGGATCGTTGATCGGCCCGTCGAATTCGATGGTCGTTGCCGCGTTGCCCTGGGTGAAGGTCAGCACAGTCACCGACTCTGTCCCATCGGGTGACGTTCCGGAGACCATCGTCCCGCCGGTACCTACCGCCGCGGGCTTAGTCTGCGGGTTCGCGACCTCGGCCGCGGCGCCGGCGACTGCGGCCGTCGCGGCCTGGTCGTCGGGCAGGATCAGGATAGTGGTGGTGATCGTCCTCGTACCGCCCTCGCGGTGGGTGTACACGGCCGTGACACCCGGCCGCCCGTCCGGGTTGATGTCGAACGGGGCCGCGCTGTACGCCTGCGAATCGGTGAGAAGGTTCGGATCTACCGGCAGCGTGCTGTAGTCACCGGATTCCGCTGCGGCAGAACCGATGCCGCCGATCGTCGCCCCCGCCGCCAATGCGGCGAAAGCGCACGCGGTCTTCATGTAGATATTCATCGTCAGCACGGGTAGCACGCCCAGCCGCGCCAGCCGTCGCGCCAGAACCAGCCTGGACCGCAACCCATATTGCCCGTCGTGCCCCGGCAGTCCAGGCCCTGCACCTTCGGCTCGGCGGGCGTCGGTGCGGGCTGGGTGTAGGTGGTTGTGTCGTTGGCCGTTTGCGCGGCGGTGGCCGATGGCGCGGTCAACACCGGGCCCGCCATCAGTGTGGCTACGGCGAGAGCCGTCGCGATTTTGCGCATCGAGTTCTCCCTGAGTCGCTATTGACGAGTACGTGAACAAGGACGGTACCCCGACAGGGGTGTCGCCACTTATCGATTGCAGGAACAAAACAACGGTCGGACTGCATGATGGTCCGATGCATGAGGTCCTACACGGTCACTGCGACGCCCGATTCGACAAGGTCGCCGAAGCGCTCGCCGAGGAGATCACCAACGGCGAGGAAGTCGGCGCGGCCATTGCCATCGACATCGGCGGCGAGCTCGTCGTCGACATCTGGGGTGGGCACGCGGACGCCGCGAAGACCGTCCCGTGGGGCGAGGACACGATCGTCAACGTGTTCTCTTCGACAAAGAACATCACCGCACTGGCCGGGCTCATGCTCATCGACCGCGGGTTGGTGGAGCCGTCCGCGCCGGTGGCGGACTACTGGCCGGAATTCGCGGCAAACGGTAAGCAGGACATCGAGTTTCGCCACCTGCTGTCGCACAGCTCCGGTCTGTCGGGATGGGACCTGCCGTTCACAGCCGAGGACATGTACGACTGGGACAAGTCGACGGCCGCGCTGGCCGCGCAGGCGCCGTGGTGGGAACCGGGCACCGCATCGGGCTACCACGCCCTGACCTACGGCCACCTGATCGGCGAGGTGCTGCGCCGGGTCACCGGAAAGTCGTTGAAAGACTTCGTCCGCGACGAGATCGCTACTCCACTGGGCGCCGACTTTCAGATCGGCGCCCACACCGAGGACACCGCACGCGTCGCCGAAATCATTCCTGCGACAGACCCCCTCGACCTGCCGCCGTTCGACCAGCTTCCCGAGCCGATGGTCAAGACGTTGATCGGACCGCCGCCGGATCCGAACCTCGCGAACACCGCGGCGTGGCGCGCCGCCGACATGGGTGCGGTCAACGGGCACGGGAATGCCCGGTCGCTGGCCCGCATTCTGTCCGCGATTTCGTTGGGCGGCACCGTGAACGGCGTCCAGCTATTGCGGCCGGACACCGTCGAGAAGATCTTCGAGGTGCAGACCGATGGACCCGACGTCGTCCTTCTGGGCCATCCGGTGCGACGTGGTCTTGGCTTCGGCCTGCCTCAACTCGACACCTTCCCTTTTGTACCCGAGGGAAAGATCTGCTTCTGGGGCGGCTGGGGCGGCTCGTGGGAAACGATGAACCCCGACCACCGCGCCACCGCCGCCTACGTGATGAACAAGATGGCGCCGGGCATCGAAGGTTCCGACCGGACCACGCGGTATTTCACGTTGATCTACGAGGCTCTTGGCTGAGGCCGCGACGACAACCGGTGCAGCACATCGCGACCGAGCGCGCGAAGGTCCTGCCGCGCTGACACACCGATGAGCGTCACGCCGTCGGCAACACCGGCCGTCTCGATGTCAGCGATCAAACCGGCGAGCCCTTCGACGGTTCCCGCATAGTGCACACCACCATCGACTGAATCCAAAGCCTCTTGCGCCGAACGAAAATCGGCCGCGACCGCGACGGTGACATCCAGAATCACCGCCACGTCAACCGCGCCCGCCCGAATCCGCGAGCGAGACCGGCGAGCTTGCTGCAGATCGGATGCGGCGACCCGCACCGTGCGCTGATCACCGTCGGTCAGTTCGCTCCAGTCACCGCTCGGCGCATCCGCCACGAATACCCGCACGGCGTCACCGTAGAAGCGGGGCCCATCGGTGTCGATGGTTGCGCTCAGGCCGAGTCCAAGGCCTCTTTCTTCACGTCGTGGACCCGGGTCTTGTACAGGCTGGCGACGGTGGTGATGACGAGCGTCACCACGATCACCCCGAGGGACAGCAACGTCGGAATCTCGGGCACCGGCACGTGCTCGCCGCCGTTGATGAACGGCAACTCGTTCTCGTGCAGCGCATGGAGCACCAACTTCACCCCGATGAACGCCAGGATGAACGCCAACCCCTGAGACAGGTAGACCAGCCGCTTGAGCAGGTCGCCCAGCAGGAAGTACAACTGCCGCAGGCCCATCAAAGCGAACACGTTGGCGGTGAAGACCAGGTACGGCTGCTGGGTCAGGCCGTAGATCGCGGGGATGGAGTCCAGGGCGAACAACAGGTCGGTGGTTCCGAGCGCCACGATCACGAGGAACATCGGCGTCATCAGCCGCTTGCCGTTTTCCTTGATCCACAGCTTCAGGCCGTCCCATTTGTCGGTGAGGCTCAAGTGGTTCCTGGCGAACCTGACCACGAAGTTGTCGGCGTCGTCGTCGTGCTCGGTATCGCGGGCCAAGTTGACCGCGGTGTAGAGCAGGAACGCGCCGAAAATGTAGAAGACCCAAGAGAACTGGTTGATCGCCACCGCGCCCAGCGCGATGAAGATGCCGCGGAAGATCAGCGCCAGGATGATGCCGACCAGCAGCGCCTGCTGCTGGTACTTCTTCGGCACGTTGAAGCTGGCCATGATGATCAGGAAGATGAACAGGTTGTCGACCGACAAGCTGTACTCGGTGAGCCAGCCGGCGAAGAACTCCACCCCGAACTGACCGCCGTGGAAGAGCCACACCCAGATACCGAAGGCCACCGCGAGCCCGATGTACAAGGAGAGCGCTCCCACCAGCTCGCGCTTCGAGGGTTCATGTGGCCGACGTCCGATCACAATCACGTCGAACAGCAAGACGGCGATCGTCACCCCTAGGGTGATGATCCACTCGAGTTGGGATACGTGCATACGGGAGCCTCCGGTCGTTTATCAACGCCGGAGGTCTCTTCCACCGCGACGGCCAGGCGTAGCGGTCCGCAGCACCGGTCATCCGATGACGGACGACGTGATGACGACGCTGCGGCGAAGGAATACTCCCCTCCACCTTCGATTCTGCCAGGTGGGTGGGGCCGGCATGAAATCAGGGCGGGCCGAGCGGCGTGAACTTACGGTTACAGCCATGACGGACACCCAACTGCCCGGTGTTTTCGGGGAGGTGCAGCCGCTGCTGGAGCACTACGGGTACCTGGGAGTCGGCGGGATGCTCTTGCTCGAGGATTTCGGTGTTCCGGTCCCCGGCGAGATCATGTTGATCGCCGCTGCGGTCTTCGCCGGCGCCGGCGAAGACCGCAGCGGCGATCAACATGATCTCGCCGGGGACCGGAACACCGAAATC
>Ga0075369_10000742_pt1 | contig 10580 bp, 10 predicted proteins | sample EndMethybrTD3034_FD_71400 | JGI IMG/M metagenome (GOLD analysis project Ga0075369, IMG submission 71400) | Populus endosphere microbial communities from Tennessee, USA - Endosphere MetaG P. TD hybrid TD303-4 | ecosystem: Host-associated > Plants > Roots > Endosphere | place: USA: Tennessee...
CTGCCCGGGTGTGGGATGAGGTGGACGCTGCGGATGTGGTGTTCCACGCCGGTGACTGGGTGGAGCCGCCGCTGCTTGACGCGCTGCAGGCCAGGGCGAACCGGCTGGTGGCGTGCTGGGGCAACAACGACGGCCCCGAGCTTCGGGCGCGACTGCCCGAACGCGCCGAGGTGACGCTGGACGGCCTGCGGTTCACTGTCGTGCACGAGACGGGCGGGTCGGCCGGCCGGGATGCCAGGATGGCGGCGGCCTACCCCGACACCGATGTTCTGGTGTTCGGGCACAGCCACATTCCGTGGGACACCACCGCAGCGACGGGGCTGCGGCTGCTCAACCCCGGTTCGCCGACGGACCGGCGGCGTGAACCGCACTGCACGTACACGACGGCGACGATCGCGGACGGCGCGCTGTCGGATGTGGTGCTGCACCGGCTCGACTGAGCGTCATCGGGGCAATTCTGCATCGGCGCGCTCCGCTGGTGGCAGGGTTGACGGCATGGACCGCAACGCCGCAACCAATACCATCGAATCAGCCCATCGGGCCCACCTGACCGAGCTTCCGTTCGGCGACGCCAGAGATTTCGAGGATGCCGACCGCGGATTCATCGCGGCGCTGGAACCGTGCGTGGTGACCGCGGCCGACGGCCGGGTGGTGTGGGACAACGACTCCTACGCGTTCCTGGCAGGCGACGCCCCGACCACCGTGCATCCCAGCCTGTGGCGGCAGAGCCAGCTGTGCGCCAAGCAGGGCCTGTATGAAGTGGTCGAGGGCATCTATCAGGTCCGCGGTCTCGACCTGTCCAATATGACCGTCGTCGAAGGCCACGCCGGGATCATCGTCATCGACCCGTTGGTGTCGACCGAGACCGCCGCCGCGGCGCTGGCCCTCTACCGCGCGCACCGCGGAGACCGCCCCGTGACCGCCGTGATCTACACCCACAGTCACGTCGACCATTTCGGCGGTGTGCTCGGGGTGACGACCCAGGCGGATGTCGACGCGGGCACGGTGCAGATCATCGCCCCCGAGCACTTCACCGTCCACGCCGTTCAGGAGAACGTGTACGCCGGGACGGCCATGGCGCGCCGGGCGGCGTACATGTACGGAGCGGCGCTCGCGCGCGGACCGCAGGGGCAGGTGGGTTGCGGGCTCGGGCAAGTCCCCTCACTCGGCGAGGTCGGGCTGATTGTTCCCACCCTCGACATCAAGCAGACCGGTGAGACGCACACCGTCGACGGCGTCGAGATCGAGTTCCAGATGGCGCCAGGCACCGAGGCGCCTGCCGAGATGCATTTCTACTTCCCGAAGTTCCGGGCGCTGTGCATGGCCGAGAACGCCACTCACAACCTGCACAACCTGTTGACGCTGCGCGGCGCGCTGGTGCGCGATCCGCACGGCTGGGCGGGCTACCTCACCGAGGCCATCGATAGCTTCACCGATCGCACCGACGTGGTGTTCGCCAGCCACCACTGGCCGACGTGGGGTAGGGAAAACATCGTCGAATTCCTTTCCGGGCAAAGGGATCTGTACGCTTATCTGCACGATCAGACGTTGCGCCAGCTCAACCAGGGCTTCACCGGCGTCGAGATCGCCGAGACATTCCAGATGCCGCCCGCCCTGGCGAAGGCCTGGCACACGCGCGGCTACTACGGGTCGGTCAGCCACAACGTCAAGGCCATCTATCAGCGCTACATGGGCTGGTTCGACGGCAATCCTGGCCGACTCTGGCAGCATCCACCCGAAGCCATCGCGCCGCGCTACGTCGCGGCGATGGGTGGTGTCGACAACGTGGTCGCGCTTGCGCGCACGGCCTTCGAAGATGGCGACTACCGTTGGGCGGCAACACTTCTCGACCACACAATGTTCACCGACGAGACGAACGGGCCGGCCAGGGCGTTGTACGGAGAAACGCTCGAGCAGCTGGCGTACGGGGCGGAGAACGCCGTGTGGCGCAACTTCTTCCTGTCCGGTGCCACCGAGTTGCGCGACGGCGCCTTCGGCACGCCGACCCAGGTGGCGTCTCCGACAATGATGGCGCAACTCACCCCGGAGCAGATGTTCGACAGCCTGGCGATCAGCGTCAACGGGCCGCGAGCCTGGGATCTGGACATCGCGATCGACGTGACATTCACCGACGTCGCCACCAACTACCGGCTGACGCTGCGGAACGGGGTGCTGGTGTACCGCAAGGTGCCCGCCGATCCGGCCAGCGCCGATGCCACTGTCACGTTGGCGGACAAGCTGCGGCTGCTGGCCCTGGCGGCCGGCGACGGGCTGTCACCGGGATTGCAGATCAGCGGGGATGGGGCCGTGTTGCAGTCGCTGCTCGGCGTGCTCGACCGGCCCGACCCGGACTTCCGCATCATCACACCCTGACGCTTGTATAGATAAATCGGGAAAAGCTCAAAAAGATGTATTGACAACTGTGGGGACAGCCGCCACAGTTGGTCCATGCATAGAACTCACTTATGACGTCACTCACGTATGACGTCGTGGTGGTGGGCGGCGGAATCGTCGGCCTGGCCCACGCCTACCACGCCCACCTGCGCGGTCTCACCGTCGCGGTCGTCGATCACGCCGACGGCGTGGTCGGGGCCTCGGTACAGAACTTCGGCCACGCCTGCATCACCGCCCAGTCCGGCGTCGCGCTGCAGTACGCGCGCGCCGGTAGGCGGCACTGGCTGGACCTGTGCGAAAAGGCGGGGTTCTGGTCGGCGCAGTCGGGCACGTACTGCGTGGCGCGCCATGACGACGAACTTGAGGTGATGCGGGAGTTCGCCACCACCCGGCCCGCGGGTGAGGTGCGGCTGCTCGGCCGCGATCAGATCACCGACCGCGTTCCGGTCCGCGACCGCGGCGTCACCGGGGGTATGTACCTTCCCAACGACCTGCAGGTCGACCCGCGCACCGCCGCGCCGTCGATCGCACGGTGGCTGGAGTCAGTCGGTATCGACTTCTTTTGGCGCACTGCCGCTTTGAGCTTCGGCGAGGGTGTCGTGTACACCTCACGCGGACCGCTCACCGCGGGGACGACATTCGTCACCGTCAACTATGACATCGACCGGCTTTTCCCCGCCCTGGCTGAACGCGACGGGCTGATGCGGTGCAGGCTGCACATGCTGCGCGCCATCCTTCCCCTCGAATTCAGGCTTCCCGCACCGTTGTTCACTGGCTGGTCGCTGCTGCGCTACTCCGGTTTCGAGGCGCTGCCCAGCGTCGGCGCCGTCGCCGACCGGCTGCGGTCGGAGTATCCCGGCTACCTCGACATCGACCTGCATCAGATGTACACACCGCAACCGGACGGCTCCCTGCTGATCGGTGACACCCACATCCGCGAGGTCTCCGCCGCGTCCTTCCAGTCCGAGTACGGATTCGAGGCCCTGCTGGGGGAGGCGCGAAAGCTGTTCGGTGTCAACAATATCGACGTTTCCGAACGCTGGCAGGGCGTGTACTGCTCGGCGCCCGGTCAGGAGTTTCTGATCGAGGAGCCGATCGAGCGGACCCACGTCGTGACCGTCACCACCGGTATCGGCATGACCACCGGCATGGGCCTGGCCGAGGACAGCGTCGCGCGCGCGTTCCAGCGCGACAGGCTCGCGGCGCCCGCGTGAACCCGTCCCCCCGCGCACCACCAGCCATGAAAACCCACCCACGCCCGAAGGGAAACCAGATGACCAGCATCGACGACCAGATCGGCCTTGTCGTCTTCGACATGGCAGGCACAACAGTCGAGGACAGCGGCCTCGTCCAGCAGTCGTTCATGGCCGCCGACGCCCACGCCGGGCTGTCGAAGACCGACGCCGACCGCGGCGCGATGCTCAAATACGTCGCCGACACCATGGGCCAGTCCAAGATCGTCGTGTTCCGCCACCTCGCGCGCGGTAACGAGGAGCAGGCCCAGGCGGCGAACAAGGAGTTCGAACGCTGCTACGCCCAGCTCGTCGCGGAGGGCCACTGCAGCCCCATGCCGCAGGCCGAAGAAATCATTACTTCTTTCCGGTCGCAGGGCATCAAGACGGCCCTCACGACGGGGTTCGCCAAGGAGACCCAGGACGCCATCATCGACGCTCTCGGCTGGCACGACCTGGCCGACGTGGTGCTGTGCCCTGGACCGGGCGTGCGCGGCAGGCCCTACCCGGACATGCCGCTGGCCGCGCTGATGCGGACCGAGACGGTCTCGGTCCGGTCGATGATCGTCGTCGGCGACACCTCGTCTGACGTGCTCACCGGCCAGCGCGCGGGCGCGCGGGCATCGGTCGGTGTGCTCACAGGTGCGCACGACACCGCCCAGCTCTCCGCGGCAGGTGCCACCCACATCCTGGACAGCGTCGCCGAGCTGCCCGCACTGGTGGCCGCCCTTCGCTGAGCGGTCGTCCCCGGTGGGGCGGTCAGCGCAGGCCGCCCACCCGCATCCACTGGCACCCGCCGCTTCACGAATGCCGCGCCCGGTCTTTCTGATTCCTGCTGATGATCGTGCAGGGCCTGGCGCAATCCACCGGCTGGTCGACACGGTGACCGGCCTGATCAACGGCTGCGGCTCGGTTGGGGCCATCCTCGGCGGGCTGCTGCCCGGCTACCTGAGCACCTCGACGTTGTTCTACGGGTTCGCCGCCGCCGCGGCCGATCGGGTGTCGATGGTGCGGGCGTTGACGATGCTGAACGCGACGATGTCTGGTCGGTAACGGTCGTCGGCGTACTCGAAGGCCCGCCCGTGCTGATCCCGCGACGTGCGCCGCTCCCGCAGTAACGGACTGCCCAGGTCGATTCCGAGGTTCTCGGCGTCGACCTGGGCAGCGGCGACTGCGTCGAGCACATGCTCCATCGACTCGAACTGCACACCCTGAGCCGTCAGATAGTCGGTGATGGAGCCGGAGTCGGTGTCGAAGTCGAACAACAGCGAACCGACGGAGTCCACGAAGGTGCTGCGCTCGATCATCGCCGGTTCACCGTCGAGAAGCCGCACGCGCATCACGTCCACGACGAAATCGTCGGCGGACAGGCCGAGCGCCACCCGCGCGGCATGACCGGCCCTGCGGCGCGCGACCTCCAGCGTCCTGCTGTCGGCGGTACGGCCGTTGAGTTCGGCCCACTGGGTGAACGGGGTGAAGGTGTTCAGCGTCTGGGCCACGTCGTGGCTGCGCACCACGGCCGGCTTACCGCGCGAAAGACGAATCAGGCCTTCGCTTTTCAGAGTGGCCAGGGCCTGGCGCACCGGGCCCCGCGACACGTCGAACTCGGCGCACAGCGCGTTCTCCGTCGGCAGCGAGTCGCCGATGGCGTATTGGCGACCCACGATGCGATTCCGCAATTCGGCTGCGACGTGCTCGTGGCGGGAGCGGGGCCCGGCGCCCGAGATCGACGATGCCGCTGAGGCTGACGACGCCATGGTGCCCACCTCCTCTGCCGCCCGTGTTGTCATGACAACTTCAGCCCATCTTATTTCGAAGTCAGGCCGACATCAGGTAGCCACCCGCGCGGTCGGACGGATCACCCGGTGCACGAACCCCAGCTTGGCGGCGACGGGCGGCGGGATGTCGAACGGGTAGAGGGCATTCTTGCCCATCGCCGTGTTGATCCGGTTGAAGAACATCGAGATCCACTTCCAGTCGAAGAGCAGCCGTTCGATCGGCAAGTCGTCGTAGCACTCCAGCGGCACCACATCCCGCGGCGCGGTGAACCGGACCCGGTCGGCGTGCAGCACCATGCCCGCCTCACGGGCGGTGTCGATGGTGTCGGCGATGTGCAGGTAGTGGGCGAAGCATTCGGCGAAGTCCTCCCACGGATGCATGGTGGCGTACTCGGAGATGAACGACGCCCGCCAGTGGTCGGGGGCGCCGAACTTGTAATGCCGGTCGATGGCGTCGGAGTAGCTCGCACGTTCGTCGCCGAACAGGCGCCTGCATTCGTCGAGGTAGCGGTCAGCGCCGGCGCCGGTCTCGACGAGCACGTTCTGGTAGTAGTGGCCGACCTCGTGGCGGAAGTGGCCGAGCATGGTGCGGTACGGCTCGCCGAGGCTCACCCGCAGCTGTTCGCGGTATGCGTCGAGGGTCTCGATCAGATCAATCGTGATCACACCGTCGGCGTGACCGATGATGACCTTCTCGCCGGTGGTGTAGCTCGACAGCAGGTCGAAGGCCAGCCCGCCCTCGCTGCGCCAGTACGGCTCGATCGGCAACCCGAGGTCGTGCAGCTGGTAGACGAGCCTGCGCAACGCCGCCGCCGCAGGCACCAGCTTCTCCCGCGCCAGGGTGTCGTCGGACACCGGCTCGTGCCGGATCAGCGAATGGGCCAGACACCGGCCCCTGCGGTAGGCCTCGTACTCCTCCTCGCGGACCAGCCAGTTGCACCCCAGGGTGCCTGCCTGGGTGCAGCGCACCCACCGTTCGCCGTCGATGTAGGCCGCGTCGCCGTCGGTTGCCACCATGGTCATGCTGGGCAGGTGCAGCCCGACGTGGGCGTCACACGTCCGGCAGCGATCCGCCTCGAACGCGGTGAAGTTGTTGCACACGGGGCAGGCGAATGCGCGCACCGCCTCATCGTGACACGCTGCGCCCGAATCGGGTGGTAGACAGATGCAGTGAGCCCGACGTCCCCGACCTCCGTTGAGGGCTTGGACCTGGTCGCGCTCGATCGGCATCTGCGCGGCGTCGGCATCGCACGGGACGGCGAGTTGCGCGCCGAGCTGATCTCCGGGGGCCGGTCGAACCTGACGTTCCTGGTGTCCGACGACGCGTCGCGATGGGTGTTACGCAGGCCGCCGCTGCACGGGCTGACCCCCTCCGCCCACGATATGGGGCGCGAGTACCGCGTCGTCGCGGCGTTGCGGGACACCGCGGTTCCCGTCGCGCGTGCGGTGACGATGTGCGGAGACGACTCGGTGCTCGGCGCGCCGTTCCAGATGGTCGAATACGTCCCCGGCCGGGTGATCCGCACCGCCGGCGAGTTGGCGGGCCTGGGCGGTGCTCAGGTGGTCAGCGGCTGCGTCGACGCGCTTATCGCGGTGCTGGCCGACCTGCACGCGGTCGACCCGGATGCGGTCGGTCTGGGCGATTTCGGAAAGCCCGCGGGCTATCTGGACCGGCAGGTGCGCCGGTGGGGATCGCAGTGGGATCTGGTGCGCCGGCCCGACGACCCGTGCGACGCCGACGTCAAGAGGCTGCATTCCGCTCTGGGACAAGCGATTCCGGCTCAGAGCCGCGGGGCGATCGTGCACGGCGACTATCGCATCGACAACACCATCATCGACGGTGACGACCCCACCCGGGTGGCCGCCGTGCTGGATTGGGAGCTGTCCACCCTCGGAGATCCGCTCAGCGACGCGGCGCTGATGTGCGTGTACCGCGATCCGCTGTTCGGGTTGCTGCTCGGTTCCGCGGGTGCGGCGTGGGCGTCGCCGCTGATGCCCTCGGGCGAGGACCTGGCGCACCGGTACTCACTGGCGTCGCGGCGTCCGCTCGACCATTGGCCGTTCTATCTGTCGCTGGCCTACTTCAAGGTGGCGATCATCGCCGCGGGCATCGCTTTTCGCGCGCGGATGGGCGGCGACAGCGCCAGTGCCGAGCGGGTGAGCGGTGCCGTGGGACCGTTCATCGCCGCCGGCCTGAGCGCGCTGGGTTCGCCGTCCTGACCGGTGTCAGTGCAGCGAGACGAGCTGGTCCACCGAATCCTTCGGCAGATCGCCGTCGACGACGGCGGTGACCACGACGCTGTTCAGCGTGATCGCGCCCTTGTGGTTGTCCAGGAACGCGGTGTCCGCCGCGTCGCGCCCGGTGGAGATGCGCACCATCGCCTGCCTGGGTGACAGGCACGTCGCGTCGACAACTCGCCACTGGCCGTCCACGAACGCCTCGGCCACGGCGTGAAAGTCCATCGGGTCGCAGCCCGGCGCGTAGACCGCGACCAGTCGGGCGGGCACGTTGACCGCCCGCAGCAGCGCAACCACCAGGTGGGCGTAGTCGCGGCACACGCCCGCGCCGGCCAGCAGGGTGTCCGCTGCGCCGTCGATCGGATCGCTCGAGCCGGGCACGTACTGCAGCCGGGTGCCCACCCAGGACGACACCTTCTCCAACAGTGTGGCCGAATCGGCGTATTCACCGAATTCGGTGGCGGCGAAACCGTAGAACTTGTCGGCCTCGGCGTAGCGGCTGGGCCGCAGGTACGTCGACAGGTCGATCTCGTTCACGGGTGCGGGTTCGGCGTGGCCGACGACGGTGGCGGAGTAGCTCACCTTGAGGTTGCCCTGGGCGGCGTCGAACTTGTGGATCCGGTTGCCGTGCTGGCCGACGATCTCCCGGGCCGAGATGGGCGCGCCGTTCAGTTCGAAGGTCAGGGATTCGGTCACCTGCGCGCCGGGTTGCGGGGCGACGGCGATCTGGAACTCCAGAGTCGTCGGGGCGGTGATGTCCACGTCGAGTTCGGCACCGACGTCACGTTTCATGTGAGCACGCTTTCTGGCAAAGAGGGTTCTGGGGGGCACGCCGGTCCGTACCCGCGGTGAGCGCCCGACAAACCTATGATGTCGGTCACTCTAGCAAAGTGCATGCCCGCGCGGCCTACCGACGGCCCTTGAGTATCTTCTTGGTGACCCGGCGCAGCTGGTACATGCGCACCGTTCCCACCGCAACCGTCAGCAACCCGCCGCCGATGGCGGAGAACAGCAGCGCCACCCCGAGTGGCAGGTTCCATTCCCAAGCGAGGAAGTGAACGGTCGCGGCGCCGGTGTTCTGCAGGATGAACACCAGCAGCAGGATCAGCACCAGGAACCCGATGATCAGCGCCGACCACAGCGCCGCCGCGCGGGTGAACCCGGCGGATTTGACGGGCGGTGGCGGTGGCTCGTGGAAGACGGCGTCCCCGTCCGGGATCGAGGGCAGAGGTGCGTGCGGCGCCGGTGACTGATCGCCGGAAAAGGCGCCGGAGCCGGGCCGGTCCGGCGATAGGGGGGGATCGCTGGTCATGGTTTCATCTTTGCCGTTTCGGGCACAGATTGAAACCACTATGGCGTCACGGTGAACCAAACCACGGCGTGCGGGTCCCGGGGCCGATAGTGTCCGGAGAAGTCACTGCGTTGGGAGGACATTCGTATGTCGAGCACGCGTACACGGATTCTGGCGGTTCTGGTCGCCCTGGTGGCGCTCGTTGCCCTGCTTGTCCCGGCCTGCGGCAGTTCCAACCCGGTCGGCGGGGGCGCAACCGAGTCCACGGAGTCCGGGGACGCCAAGACGATCGTCGTGGGCTCCGCGGACTTCCCGGAGTCAAAGATCGTCGCCGAGATCTATGCACAGGCGTTGGAGGCCAACGGCTTCACGGTGACTCGCCAGCTCGGTATCGGCAGCCGGGAGACCTACATCCCGGCCATCAAGGACCATTCCATCGACCTCATCCCCGAGTACACCGGAAACCTGTTGCTGTACTTCGATCCCGAATCCACCGTCACCACCCCCGCCGAGGTGGAAGCGGCGCTGCGCCGGGCGTTGCCGGGAGATCTGGCGATCCTGACGCCGTCACCCGCATCGGACACCGACACCGTCACGGTCACCGATGCCACTGCAAAGAGGTGGAATCTCAAGACGATCGGCGACTTGGCGCCGCATTCGGCGGAGGTCAAGTTCGCGGCGCCGTCGGAGTTCGCCGACCGGCCGGTCGGGCTGCCCGGGCTGAAAGCCAAGTACGGGTTGGACATCGCCCCGGGTAATTTCGTCGCCATCAGCGACGGCGGTGGACCCGCCACCGTCAAGGCGCTGGTGGATGGCACCGTCACGGCCGCCAACATCTTCAGCACCTCGCCGGCCATCCCGCAGAACAATCTGGTGGTGCTGGAGGATCCGGAGAACAACTTCCTGGCCAGCAATGTCGTTCCGTTGATCAGTGCACAGAAGACTTCGGACGAACTCAAGACCGTCCTGGACGCCGTCTCGGCGAAACTCACCACCGAGGGCCTGACCCAGCTCAACTCCGAGGTGTCGGGCAACACCGGCACCGATCCGGATAAGGCCGCGGGTAAGTGGGTGCAGGACAACGGGTTTGACAAGCCCATCCAGGGCTGAGAAGTGATCCGCTTCGAGGGTGTCACCAAGCGTTATCCCGATGGCACCGTCGCAGTCGACGATCTCACCCTGGACGTGCCCGCGGGCACGCTGGCTGTCTTCGTCGGGCCGTCCGGGTGCGGGAAGACCACCTCGATGCGGATGATCAACCGGATGATCGAGCCCACGTCGGGCGCGATCACCGTCAACGACGCCGACGTGTCCAAAGTCGATCCGGTGAAGCTACGGCTCGGAATCGGCTACGTGATCCAAAGCGGCGGGCTGATGCCGCATCAGCGGGTCGTCGACAACGTCGCCACCGTGCCGGTGCTCAAGGGCCAGTCCCGGCGGGCCGCGCGCAAGGCCGCCCTCGACGTCCTCGAACGCGTCGGGCTTGACCCGAAACTGGCCAGCCGCTATCCGGCGCAGCTGTCGGGCGGTCAGCAGCAGCGCGTCGGCGTCGCAAGGGCGTTGGCCGCCGACCCGCCGATCCTCTTGATGGACGAGCCTTTCAGCGCGGTCGACCCGGTGGTGCGCGACGAGCTGCAGGCCGAAATG
>Ga0075369_10000744_pt1 | contig 10566 bp, 9 predicted proteins | sample EndMethybrTD3034_FD_71400 | JGI IMG/M metagenome (GOLD analysis project Ga0075369, IMG submission 71400) | Populus endosphere microbial communities from Tennessee, USA - Endosphere MetaG P. TD hybrid TD303-4 | ecosystem: Host-associated > Plants > Roots > Endosphere | place: USA: Tennessee...
AGCGCCACCTGCGTCTTCACGTCGACGATATTGCCGGCGACGGAAAGGCGAACCGTGGTTGCGTCAAGGAGCTGGAGAACGAGCGCGTCGATCAGCTGGCCGGGTGTCAACACCGCGCCATGCCCGTTCGATTGGGTATTGAATCCGACGATGGTCGGCGAGACGACAAGGTCCACAGGGCTATCCTGGCTTCGGTGGACGAAAAAGGGCCGTTCTACTGACCTTGTTTGTACGGTTCGAATGGTAAACCGGCCGTTAATTTTCCCGTTAGACGATTCCTCGCTCGGTCTTGCTACCGGCGCGTTCAGACCGTCAGCGCCAACACCATCGAGGCGGCCCGCATTTCGGCGTGGCGCTGCTCGTGCCGCTGGACCGCGATCTCGTCCCGGCCCCAGTTTTCCATGTTCCAATCCTCGTCGACGCTGGCGGCGGCCCAGGCGGCCTCGCCATCGAGGAATTTCTCGGCCACCGCCAACGCGAGCAGCGCCGAGCCGGTCAGTGTCGTGATCGTGTGGACTGCGCCGAGCCGCCATGGCTTGCGCGGAATCACTTGGGCTGCCGCGGATACCGAGCCTTCAGGCTGCGCCGTATGGATGATCCCCGCCGTCAGCACGAAGCGCGCGCCGAGATGTTCGTGCGCCCAGCGAATAACCGGGTCCCATTTCGCGCTCTGACGTTCGACAAGACCTTCGGGTTGTTCCGCCCGGTAAAACAGCAGATCGGTGCCGAGAAACTTTTCGACCTCGGCGGCGACTTCGTCTTGCGACGTCGTTACACCGTCGATGATGGAGTTGGCGAGCCGCGTCAGCGGCATGGCCAACGGGTCGACCGCGTCACGCTGCGCTTCCCATTCGAGCGCAATTGCCTCGGCCAGTTCCTTTGTCGGAGCCGCGAGCGCATGGCGCGCCGGCGTGCGAACGGTCTTGCCGTCGAGCAGCACCGGATGGTCGTCGCCTGCTGCCGCCTCGCCCGCCGCCGCGACCTTGTAGAAGCGCTTGCGCAACGGCGCGCGCAGACTCTTTCGCGCCGCCTCGACCGGGTCGAGTGGCTGGTTGGCGAAGATGTCTTCAAAAATATCGCGCATTGGAGGTGTCGTTTGCCCGCCGCAGACCCGCGCTGCGGGTATTTGTCTGCCGGTTGTGCGTGCGCGGATGCCGCAGGTCAATCACCTCTTCGCGATGCCGGTTTTCGGCCCGAGACACGGGCGAAAACGGCCATATTTCAGATGTTTAAAGGGACGGTCGCGCCGGTGCGATATTGCACCGCAAACGCCCGAAAGCGTGACCACGACGATGCCGCGTTATGCGATGGTAGCGGTGGCGCTTGTGGGCAGCGTCCACTAAACTTTACCTCGGATTCGGCGACTAACAGCCGAACCTCGAGAAACGTCTACTGGTAGTCGCGCGCGCCCTGGTCGCCCGTGTCTATGGCGTGCGTGCACGAGGAGTTCATGGAATCCACGGATATTTCTGCGCCCGACTATTTCCACAAGGTCGTGGATTGTCAGTGGGCCTGTCCGGCGCACACGCCGGTTCCCGAATACATCCGGTTGATCGCGGCGGGCCGCTATGGCGACGCCTACATGATCAATTGGCGCTCCAATGTGTTTCCCGGAATTCTTGGACGCACCTGCGACCGCCCCTGCGAGCCGGCCTGCCGGCGCGGGCGTGTCGAGAAAGAGCCAGTCGCGATCTGCCGCCTCAAGCGCGTTGCAGCCGATTTCAAGGAAGATGTGACATCGCGCATGCCGCACAAGGCGGCGATCAAGAACGGCAAGCGCATCGCACTCGTCGGGGGCGGGCCGGCCTCCCTCACCGTCGCGCGCGATCTCGCGCCGATGGGTTATCACTGCACGGTGTTCGATCAGGACCCGCGCGCGGGCGGCATGATGCGCTCGCAAATTCCGAAATTCCGCCTGCCCGACGCGGTGATTGACGAAGAAACCAATTACGTCCTCAACCTCGGCGTCGAGTTTGTCGGCGGCAAGCGCATCGACAGCATGAAGGCGCTGCTCGCCGACAACTACGACGCGATTTTCGTCGGCTCCGGCGCGCCGCGCGGCCGCGATATCGACATTCCAGGGCGCAAGGAAGCCGCCAAGAACATCCACATCGGCATCGACTGGCTCTCCAGCGTTTCGTTCGGCCATATCGACAAGATCGGCCGCCGCGTCATCGTACTCGGCGGCGGCAACACCGCGATGGATTGCTGCCGTTCCTCCCGCCGGCTCGGCGGTGAAGACGTGCAGGTCGTAGTGCGTTCAGGCTTCGAGGAGATGAAGGCGTCGCCGTGGGAAAAGGAAGACGCCATCCACGAGGACATCCCGATCCACAATTTTCTCGTGCCGAAGGAATTCACCCACGAGAACGGCACGCTGACCGGCGTTATCTTCGAGCGGGTCAAGGCCGAGCGCGACGCCAAGGGCCGCCGCAATCTCGTACCGTCGGGCGAACCGGATCAGCTGTTCCCCTGCGACGACGTTCTGGTCGCCGTCGGTCAGGAGAATTCGTTTCCCTGGATCGAGCGCGACGTCGGTATCGAGTTCGACGACAAATGGGACATGCCGAAGGTCGACCCGAAAACCTTCGCCTCGACGCATCCGAATGTATTCTTCGGCGGCGACGCCGCCTTCGGCCCGAAGAACATCATCTGGGCGGTAGCGCATGGCCACGACGCCGCGCTGTCGATCCACAAGATGCTTTCGGGCGAGGACATCACCGAGCGCCCGCTGCCGGACGTCCATATCGTCAGCCAGAAGATGGGCATTCACGAGTGGTCCTACGACAACGACATTTCGGCCGACAAGCGCTTTCGCGTGCCGCACCGCGACAAGGTCGTCGCGCTGCGCGACATCCGCGCCGAAGTCGAACTTGGTTATGACGTCGAGCTGGCGCTCAAGGAAGCCGAGCGCTGTCTGAACTGCGACGTCCAGACGGTGTTCTCGACGCCGCTATGCATCGAATGCGACGCCTGCGTCGACATCTGCCCGATGGACTGCATCACATTCACCCAGAACGGCGAAGAAGCCGATCTGCGCTCGCGCCTCACCGCCCCCTCCGCCAACCTTACGCAAGACCTCTATGTGGCGGCGGGCCTCAAGACCGGCCGCGCCATGGTGAAGGACGAAGACGTCTGCCTGCACTGCGGGCTTTGCGCCGAGCGTTGCCCGACCGGCGCATGGGACATGCAAAAATACCTGATCGATATGACGCACGCGGAAGACACATGCCGAGCCAAAACCAGATCAGCAGCGTAAACGATTTCGTCGTCCGCTTTGCGAACGTCAATGGCTCCGGCTCCGCCAGCGCCAACGAACTGTTCGGCCGCGCGATCCTGCGCATGGGCGTGCCGATCTCGCCGCGCAATATCTTCCCGTCCAACATTCAGGGCCTGCCGACGTGGTATGAGGTGCGCGTGTCGGAAGAAGGCCACCTCGGCGCGCGCGGCGGCGTCGACCTGATGGTCGCGATGAACCCGCAGACGTTCGACAAGGACGTCGCCTCCATCGAGCCCGGCGGCTATCTGCTCTACGATTCAACCAAGCCGCTGCCGGCGTCGAAAATCCGCGAGGACATCAACGTCATCGGCGTGCCGCTGACGGAAATCTGCAACAGCGCCTACACCGATCCGCGCCAGCGCCAGCTGTTCAAGAACATCATTTATGTCGGCGCGCTGACGGCGCTGATCGACATGGACGTGCCGTCGGTCGAGAAGCTTCTGGGCGAGCAATACAAGGGCAAGGAAAAACTCCTTCAGCCGAACCTGCATGCGCTGCACCTCGGCCGCGACTGGGCGCTGCAAAATCTCAAATGCCCCATCGGCCTGCGCCTGAAGAAAGCCGACAAGGTCGGCGACCGTATTTTCGTCGAGGGCAATTCGGCCGCTGCGCTTGGCGCCGTCTATGGCGGCGCTTCCGTCTGCGCATGGTATCCGATTACGCCGTCGTCCTCGCTCGCCGACGCGTTCACCAGCCATTGCAAGAAACTGCGCCACGACCCCGAGACCAAGAAAGCCAAGTACGCCATCGTGCAGGCGGAGGACGAGCTCGCCTCCATCGGCATGGTGATCGGCGCCGCCTGGAATGGCGCGCGGGCCTTCACCGCGACCTCGGGCCCCGGCATCTCGCTGATGCAGGAGTTCATCGGCCTTGCCTATTTCGCCGAAATCCCGGCGGTGATCTTCGACGTCCAGCGCGCCGGGCCCTCGACCGGCATGCCGACCCGCACGCAACAGTGCGACCTCACCAGCGCGGCCTATGCCTCGCACGGCGACACCAAGCACGTGCTGATGCTGCCGGAAGACCCGGCCGAAGCCTTCGAATTCGGCGCCCAGGCGTTCGACCTCGCCGACCGGCTGCAAACGCCGGTATTCGTCATGCTCGATCTCGACATCGGCATGAATCACCGCCTGTGCAAGCCGTTCGCCTGGGACGACGCCAAGGTTTATGACCGAGGTAAAGTTGTTACGGCCGAGGAGCTTGAGGCCGGCCCCGACTTCGGTCGTTACCTCGATGTCGACGGCGACGGCATTCCCTACCGCACCTATCCGGGCACGCACCCGACCAAGGGCTCCTTCTTCACCCGCGGCACGTCGCGTGACCGTTATGCGCGTTATACCGAGGAAGGCCCCGCCTACGTCGACAACGTCATGCGGCTCCTTCGCAAGTTCGAGACCGCCAAGGACATGGTGCCGCGCCCGCTGCAGGCCAATGCGGCGAAGCCAACAAAGTATGGCGTGATCTATTTCGGCTCCACCGCCCCGGCCATGGACGAAGCCATCGGCATGCTCGAGGCCAACGGCCAGTCGCTCGACCGCATGCGGCTGCGGGGATTCCCGTTCCATTCAAGCGTGACAAGCTTCGTCGCCGACCACGACTTTATTTTCGTGGTCGAGCAGAACCGCGACGCCCAGATGCGTTCCCTTCTGGTCAACGAACTCAATATTGATCCGGTACGTCTCGTCCCGGTGCTGCATTTCGACGGCACGCCGATTACTGCCCGGTTTATCGCCAGGTCCATTGGCGAGCACCTCGATCAACTGAAGGTGACGCCCTTACGGAAAGTAGTGTCGTAGCGCCCGCCGATAACATTTGATTCCAGCCAATAACAGTTGATTATAATAGGCCTACTGCGGCCCGCTTGGGCTAGGCACCCCTGGCAGTATCTTACCTGCGTTGACGGGGGCTGCTTTTTCTCGCATCAAGCTCCGGCACAGGCGGCTGCCCGACTCAGCATATATGACAGTTTCTTCAAGAGGTTTTGGCTTAAGCGCGATCGCGCATGCCGCCATTTCGGTTGCCTTGCTGGCCGCCGTGCTGGGGGCCGTCTTTGCATTGTCGGGGCCGGATGCACTCGCCGACGCACTTGCACAAGTCAAACCGTCCTCAATCCTGCTGATTGCCGTCTTGCTGACCGCGGGGGTTGGGCTGTCATCGCTGCGCCTCAAGATGATTGCTTCCAATCTTGGTTATACGCTGTCGTTGCGCGACGCCGTAATGGCATTGACGATTGGGCAAATCGCCGGGAGCCTGTTTTTCCAGTTTTTCGGCCAATTGATCGGGCGCACCGCCGTACTGGCCGGGCGCGGCATCCCACCAGCCGCTTCCGTGGTGCTGTTCGGCTATGAGCGCATTTTTGCGCTGCTGGTGTCGCTCGGCCTTGCCACTGGCGGCGCAGTCTATTTGTTCGGCACGCTCCATTTCGATCTGCGAGGCGGCGGAATCTCGCTGCTGCAAATCATGGTCGGCATCGCCGTTGCCGTCATCGCGGGTGCAGCCCTCGCTTGGGGTCGTCAGGCGCAACAACTGTGGCAAAGCCTAACGCCTCTTCTGTCCTCTCGCATGGGCTGGAGCGGACTCCTGTCTCTCGCCGTGCAACTCACGACACTCGCCGCTTATATGGTCGCCGGCTACACGCTGGCGCCCAACGTCGAACTGGCGTCGCTCGCGGCGGCAAGCTGTGTCATCATGTTTGCGTCCAGCCTGCCGATCAGTTTTGCAGGCTGGGGACTGCGGGAGATGAGCGCAGTCGTCGTGTTGCAGGCAATTGGCTTTTCCAACACGACCGCGCTGGTTGCGGGCCTTTTGATCGGCGTTGTGTCACTTATCGTGCTCGCATCGTCAGCATTGGTGTTTCAGTTCATCGTTCGTCCCACCCAGGTAGTTCTGCAGCCGGTCGAAACTTCCAACACACCAGACTATACGTTGGCGCTCGACTGGATTCTTCCGATTGCGGCCGCAACAGCCGTGTTCTTCCAGGTTTACATTCCGACCGGCAGCGGTGACCTCAATGTAAACCTCGCCGACCCGGTCGTATTAATCGGATTTGCGCTTTACGTTTTGCGGCACATCCCGAGAGGCTGGCCTGAGTGGCGCGTGCCTGGACTTATGATCTGTCTGATCGCCACCACGTTGGTGATTGTGTTCGCATTCCTGCACGGCCTCTTTACTTTCGGCTTTACCAGTTGGGCTTTCGCCAACCGTTTCCTGGGTTGGGGCATGCTGCTGTGTTACGCGGCGACCGGCGCCCTCATCGTCGAGCGCGCGCACGCCGAGGGCTATGAGGTACTGATCAAGACCTTCGCTGCCACGGCCGTTGCGATTTCGCTCCTTAATACGGGGCTGCTCGCGCTGAGGCTCCTCTCCTCCGATAGCGCGAACATAACCGACACCCGCATCGCCGGCTTTTCTCAGAACCCAAATGCTTTCGCATTTACTTTATTAATGGCGCTCGCTGCGGTGCTGGCGCTGCGGCGGAATGGCTGGCTGCGCACAACGATGCTTACCTGTATTCTGGTTGGCCTCTGGTACACCGGCTCGCGCTCAGGCATAGGGGCCGGGGTCATCGTTATCGTCCTGGCCCTGTGGTGGGGTATCTCTTGGCGGCCCGTGCTGCTTGCGTTGCTTGTCGCCGCTATAACGATCATCTTGATCAAGCTTTTGCCCGCCATAGCGGGCAACGTGTTAAATTCCAACCTGATCATCGCGATGCCGTGGCACGAACGAGCATCCTCCGACAGAGAACACGTCGATTCCCTATGGCTGGGGCTCACGATGATCCCGGCGCATCCGATTTTCGGTGCGGGCCTAGGTGCCTTCATCGAAGAACGACTGCGCCAAACCGGCATACCGCTGATCATCCACTCAACACCGGTCTGGCTATTGGTTGAAACTGGTATCGTTGGCTTTCTAGTTTTCCTCGCCGCAGCCTGGCAGATCGCGCGCACAGAATTGGCGCGGCGCACCGATCCAGTCGCACTCATGATCCTTCTCATGCTGTGTGCATTGGCGATAATGTCGTCAATTCACGAACTCCTTTACCAACGCGCCTTCTGGCTCTTGTTGGGTACCGCACTCGCCTACCCGTTCGTGGCAACGGAAAGCGCCGCACAACCGTCTGCTGCACCGCCGAAAGGCTAGGTCAAGCCGCCTTGGATCGCGCCGGTGATCGGTGTATGATTCCTCCATGACCTATATCGCCAAGCCGAAATTTCATCATCCGGGCCTGCCGAAGAACGATCTCGGCTACACGCATCGCGACTACGAAGGCAAGATTTCGACGCTGTGCGCCGGCTGCGGCCATGACTCGATTACTGCCTCGATCATCGAAGCCTGCTTCGAACTCTCGATCGAGCCGCATCGCGTTGCCAAGATTTCCGGCATTGGCTGCTCTTCGAAGACACCGGACTATTTCCTCGGCAATTCGCATGGCTTCAACTCGGTCCACGGCCGCATGCCGTCGGTGCTCACCGGCGCCAATCTCGCCAACCGCGATCTGATCTATCTCGGCGTGTCGGGCGACGGCGACTCCGCTTCCATCGGCTTCGGTCAGTTCGCCCACGCGATGCGGCGCGGCGTCGACATGGTCTACATCGTCGAGAACAACGGCGTGTATGGATTGACCAAGGGACAGTTCTCCGCGACCGCCGACCGCGGGTCGAAGTCGAAGCGCGGTATCACCAACACCGACAACGCCATCGACCTCGCCGCCATGGCGCTGCAGCTCGGCGCAAGCTTCGTGGCGCGCTCCTTCTCCGGCGACAAGACGCAGCTCGTTCCGCTGATCGAAGCCGCCATCGAGCACAAGGGCGCCGCCTTCATCGACGTGATTTCGCCGTGCATCGCGTTCAACAATCACGCCGGCTCGACCAAGAGTTTCGACTATGTGCGCGAGCACAACGAAGCGGTGAACCGGCTCGACGTGCTTACCGGCCGCGCGCCGATCACGGTCGACTACGCGCCGGGCACGGTACAGGTCGTCGAGCAACATGACGGCTCGCGGCTAGTGCTGCGAAAGCTCGACGCCGACTATGACGTCCATGACCGCCTTGCGGCCATGAGCTTCCTTCAGAAGCACGCGGCCAAGGGGCAAGTCGTAACGGGGCTTCTCTACGTCGAGCCCGCGTCCGAAGACCTGCACGCCCACCTCAACACGGTGGACACACCGCTCAACCAGCTCGAAGCGAGAGACCTCTCACCGGGCATGGCGGCATTGGAAAAGATCAACGCCAGTCTGCGCTGACGCCTCGCCACTCATCATCACAACTCGACGTCCGGTCTCGACCGGACGTTGTCATTTTTGCCACACCGCCGGTCAGACGACGCGTGGATCCGGCACGCCTGATTGAAATTAACCTTTCATTAACCATGTCGCCTCAGCATGACAATCTCGTAACAGGGACGGATGCGCCTGCAGAAATGGAATAGGAGCGGCTTCTCTCAACAAAAGGAGACCCGCACTTGCGCATTACAATTGCAGTCATCGCGTTCCTGGCCGTTTTCCGGGTTGCACCCGCTCTGACCCAAGACCATCAGGGCCACGAAAACCATCAGCACCACGCGAATAGTCAAACTTCCGACGATCAGGAAGGTTTTGTCGGAAGCGGCCACGCCAAGTGGCATGACGCGTTCTACAAGAAGCTGCTGCGTCCCGACACCAAGACCTCATGCTGCAACATGACCGACTGCCGCCCCACGGCAGGCCGAATCAGCGAGGGGCACTACGAGGTCAAGGTCAACGGCGCGTGGATCTCGGTTCCGCAGGACAAGATCCTGCAAACCGCGGCCCCCGACGGCGGCTATCATGTCTGTGCGCCGCTTAACTTCAAGGGGACGCCCGGCGAGTTGTATTGCGTAGTCATCGCGCCGGAAGGCTGAAGCGTCACCACGTTTGTTGAAGCGCCCGCGCGTTCGGCAATCGTGAACGTGCGGCGGCTGTTGGGTGAAGCGAGACAACTCGCGCCGGCCGCTATTTCAGCCACGGCTTGGTTGCGACGGCTTTCTTCACGGCCTCGATCATTTCCTGCGGCGGCTCCATCTTGATCGCCATCGGCTTGCCGATCTCAAGCACGCTCTTGAGGTTCGATAGAATTGCCGGCCATCCCGAGCGGCCGCCCGCCAAAATCGTCTCCGGAATGTCCCAGCTATGGGACTCCGTCATCGTCAGACGCACTGCCTCGCCCGCCTGCTCGATGTCATAGGTGACGATGCACTCGGGCAGTTCGGCGAACTCCGCCATGCCCTCGACGAGCCAGGTGCAGGAGAAACGCCGCAGCGGCGTCCAGTCGAGCACTTTGCCGCTGATGTGCACGCGCCCATCCGGATAGCGGATGAAGAAATCACCGCCGGTCTTCGGCTCCACATCGATCGCGAAGCCGAAGAAGTACTGGCGGGTAAACTCGGCCGACGTCAGCGCCTGCCACACCTTTTCCGGTGTGGCGGCGATGTAAGTTACATAGACCGTGTTCGGCTTGAATTTACTGACGTCGGCCACCGTCTATACCTTCATTTCCATTGCGACATGACCGGTTTCAAGCAGCGACTTGAGGTTGGACATGATCTTCGGCCAGCCACCGGACACCGCCTCGATAAACTTGGGTCCTTGCGCGACGTGCGTGATTGTCAGCTTGACAGCCTCGCCGGTAACTTCGAGCTCGATCGTGCAGGTGGAGAACCCCTCGGCCTTCACTTCCGGCCTGAACTGGTTTTGCCAGTTGCCAATCACAAGACGCTTCGGCGGGTCGAACTCCACGATTTTGCCGGTGTCCGCAATTCGTCCGTCGTCAAACTCGATTTTCCAATCGGACCCCACCTTCCACTCGCTCCGCAGGCTCGCGCCGAACCAATATTTCCTGGTGAATTCCTGCGTGGTCAGCGCCTCCCAAACCTTCTCGGGCGTCGAGCGAATGTAGGTGACATAGACGAATGACGGCTTACTCATCACGTTTCTCCTCAAGACCTTTTTTCAAATCCGCCAGCGCCTGCAGGCGGTGGCCTTCGTATTTCCCGATCCAGCGTTCGGCGATCTCGTGGATCGGCACCGGATTGAGGTAGTGCAATTTCTCCCGCCCCCGCTTCACCGTGGCGACGAGGTTTGCGTCCTCGAGAATGCCAAGGTGTTTGGTGACGGCCTGACGGGTCATCGCGAGGTTTGCGCACAGTTCGCCAAGCGTCTGGCCGTTGCGCTCACGCAAACGATCCAGCAGTTGCCGCCGGCTTGCATCCGCAAGCGCCTTGAAGACCGCGTCCATTGATCAAGACAATAGGCAACCATTTAGTTGCATGTCAAG
>Ga0075369_10000745_pt1 | contig 10564 bp, 14 predicted proteins | sample EndMethybrTD3034_FD_71400 | JGI IMG/M metagenome (GOLD analysis project Ga0075369, IMG submission 71400) | Populus endosphere microbial communities from Tennessee, USA - Endosphere MetaG P. TD hybrid TD303-4 | ecosystem: Host-associated > Plants > Roots > Endosphere | place: USA: Tennessee...
CGCCCGGCACCATAGTAGTCGTAGTAGGCCACGAGCTGCGCGCAGCGCTTCTTCAGCCAGTCGACCCTTTCGGGCGTCATCGGTTTCGAGGCAGGCAGGGAAGCGGATGTGGTGGGCACGGCAGCCGATTGTGCCGCGGCGGCGCCGGCACCTGCCGCCAGCACCGTGGCCGCCCGCAGCGCGACCGTCATCGATTGCCGCCATGCGCCATTCAACAACATGCCACTCTCCGTAGGGACCGCGTTTCAACGCGATAGCTACGGACCGCCGGTTTCAGTCACGCGGGCGCAACGATGAATTCATGGTGTCAGTCGTCGTCACAGCACCGTAACGGCGCGTGTCGTCGAACTGTCACCCGCGACGTCAAGCCGGAATTCTTGGCGCGTCCGACGCCATGCGCTGGCGACCGCGCCGGACCATCGCCAGCAGGCGCGCGACGGCAATCAACAGCACGAGAACCGCCATCGGACAGTAGAAGCTGTCGAGCGGAACCCGCTTGCCGACTGATCGAGCAGCCGGCGAAGAATTTCGTCGTCATCATGAAGGACGGCGGGATCTACAAAAACAGCCTGTGAGCCGGACGCGGCGAGAACTCCGACGGTGCGCGCGAATCCGATGAGATGGAACCGCGCGCGGCTCCATCTCATCGCATTCCGCTCTAATCCCATCGCGTTGTGCGCTGATGATAAGGCACCGGCGGCTTGACGTGGGGAGATCTCAACCACCTGCGCGTAGTCCGCCTGAGGAGTTCTGCCTGCAACAGACCATAATCGACTGCATCGATTTTGTTGTCATCGCCCAGCAGTCCCCGTTGTCGGGCAAGCGCATGGACTTCACCGGCATCCGGCATTGACCGCGCAAGCTCCTCAGGCGGAAGCAGATTCATTGCCGGCACCCGCACCGTCGGATCTTCGGGCACGAAACTGATAAGCACCGGATTCTGAGCGCCACGGGTCCGGATGCTGATCTCGTCGAGATTGGGATACCTGGCCCCGACCGGCATTGCGGAGTTTTCGCGCAAGTAGGCGGCAGTAAACAAACTGTTGCCGATCCGTGGATCGTCCCATGACCTCTCATCGCCGAGCGACGAGCAGAACAGATCGCTGATGAAGAACTCCCTGATCCGGGATCTACTCCTGGTGCGCCTGACACCGACTCCAAAGTGGAAATTGAAGTCGCGAACCACGGCGGCCGCGAAGCAACAGTCGACAAGCAACCTTATCCGGCACCGTTCGCCCTGTACCGAGTGGGCGATCAGCGTCTCGTGCAGGAGCTCGGCAAGGGCCGAGATGGGATGTACTCCATCTGCGATCTCGATGCCGCCAAGTCCCGGTGCACCCCCGTCGGCGCCATGGCCCGAGAAAAAGATGTTGAGCTGGAAGGATCTGAACTCCGGGTCTTCGGAGTTGACCTTCAACCAGTGAGCAATGCTCGCGACCCCAGTCTTGACCGCCTCCCACGTGGGATCGGCCAGCACAACCGTGTGACAGAAATAGCCCTGGCTCCGAAGAATGCCGGGACTGTTTTCGGGGTCAAAGGCGACGAAGGGGGATCCGAACTGTACGGGCTGATAGAAATCCCGAAGCGAATTGAGATCGTGGATCGCGTTCACGAGTGGCGCCGAATTCTTCGACAACAATGCACTCTTGGCACTCTTACGCTTCGGCACATTGGCAGGAGGCGCATCCTGGCCGCGAGACCCGATCAGCAGATTTGCCCAAAAGGGTGACGAGAACTGATCGAAACTGCAAAGCTTGAAGGATTTCGGATGATGGCGCCGACTATCGGACACCGGACAGGAAACGACGCCGCCCTCGTGAACCTCAAACTGCCCTGGACTCGGCCGAGAACGTTTCGGCCTGATAACCGCCAGACCGAACTCCCGGATTGCCTGAAGCAGCGACCGCTGCTGCTTCGGCGCTGAGGTACCGCGCTCGGCCCGTTGCAGGTAGTAGCGTTCCGACTCTTCAGGAAAAAGGTCGGGATTCCTGTCGCTCATCTCCGCGCGGCCAGGGTCGCGAAGCCGCTGTAGAGCATGGCCAGAATACCTCCGAAGGTCGGGTCGTACCATGATAGGCCCGCATATTCGAAGGGGCCTCCGACTGCGTACACCCAGACCGGAAACGCACCGAGCGACAAGCCGAACTGCAAGTACGGAAATTGTCCCTTGTCCTTCTGCAGCTGGCGGGCCACGTATCCGGCACACAGGAGAATCAACAACACGAAGACAATCCAGTAGGCGACCGGGCTTAGTTTGCCCGTTCCCCGAACCAGCCCGTCGACCGCCACGAAAGTTCCGATCGCCTCCGATGGAATCAGCTTTATGAGAGCGGAGACATAATCGTCAGGCTTGCGTGGTGCCGCCTCTTCGGCTTCGGGCGGCGTCTGGGTCGAGGAGCCGATCGTTACGGAGCTTTTTGGCATGAGCGCGACGTCGCGAGCCCGAATGATTCGACGAGTTTCCATCGCATCCCCCGCCAAATTGTCAGAACGCTGGTTCGTGAGTAGCTTGCCATCGCGTATTCGGCGATGCAATTCACGCCCATCCTGGTCGGCTACGATCGCTCCGACGGCGAACGGCCAGGAGGCGAGGATGCTTGGTAAGCTGATCATTGCGGGTCTCGTGTTGCTCATCACAGGCGCCAGAGCGGGCGCCCAGATGCCGCCGCGCTCGTCGGAGCTCGCGGCCTACACCGGGCTTCACAAATCGGCGGCATCCGGGAACGTCGATGAGATCCGCAGGCTGGTCGCAAGCAACGCCAACCCCAACGCGCGCGACGCGGCCGGACGCACACCCCTTCATGTCGCCGCGTTCGAGTCCCGCTACGATGCCCTCCGGGCACTCGTTGCCGGTGGGGGCGACATCAATGCTCTCGAGAACGACCGCTACGATGTCATCACCATCGCGGCCGTCAAAGACGATGTTCGCATGGTCAAGCTTGCCATCGAGCTCGGCGGCAATCCCCGGGCCATCACCAGCCGATACGACGGAACTGCCCTGATAGCAGCGGCACACCTCGGACATGACGGGGTGGTGAAGGCACTCATCCAGGCGGGTGCGCCGCTCGACCATGTAAACAATCTGGGCTGGACGGCCCTCATCGAGGCGGTCGTCCTCGGCGACGGCGGTGAACGACACGTCGCCACCGCCAGGGCGCTCGTGGCGGCGGGCGCCGACAAGACCATTGGCGACCGCAGCGGCATCACCCCGCTTCAGCACGCGGAGAAGCGGCGATACCACGCCATGGTTGCGGTGCTGGAATAGGCGAAGGTCCGCTCTAGGAACTGTCACCCGCGACGTCAGCCACCGGCAAAGTCGATCGCCGCACCCAGTGACCATCCGTTACCCACGGCCTTCAAGAGGGACCGGAAAGCGCATATATTGATCTGCATGAACATCACGCTTCCCGCCGACCAGGAACGCTGGCTGAAAATGCGGATCGCCAACGGCGAATTCCAGTCCGCCGAAGACGCCGTGCGCCAACTCATTGCCGAAAGAATGATCATCGATGGCGACGACATGGCTTGGGCGCGGCCTTTGGTGGATGAAGCGCGCGCAGCCATTGAGCGAGGAGACAAGGTCTCGCTCGAAGAGGCGGAACTGGATATCGACCGGGTGCTGGCCTCGCTCAAGCGCTGATGGCCCGCCTTGTCGTCGCCGGTCCAGCGAAGCTCGATGCTCGGGAAATTCTGACGAGGCTCAGCCAGGTTGCGGGCTACCCGGTGGCACGTCGTTACGGTGCGCGCTTCAAAGCGATGTATCGCTACATAGCTCAGTACCCAGCGGCTGGCGCTCCGCGTCCTGCTCTGGGGCCGCACGTTCGAATTCGCGTCGTCCAGCCCTTCGTCTTCATCTACGACTACGATGGAGATGACGTGACGATATTGCGCATCGTCGATGGCCGCCGCGACATCACGCCGGAGCTCCTGGGTTGTTGACGGCGACCCGCCGGCGATTGCGCTTTGTCATCGCCAACAAGCGCACCGCGGCTGCAGCAAGAACAAGGACGGCCATCGGCCAATAGAAGCTGTCGAGCGGCACGCGCTTGCCGACGGCGACGGCGAAGCTGATCCAGATGTACCAGCCGCCGATCAGGTGCAGCAGGCGCCACCTGCGCGGGCCGAGCCAGGCGGCGGTGCGGTCGAACGAGGTTGCCGTCATGGCGGCGATGAAGAGGTAGGCCGTACCGGCGAGCACGATGGTGGTGATGTTGGTGAGCTTCCAGAACAGCTCGCGGTCGAGGGCGGCCAGCGCGAGGATCACGCCGAGATGGATGAAGTGCGAGACGGCGAAGGAGACGCCGAGATAGCGGCGGTTGCGGCGCTGCCAGCGCGTCGCCTCGGACGGCACGAGTTCGGCCAGGGCGCTGGCGGTGAAGGCGAGCGCGAACAGCACCAGGGAGGTGCGCGCCGTGGCGCGGATCGCGAGCCGCACGCCCTCGATGTCCCAGCCGTGCCTCGCCATGAAGTAAAGCGTCATCGCGCCGAGCAGCAGCGAGAGGATGCCGGTGAGACGCCATCCGTTCATTGCGCTTCCCTCCGCAACAATGCCGTGCGCCGGAGGCGCCAGCCCAATCCGATGACATGGAACGACAGCAGGCCGATCAACGTGATCTCGCCGGCCGCCGACAACAGGACGTGGACCGGCGCACCGTTGGCGAAGAGGTCGGCGCGCACGATGCCGGCAGCAATGGAGGCCAAAAGGCCAACGAGACAGACCGCGAGTGCCGCCAGCGACCGGCGGAAGGCGAACCACGCGATCACGCCCACCGTCAGCGCGGCGATGAAGGCGTAGCGGTCGACAATCGGTGCCAGCGTGGAGATGGCGCCGTCATCCAGCCAGATCACGCGCAACCGCATCGCGACGAACGTGACCACGACCGTGACGGCAAGCGTGATCCAGGTGCGGCGCGCCTGGCGGTCGACGGCATCGGCGGCGAATTGCGCGGCGATCTCGCGGCCAAGGCCGAAGCGCTCGACGGCGCGACGCTCGGCCTCGGGCGACGGCCAGGCCGGATCGGCTTCGGCGGCATTGCGCAGATGGTCCTCGACTTCGCTCGCGAGACGCGAGGCCAGCGCGGGATCGAAGGCGAGCTCGCGACGAAGGGCTGCAACGTAGTCGTCGATCGCGCCGCTCATGCCCGCCCTCCTCCCGCTACCGGCCCCAAGGCCGTTTCGACCGCCTGAGAGAAACGGCCCCAGGCCTTGCGGCGCTCGCCGAGCGCGGCCGCTCCTGCCTTGGTCAGCGAATAGACCCGGCGCTTGCGGCCGTTGGGCGGCGTCGTCCAGGCGCTCGACAGCAGTCCCGCCTGCTCGAGCCGGTGCAGGGCCGGATAGACGGTGCCTTCCGGCAGATCGAACGTGCCGGCGCTGCGCTGCTTGATGGTCTCGATGATGGCGTAGCCATGCGCCGGTCCTGCTTCCAGCGCGGCCAGCACAATGGCATCGAGGTGGCCTTTGAGCATTTCCGCTTCCATACCTAGCATAACTAGGTATGGAGCCTGAAGGCGTCAAGCCGCTTGCACTTCGCGCCCGAACACAGATTAGTGAGCGGATGAGTAACGCATCTTTCGACGTCATCGTGGTCGGCGCAGGGCCGGCTGGTCTCACTGCAGCAACCGGCGCCGCGCGTGCCGGGCTGAAAGCCTTCTGCATCGACAAGCTTGCGCCCGGCGGCGCGCTCATCAATCTCGCTGAACTGCACGAGGTCGACAGCCACGAGGATGGCCCGCAGGTCGCGTCGCGCCTGACCGACGAGGCGACGGAAGCCGGCGTCGAGCTGGGCTTCGGCGAGGTGGTGAAGCTTTCGGGATCCGGTCCATGGACCGTCGAGACCGCCGACGGCGAGCAACATACCGGCCGTGCCGTCGTGATCGCCACCGGCCTCGCCAAGGGCACGCTCGGCCTGCCGGAGGAAAGCCGCTTCGAAGGCCTCGGCCTCTCCCACTGCGCATCGTGTGACGGCCCGCTCTATGCCGGCCGGCCCGTCGTCGTCGCCGGCACCGAAGGCTGGGCGCCGCGCGAAGCCGTCGAGGTGATGCACGCCGTCGGGCAATGACGCTGCCGGCTTGCCGACCACCGTCACGTCGCCCTCGAAGGCGGCGACGGCATCGAAGCCGTCGTCGTCGAAAGTGGCGGCGCGCGGAAGAGCATTCCGGCCAGCGCGGTGTTCGTCTATGTCGGCCAGTCTCCCGCTGCGGAATTTCTGGCGGAAACGCTTGCACGCGACGCCACCGGGCATATCGTGGTCGACGAAGGGGGCCGCACCTCTGCCGCCACGGTGTTCGCCGCGGGAGACGTGCGGGCTGGCGCGCGGCACTATCTCGCCGACGCCATCGCCGACGGACAACGCGCCGGCCAAGCCATCGTGCAAGCGCTGAAGTGACGGCCCTCGAGAAGAACCAAGGAGTACCCTCCATGCGTATCGTCAATCCAAGCTTCGGCCTCTCGGCCACCACGGCCGAGAAAGTGGCCCTGAAGCCCGTCAACTGGGCGACCGACGCCATCGCGCTCGTGTCCAACTCCAAGCCCAATGCCCGCGAGCTGCTGGCCGGCATCCGCGAGAAGCTCGGCGCCACGCGCGTGATCGACAACATCGACTTCCTGTCGAAGAACAGCGCCAGCCAGCCGGCGCCGGCCGACGTGATCGAGAAGGTCGCCGCCAACTACCGGGGAGCGCTGCTCGCCATAGCGGATTGAGGGAGCTGTTCATCGTGGAGTTTCCACGACAGCATCGAACTCGAGAAGCGCGGCATCACGGCCTACGTGATCGCCACTGAGACATTCAAGCCGCTGGTCCTGGCGCAGGCCAAGGCCCGCAAGGTCGAACCGCGGCTGATCGTCGTGAAGCATCCCATCGGCGGCCTGAACGCCGACGAGCTCAGGGAACGCATCGAAGCGGCAACCAAGGGACTGACCGAGGCTACGAGTAAATGAAGGACATCTCCGAGCAGGAAGTGATCGACATCGACGACATGGATGTCGAGGCCTTCAACGACTTCGCTACCGAGCAAGGCTGGGGCGACGGCATGCCGCTCTTCGTGCCCACCGAGGCCAAGGTGGCGAAGTTCGTGGAAACAGTTCGCGGCGACAACCGGCCGATCCCACCGGTGCCGCCGCGCCAGGTCGTGCCGACGCTGCAGAGCATGGCGGCCAACGCCGTGATGGCCGGCTGCAAGCCGGAATACTTCCCGGTGGTGTCCGCGGCGATGCGGGCCGTGCTCGATCCCGAGTACAACCTGCACGGCTCGCTCGCGACCACGCACTCCTGCGCGCCGGTGGTGATGGTGAGCGGCCCGATCCGCAAGCAGCTCAACATCAATTGCGGCTCGAACTGCTTCGGCCAGGGCTGGCAGGCCAACGCCACGATCGGCCGCGCGCTCGGCCTGATGCTGCTCAACATCGCCGGCGCCAAGCCCGGCGAGATGGACCGCTCGACCCAGGGCAATCCCGCCAAGTTCACCTTCTGCTTCGGCGAGAACGAGGAGGAGAATCCCTGGACGCCCTACCACGTGCAGCGCGGCTTCGCGCCGACGGACAGCGTGGTGACGGTGATGTCGGGCGAAGGCCCGCACAATCTCAACGACCACGGCAGCACGACGGGCGATGGTCTGCTCACCACCTTCGCCGGCTCGATGGCGACACCGGGCGCCAACACCGTCTACGGCAAGGGCCCGATGCTGGTGATCATCGGGCCTGAGCATGCACAGACCCTGAAGCGCGACGGCTACTCGATCGACAGCATCCGCCAGGAGCTGTTCAAGCGCGCGCGCATCCACGTCTCGCGCATCTCCAAGGAGAACCAGGACACCTATACCAGCACCGGCCACAAGCCGGACGGCGACTGGTTCACCATCGGCCGCAACCCCGACGACATCCACATCACCGTGGCCGGCGGACCGGGCAAGCACTCGGCCTTCATCCCGTCGTTCGGCGGCACCACGGTCTCCTGCGTGCGGATCGCCGGATGACCGAGTGGTGCGGCTGGCCGGTCGTCGATGACTCGACCGGCTGGGAGAACGCACAGCAGATCCTGACCGACGCCGAACTGTCGGACGGCCTGCCCCTGGTGCCGCCGACTCGGCGGCGTCTGGAGGCCATTGTCGCCGGCGTCGCGGGTCGCGCAGAATCGCACGGCATGATGCCGCCCCTGTTCGGCGACATCACACCCGATGCCGTCGCCTACCAATGCGTGATTGCCGGCTGCGTGCCGGCCGAACTGCCGGTGGTACTGGCCGCCTGCAAAGCGATCCTGGAACCCGACTTCAACCTGTTAGGCATCGCCACCACGACCGGCACCGCGGCCGTGGCGCTCTGCGTGCACGGACCGATCGCGCGCAAGCTCGGCATGAATGCAGGCACCAACTGCCTGGGCCCGGGCAATCGCGCCAACGCCAGCATCGGCCGCGCCCTGCAGCTCTGCCTGCGCAACATCGGCGGCGCGCGCGCCGAGGTCGGCGACATGGCAACCATGGGCCAGCCCGGCAAGTACACGTTCTGCTTCGCCGAGCGTCACGACGGCCCCTTCCCCACCCTGACGGCGCGCCGCGGCCTCGGCGCCGACGCCAGCGCCGTCACGGTGATGGGAATCTCGGGCACCGCCGAGGTGCTGCCGGGCGACGGCGAAGGCGCCACGCCCGAAGCCATCCTCTCGCCCATCGTCGAGGGCATGCGCGCCGGCATCGTCATGTCGAGCACGCACCGCAAGAACGAGCGTGGCGAGCAGGTCTTCCTGCTGCCATTGGAGATGGCCGAAAAGATCGTGCGCCACGACGGCTGGGACCTTTTACGCGTGCAGCGCTACATGTTCGACCAAGGCCAACTCGGGGGTGGGGGCGTGGCCCGCTCCGCCGACGCGATCCATCCGATCCTCACCGGCGGCGCCGGCTACAAGATGACCTACCTGCCCGTGTGGGGCGGCGGTTCGGAGACGGTGACGCGGGTGGTTTAGTCTACCCGCGGTGAGCTCCAAACCGGTCCCTGTCAGATAAAGAGCAGGTCGGCGTCTCTCAGGGTCGTGACGCCCGTCAGATGGATCTCCATGCTCGCCAAATCCGTGGCCTGATCGAAATCGGTGTCGTTCACGTACAGGATCGTGTCGCCACCCGAGACGAACGCCTCGATCGTATGGGCGGCAATCGTCGACGGCGCCGTCGTCACGGTCACCAGCGGATTGAACGCGTCACCGCTGAGCACGAAATCGAGCTTATCCTCGCCAACGGTGAAGTCGAGGATCGTGTCGTAGGCGGCGTGTGTCGAGTCCGACGCGTCGATATAGGCGAACAGATCCGCATCAGCCCCGCCCGAAAGGGTGTCGGCACCGCCGCCGCTCACGAGGACGTCCACACCGTCGCCGCCATTCAGCGTATCGTTGAAATCGCAGCTGCAGTCGAGCAACACGTCGTCGCCGGCCCCGCCGTCGAGTTGGTCGGCGCCGGCGCCGCCATCGAGCGTATCGTCGCCCACCCCGCCGACCAGGGTGTTGTCGAACTCATTGCCGACCAGTTGAAGCCCATCCGTCCCAGAGACCTGCAGGACCTCGACCTCGCTGCCATCAGCCAGCACGAAGTCCGTGCTGGTGTAGATCGTGTCGGTGCCCTCGCCGGCCTCCTCGAACACGGTGTCGAAAAAGTCATGGACATAATAGGTATCGTTGCCGGTGCCGCCGAACATCGCGACCGGCGCGCCGTCGCCCGTCAACGTATCGTCGCCTCCGAAGCCATAGAGGGCATTCGACAGGAAGGCAGCAGGTGCGAAGGCATCGTCATCGCCATTGGTGCCGAGGTAGAGGCCCATGACATCGAAAACAGTCGTGCCGTCCGAGATCTGCAGGATGCCCGCGAGCTCCGATCCCTGGGCGCCGGGGGTGAGTTCCGTCGTGGCCCCACTCGTGACAGCCGGATTGCCGAAGGCCGAATCGAAGGGGCTCGTCAGGCTGAACGATCCACCGTCCGGATCGGTGGCGACAAAGCTGATGGAAGTGGCCGTCGCCGAGAGATCGGCGATGGGCGACTCGAAATCGTAAGCCGCAATATCGGAATCAGTCAGGCCGGTCACGCCGGCCAGATGGATTTCCATGCTCGCAGAGTCAGCCGCCTGCTCGGTATCCGTATCGTTGACGTAGAGGATGGTGTTGCCGCCCGAGACGAACGCCTCGATCGTATGGGCGGCGATCGTCGACGGCGCCGTCGTCACGGTCACCAGCGGACGGAATCCGTCAACGCCAATATCGGTGAAGTCGAGCGCATCCACGCCGACGGTGAAGTCGAGGATCGTGTCGTAGGCGGCGTGTGTCGAGTCCGACGCTGCGACATAGGCGAACAGATCCGCATCGGCTCCGCCCGAGAGGGTGTCGGCACCGCCGCCGCTCACGAGGACGTCCTCACCGTCGCCGCCATTCAGCGTGTCGTTGAAATCGCAGCCGCAGTCGATCAACAGGTCGTCGCCGGCCCCGCCGTCGAGCTGATCGGCGCCGGCGCCGCCATCGAGCTGGTCGTCGCCATCCCCGCCGATCAGGGTGTTGTCGAACTCGTTGCCGTACAGGTCGAGCCCGTCCGTCCCCAAG
>Ga0075369_10000747_pt1 | contig 10554 bp, 9 predicted proteins | sample EndMethybrTD3034_FD_71400 | JGI IMG/M metagenome (GOLD analysis project Ga0075369, IMG submission 71400) | Populus endosphere microbial communities from Tennessee, USA - Endosphere MetaG P. TD hybrid TD303-4 | ecosystem: Host-associated > Plants > Roots > Endosphere | place: USA: Tennessee...
GGCCGCAAGCGGCTGTCGACCATCCTGTTCTCCTGATCGACGCGCCGGCATGACCGAGCGGGTGCCCGGGCGCAATCCGTTCGAGCCGAGCTTCGAGCAGCTCCCCGAGACGCTGCCGATCTTCCCGTTGTCGGGCGTGCTGCTGCTGCCGGGCGGCAAGCTGCCGCTCAACGTCTTCGAGCCGCGTTACCTCTCGATGATCTTCGATGCGCTGGCCGGCCATCGTATGATCGGCATGGTGCAGCCGGTGCAGCCCGGCGGCTACGCCGGCGACGGACTGCCGACCGAGGACGGCCGGCCCAAGGTGCACAAGGTGGGCTGCGCCGGCCGCATCGTGAGCTTCAACGAGACCGAGGACGGCCGCCTGCTGCTGGCGCTGTCAGGTGTCTGCCGCTTCGAGATCGTGCGCGAGCTCGACCTCGCCCATGGCGGCTATCGCCGCGTTTCCTCGGTGTTCTCGCCCTATCGCGCCGACCTCGACCATGCCGACGAAGAGGTCGAGCTCGACCGTGACCGGCTGATGGCAGGACTGGCCGCCTTCTTCCGCTCGCGCAATCTCTCGACCGACTGGGACGCCGTGAAGCAGGCGGCCGATGCCAATCTCGTGACCTCGCTGTCGATGGTCCTGCCCTTCGGTCCGGCCGAGAAGCAGGCCCTGCTGGAAGCCGCCGATTCGACGGCCCGCGCCAAGCTCTTGGTCGCCTTCCTGGAAATGAACGCCTTCGGGCAATCCGGCGAGACGCCGCCCAAGCGGGCGAATTGACTTCATTTCTTGTCCTCCCCGCTTGCGGGGGAGGATACAGGAGGGGGCGCGCAACAGCCCGGTGAGAGACCGTTTCAGATCATGATCTCTTCCGGTTCAACATCGTCTTTGCGGCTTGCCCCCTCCCTACCCTCCCCCGATGACGAGGGAGGTGAAGAATAGGGGCGCGTGCTATAAACCGACCAACAAGAACCACGGCTCAACATCATGACCCCTCCATCGGACGAACCCGCATCGCGCCGCTCAGGCGTCGATCCCAAGCTGCTGGAAATCCTGGTGTGCCCGGCGAGCCACGGGCCGCTGGAATACGACGCGGCGGCGGGCGAGCTGATCAGCCGCAAGGCCGGGCTTGCCTATCCCATCCGCGACGGCATCCCGATCATGCTGGTGAGCGAGGCGCGCGTGATCAGGGACGTGCCGTGAGCGCTGCAGATCAGTTCCCCAAGTCGGCGCCTGACGAAGGCAGCTACGAAACGACCGCGCCCTGGCCGACCGAACTGCGCGTCTTCAAGGAAGAGGGCCGGATGGAGATCGAGTTCTCCGATGGCGTCACCCACTCGCTGCCGGCCGAGTACCTGCGTGTCGAAAGCCCGTCGGCCGAGGTCCAGGGCCACGGACCCAGCCAGAAGAAGATCGTGTCCGGCCGCCGTCACGTGAAGATCGCCGCCGTCGAGCCGGTCGGTCACTACGCCATCCGCATCGTGTTCGACGACCGCCACGACAGCGGCATCTACAGCTGGTCCTACCTGCGCGAGCTGGGCGACAGCTACGCCGAGAAATGGGCCGCCTACCAGGCCGCCCTGCTCTATCGCGGCCTGAGCCGCGACGCGTAAGCCCATCATGAAGATCACTATCGCCGGCGCCGGCATCGGCGGTTTGACCGCCGCGATGTGCCTCCATCGCGCGGGCTTCGACGTCGAAGTGTTCGAGGCCGTGAGCGAGCTCAGGCCGCTCGGCGTCGGCATCAACATCCAGGCGGGCGCCGTGCGCATCCTCTCGAGCCTCGGCCTGCAGCCGGCGTTGGCCGCGACCGCCATCGAGACGCGCGAACTGCGCTACGCCAACCGCCACGGCCAGACCATCTGGGCCGATCCGCGCGGCCGCCATGCCGGCCTGCCCTGGCCGCAATTCTCCATCCATCGCGGCGAGCTGCAGATGATCCTGTACCGCGCCGCCGAGCAGATGCTGGGCGCGGGACGCATCAAGTTCGGCAGGCGCATCGCGAGCTTCGAGCAGAAGGGCAGCAAGGTCACGGCACGCTTCGCCGATCGTGACGGCGCGATCGTCGAGACGACGGAGGCCGATATCCTGATCGGTGCCGACGGCATCCACTCGGCCGTGCGCGCCCATTTCCATCCCAACGAAGGCCCGCCCAAGTGGCAGGGCATTCTGATGTGGCGCGGCGTCACCGTGGGCAAGCCCTACCTCGGCGGCAACACCATGGTGCAGGCCGGCCATCACAATCAGAAATTCGTCTGCTATCCCATCAGCCGCGCCCATGCCGAGCGCGGCGAGGCGCTGATCAACTGGATCTGCGACCTGCATATGGGCGACGGAGCCATGCTGCCACGTGAGGACTGGAACCGCCCGGGCAAGCTTTCAGACTTCCTGCCGCGCTTCGAGCACTGGAACTTCGGCTGGCTCGACGTGCCGGGCGTCATCCGCTCGGCCCATGCGATCTTCGAGTTCCCCATGGTCGATCGCGATCCGCTGCCGGGCTGGAGCCACGGCCGCATCACGCTCCTGGGCGACGCCGCACATCCGATGTACCCGATCGGCTCCAACGGCGCCTCGCAGGCGATCCTCGACGGTGAGGCGATCACCCAGGAACTTCTGGCCGGCAGCGATCCCGAAGCGGCGCTGAAGCGCTACGAACGGCGCCGCCTGCCGCCGACCGCGGCCATCGTCGAGAGCAATCGCCGCAAGGGCATCGACGTCATGCTCGACCTCGTCGAGCAGCGCGCGCCGCAGGGTTTCACCGATCTGGAAAGTGTGCTGCCGGCCGATGAGCTTGAAAGGATCGTCGGCGACTACAAGAAGCTCGCGACCCAGGACCGCGAGACGCTGTTGAAGCTGGCGGCCGCACAATAGAAAACCGGTCCTGTTAGGGACCGGCCGTGGTAGCGGTTTATACCGGTCATCACATCACCGGCCGCCACCGAGAGAGAATATGGCATCTGACGATGACAGGATTATGGCAGTGACCGAAGGTCATCCTGAGCGAAGCGAAGGATCTCATGGCGTGGCAAGCGGCGATGAGGTCCTTCGCTGCGCTCAGGACGACATGAAATGAGCCTCGGCCGCGCCGTCGCTACTGTCGGCGGCTTCACGCTGCTGAGCCGGCTCGTGGGCTTCGCCCGCGACGTCGTGCTGTCGGCGGTGCTGGGATCGGGCGCGATGGCCGACGCCTTCTTCGTCGCCTTCAAGCTGCCGAACCTGTTCCGCCGCCTGTTCGCCGAGGGCGCCTTCTCGGCGGCCTTCGTGCCGCTGTTCTCGCGCGAGCTGCAGGACAACGGCCGCGCCGAGGCGCTGGCCTTCGCCCGCCAGGCGCATGCCGCCCTGCTGCTGGTGTTGGTGCCATTCTCGATCGTGCTGATGGTTGCCATGCCGTGGGTCGTGGTGGTGCTGGCGCCCGGCATGCGCGCGCCGACCTTCGCCATGGCCGTCGAGTTTGGCCGCATCGCCTTCCCCTACCTGCTGTTCATCTCGCTGGCCTCGCTCTACGGCGGCGTGCTGAACAGCATCGACCGCTTCGCCCATGTCGCGGCCACGCCCATCCTGCTCAACCTGGCGATGATCGGTGCCGTACTCGGTCTCACGCCGCTCCTGCCCAACAGCGGCTATGCCGCCTCGATCGGCGTGGCGATCGGGGGCCTGCTGCAATGGCTGTGGCTGCTGATCGCCTGCGCCCGCGACGACGTCAGTATCACGCTGGTGCGCCCGCGCTGGACGGCGCGGGTGGCGCGGCTGGTCAAGCTCGCGACACCGGTGGCGATCGGCGGCGGCGCGCAGCAGATCAGCACCATGCTCGACGTGGTGTGGGCCTCGCTGCTGCCGGTCGGCACGATCTCGGCCCTCTTCTACGCCGATCGCATCGCCCAATTGCCGCTCGGCGTGGTCGGCATTGCTATCGGCACGGCCCTGCTCCCGCTGCTGGCGCGTCAGCTCCGCGCCGGCCAGATAGAATCGGCGATGGCCAACCAGAACCGCGCCATCGAGTTCGGCCTGCTGCTCAGCCTCCCCGCGGCGGTGGCGCTGTGGCTGTTGAGCGACCCCATCGTCCGCGTGTTGTTCGAGCGCGGCCGCTTCGGGCCCGACGACACCCTGCGCACGGCAAGCGCGCTGGCGGCCTTTGTCGTCGGCCTGCCGGCCTTCGTGCTGATCAAGGCGCTGACCCCAGGCTTCTTCGCCCGCGAGGACACGCGCACGCCGCTCTACATCGCGATCGTCGCCATCGTCGTGAACGTGATCCTCAACGTCTTCTTCCTCTACGGCACCAGCCTCGCCCAGGTCGGCGTTGCCCTCGCCACGTCGCTGTCAGGCTGGCTGAACGCGGCGATGCTGGCCATCGTGCTCTACCGGCGCGGTCACCTGATCGCCGACCGGCGGCTGATCTCCCGGTCGTGGCGCATGCTGGCGGCAACAGCCGGCATGGGCGTCGTCCTCTGGGGCGCGCTCGTTGTGCTGGATCCCGTCCTGGCCCACGCCAACACGAAGGGCGTGGTGGCGCTGTTCGGCGTCTGTGCGCTCGGAATGGCCGTCTACGCCGGGCTCGGCGCGCTGCTGGGGGTCGTGCGTCTCGCGGAGCTGCGCTTCGTGATGCGCCGCCAGGCCGGTCTCAGATCAGCCGACCCAGACGAACAACCGTGACACCGGCGCGCAACGGCCGGTTCACTGCCGGCATCACCAGCACGCAGTCGTCGTAGGGCGTCGTCACCGGCTCACCGTCGTCATGGCCCAGCACGGTGCCGGCCTTGGTGATCACCTCCTGGCCCTCGAAACGCCGAGCCGGCGTGAAGTTGCCGCGCTTGGTGGCAATGGCGTGGGTGACCTGCACGATGCGCTGGCTGGGCGGCGCGGGCTGCTTCCAGTCGGCCGGCAGGTCCGAGGCCTCGACGATCCCGGTCTCGGTGAGGAAGCGATGCGCCACGTCCTTGGCCACAACGACCGACGAGGCGCGCCAGTGCTGGCCGGTCTCGATCAGCAACGCGGTCTTGTCACTCTGCGGATCGCCGAAGCCGCCGTAGTCGCGCATGCGCATGCCGGCAGCATGGCCGCGGTCGCGCACGATGTCGGCCGGCGCGCCTAGCCGCCTGGCGAGCTCGGCGCCGCGGTCGAGCGGCCCGCACAGCATCAGCGGCACGCAGTCATCATGCATCGAATGGAGGTCGAGCAGGAAATCGGCGCGCTCGACATAGGGCCGCACGACCTGGGCGCGCCTCGTCTCGCGCGTCGTCGCCGGCTGGTCGAGCCGCCCCCAGGTGCGATTGAAATCCTCGTCTATCATGCGCGACTTGAAGGGATTGTTGGGATCGAAGCGCTGATAGGCCTCGAAGTTGTTGAACGAGAAGATCAGCGTGCCCTTGCGCGGCTTGAGCCCGCGGCCAAGCAGCTCGTCGACCACGATCGCGCCCGACACCTCGTTGCCGTGCGTCAGCGCCGCCAGCATTACGGTCGGGCCGGACCTGCCGCTCTCCTTGACGTGGATGTAGGGCGCATCGCCCTGCTCCCATCGCCTTATGTCGGGAAAGTCGTATTCGATCGGGGGATTGTCAGACATCCGTCGGGGTCCGTCAGGCTGGAAAGGCTCTTCGAACCTCAGGGGTAACCCGCACCGGGCGTTTCGACAACCACGCTGTCGACCCAGGATCGGGATCGTTGCTCGGGCGGCGCGTCCGGATCGCGCTGCATGCTGATGCAGAACAAAGTCCGGCGATCCGCGCCGCCCAGTACGCAGGCCACGCCGCGGCGCCCCGGAACCACGATGCGGTCGAGGATGCGGCCGTCCGGCGCCACGCGGACGAAGGATTCCTCGTCGAGCAGGCTCACCCACACCGCGCCTTCCCGGTCGAAGCAGACGCCGTCCGGCGCGCGGAAAGAGCCGAACCGGGCGTCGAAGTCGAGCGAGCCGTCATCGCGGACGTGGAAGCGCGCCAGGCAGTCGCCATTGGTCTCGGCAACGACGAGCTGACGGCCGATATCGCAATCCCGTTGGGAAAATCGAGATCGCGCGCCACGATCCGAGGTTCATGGCCCGGCTCGACCAGGACTATCCGGCCATACGGCCCACGCTTGATGCCTTCCTTCAGATCGAAACCGAGGTCGCCGACATAGGCGCGGCCAGCCCCATCCATGGTCATGTCATCGATTGTGCCGGTGAGCGGCGACAGGTCGACATATGTGCTCGGCACGCCGTCAACGCAGCGGATGAGCGCGCGACCGTGCATGTCGGTGACGATCGCCTCGCCGTTCGGTAGGAAGCCGAGGCCGGCCGGCACGCCCGTCACGGTGCAGGCGACATCGGGTCTGCCTTCGGGTGTCACCGAGATCAGCGTCCGCGCAGCGGCATCTACCAACTACAACCGGCCACCATGCCAACGCGGCGCTTCGAAGTAGCGTCCGCCGTCGAGCAGCGGTCTCAAGCGGTCATTCATCGGATACCTCACGGATTGCCTTCGGCAGGTCGTCCATATGGTGGACCACGATGGCCGCGCCGGCAGATCGCAGTTGGGCAGCAAGCGACGGCGTGGCATGGCTGCCGCCGGTGAATCCGATAGCACGCATGCCGGCGGCTTCTGCACCGGCAATGCCGTGCGGTGAATCCTCGACGACGATACAATCGCGGGCGGCATGGCCCACGGCCTGCGCGGCATGCAGGTAGATATCCGGCGCCGGCTTGCCGCGCGCCACCAGCGCCGTGCTGAAGATATGCGGTGCGAAGTGCCGGGTGAGGCCCGTCGATTCGAGCTTCAACTGCAGCTTGGCCGGGGTGCTGGACGACGCAACGCATTTGGGCTGCTGCCGCAGGGCTTCGAGCGCGTCTTCGACGCCCGGCACCGTCCTGAGGTCGCTGTGGCAGCGCTGCCAGACGCGCTTCTCGCGTTCATCCAGCAGGCCACACGGCATCTCGCGGCCGAGCTCGGCGAAGACGGTCCTGTACATGTCGGTGCGGGCGATGCCGACGAAACGCTGCAGCAGCTCCTGTGCACTGGCGGCATATCCCAGGGGCCCCAGCAGCTCGGCGTCGACGCCATGCTCCAGCAGCTCGCTGTCGACCAGGACTCCGTCGCAATCAAAGATGACCAGAGGTGGCACGAGGCGGGCTTATAACCCACCCCGGCAACAGGGGCGACTCAGGCTTCGCGATACCAGTTCGGCAGGTCCCAGGTGTTGTTGTCCCAGCCGCTGAGCTCGCAGACGAGCTTGCTGTTGGCGGCGGCGACGCCCAGGCGGGCTACCACCGGGATCACCACGACGTTGTTGATCACAAGCTCGTTGCACTTGATCAGCATGGCGGCGCGCTTGATCGGGTCGAGCTCGACCTGCGCCGTCTTATGGATGTCGTCGTATTCCTTGTTCTGCCAGCGCGTGATGTTGCGGCCCTGCCACTTGTTGTCCTTGGTGGCGGCCTCCCACGAGCAGAACTGGCGCAGGAAGATCTCCGGATCAGGCTGGCTGCCGTTATTGTACATCTGCAGGTCGCAGTAGAACTTGGTGTAGGTGTCCGGATTGGCGACGTCCGAGGAGAAGAACACCGACGCCGTCACCGCCTTCAGCTCGATGTCGATGCCTGCCTTCTGGCAGGCCTGCTTGACGATCGCCTGGTTCTTCTGCCGCGGCTGGTTGATCGAGGTCTGGTACGCGAACTTCAGACGCTTGCCGCCCTTCTCGCGGATGCCGTCGGCGCCCTTCTTCCAGCCGGCCTTCTCCAGGATGTCGATCGCCTTGTCGACGTTGAATTCGTACTTGGTGTTCTTCGAGCGGAAGCGCTCGGGATTGTTGATGTAGTTGGGCGTCGCCACGCCGCCACGACCGTAGATGTGCTTCTCGACCGAGTCCTTGTCGACCAGCAGCGCCAGCGCGCGGCGAACCTCGAAGTCGCTCAGGATCGGATGCTTGGTCTTGAGGCTCGACCGCTCGCCGTCGACCTCGGTCCAGGGATCGGTGTTGTTGAGCTGGATGTGCTCGATGCCGCCGCCCTTGGAGTAGATCAGGCGACCCTTGCCGCCCTTCTCCAGCTTGGTGAGGATTTCGTCCTCGACCTGCAGGTTCCAGGCGAAGTCGAATTCGCCCGACTGCAGCACGGCGCGTGCGGCGGAGACCGCGTCGCCACCCCCCTTCATCTCGATGGCGTCGAAGTGCGGGCGATTCTCGACGTGGTAGTTCGGGTTGATCACGCCCGAGACAAGGTCGCCCGGCTTGAAGTCCTTGAACATGTAAGGACCGGTGCCGACTGGCTTGAGGTTGGTCGGCGCCTCGCGCGACTTCGAGCCAACGTAGTCGGCGAACAGATGGCGGGGAATGATCATGCCAAACCAGCCGACGAAGGCGTCGGCCCAGAACGGCGTCGGCTGCTGGAACTTCACGGTGACGGTGTGCTGGTCGACCTTCTCGACCGTGATGTCCTTGTAGGATCCGCTTGTAACCGCTCCGGCCTCAGGATCGCGGGCATACTGCCAGGTGAAGACCACGTCGTCGGCGCTGAAGGGCTGACCATCGTGCCATTTGACGCCCTTCTTCAGCCGCCAGGTCACCGACTTGCCGTCGGCCGCCAGCGTGCCGTCCTCGCGGCCAGGAACCGATTCGGCCAGGATCGGTCTCAGGTTGCCCTCGGCGTCCCAGCCGGCCAACGGTTCGTAGAACAGCCGCGAGCCGTCCTGGTCCTTGGTGCCGACCGCGAAGTGCGGGTTCAGCAAGGTCGGCCCCTGCCACCACAGCACCTTCAAGAGGCCGCCGCCGCCGCGCTTGGTCGGCTTGTAGACCGGCTGTATCTGCGCCATGGCGACGCCCGACAAAGCGAGAAGCTGATTGGCAAAGGGCGCCGCCAGCCCCACCGCCGCCATGCGCCGCACGAAAGCGCGACGCGACAGTGCGCCCGCTTTCACCTGGCCTAAAAGACCACGCAAGCCACGTTCGTCCATGGACGCCTCCCATCCTGATGTCGAAGCCCTGATCCCTGACGTTCCTGCTATCCTGCAAGATACGTGCAAGGCGGATGGGAACAGGCGGGGCCGCCGTCGTCAACGGCTGGCGGACCCGTGCTCTCGTCTCCTCCCTCGTCATACGGGGGAGGAACGTTGAACATTAGAGGTCAACTCTCCCGGTACCAGTTCGCCAGATCGCCGGTGTTGTTGTCCCAGCCACTCAGCTCGACCACGAGCCGGTTGGCCACGGCAGCGACACCCAGGCGGGCAACCAGCGGGATGACGACGTGATTGTTCACTAGAAGCTCGTTCAGCTTGATCATCATGGCCGCGCGCTTGATCGGGTCGAGCTCGACCTGCCCGGCCTGGTGAATGTCGTCGAATTCCTTGCTCCGCCAGCGCGTGGTGTTGCGGCCCTGCCACTTGTTGTCCTTGGTCGACGCCTCCCACGACAGGAAGCGGCGCAGGAATACTTCCGGATCGGGCTGGGCCATGCCGGTGTTGTACATCTGCAGATCGCAGTAAAACTTCTGGTAGGTGTCCGGATTGGCGACGTCGGACGAGAAGAACACCGATGCCGTCACCGACTTCAGCTCGAGATCGATGCCGGCCTTCTGGCAGGCCTGCTTGACGATCGCCTGGGTCTTCTGGCGCGGCTGGTTGATCGAGGTCTGGAAGACGAACTTCAGTTTCTTGCCGTCCTTGGCCCGAACGCCGTCGGCGCCCCTGGCCCAGCCGGCCCTGTCGAGGATGGTGTTCGCCTTGTCGACGTTGAATTCGTACTTCGTCGTCTTGGAGGCGAAGCGCTCGGGGTTGTAGACGAAGTTCGCCGTCGCCGCGCCGGTGCGGCCGTAGATGTGTTTTTCGATCGAGTCTTTGTCGATCAGCAGGGACAGCGCCTGGCGCACCGCCGGATCCGACAGGGTCGGGTGCGTGGTCTTGAGACTGGAGCGCTCGCCGTCGACCTCGGTCCACGGATCGGTGCTGTTGAGCTGAATGTGCTCGATGCCGCCGCCTCGGCTGATGATGATGCGGCCCTTGCCGCCCTTCTCGAGGCGCGTGAGGATCTCGTCCTCGACCTGCATGTTCCAGCCGAAGTCGAACTCGCCGGTCTGCAGCACCGCGCGCGCCGCCGATACCGCATCGCCGCCGCCCTTCATCTCGATGGCGTCGAAATGGGGCCGATTCTCCATGTGATAGTCGGTATTGATGACGCCGGCGACGAGGTCGCCCGGCTTGAAGTCCTTGAACTTGTAGGGCCCGGTGCCGACCGGCTTGAGGTTGGTCGGCGCTTCGCGCGACTTGGCGCCGACATAGTCGGCGAACAGGTGCCTCGGCATGATGCAGCCGGCCGCAGCGACGAAGGCGTCGGCCCAGAACGGCGTCGCCTCCGAGAATTTCACGACGACGGTGTACTGGTCGATCTTCTCGACGGTGACGTCCTTGTAGGAACCGCTGGTGAGCGTGGCCGTCGCCGGATCGCGGGCGTATTCCCAGGTGAAGACGACGTCGTCGGCGGTCAGGGGTTGGCCGTCGTGCCACCGCACACCCTTCTTCAGCTTCCAGGTCACCGATTTGCCGTCGGCGCCCAGCGTGCCGTCCTCGCGGCCCGGGATCGTCTCGGCCAGCACGGGCTGGAGATTGCCG
>Ga0075369_10000748_pt1 | contig 10552 bp, 6 predicted proteins | sample EndMethybrTD3034_FD_71400 | JGI IMG/M metagenome (GOLD analysis project Ga0075369, IMG submission 71400) | Populus endosphere microbial communities from Tennessee, USA - Endosphere MetaG P. TD hybrid TD303-4 | ecosystem: Host-associated > Plants > Roots > Endosphere | place: USA: Tennessee...
GGTTCAACATCAACGATGCGCTCACGGTCTACGCCTACGGCACGAACCTGACCAACGAGCTGGGCCTGACCGAGGGCAACCCGCGCGCCGGCCAGATCATCAGCGGCGAGGCCGGGGCGCTCTACGGCATCGGCCGGCCGGAGTTCGGCCGGGCCTTCAAGGCGGCGCTGCTCTACCGCTTCTGATGAGCGCCGCTTGATTTCCTTCCCCTGAACTTGGGCGGCCGCCGCCTCGGCCGCCGTTTCTTTTTGTTGGATCTTCCGATGCTCCGCTGGCTCGCTCTTGTCCTGCTGCTGATCGCGTCTCCGGCCCAGGCCCAGGAGACCGGCAAGCCCGACCTCGTCCTGACGGGCGAGATCACCGGCGCCGACCACCAGACCTACAAGCCGGTGACCTTCGAGGTCCCGGTCGGCGTGACGCGGCTGTCGGTCGCGTTCGACTATACCGGGCGCGAGAACAGGACGGTGGTGGACCTGGGCCTGGTGGACCCCGTCCGTTTCCGGGGCTGGAGCGGCGGCAACAAGAAGGCCTTCTTCGTGTCGGCCGAGGCGGCGACGGCTAGCTACCTGCCGGGACCGCTGCCGGCGGGGCGGTGGACCCTGCTGCTGGGCGTGCCCAATGCGCGGCCCAATTCGAAGGCGACCTACGAGGCGAAGGTCTGGTTCCAGCGGACGCCCGCGCCGCCGCCGACCGTATCGCCCAGGGCGACGACGCCCGGCTGGTATCGCGGCGACCTGCATATGCACACCGCCCACAGCGATGGCGGCTGCGTGACGGGGGATGCGCCCCGCGCGCCGTGTCCGGTCTATCGTACGGTGCTGGCCGCCCAGGCGGCGGGCCTCGACTTCATCGCCGTCACCGACCACAACACCACCAGCCAGGCGCAGGCCCTGGCCGAGCTGCAGCCGTCGTTCCCGAACCTGCTGCTGATGACCGGCCGCGAAGTCACCACCTTCCAGGGTCACGCCAACGTCTTCGGCCCGACGGCCTTCATCGACTTTCGCCTGGGCTCCAAGACCGTGCCGACTATCCGGAGCCTGCAACAGGCCGTGAAGGCGGCCGGCGGCGTCTTCTCGATCAACCATCCGGCCGTGCCGTCGGGCGAGCAGTGCATGGGCTGTGGCTGGACCGCCAAGGACACCGACTTCGACGCGGTCCAGGCCATCGAGGTCGCCAACGGCGGCAACGAGAAGATGCTGGGGGGCTTCGAGGGCATGCTGTCGGGCATGTCCTTCTGGGAGGCGCAACTGAACCTGGGCCGCAGGATCACAGCCATCGGCGGCAGCGACAATCACGACGCCGGCATCCCGCACGACAAGCCCTCGGCCATCGGGCGACCGGCGACCGTGATCCATGCCGAGGGGCTGTCGAACGCGGCCATCCTGGCGGGCCTGCGCGCTGGCCGGGTGTTCATCGATCTCGACGGGACGCGGGACCGGATGCTGGACCTCCTGGCCCGGGCTGACGGCCTTGAGGTCGCGATGGGCGGTGTGCTGACGGCCACGCCGGGCGAACGCGTCAGCTTCGTCGCGACCGTCGCGGGCGTCGATCCGGCGGGGCTCGAGGTGGTTCAGGACGGCGCTAGGATCGTCCCGGAGATCTTGGCCGCCGGCGAGTTCTCGATCCGCATGGGTCAACGGCCGGGCTGGGTGCGCGTCAATGTCCGCGACGGGGCGGGGCGATTGCTGCTGATCGGCAACCCGATCTACCTGACGCCCGCGCGCTAGAGCGTGAGGCGCCTTCTCGAGCCGGCCGAAAGCTTCGCGCAAGCCGGGCCGCGCATAGGCGATAGGCGTTCTCGTGGAGCCCATCGCAATGCACCCGTCCTCAATCCCCGCCCGTCTCGGGCTGCTCGCCGGTCTGGCCCTCTTCTGCGCCCCGCCTCACGCCGCGCGAGCCCAGACGCTTCCGGATGTCGAAGCCTCCCCGTCGGAGACGCCGTCGCCCGATCTGGCCGCGCCGAACGACCCCTGGGAGGGCTTCAACCGCGGGGCCTTCAAGTTCAATCGCGGTTTCGACCGGTTCCTGATCGGACCGATGGCGCGCGGTTACATGAAGGTGACGCCGCGCGTCGTACGCGGTCGGGTCTCGTCGTTCGTGGCCAACCTCGCCGAGCCGCGCACGGCGATCAACGACCTGGCCCAGGGACGGCCCCGCGCGGCCGGCGTGACGGCGTCGCGCTTCGTGATCAACACCACGGCCGGCGGCCTTGGACTGTTCGACGTCGGCGGCAAGCTGGGCCTGGAAGGTCATAAGGGCGATTTCGGCCAGACCCTGGGCCGCTATGGCGCAAGGCCCGGGCGCTACATCGTGCTGCCGCTGATGGGCCCCACCACCTTGCGGGACGGCGCCGGCCGGCTGGTGGACATGATGACCGATCCCGTCGCCATGGCGACCGCCGGGGGGGCGACGATGTTCGGCTCGATCCGCTCGACCGCCACGGTCCTGGACGGGCGCGCGAATGCCGACGGCTTCTTTCGCGCCCTCGACGACGCGGCCGATCCCTACGCCATGATGCGGTCGGCCTATCTGCAGAACCGCGCCGATCTGGTCCGCCAGGCCAGGGGCGGGGTCCAGGTCCTGCCTGACTTCGACGCGGCCACGATCGAGCCGTGATCGCGGCATGGCCTATCGCTTCAGTCCCTGGCGCGTCCTGATGGAGTGCGCGACCTCCTCCCCGGGGGCGGTCGTGGCCGGCCATCCTGACGCCGAGGCGTTCGTCACCGACGCCGTGCGGGAGCTCCTGCGCATCGTGGGAGACGCGACCCTGACCACGTCCCGGCGGGCGGCGGCCTTCGCCTCGGCCGTCGGCCGCCTGACGGACGCGCCCGTCGCGCGCGCCTATGACGGGCGCCTGTGGCCTGGACCCGTCGACGGCATGACGCTGCTGGGCTCGACCAGCCGACGCCCCGACGAGGTGATCGTCATGATCTCGATCCGGGACGACCGAGCCTTCGCGCCGATCCAGATGTCCTGGCGCGTCGCGAGATCGGCGGGCGAATGGCGGCTGATCGACGTAGAGTGTCGCGGAGTCTGGCTGTCCGGCGAACGGCGGTCGACGCTGGCGGGACGACGTCGCGAATGAAGGACATGACGAGGATCCGCGCGCTGCTGGTGCAGCTGACGCGCAGACGGGGCGGGCCGTCGCTGATGCGGATGCTGGTCCCGCTGGTGCTGTTCGCCGTGACCACGACCATCGTGTTCGCGGCCGTACACGGCGAGGATCCCGAGGAGCGCGCCGTGCCGATCCTGCAACGCCTGCGTCCGGCGTGGATCGCGGCTCAGTTCAGTGACGCGACGCCGGAGATCTTGCTGCTCCTGGTTCTGATGATGGGCGGAGTCTATGCGACCCTGCACATCGGTCTTCGGCCGCTGCGCCGTCTTTCCCATCTAGCGGGCGACATCGCGCCCGCCACGATCGAGGCCAGGCTGCCGGCCGAGGCCGCGCCGCGCGAGATCGCGCCGCTGGTCGAGGCGTTCAACGCCGCGCTGGATCGCCTGGAGATCGGCCTGCGCGCCCAGCGGGACTTCTCCGCCAACGCCGCCCACGAGCTGCGCACGCCGATCGCGACGTTGCGCGCCCAGGTCGAAAGCCTGCTGGAGCCCAGCGAGCGCCAAGCGGCCAGCGAGGAGTTCGAGCGCCTGGGGCGGCTGATCGCCCAACTGCTGTCCCTGGCCGAGGCCGAGGGCGGCGCCGGGGGCGTCAGCGCGCGCTTCGACCTCGTCGCCCTGTCGCGCGACGTGACCGGCGACATGGCCGGCTTCATCCTCTCCAGTGGGCGCGGCGTCGGCTTCGACAGCACGGTCGAGACGTTCACGGTCGACGGCCAGGCCGGACTGGTGGAGACGGCGCTGCGCAATCTGCTCGAGAACGCCGTCCGCCATACCCCGCCGGGCGCGGAGATCCTGGTCAGTGTCGACGCCGAGGGCGTGGTCCGCGTCAGCGACGATGGTCCCGGCGTCTCGACGACGATCCGGGACCGCGTGTTCGAGCGCTTCAGCCGCGGCGATCCACGCGGCTCGGGCGCGGGCCTGGGCCTGTCGATCGTGCGCCAGATCATGGAGCGGCACGGCGGCGTCGCCCGGCTGGCGCCCGCCGACCGCGGCGCGTGCTTCGAACTCGACTTCCAGCCGTCCGGGGCAAGGCGCGGTCAGTCGGGCGCGCCGCCGCCCAGCCTGACCGCCATGTAGCCCAGCCCGCGAAGCGCGCGGATCGTCACGTCCGCGCCCAACTCGGCCATCTTCCGGCGCACCCGATGGACGTGCACCTGGATGGAGTTGTCGGTGTAGTCCTGGTCCAGGCTGTGCAGGCTGTCGCCCAACTGGGTCTTGGTCACGACCCGGTCGGGATGGCGCAGGAAGCGCTCCAGCACGATGCTCTCGCCGCGCGACAGGGGCAGCCGCGCCTCGCGGACGCTGATCTCGCGCGCGTTCTGATCGTATTCGAGATCGCCGTAGCGCAGGACGTCGGCGGTCAGGGCCGGCCGACGTCCCAGCGCCCGCAGGCGCGCCACCAGTTCCTCGATGGCGAAGGGCTTGATCAGATAGTCGTCGGCGCCGCGCTCCAGACCCTGCACGCGCTGGTCGACACTGCCCAGCGCGGTCAGCATGAGGACTGGCGTGCGCAGGGCGGCGGCGCGCGCCCGGGCCAGCAGATCCAGGCCGCTTTCGCCGCCCAGCATGATATCGAGGATCACCACGTCATAGGTCACGCTGCGCCAAGCGTGCCATCCGTCCTCGACGGTGTCGAAAAGGTCGACGGTGAAGCCGGCCTTGGCCAGCGACCGGGCGGTCGCCTCGCCAAGCCGCACATTGTCCTCGATCAGCAGGGCGCGCATGGCCGTCAGAAGCTGTAGAACAGGGCGAAGACGACCTGACCTTGGTTCGCGGAGCCTTCGCGCACGACTATGGAACTGTCGGCCGCGCTGTCAACGAGACGGCCGTAGCTCCCGTGCGCCAGGGCGCTCCAGCGATCGCTGATCCGGTAGCGCAGGCTGGCGCCGACCTCGACATTCTCGATCCCCGCCTTGGCGACATAGGGCGAGAGCCCGCTGGCCAGGGCGCCGGCCCCCGAGACGCCGTAGTAGGTCTGCATGTACTTTCGGTTGGCCCATGTGGTCGACAGTTCGGCGCCCACGCTCCACCGGTCGTTCAGCGCGCGATCGTAGTCGAGGCCGACCGTGGCGAACACGCCCTTGTGGACCTTGCCGGTATCGGTCAGCGCCTCCGCTTGGATCCCCAGAGTCCCGCCGGCGACGTCGAAGCGCTTGCGCGCGAAGACCCCGGCGTTGACGGCGGCGTCGATCTCGCCCAGCCGCCGCACCGCGAGGTTCTTGATGTCGTCCTTGCGGCCGCGCTCGTAGGCCAGCACGGGACCGAACTCCATGAAGCCGCCGGGCAGTACGTTGGCCCGCAGCGCGCCGCCCTCCAGGGCCACGTAATAGTCGCCTCGGCCGTAGCGCAGGCCCACGAAGGGCAGGGGTTTGAACTCGTAGTCCTTGGAGCCCTTGAACTCGGGGCGATAGACGCCGGCCGCGCCCAGCGACAAGCGCAGGCCGTCGCCGTCGCCGTCCTGGGCGCGCGCGGCGCCGCCGCCAACCACGGGAACGATCAAGCACAGGGTCAGGAGGGGGAACTTCATTTTACTCGGGTCCGGCAAAACCGCGTCAGCGCGGTGGCCGGCCTATGCGGGGCCAAGCTTGCGCGGACCTTTCGGGGATGTCGCTAAGCCCGCGCCAAAGGCCAGGTTTGCAGCCACGGGGCTGCATCAGCCGAGGTTTCTGAGCGACTGCTTTCCGGAGGCGAGCACGGTCAGCTTCTGGCGTGACATCGAAGGGTGCGACGGTATGCGCCAGTCTGCCCGCGAGCACCGTAGATGCCTCGCAAACGCTTGGTTCTCATCGACTTCTAGCTGAGTGCTCAAATCGAGGACTGCCTATGGTGGGGCATTTTGCCGCTCGCCGAACGCGGTTTTGGTAATGCTCAAATTAAAGGTCGAGGCCGCTGGCTGCGCGCGCAGAGCGCACAGCCAGGCCCGTCCATGACCATTCCGTTTTTCATCTCCCGCGTTTGCCGATCCATCGCTCCGATGACCTGGCGACCGATCGCGCGCGCATGGGCCACGGTGGCCGTCATCGTCGCGACTTTGGTGGCGGGACCGGCCTTGGCGGTGACCAAGACGGTGAACGGCATCTCGCTGGACATCAACATGCCGCAGGCCCAACGAGGCGTGCAGTACTCCTATCAGCTGTCGCCCAGCGGCAGGACGGCACCTTACACGTTCACGATCCTGTCCGGCGCGTTGCCCGCAGCCTTCACCATGTCCAGCTCCGGTTTGGTCACCGGGGTCAATTGCGTCAGCACCAACGGCAGCTACAACGTGGCGGTGCGGGTGACGAGCAATGACGGCAACTCCGCCGACTTCATCAGCAACCAGTCGGTTTCGATCAACATGACGGCGGGGCCGGCCAGCGGCTGCGCCCTGACCGGCGGCTCGATCAGCTCGGGCGGCTCTACCCCGCAAGTGGGGCAATACTATTCCGCCACGATCAGCGCTTCGGGCGGTTCAGCGCCCTACACCTATTCCGTGGCCACGGGATCTCTGCCGACCGGCCTCAGCCTGAGCTCGTCGGGCACGCTCAGCGGCACGCCCAGCGCGGCGGGCAGTTTCGACTTCCAGATCCAGTCGGCCGACTCGGCGGGCAACACGGGCTACACGCAGTACACCTTGGCGGTGGCGGCGGCGTCCTCGGTGGTGGTCAGCCCCAGCAGCCTCCCGACCCCGGTCCTCGGCGTCGCCTACAGCCAGACGATCTCCGGCAGCGGCGGGACCTCACCCTACACCTTCGCGGTGAGCGCGGGCTCGCTGCCGACGGGCCTGTCGCTGAACACCTCGACCGGCGCGATCAGCGGCACGCCGACCGCGGCGGGCGCCTACAGCTTCACGATCCGCGCCACGGACTCCGGCAGCCAAAGCAACACGCGCGGCTACAGCGGCACGATCGCCGCGGCGCTGGCGGTCACGCCCACGACCCTGACGACGCCGGTGTTGAACCAGGCCTACAGCCAGACGGTCGCCAGCTCGGGCGGCGCGGCCCCTGTGACCTTCGCGGTCTCGGCCGGCAGCCTGCCGACGGGCTTGTCTCTGGACACCTCGACGGGCGCGATCACCGGAACGCCGACGGCGGCCGGCGCGTACAGCTTCACGATCCAGGCGACGGACGCCAACAGCACGACCGCCACGCGCGCCTATAGCGGCGCGATCGCGGCGGCCCTGGCGATTACAACGACCACTTTGCCGACTCCGGTTCTGACCCAAGCCTACAGCCAGACGGTGGCGACCTCGGGCGGCGCGGCTCCGGTGACCTTCGCGATCTCGGCGGGCGGCCTGCCGGCAGGGTTGTCGCTGAACGCTTCGACGGGTGCGATCACCGGCACGCCGACGGCGGCCGGCGCGTACAGCTTCACGATCCAGGCGACCGACAGCAATAGCGTCACCGCCACCCAGGCCTACAGCGGCGCGATCGCGGCCGCGCTGGCGATCACCACGACCACCCTGCCGACGCCGGCTTTGAGCACCGCCTACAGCCAGACGGTCGCGACCTCGGGCGGAACCGCGCCGGTGACCTTCGCGGTTTCGGCCGGGACGCTGCCGACGGGTCTGTCGCTGAACGCCTCTACGGGCGCGATTACGGGGACGCCCTCTGCGTCCGGCGCGTACAGCTTCACGATCCGCGCCACCGACGCCAACAGCATCACCGCCGCCCAGGCCTATAGCGGCGCGATCGCCAGCGGCCTTTCGATCACGACGGCTGCCTTGCCGACGCCGGTGCTGAACACCGCCTACAGCCAGACGATCTCGACTTCGGGCGGGGCGGCGCCGGTGAGCTTCGCCGTTTCGGCTGGAAGCCTGCCGATGGGGCTGTTGCTGAACACGTCCACGGGCGCGATCACGGGGACGCCGACGGCGGCGGGGGCCTATAGCTTCACGATCCTGGCGAGCGACAACAACAGCGTCACCGCCACCCAGGCCTATAGCGGGACAATCTCCAGCGGTGTCGTCATCACCACCGCGACCCTGCCGACCCCGGTGCTGAACACCGCCTACAGCCAGACCATCTCGACCACCAACGGCGCCGCGCCGGTGACCTTCGCCGTTTCGGCTGGAAGCCTGCCGACGGGGCTGTTGCTGAACACGTCCACCGGCGCGATCACGGGGACGCCGACGGCGGCGGGGGCCTACAGCTTCACGATCCAGGCGACCGACAACAACAGCGCGACGGACGCCCGGACCTACAGCGGCGCGATCGCCAGCGGCCTCTCGATCACGACGGCGTCCCTGCCAACGCCGGTGTTGAACACCGCCTATAACCAGACCGTGGCGACCTCGGGCGGGACAGCGCCGGTGACCTTCGTGGTCTCGGCGGGCAGTCTGCCGGCCGGCCTGTCGCTGAACGCCTCGACCGGCGCGATCACGGGAACGCCGACGGCGGCGGGGGCCTACGGCTTCACGATCCAAGCGACCGACAATAACAGCGTCACGGCCAGCCAGGCCTACAGCGGGACGATCGCCAGCGGCCTCTCGATCACGACGGCGACCTTGCCGACGCCGGTGTTGAACACCGCCTACAGCCAGACCGTGGCGACCTCGGGCGGGACGGCGCCGGTGACCTTCACGGTCTCGGCGGGCAGCCTGCCGGCCGGCCTGTCGCTGAACGCCTCGACCGGCGCGATCACGGGAACGCCGACGGTGGCGGGGGCCTACGGCTTCACGGTGCGGGCCACGGACAACAACGGCGTCACGGCGACCCAGGCCTACAGCGGTGCGATCGCGGCGGAGCTGGCGGTCACGGCCGACCTCGGTCCGGCGATCATCGGCCAGTCCTATGCCGGGAGCCTCGGCGTGAACGGCGGCCGGGCGCCGTACAGCTTCTCGGCGAGCGGGCTGCCGCCCGGCCTGACGCTGAACGCCGGCGGCGCGGTGACGGGCACGCCGACGGCGGCAGGTTCGTACAGCGTCACGGTCCAGGTGACGGACGCCAACGGCGTGTCCGCGACCCAGACCCTGACCGTCGTGGTCACGGCGGCCATCACCGCCAGCGACCAGTCGGTCGACGTGCCCTACAATACCGCCACGACGATCACGCTGGCGACCCTGAACGCGGGCGATGCGCTGGAGCTTCAATCCAGCCCGGCCAACGGCAAGCTCTCGCAGGTCGGACCGATCGTCGAATACACGCCCAACACCGGCTATATCGGCGCGGACGGCTTCGGCTTCGCGATCAAGGGCGCGTGGGGCCAGTCCCGCACGGCCTCGGTCAAGCTGAACGTGCTGCCGCCCCCGCCGCCGACGGCCGAACCCCCGCCGCCCACGACGCTGGACACCACCGGCCCGACCGGCGGAACCGGCGGGACGGGCGCCGCCGGCGACGCCGCCGTGGTCGTGGACAAGGTCAATTTCAACCTGGCCAGCCTGGTCAAGGGCGTGGTCACCGACGTCCAGATCGCCACCCAGCCCAAGCACGGCAGGGTCGAGCTCATTCGCACCGGCGCCCTCGTCGCCGCGCGCGCGACCGCCGAGCGCCTGTGCGCCGCCGCCGCGCCGGCAGCTCCGGTCGCTCCGGCGGTGACCGCCGTCTACACCGCCGACAAAGGCTATGTGGGCCGTGACAGCTTCACCTTCGTGGCCATCGGCCCCGGGGGCGTCTCCGCGCCCGCCACGGTCAATATCGAGGTGATCAAGTCGACTCCGACCGCGCCCGTCCTGAAGGTCAAGGCTCTGGGCGGCCGCAAGGTCACGGTGGACTTGACCGCGGCGGCCACCGACGGTCCGTTCCTGGGCGCGGCCCTGGTCTCGACGCCGGCGGCCTCGATCGGCGCGGCGCGCCTGATCGAAAGCGGCTCGGCGACCGCTCGCACCTATGCGCTGGAGTTCACCTCGAAGGGCGCCTACACCGGCGAGGTCACCTTCACCTACACGCTGACCAACAGTTCGGGCGTCTCGGATCCGCTGACCGTCATCCTCACGATCGAGGCTCGCGAGGACCCGACCACGGACGCTACGGTGCGGGCGATCAACGACGCCCAGACCGAGACGGCCCGACGCTTCGCCGGCTCGCAGCTCGACAACTTCGGACGCCGCCTGGAAAGCCTGCATGGCGGCCGGACGGGGGACGGTTTCGGCCTGAACCTCACCTCCGGCGTTGGCCAGGCCGATGACTGCCGCCTGCGCGCGCGTACGCCGGAAGAGGAGCGGACCTGCCGCGAACAGACCGCGGCCGTCGCCGCCAAGCCTGGCGCGGCCCTCGCCCAACGTCCGATCGGCAAGGTCGAGCTTTGGACGGGCGGGGCGATCACGGTCGGTCGTCGCGACGCCGACACCCGCCTGGCCAAGTTGACGGTCCAGACCTCGGGCGTCAGCGGCGGCGCCGACGTACGCTTGTCCCAGGCGATCACGGTGGGCGCGGGTGGCGGCTACGCGTCCGACGTCACCAAGTTGGCGGACGGGAAGGGCCGCGTGGACGCCGACGGTTGGACGGCGGCGACCTATGCC
>Ga0075369_10000749_pt1 | contig 10544 bp, 10 predicted proteins | sample EndMethybrTD3034_FD_71400 | JGI IMG/M metagenome (GOLD analysis project Ga0075369, IMG submission 71400) | Populus endosphere microbial communities from Tennessee, USA - Endosphere MetaG P. TD hybrid TD303-4 | ecosystem: Host-associated > Plants > Roots > Endosphere | place: USA: Tennessee...
TCACAAAGGCTGAGTGCAAGCGCTTGGCCATCATGGCCAACGACGGCTTATCGAAGGCGCTGCGCCCAGTGCACGCGCCCAACGACGGCGACACGGTGTTCGCGGTCTCGACAGGCCGCGCCGGGCCGGGTGGCGAGCCGCCGGTGCTGACTGAGCTCGGGACGGCTGCGGGCGATTGCCTTGCCCGGGCCGTGGCGCGCGGCGTGTACGAGGCGACGGCGCTGCCCTACAAGACCGCAGTGCCCGATTGGAAGACGCGCTTCGGAGGCGGCTGGCGATGATGGCATATCTGGTGGTGTTCGTGGGGGCGGGCATCGGCGGCTCGATCCGGCACGGCATGAACATCTGGGTGGCGCATTTCCTCGGCACCCACTTTCCCTGGCACACCTTCGTCATCAACATCCTGGGCTCGCTGGTGATGGGCCTGGTCGCCGGCTGGTTCGCCGGGCGCGGCGGCCAGCTGGGTCACATACCGCTGTTCTTCACCACTGGAATCCTGGGCGGCTTCACGACCTTCTCGGCCTTCTCACTCGATGCCGTGTTGCTGTGGGAACGCCACGAGCATCTGCTGGCCGCGCTCTATGTCGGCGGCTCGGTGGTGGGCGCCATCGCCGGCCTCGTCCTTGGCCTCTGGATCGTGAGGACGGCGCTGGCGTGAGCCAGCAATACGACGTCATCGTCGCAGGCGGCGGCGCGGCCGGCCTGATGTGTGCGCTCGGCGCCGGCCAGCGCGGGCGGCGCGTGCTGGTGCTGGAGCACGCCGACAAGGTCGGCAAGAAGATCCTGATCTCGGGCGGCGGGCGCTGCAATTTCACCAACCTCGACAGCCGGCCCGAAGCCTTCCTGTCGGCCAACCCGCATTTCTGCAAGTCGGCGCTGGCGCGCTACACCCAGCACGATTTCATCGCCCTGGTCGGCAAGCACCGCATCGCCTGGCACGAGAAGACCCTGGGCCAGCTCTTCTGCGACGGCTCGGCGCGGCAGATCGTGGCGATGCTGCTGGCCGAGTGCGCCGCCAACCAGGTCGAGGTGAAGGTGGCGCATCGCATCACCGGCGTCGACAAGGCCGATCGCTTCACGGTGACGACCGACCACGGCACGTTCACGTCGTCGTCGCTCGTGCTGGCCACGGGCGGCCTGTCGATTCCCAAGATGGGCGCGACCGGTTTTGCGCACGATGTCGCCCGCCGCTTCGGGCTGCGGCTCACCGAGACGCGGCCGGCACTGGTGCCGTTGACGCTGAACGTGCCGGAGCTGAGCGGCGTGTCGCTGGACGTGGTGACGCGTCTTGGCCGCGCGAGCTTCCGCGAGGCCATGCTGTTCACCCATCGCGGCTTGTCGGGGCCGGCCATCCTGCAAATCTCGTCCTACTGGCGGGACGGCCAGGAGATCGCGATCGACCTGCTGCCCGATGTCGATGCCGCGTCTTTCCTGAAGGAGCGCAAGCGCACGCGACCGAAGGCGGAGCTGCGCACGGTGCTGGGCGAAGTGCTGCCGCAGCGTCTGGCGCAGCACCTTGCCGCCGAAGGGACCATGGCGAATGCGCGCGACCGCGATCTCGATGCGCTGGCCGAACGCCTGAAGGCCTGGAAGAGCGTGCCCACCGGCACCGAGGGCTACGCCAAGGCCGAGGTCACGGTGGGCGGCGTCGACACCGACGACCTGTCGTCGCGCACCATGGAAGCGAAGAAGGTGCCCGGCCTGTTCGTGATCGGCGAAGCGGTCGACGTCACCGGCTGGCTGGGCGGCTACAATTTCCAGTGGGCCTGGTCGAGCGGCTGGGCCGCGGGCGAGGCGGTGTAGGGGAGCGCGGGCCTCTGGCCCGCATCATGAGCGGGCCGGAGGCCCGCGCTCCCGACTAATGACCCAGATAGCTCTTCCTCAGCTCCGGATGCTCGGCGAGTTCAGCCGCAGCCCCCGACAACGCGATGCGGCCGTTTTCCAGCACATAGGCACGATGGGCGATGGCGAGCGATTGCACGACGTTCTGCTCGACCAGCAGGATCGCGAGACCGTCGCGGTTTAGCCGGCCGATTAAAGCGAACATCTCCTCGACCAGCAGCGGCGACAGGCCGAGCGACGGCTCGTCGAGGATCAAAAGGCGCGGCTCGCTCATCAGGCCGCGGCCGATCGCCAGCATCTGCTGCTCGCCGCCCGACAGCGTGCCGGCAAGCTGCGCCAGCCTCTCATTGAGTCGCGGGAACACCGCCAGTACACGCTCGAGGTTCTTTGCCCGCGCGGCGCGGCCGCGGCGATAGCTGCCGAGCTCGAGGTTCTCGCGCACTGAGAGGTTGGGGAAGACGCGCCGCCCCTCCGGCACCTGCACCAGGCCCGCATCGACGATGCGCATCGACGGTGTACCCGCGATCGCCTGGCCGTCGAAGGTGATGGTGCCGCCGAACGGCCGGTAGAGGCCCGAGACGTTGTTGTTCAGCGTCGACTTGCCCGCGCCGTTGCTGCCCAGCAGGGCCACGATCTCGCCGGCGCCGACGGCAAGGTCGACGCCGCGCAGCACTTCGATGGCGCCGTAGCCCGCGCGCAGTGACCTGATCTCAAGCACGCAGCACCTTGGCGGCGCCGTGGCCAAGATAGGCTTCGACGACCTGAGGATCGTCGGCGATGGCGGCGGGCGTGCCTTCCGCGATCATGCGGCCTTGGTTCAGGACGTAGACGCGTTCGGCGAGCGAGGTCACGGCCTGCATGACGTGCTCGATCAGCAGGATCGTTATGCCCGAGTCGCGAATGTCGCGGATCACCTGGACGATCTCGGTGATCTCGGTCGGATTGAGGCCGGCCATCACCTCGTCGAGCAGCAACAGGCGCGGACCGGTGGCGAGCGCACGGGCGAGCTCGAGCCGCTTGCGGCCGGCCACGGTGAGATCGGCGCCCATCTGGTCGAGCTGTCCCGCCATGCCGACCATGCCGGCCACGGCCTCGGCCTCGTGCTCGGCAACCTTGCGGTCGGCGGTGTGCAGATAGGTGCCGACCATGATGTTCTCGCGCACGCTGATCTTGGCGAAGGGCTGGGTGATTTGGAACGTACGCACCATGCCGGCGGTGCAGATGCGATGCGGCGGCAGGCCAGTGATGTCCTGGCCATTGAAGACGACGCGGCCGGCGTCGGGCGTATGAAAGCCGGCGATCGATGCGAACAGCGTAGTCTTGCCCGCTCCGTTGGGACCGATCAGCCCGACGATCTCGCCCTGCCGCACGTCGAGCGAGGCCTGGTCGACAGCCTTGAGGCCGCCGAACGACTTGGAAAGCTCGCGCACCTCAAGCATGGCGCGGCTTCCTGCGGAACAGGCCCATCAGCCCGTCCGGCAGCCGAGCCACGATCAGCACCAGCATGATGCCGTAGACCACGAGACTGAGCGGCTGCACGTTCTTCAGGGCCGGCACGACGCTGGCCAGCCAACGCGTCACCTCGTTGATGACGGTGAGGGCCACCGATCCGATCAGCGGCCCGAAGATCGTGCCCGCGCCGCCCACCATGCTCACCAGCAGCATCTCGACCGACTTGTCGACGCCGAAGGCGATCGACGGATCGATGTAGAGGTATTTCTGGGCATAGAAGGTGCCGCCGGCCGCACACATCGCGCCGGACAAGGTCAGGACCTTCACCTTCTCGGCGAACACGTCGATGCCGAGCGCGCGTGCGGCATCTTCGTTCTCGCGGATGGCGACCAGGCGGGCGCCGAAGCGGTTGCGCGTCAGGCGCCAGGCGATCAGCAGGGAGATCATGCAGAGCGCCAGCGCGATGTAGTAGATCCAGATCGGATCCTTGAACTGGAAGTTGATCGGCCGCTGGTCGGCCTTGATCAGCATCCCCAGGCCACCACGCGTAAAAGGCACCGAGTTGGCGAGGATGCGGAAGACCTCGGCGAACGCCAGCGTGATCAGCGCGAAGTACGAGCCGCGCAGGCCGGCGCGGAACGACAGGAAGGCGATGATCCAGCCGACGATGCCGCCGGCCAGCATGGCGGCCGGCCAGGCGAGCCAGGGATTCCAGCCGTAGGTCACCTGCAGGATGGTCGAGGTGTAGGCGCCGGTGCCGAAGAATACGACGTGGCCGAACGAGGTCTGGCCGGCGAAGCCGCCGGCGATGTTCCACGACTGGCCGATGAAGGCCACGAAGAACACCATCATGCCGACATTGATCAGGTAGTTGGGCGCCAGCAGCGGATAGATCACTGCGATGCCAAGGCCGACGGCGCAGAGGACGGCCTGCCGGCTCATGCCTTGCTCCCGAACAGGCCGGTGGGTTTCAGCAGCAGGATCAGGATGAAGATCAGCGAGATGCCGATCTGGCCGAGCTGCTCACCCAGGAACAGGCCGCCCAGCGCCTCGGTGATGCCGATGATGAAGCCGCCGACCGCCGCGCCGATGAAGCTGCCCATGCCGCCCAGCACCACGATGGTGAAGGCGACCAGCACGAAGGCATTGCCCGAGGTCGGCGTGACATAGAAGGTTGGCATCAGGAGGCAGGCCGCGGCGCCCAGGCAGGCGATGCCGATGCCGTAGGAGATGGCGAAGATGTTGTCGACGTCGATGCCGACCAGGCGCGCGCCTTGGCGCTCCTTGGCGACGGCGCGGATCGCCTTGCCGGTATCGCTCTTGGCCATATAGAGCCCGAGGATGACGCAGATCAGCAGCGAGGCGCCGAAGGAGATGAGCTTGGGCAGCGGCAGGAATGCTGCTCCCAGTTGGACGAACGAGCCGGCATAGGGCACGTCAATCGTCTGGGTCTCGCCGCCGAAGAACAGCAGGGCCGCATTGTCGAACACGATCGAGAGGCCGAGCGTGATCAGCAGGACGTTCTCGTCGCGGCCGTGGCTGAAGCGGCCGATCACCAGCCGGTAGAGCACGAAGCCGAAGATGAAGGCGCCGGCCGTGACCACGGGCAGGGCGACGTAGGGGTCGACGCCGACCAGGCGCCACAGCCAGAACACGGCATACATGGCCAGCATCAGCAGGCTGCCATGGGCGAAGTTGATGATGTGCAGGACGCCGTAGATCAGGGTGAGACCGACGGCGACCAGCACATAGATGCCGCCGGCGAGCAGCCCGTTCAGGACGCCGGCGAAGATGATCTGAGGATCGAGCACGACCCGTCGCTTCGTCAGAACTTCGGCTTGGGGAACACTGCCTTGGCCGAGGCGAATTCCTCGGGCGCGATCACCTCGATGTCGCCCTTGATCGACTGCATGACGGCGGGCTTGGCGCCCTGGTTCTGGCCGTTCACGAACTTGGTCGGGCCGTAGGGCATCAGCTCGGCCTTGAAGGTCGAGCTGGCGATGGCGTCGGTGAGCTTGGCCTTGTCGGCCGAGCCGGCACGCTCCAGCGAATCGGCGAGCAGCATGGCGGTCGAGTAGCCGAGATAGACCTCGAAGGTGAACAGCGCGCCACCGGCCTCGACGCGCTTCTTCAGCGCCTGGGCCTTCTCGCTCTTGGGATTGAACCAGTGGTTCACGTCCATCATGTATTGCGAGACGTCGGGCATCTCCTTGACGAACTTGTAGTTGAAGCCGCCGCCCAGGATCGAATAGAAGCCGGCGACGTTCACCTTCTGCTGGAAGAGCGTGCGCGCCAGCAGCATGTATTCGTTCTGGTAGTTCGACATCATGACGATGTCGGGCGCGATCGACCGGATGCGGAGCGCAATGTTGTCGAAGTTGCGCGTCGGGTTGTCGTGCGCGATCACTTCCTTGGCCTCGATGCCGATCAAGGGCAGCTTGCTGGCCAGCAGCTTGGCCGTGCCGGTGCCGAACTCGCCCGATTCGTGGACGATCACGGCGGTCTTGGCCGGGCTGCCGGCGGCCTTGTTGATGTTGCCGAGGTTGGCAATGCCATCGTCGACGCAGACGCCGAAGCCCGGCATCAGGCGGAAGGTGTTCTTGAGCCCGCGATTGACGATCACGTCGGACGCGGCGACGTCGACCAGGAAGGGCGTGTTGTACTTGGCGGCCGCCTGGGTGGCGGCGATGGTGACCGGGCTCTGGAAGCAGCCGATATAGGCCGCCACGCCCTGCTCGTTCATCTTCTCGACTTCGGCGACTCCGACCTCGACCTTGGACTGGCTGTCGCCCAGCAGCGCCTCGAGCTTAGCGCCGCCCATCGACTTGATGCCGCCCGCCTTGTTGATGTCCTCGATCGCCATCGTGCCGCCGAGCCGTCCCTGCTGGCCGTTGTAGGCGACGAAGCCCGTCACCGGATGGATCAGGCCGACCTTGATGGCGGCGGATTGGGCACGGAGCACGGAAGGCGCAGCCAAGCTGCCGGCAAGCGCGGTGGTGCCGGCGACGAAACCGCGGCGCGAAACGGATGTGGTGACTTGTTTTTTCATGTGAAGCCCCTGTCTTCAGTCCCCGAGCGCGCGACGCTACGATAGTGCTCATCGGTCGACAACCGCCAACGGCTGCACTGCGATGCCCAATATCCTGTCACGCGCTCAAGTCGAACAATATCGAACGGACGGCTTTGCATTTCCTGTGCCGGTGCTCGATGCCGCCGAAGTGCGTGAGCTGCGCGCCGATCTCGAATACTGGGAGAAGCAGCAGGGCCATGCGCTCGAGTATCCGGAGAAGAGCAAGTCGTACCTGCTCTATCGCTGGGCGGACACGCTGGTGCACCATCCCAGGGTGCTCGACGCCGTCGAGGACGTGATCGGGCCCGACATCCTGGTCTATCACTCGACGATGTGGATCAAGGAAGCGCATACGCCCGCCTATGTGCGCTGGCACCAGGACGGCGCCTACTTCTTCCTCGATCCGCTGGAGCATGTGACGGCGTGGGTGGCGCTGTCGGAGGCGTCGGAGCTGGCCGGCTGCATGCGCGTGATCCCGGGCACGCATCGCCTGCCCATGATCGAGCATGACGACAAGCCGGGTCCGCACAACATGATCAACCGCGGCCAGGGCATCAGCGACCGCTTCGACGGCGAGACCGGCGTGTCGATGCCGCTCAGGGCCGGCGAGCTCTCGCTGCACCATACCGCGCTGGTCCATTGCTCGCCCGGCAACGGCAACGACGATCGCCGCATGGGATTGGGCATCAGCTTCATCCCCGCGCACGTCCGCCCGGTCGGCCCGGTGAAGCCGTCGGCGCTGCTGGTGCGTGGCGAGGATCGCTATGGTCACTTCCTGTCGGAGAAGCGACTCGGCACCCCGATGTCGCCTGAAGCGCAAGCGGCACATGCCGAGGCCGTCCGGTTGTTCCGCCTCCGCCAGGACCAGGGCTTCACGAAGGCAGCGGAGTAAGGGAGCGCGGGCCTCTGGTCCGCTCATGACTCAAGTTCCTCTCCCCCAAGGGGGAGAGGAGCATGAAGGAGAAGCATGAGAAGGAATGAGCGAGCCGGAGGCTCGCGGTCCGGAAGAGCATGAGCGGGGAGGCCCGCGGTCCGGCAAGAGTCAGCCCATCATCGTGTCCATGTAGTGCTTCGCGATCTCGCCCGGCGTTGCCTGCCAGACGTTGCCGAACCGCTCGATGCGCCGCAGCGCCTCGTCGAGATACTTGATCCGGTGCGGCACGCCCATCAGCCAGGGATGGACCGAGAGGTTGAACACCTGGCCGCCTTCCTGGTGCAGCAGTTCGAACGCCTCGCCGACCATGTTGGGATAGCGCGGCGTGGGAATACGCCGCAGCACGAGCTGCTGCACATCGTCCCATTCCGGCTGGTTGGGCAGGGAGACGAACGGCTTGCCGACCTTCATGGGATACGGCTGGTCGTCGTTCGGCCAGTCTAGCACGTAGTCCAGCCCGGCATCGGCCAAAAGCTGAGGCGTGCGCTGGCTCTCGCCGTAGTCCTGGCCCAGCCATCCCGTGGGCCGCACGCCCGCCGCCTTCTCGATGGCACCGATCGCTTCTGCGATCTCGGCCTTCTCCTCGGCTTCGCTCATCTTGGAGGTGATCATGCGATTGGCCGAATGGCCGTGGGCGATGAACTCGTACTTGCGCCTCTTGAACTGCTCGATGAGGTAGGGATAGCGCTCCGCCGCCAACGCATTCACCGCCACGCCGGCGCGCACCTGGTAGCGATCGAGAACGTCCAGCACGCGGAAGATGCCGGTCCGGTTGCCGTACTCGCGCTGCGTCCAGGTGCGGTAGTCGGGCACGAAGCTGCCGAACTCGCCGATATGCCGCGGATCGCGATAGCTCTTCTCGTCGGGCAGCAGCTCCCAGTATTCGAGATGCAGCAGCACGAACCAGCCGACGCGCGCATTGCGCGGCCAGGCGAGCTTGGGACGTTGCGGGAAGGGGACATAGTCGTACCAGGGATTGTCCATCCCAGGCTTGAGCGGCGGCGGGTTCTTGGGAACGGTCGTGCTCATCTCACGCCTCCTTCCCGAGATGCTGCTGATACGGTTTCAGCCCGTTGGCGACGTACCAGTCGAGAATCTCCTCGGCGGTGCAGACCCAGGCGTCCTTGTGCTTGCGGATATAGCCCAGCGCCCGGTCGAGATGTTTCAGCCGGTGCGGCGCGCCCATCATGTAGGGATGGAGCGCAATGCACATGACGCGGCCGTTCTCGCTGCCCTCGCGATAGACCGTGTCGAAGTGGTCGACGATCATCTGGGCGAATTCCTCGGCCTCGATCGGCTGGCGATGGATCAAGGCGTCGTTGAGATCCATGGTGTAGGGCACGTGCATCAGCGTGCCGTGCCTGGTGGCGAGCGGCGTCGGCTGGTCGTCGTGATAGAAGTCGCAGATGTAGTCCAGGCCCGCCTCGCGCACGAGATCGGGCGTGGCGAGCGTGTTGGAGATGGCGGGAGAGAACCAGCCGCGCAGCTTGCGGCCGGTCAGCCGGAGGTGCGTCGCCTTGCTGTGCTCGATGACCTCGCGCTCCTCCTGCTCGCTGTAGCCCCAGTGGTAGCGCGTGTTGAAGTAGCCGTGGCTCATGTACTCCCAGCGCCGCGCCTCCATGGCTTCCAGGATCTCGGGATACATCTCGATCACCGACATGGAGAGCGACACGGTGCAGCGGACGCTGTGCTTGTCCAACACCTCGAACATGCGCCACAGGCCGACGCGGTTGCCGTAGTCGCGGCCGCCATAGCCCAGCACGTCGGGATGCGGCGTGCGCGGCCAGGGATTGCGCACCCGGACCTCGGCGGGGACGTACTCGTAGTGCTCGATGTTGGGGCAGACCCAGACGGCGACGCGCGCGCCGTTGGGCCAGGAAAGCTTCGGTCGCTCGACGACGGGGGAGTAGCTGAACCGGTAGGGATCCATTTTCAGGCTCTTGTTGTGGCTGGCGGAGTGCATCATGCGCCGGCCAGCAGAGCAACCGCTTGCGTATGAAGAACACCCCGATCAGAGTCATTCGCATGGCGGACCGCATACGTTTTGTCCTCAACGACCAACCGGTGGAGCTCGATGGCCTCTCGCCGATGACCACGCTGCTCGACTGGCTGCGCGAGCATCGCGGTCTCCGCGGCACCAAGGAGGGCTGCGCCGAGGGTGATTGCGGCGCCTGCACCGTCGTGCTTGAGCGAGCCGACGGCCATCGTGAGGCGATGAATTCCTGCATCGCCCTGCTGGGACAGATAGACGGACAGGCCGTGCGCACCGTCGAGGGCCTGCATGGGCCGGGTGGCGCGCCCCACGCCGTGCAAGCGGCGATGGCCGAGTCGGACGCCACGCAATGCGGCTTCTGCACCCCGGGCTTCGTGATGTCGGCCTACGCCTTCGCCGCGGGCGGCGAGAAGGCCGACCTCGACACCATCCACGATGCGTTGGCAGGCAATCTCTGCCGCTGCACCGGCTATCGGCCGATCGTCGCCGCCATGACCAGGGTCGCGGGCCTTGCCGTCGAACCCGCGCCGCAGCTGCCGACTCGGGTCGGATCGGCGAGCTTCGACGGCTGCTTCCTTGCACCGCGCTCGCTCGCCGCGCTTCTGGCCTTGCGCGCCAGACATCCCGAAGCACTGCTGCTGGCCGGCGCCACCGATCTCGGACTGCTGGCCAGCCGGTCACGCAAGCCGCCGGCCGCCGTCATTCATGTCGCGCATGTTCCTGAGCTGACCATCGTCAGCGAGACCGACAAGCAGGTCACGATCGGCGCCGCCGCAAGCTATGCGCAGGCCATGCCGGCGCTGACTTCCAGCTATCCAGCGCTCAGGACTTATCTCGCGCGGCTGGGCTCGCGGCAGATCCGCACCATGGGCACGCTGGGCGGCAATATCGGCACGGCCTCGCCGATCGGCGACATGCCGCCGGTGCTGATCGCGCTCGAGGCCAATCTCAAGCTCACATCGACACGCGGCGCGCGCGAGCTGCCGCTGGAGGACTTCTTCCTCGACTATCGCAAGACGGCGCTCGCTGCCGACGAGGTGATTGAAAGCATCACGATCCCGAAGCTGTGGCAGGGTGAAGTATTCTTCTGCGACAAGCTCTCCAAGCGGCGCGACCAGGATATCTCGACCGTCGCGGCCGGCTATCGATTGCGGATCAAGTCCGGCCGCATCGAGGATGTGCGCATCGGCTTCGGCGGTATGGCCGCGACGCCCAAGCGCGCAACGGCCGTCGAAGCGGCGCTCAAGAAGGAC
>Ga0075369_10000750_pt1 | contig 10537 bp, 8 predicted proteins | sample EndMethybrTD3034_FD_71400 | JGI IMG/M metagenome (GOLD analysis project Ga0075369, IMG submission 71400) | Populus endosphere microbial communities from Tennessee, USA - Endosphere MetaG P. TD hybrid TD303-4 | ecosystem: Host-associated > Plants > Roots > Endosphere | place: USA: Tennessee...
GCGTCCTGCAAATACATGAAGATGATCACCCCGGCTGCGGTGTTGCGCTGTCTCGTCGAGGGCGCCGATGTCGTCGACGTCGACCCCGAGACGGCCCGGCTGGCGCGGCGCAGCGTGCAGCGGATGATCGAGATCGGCCAGCCCGGGGGTGGTGAATGACGCCGGCGTGGCAGCAGCACGCCGACGTCGTCGTCATCGGAACCGGTGTGGCCGGCCTGGCGGCCGCCCTGGCCGCACATCGTCGCGGCGCGCGGGTGTTGGTGCTGAGCAAGGCTTCTGATCTTTCGGGCAGTACCGCGACGTGCTTCGCCCAGGGCGGTATCGCCGTGGTGCTGCCACACACCGACGACGCCGTCGAGGCGCACGTCGCCGACACCCTCGCCGCGGGAGGTGGACTGTGCGATCCGGATGCGGTGCGCTCCATCGTCGCCGACGGCTACCGCGCGGTCGCCGGTCTGGCCGGTGACGGGGCCCGGTTCGATGAAGCCGAACCCGGGCGGTGGTCCCTCACCCGGGAGGGCGGGCACTCGCGGCGCCGCATCGTCCATGCCGGCGGTGACGCCACCGGGGCCGAGGTGCAGCGCGCGCTCGACCACGCGGCGCACTTCCTCGACATTCGCCGCAACCATATGGCGCTGCGAGTGCTGCACGACGGAGCCGCCGTCACCGGAGTGCTGGTGCTCAACGCCGACGGGCTCGGCGTCGTGCACGCGCCGTCGGTGGTCCTGGCCACCGGCGGGCTCGGCCACCTGTACTCGGCGACCACCAACCCCGCCGGATCGACCGGGGACGGGCTCGCCCTGGCGCTGTGGGCCGGGGTTGGTGTCAGCGATCTGGAATTCGTCCAGTTCCACCCGACCATGCTGTTCGACGGGCACACCGGCGGCAGGCGCCCGCTGATCACCGAGGCGCTACGCGGCGAGGGCGCGAACCTGATCGATGCCCGCGGCGACTCGGTGATGGCCGGCGTGCACGAGATGGGCGACCTCGCGCCGCGCGATGTGGTCGCCGCCGCGATCGACGACCGACTCAAGGCGACCGGGGATCCGTGCGTATACCTGGACGCGCGCGGTGTCGCCGATGTCGCACGACGCTTCCCGACCGTTACGGCCGCCTGCCTGCGGGCCGGGATCGATCCGGTGCGCCAACCCATCCCGGTGGTACCCGGCGCGCACTACAGCTGCGGCGGCGTGGTGACCGATGTGTACGGCCGTACCGATCTCCCGGGTCTGTTCGCGGCAGGTGAGGTGGCCCGCACCGGCATGCACGGTGCGAACCGGCTGGCGTCCAACAGCCTGCTGGAGGGTCTGGTCGTCGGCGGGCGCTCCGGTCGGGCCGCCGCCGAGCATTCGGCCAGCCAGGCTCCGCCTGCTCAAGTTGGATTGCAGGCTCCGCCTGCTCGAGTTGGATTGCAGGCTCCGCAGGCCCCCGCCGTCGACCGTCGGGATCTGCAGCGCGCCATGACCCGCTACGCATCGGTGGTCCGCGACGGGGATGGCCTGAACCGGCTGAGCGACATTCTGGACGCCGCCACCAGCCGCCCGCTCTGCGGCCGCGCCGACGTCGAGGATGCCGCGCTGACGCTGACTGCGCGGGTGGTCGCCGCCGCGGCACGGGAGCGCACCGAGTCGCGCGGCTGCCACCACCGCGCCGACCACCCCGCGACCGATCCGGCGCAGGCCATCAGCACTGCGGTGCGTCTCGACGCGGACGGACACGTGGTCGTCGCGACGAAGGTCGCCGCGTGCTGCTGAGTCAACTGTCAGAGACCGAACTCGGTGAGGCCCGCAGCCTCGTCGAGCGTGCCCTCGAGGAGGATCTGCGCTACGGGCCCGACGTGACCACGCTGGCCACCGTTTCCGCGGACGCGACCACGACCGCGTCGATGGTCACCCGCGAGCCCGGGGTGATCGCGGGTGTGGAGATCGCGCTGGTGACGCTCGATCTCGTGATCGGACCCGCTGGCTACCGCGTCCTGCACCGCGTCGATGACGGGGCGCGGGTCGATCCCGGGGCGGCGGTGCTCACCATCGACGCGCCGACGCAGGGCTTGCTCACCGCCGAGCGCACCATGCTCAACGTGATGACGCATCTGTCCGGGATCGCGACGGCCACTGCGCTGTGGGTGGACGCCGTCGCGGGCACGCGCGCCAAGATTCGTGACACCCGTAAGACCCTGCCCGGGATGCGCGGACTGCAGAAGTACGCGGTGCGCGTCGGCGGCGGGGTCAACCACCGGATGGGTCTGGGCGACGCCGCGCTGATCAAGGACAACCACGTCGCCGCGGCGAGCTCGGTGATCGCGGCACTGCGTCAAGTTCGTTCTGCGGCACCGCAATTGCCGTGTGAGGTGGAGGTCGACTCACTCGAGCAGCTCGACGAGGTGCTCGTCGAGGATGTCGAGCTGGTGCTGCTGGACAATTTCCCGGTTTGGCAGACCCAGATCGCCGTGCAGCGCCGCAACGATCGCGCCCCCGGCACCCTGCTCGAATCCTCGGGCGGCCTCACGCTGGCGACCGCGGCGGACTATGCCGGAACCGGGGTCGACTACCTGGCGGTCGGCGCTCTGACCCATTCGGTGCGCGCGCTCGACATCGGCTTGGATCTATAGCGCCTGGCAAAGGCAACGCCCAGATTTCAAGGCTGATTCAACGGCACCCCGACGGGATGCTTGAGACCGCGGGTCCCTTCGGCATGGCCTGGATTCGTGATCTTGTGCGACGGAGTGGTGTGACCGGCACAATATCGCCATGACAGTGGTTTCATCGGGGTCCGACCGCGGAACTGCGGGCCGGCCCTCGTTGATGGCGACACCCGATCACGTGATGCTAGTGAACGATCGGCTGCACGAAATTCTCATCACTGGTGGCACTTTCGATGCGATCTACTGCCACATACTCGCCGCCCCCGGCAAACGGGTCCGGGCGGCCTTGCTTCTGGCCTGCGCCCGCCTGGTGCCCTCGGATCACGTCGCACCTTTGCACGACGTGGTCGACCTGGCGTGCGCGATGGAGATGTTCCATGAAGCGTCCCTCGTCCACGACGACATCTGCGACGGTTCGCACTTGCGGCGCGATGCCCCGTCGGTCCCTGCCGCGTTCGGCGTCCGCACCGCCGCGCGCGCCGGATTCCACTTGGCGGGCCACGCTCTACAGACGATCGCGCAGGTTGTGGCGGATAACCCGCCGGTATTCGCGCGACTCGGAAAGGTCACGGGCGTCACCTACCTCGATCGGATCTCGGAACTGTCGTTCGGCCAACTCGTCGAGACCATGCCGCCCGCGTTGGAGGATGCGGCCCTGCGCCGGCACTACGAACTCGTCGCAGGCGCGAAGACGGGAACTCTGTTCCGGCTGTGTTGCTCCTACGGAGGCACGGCCGGCGCCGTCGACGATGACCGGCTGCGCATCCTGATGTTGTACGCCGACCAGCTGGCCCTCGCGTTCCAGATCATGGACGACGTGCGCGACGTCGAGGGCGGACCCGCCCTGGGCAAGGAGGCCGGTGGCGACCTCGACCGCCGGGTGCCGACCTGGCCCGTCATCGAATGGTTGGCCAGCAGGCACGGCGCTCGTGAGATGTGGTTCAGCGAGCAGACCACCAGTGCCGATCTGCAGGCGGACCTGGTGCGCAGCGGAGCCACCCGGACCGCACGTGCGGTCGCTGTCCGCTCCGCGGAGACCGCAGGCCGGGCGCTGGACGTGTTCCCGCCGTCCCCCGCGCGTGATCACCTGCGCGAACTCTCGCTACGGGTGGTGTCCCGATGACCGGTGGCCGAGTCGGCGCCGTGGCCTACGGTCTGCGGCATCTGCGCCGGGTACCCGATTTGCCCGCGTTGCACGCGGCACGGTCACCGGAAGAACTCGCGCGGCTGGTGCTTATGCCTGCGGCCCGCAATCTGGGCATCGCGGTCGCCTTCCTGCCCGCGGGCCTGCGTGCCGAAGCCACCGCCGCCATCCTGGCGTGCCGGGTGCTCGACGCCTATGAGGACCTCATGGACCGACCGATGGCGAGCGGCGCGGTCCTGGCCGCCGTCGGCTATCTCAACGGTGTGACCGACACGCCGCCCCCGCCGCTGGACGGGGTCGGCGTCCGCGACAGCGAAGCTGTCGACCTGGTGCTCGCCGCGCGCGTCCGGGACGTCCGCGCGCTGCTGTCGGCCCTGCCCGTGGACGGGCGGGAACGTGCCGGGCGCATGCTGGTCGACATCGGCCGGGTGATGGCACACAATCTCGACTCAACCCTGCCGCGGTCCGCCTACAGCGAAGGTGTACTTGGGCGGGCGGTTCTTTACGCCTGCGCACTGGTCACCGGCGACGACTGCATCGAAACCGAACTGGGTGAGCTAGCCGGATGCATCGGTACCGTCGCCCAACTCGCCAACGACCTCCGTGACGGCGAACTCGCACTGTACGGAGCCGGCGACGACGAAGAACTGACCACGGCGGTCATGCTGCGCTTGCTGATCCCGGCCTTGGGCGGCTTCGCGCTGCTGGCGATGATCGACACGCGTACCGCCAGTCGTGGCGCCCGGGCCGCGGTCGCCTACATGGCCATCACGACGACAGCGTTCCTGTGTGCCACCGTCGGGGCACCTGCGCCCTATCGGCAGCGACTGCGGCTCGGCGCGGCCCTGCTGGCTGGTACTTCGTCGAGTTACTGGACGACGATGCTGGAACGGGTCCGCCGGTCCGTCGACGCGGCCATCGACCGAACCATCGATGGGTCACGCGGCGCCGGACCGGGCCCAGCCCTGCAGGTGTTCGGTCTGAGTGGCACACGATCGCTGCCGCCTTCGATCGAGTCGCTGATCGTCGGCAATGTCTTCGCCCTCGTGCGGGCCATGCCCGACGAACAGCTGACGGGTGAGCTGCCCGACAGCCAGGTTCGCCGGATGATGATCGCTGACCATCTGGCCTTCGGCGCCGTCGAACGGTTGGATCCTGCCGACGTCGACGCGATGCGGACCCTCGCGGCCCAGTTTCAGCTCACCGCCCTTGAAAACGTTGAGAACCATGACACCGCAGCCCCAGGAGTCCGCCCATGACCACCGAATCGGTTCCCACCGGCATCGCCACACCCACCACGTCGTCCGAACGGCCCCCGTTCAGCCGCCGGGTGCTGAAGCTCGAGCACCCGGCGAATGTCGGTCCGCTGGTGCACATTGTGTGCTGGATCGGACTGCTTGCCCTCGGTCTGCTGGTGCCGGCCACCACTAACTGGTACCTGGCGGTGCCGCTGATCACCGTTCTGATCCTGCTGAACTTCTCCATCACCATCGGTGTGCTCCACATGCACACCCATCGGCCCCTGTTCGTGTCGCGACGAGCGAACCGAATCATCGACGTGCTGTGCTGCCTGCCTGCCACCCTGACGGCGACCGAGATGCGCGAGGTGCACATCCTCAACCATCACCGCTTCAACGACGGTCCCGACGATGTCACCTCCACCGAGGGACGCGAGAAGGGATTGCCAGCCATCTGGTATTGGATCAGGTATGGCATGGTGGTCAAGAACCATGCCGTCCGAACGGTTTTCGCAGCCAATGCATCGGCGGGCCGGCGCAAGCGCCGCTACCAGTTCGTCCTCGACTACACCCTGGTGCTCACGCTGATCGCGGCCACCTGGTATGCCACCGACACCACCCGGTTCGCGCTCTTCTACTTGATCCCGCTCGTCGTGACCCAGGTGAGCAGCGGCTACTTTGCCTGGCTCACCCACGCCCCGGCGCGGGTGTTCGCGGCCGACCCCAGCAAATCGATGAACACTGTGGGCAACATGCTGAACTTCTTCATCTTCAACCAGGGCTACCACAGCGTGCATCACCGCTATCCCGGCATCCACTGGAGCCAGATCCCCGACAAGCTGGACTTCATGCGGCAGGTCGAGCCGGACGTCATCGTGCCCTACTGGATGACGCTCAATTCGGCCTGGCGTCTGGTGGCGCCCAAAGGGTTCCTCGATGCCGGCTACGGCCAGCGGTGGAAGGCCAAGCTGGACAAGCGGCTTGATGAGGGCACCGTCCGGTCGCGCTATCTGCCCTGGTTCGCATGGATCTGATCGGGGCATCCCTCGCGGCAGGCGCACGGCCGATGCCGCTGGCGGAGTGGGAACCCGTTCTTCGCGAGGTGACCAGCGAGGACCTGCGGGTCACCGGCAACATTCCAGACTTCTTGGACGGCCGGTACCTGCGCAATGGTCCCAATCCGGTTGGTGCGGTCGACGCTGCCACCTATCACCTTTACAGCGGCGACGCGATGGTGCACGGGATATCGCTGCGCGACGGCACGGCGCACTGGTACCGCAACCGTTGGGTGCGCACCCCGTCGATGAGCAAGGCGCTGGGCGAAAGCCCCAGGGCCGCAATCAAACCGAGAGCCGGAATGACCGTCGTCAGTCCCAACACGAATGTGATCAGTCACGCCAGGCGGACGCTGGCCCTGGTCGAGGCCGGTATGGCCAGCTATGAGCTCACCGACGAACTCGACACCATCGGGACATGCGACTTTGACGGCGCTCTGCGGGGCGGCTACACGGCTCACCCGCACATCGACCCCGACACCGGTGAGATGCATGCCGTCTCGTATTCCTACGGCCGCGGCAACACCGTCCAGTATTCGGTGGTCGGTACGGATGGCCGGGTTCGCCGCACCGTCGACATCGACGTGCACGGCCAAACGATGATGCACGACTTCACCCTCACCGATAAGTACGTGGTGTTCTACGATCTGCCCGTCACCATGGACGTGTCGATACTCGCCCGGTCGATGCGCCTACCCCGGCCGCTGAGCAAGTCGGTGGAGTTGGTGCTGCAATCAGTGATCGGCAGGTTCAGGATTCCCGGCCCGCTGGCGGTGAGAGGCGACCGTTTGACTCGCTTGCGGCCAGTGATCCCGTATTCATGGGATCCGGAGTACCCCGCCAGGATCGGTGTGATGCCCCGCGACGGCGGCAACTCCGATGTGCGCTGGTTCGAGATCGAGCCCTGCTACGTATTCCACGCGGTCAACGGATACTCCGAACACCGGGGCGGTGCGGAAGTTGTGGTTCTCGATGTCACGCGTTACGACAGGATGTTCGACGACGACGTGCTGGCGCCAAGTGACGGATTCCCCGCGCTGAACCGCTGGACCATCGACTTGACTCGTGGCACGGTGCACATGCAGCGCCTCGATGACCGCTGGCTGGAATTTCCGAAGATCAACGAGATGTTCACCGGCAAGAGGTACCGCTACGGCTATCTGCCCACCCTCGAGGGATTCCGCCACGGCGACACGGCCGACAAGGCATGTCACCAGCTGGTCAAGATCGACTTCGGAACGGGATCAACCCACCAGACGACACTGGACCCGGCGGTGATATTCGGGGAGATGTCCTTCGTCCCCAACCCGTCCGCCAACTCAGAAGACGACGGTGTGCTGATCGGGTATGTGGCCGATCAGCGCGCCGATGAGGGGCAGCTGCTCATTCTCGACGCGCCGACACTGGAGGTGGTTGCGACCGTGCATCTGCCCCAGCGTGTACCACCCGGGTTTCACGGGAACTGGGCACCGCGGACTTGACGGGACGCTCATCGCGTCACACCACCGACGGGCCGCGCCGGACCAGCGACAGCACGACGGCCGCCGTGGCGAACAGGCCGGAGAAGAGTCTGTTCACGATGGTCTGCTGGCGTGGGGTGTGCAGCCAGCGCAGCAGACGCACCGACATGCCCGTGTAGAGACCCATTACCACCATGTCGACGGCGATCAGCGTCGCGCCGATGGCCAGGTATTGCGGCACCAACGGCGCGGTGGGCACCACGAACTGCGGCAGCACCGCCAGGAAGAACACCAGACCCTTGGGATTGGTGGCGTTGACGAGGAACCCGCGGGCCAGCAGCGCCAGGGGTCTGCCGCTGACAGTGTGGGTCACGTGTTCGCGCAAATCGATTGTGGCCGTGCGCCATTGTCGGATGGCCAGGTAGACCAGGTACGCGACGCCGATCCACTTGATCACGTTGAACGCCAGGATCGAGTTGGCGACCGCTGCTCCCAGCCCGACCGCGACAAGGGTGAGTTGCAGCATCAACCCGAGCTGCAGGCCCAGGACGCTCCAGTACCCCCGCCGCACACCATGCGTCAGACCCGTCGCCATCGATTGGACCGCACCGGCGCCCGGCGACACGCTGATCAGGATCGCCGCGCCGAGGAACGTCAGCCACACTTCCCACGCCATGCGACGAGTCTGTCAGGCGACGCGGGTGCCGGGCACCTCCTTTATCGACGGCTACGGGCTTTATCGACGGCTACGGGGCGTCGAGGGGACCGCCTCGTCAGATTGAGCCGCCCCGGTGCCACGGGCGCGGTAGGTGCCGGTCGCGTTCGTCGTTGACCCAGGCGTAGTAGAACCCGATGAGGACGCCACCGCCGATCAGGTTGCCCAGCAAGACGATTCCGAGGTTGCCCAATACCGAACCCACGTCGACGCCGTCCTGCAATCCGACGATCATGAACAGCACCGTGTTGGCCACCGAATGCTCGAAGTCGAGGTAGGCGAACACGAACACCGCCATGATCATCGTGAGGCACTTGGCGATGTCCTCGTGCAGGTAGCCGTTGTACACCAACAGCATTGCCAGGTTGATCATGAAGTTGCACAGGATCGCTCGGACGACCAGGTCGAGCCAGCCGGTGAATCCGTGGTCGAGATAGCCGGTCTTGACCGCAACCCCGTGTTGCATCGCGCTGAGTACTCCGGCGTTCAGCAACGTGCTGCCGCGCAGCATGGCGGCCACGAGCAGTCCGCCCAGGATGTTGCCCAGATAGCAGAACCCGAGAATCCGCAATATCAGTATCGGCGTCACCCTGCGGTAGTACACCCCGATCGAGACGATCATCATGGTCGAGGTCAGCAGCTCGGACTTGGAGTAGTAGATGAACACCAGCGCCCAGCCGAACGCGAGCGCGCCGAGCAGCTTGCCGACCGCGTGCAGCTGGCCGGGCGGATCACTCATCGCGTCGAAGGCGGCGACGATCGAGTAGTTGATGACGTAGAAGATCGCGATGATGATGCCGGCCATGGCGGCGCGCTGGATGTAGCGGCGTCGCAGATGACCTGTCATCTTCTTCTTCGACTCGAGCACATCCAGCGCTGTGCTGATGAAAAACTTGCCTGGAAAAAGCTTGTTGACATCGAAGCCGGGCGTGGTCATGCGCTAACGGTCGCAGACTTGGAGGACGCTCGCATCGGCGCACGCAACTGATTTCATTCGGCTGGACCGATCAGGGACAATTGGGCGGATGGCGAGCTTCGAGATGTCCCGAATCGATCTACGCGGTGTGCACCTGTCCGCCGCCCGGTTGCGTGCCGCCCTGCCGCGCGGTGGCGTCGACGTCGACGCCGTCGTACCCAAGGTCAGGCCGATCATCGACGACGTCGCCGAGCGCGGAGCCGAGGCGGCCCTCGACTACGGCGAGTCCTTCGACGGCATCCGGCCCGCCACCGTCCGGGTTCCCGCAGAAGCGCTTCGACGTGCGCTCGCCGAGCTTGAGGCCGACGTCAAGGCCGCGCTCGGGGTCGCCATCGACCGGGCCCGCGCTGTGCACGCGGATCAGCGCCGCACCGACACCACAACCACCCTGGCCCCCGGGGCGACCGTCACCGAACGCTGGGTTCCGGTGGAGCGGGTCGGCCTCTACGTGCCGGGCGGCAACGCCGTCTACCCGTCCAGCGTGGTGATGAACGTGGTGCCGGCCCAGACCGCCGGCGTCGACTCGCTTGTGATCGCCAGCCCGCCCCAGGCCAGCGGGCAGGGACTGTTCCGTGGGCTGCCGCACCCGACCATCCTGGCCGCCGCCGCACTCCTCGGGGTCGACGAGGTGTGGGCGGTCGGCGGTGCGCAGGCGGTGGCCCTGCTGGCCCATGGCGGTACCGACACCGACGGCTCCGACCTTGCGCCGGTGGACATGATCACCGGACCCGGCAACATCTACGTCACGGCCGCCAAACGCATCTGCCGCTCACAGGTCGGCATCGACGCCGAGGCGGGTCCGACCGAGATCGCCATCCTGGCCGACCACACCGCCGACCCGGCGCATGTGGCCGCGGACCTGATCAGTCAGGCCGAGCACGACGAGATGGCGGCCAGCGTGCTCGTGACACCCAGCGACGAGCTGGCCGCGGCGACCGACCGCGAACTCGCGAAGCAGCTGGAGACGACCGTGCACCGGGAGCGGGTGACCGCGGCATTGACCGGGCGCCAGTCGGCCATCGTGCTTGTCGACGACCTCGACGCCGGGGTCCGCGCCGTCAACGCCTACGCCGCCGAACACCTGGAGATCCAGACTGTCGACGCGGGCGAGGTCGCGGGGCGCATCCGCGCGGCGGGCGCCGTCTTCGTCGGTCCCTGGTCCCCGGTCAGCCTGGGCGATTACTGCGCCGGATCCAACCATGTGCTGCCCACCGCCGGCTGCGCGCGTCACTCCAGCGGGCTATCCGTCCAGACGTTCCTGCGCGGCATCCACGTGGTGGACTACACCGAGGCGGCGTTGAAGGA
>Ga0075369_10000752_pt1 | contig 10535 bp, 11 predicted proteins | sample EndMethybrTD3034_FD_71400 | JGI IMG/M metagenome (GOLD analysis project Ga0075369, IMG submission 71400) | Populus endosphere microbial communities from Tennessee, USA - Endosphere MetaG P. TD hybrid TD303-4 | ecosystem: Host-associated > Plants > Roots > Endosphere | place: USA: Tennessee...
GCGATCACCGACGTGCGAAGCTTCGTGGCCGATCACCGCGAAGCGCTGGGGACGACGGCCGAGAAGTTGGCGGGTATCACCCAGGCGGTCGGAGAAAGCATCGACGACGTCAAGCAGGCGCTTCACATCTTCCCGACCACGCTTCAGAACTTCACCAACATCTACCAACCGGCGCAGGGTGCCTTGAGCGGCTCACTGGCTGGGACCAACTTCAACAATCCCATCCAATTCATCTGCGGCGCAATACAAGCCGCATCGCGCCTGAACGCCGAACAGTCGGCCAAGTTGTGTGTCCAGTACCTCGCGCCGATCGTGAAGAACCGGCAATACAACTTCCTGGGCCCGCTGGGCTTTGCTCCGCTCGTCGGTGCGCAGGCCCGACCCAACGAGGTCACCTACAGTGAGGATTGGCTGCGGCCCGACTTCGTGCCACCGGCAGCACCACCGCCGCCGGGTGCGCCGTTGGCTGCTGAGGCGGCGACGGGCGGAGAAGCGCCGCAGACACATTCGGTTGATCCCAACGCGGGACTTCCCGGGATGTTGTTGCCGCCGGGAGCCGGATCATGACCGACGATATGCGACGCCGCATGGCCGTGACGGCGGCGGGGCTGCTCACGATCGCGGGGCTGCTGACCGGTTGCGGATGGCGCGGCCTGAACTCGCTTCCCCTTCCCGGCACCACCGGCTACGGCCCCGACTCCTACGAGATTCAGGCACAGCTGCCCGACGTCAATACCCTGCAGCCCAACTCCCGGGTGCGCGTCGGCGACGCCACGGTAGGCAATGTCACCAAGATCGAGCGGCAAGGCTGGCATGCGCTGTTGACGATCCGGCTGAACGGTGGCGTGCGCCTGCCCGCCAACACCATCATCAAGCTCGGTCAAACGAGCCTGCTGGGCTCACAGCACCTCGAGCTCGTCCCACCGACCGACGTCGCGCCCGAGGGAGCGCTGCACGCAGGATCTGTGATCCCGCTGGCGAATGCGAAAAACTACCCAAGCACCGAGCAGACGTTGGCGGCCGTCTCGATGTTGCTCAACGGCGGAGGTGTGGGCCAGCTTCGTGAGGTCGTCAGGTCCTTCGCGACTGCCTTGCACGGCCGCGAACAAGAGGTACGCAGCCTGATCGATCAGCTGGACAAGTTCGTCGCCTACGTCGATGACCAGACGGGCGACATCATCTCCGCAACCGAAAGCCTCAACAGAGTGACAGGAGTGTTCGCCGACCAAAAGCCTGTATTGGAACGTGCCCTCAAGACGATCCCCGACGCACTGGCCGTGCTCAAAGATGAGCGTCGGTCACTTGCCGAAGCCATCGACAAGCTCGGCAAGTTCAGCGCTCTAGCCGGCGACGCCATCAACCAGACAAAGGAGAACCTCATCAAGGAGCTCCACGATCTGGGGCCGGTGCTCAAATCCCTGGCCGACGCCGGACCGGCGCTCGTGCGCTCACTGGACTTCCTGCCGAGCTTCCCGTTCCCCACAAACACACTGGACAACTGGATGCGAGGGGACTACGGGAACATCTCAGTGGTCTTCGACCTGACGTTGAGTCGACTCGATGCCGCCTTGTTCACGGGCACCCGATTCGAGGGCGACCTGACCCAGCTCGAAATGCAGTGGGGACGCACGATCGGCCAGATGCCGAGCCCCTACACCAGCGGCAATCCGCTGGTCGCCCCCTACCACCTCGACCAGGGGCCCTGAGATGCACCTCAGCAGAGACATCAAAGTACGGCTGGTCATCCTGGCGGTCGTCGCACTGGCAGCCGGTGCCGCCATGTTCCTCGGCTACGCCAGGGTGCCCTCGCTGCTCGGCCTGGGGCACTACACCGTGACGATGGAGTTGGCGCGCTCGGGCGGCTTGTACAACACCGGCAACGTCACCTACCGGGGCATCGAGGTGGGCAAGGTGAAGTCGGTGCACCTGACCGACCGCGGCACCGTGGAGGCTGAGCTGTCACTGAACTCGGCCGTACCCATTCCGTCGAACCTGCAAGCCCAAGTTCACAGTCAAACCGCAATCGGCGAACAATATGTGGAGCTCTCACCCCGCGATGCCTCTTCGCCGCCCTTGAAGAACGGCGATGTCATCGCGGCCAAAGACACGTCTTTGCCGCCCGACGTCGCCGACTTGCTGGACGCCACCAACCGCGGACTGCAGGCCATTCCACAAGACAACCTCAAGACAGTTGTCGACGAGTCCTACACGGCGTTCGGCGGGCTGGGTCCGGAGCTGTCGCGCATCGTCAAGGGAGCGACCGCGCTGGCCATCGATGCCCACGCCAACATGGACTCGCTAACAACTCTGATCGACCAGTCAGGCCCGATCCTGGACACCCAGACAGAGACGGCAGGTTCCGTGCAGGCTTGGGCGTCGCATCTGAACACAATTACCGATCAGCTGCGCAATAACGACAACGCACTTGCCGGGGTCATCGACAACGGCGGTCCTGCCGCGGCAGAGGCGCGCCAGCTGTTCGAACAGCTGCAGCCGACCCTCCCTGTGGTGTTGGCCAATCTGGTCACAGTGGGAAAAGTCGGCATCACCTACCACGACAATGTTGAGCAGCTGCTGGTACTGATTCCTCAAGCCGTCGCGATGATGCAGGCCACCACCGTGGGCAACATGAACAACAAGCAGTGGCGTCTGCCATATCTGGACTTCAACCTCAACTTCAACCTGCCCGCGCCGTGCACCACCGGCTTCTTACCCGCCACGCAAAAACGGACGGCGGCGCAAGTCGATGCGCCCACCCCACCTCCTGGTGACTTGTACTGTCGCATACCGCAAGACGCCCCGTTCAACGTCCGCGGCGCTCGTAACGTGCCGTGCGAGACGGTTCCCGGCAAGCGGGCACCGACAGTGAAGATGTGTGAAAGCGACGCCCAATATGTGCCGTTGAACGACGGTTTCAACTGGAAGGGCGATCCCAACGCCACGTTGACGGGCCAGGGTGTGCCGCAACTACCCGGTGACTATGGGCCTCAAGGGGGCGCGCCTCCCGCGGGAGCTCCACCGGCAGCCGAGGGGGCCGCGCCGACCGGCACGCCACCAGCTGCGCCGCCGATCGCCGTCGCGGAATACGACCCCGCGACCGGAAGCTACGTCGGACCCGACGGCAAGCTCTACACCCAGTCCGACTTGGCCCAGAACGCGCCAGAGGAGAAGACATGGCAGTCGATGCTGACGCCGCCGCAACAGAACTGAGCGGTGCCGGAGACGACATCAAGCGCGTCGGTCAAACCGACGCGACGGCAGGCGGCCCCGTCGACTCGAAGCCAGCAGATTCGCGGAAAGTTTTGACATCCAATGGTGTTCGGTTCCCAGTAAAGCCGGGTCTCATCGCCGGTCTCGCGATGATCGTCGCTCTGGCGGGAATGGTGGCCTGGCTGTCGTTCCGTGCCGACCAGACGCACCAGGCGGACAATCAGAGGCGCGAGTTCGTCCAGGCCGGTCGCCAAGGGGCGCTCGACTTAACCACTATTGACCACAGCCAAGTCGATGCCGACGTGCGCCGGATACTCGACTCGACAACGGGGGAGTTTCACGACGACTTTCAAAAGCGTGCCCCTGCCTTCATCGACGCCATCAAGAAGAACCAGTCGAAGTCGGTAGGCACGATCGCGGAGGCCGGGCTGGAGTCCGTCCAGGGCGATGATGCGCAGGTACTCCTCGCGGTCAACGTCAAAACGTCGACCGTGGCCGACCCCAACCAGCCGGCCAAGGCGTGGCGGATGCGCATCGGTGTCCGCAAGGTCGGCGATCAGATCAAAGTATCCGACGTGAAGTTCGTGCCATGATCGGTCGCTTCCAGCGCAGGGTGAATGCAGAAAAGGGACGGCCAATGGCGGAATCGTACGCAGGCGAGTCACATCCCACCGTCGACGCCGATGCTGAAAACGGTTCTCCCGCAGATGTTGTTGATGGGAACAGCCGGGATGTTCGGCGGTTCTCGTTGGCACGCGTAGTCACCTATGCAGTGTTACCGGTCATCGCGTTGGTGTTGGCCGGCGCGGCTGCCTGGATCAAATGGCAAGATTGGAACGACCGGATGGCGGTGCCTGCCGGTGTTGAAGCTGTGCAAGCCGCCTGCGACAGCGCCGTTGCCATGTTGTCCTACCGACCCGACACTGTCGACAAAGATCTCGCCGAAGTGCAGGACAGGTTGACGGGGACCTTCCAAGACACCTACACCGAGCTCGCCAAAGACGTCGTGATACCTGCGGCGCAGCAAAAGCAGATCGTTTCTGTGGCGAATGTGCCTGCAGCGGCGGTGGTTTCGGTCAGCAAGGACCACGCAGTCGTACTCCTGAGCATCAATCAAACGGTGACACTTGGCAACGACACGCCAAGCGGCGCAACGTCCTCAGTTCGGGTAACACTCGACAAGGTCGGGGCCCGGTGGCTGGTCTCAGATTTCACGCCTGTGTAGGTCGCATTTGCAAAGCCTGAGAGGAATGCACGTGCTAGTACGGATCAAACCGGCAATCAGCGTCCTGGCTTGTACTTTCGTGGTGACCGCACCATTCATCTGCGCCGCCACCGCGAGCGCAGATAACAAGCGCCTTAACGCCAGCGTGGTGGCCGACGTTTACACAATCCAGCGCAAGGCCGGCTGCACCGTCGAGATCAAGAACGACCCCCGATTGCAGCAAGCCGCCGAATGGCACGCCCGCGACGTTCTAGGCAATCGAGAGCTCGATGGAGATGTCGGATCGGATGGGTCGACGGCCCAGGACCGCGGTAATGCTGCCGGGTACCGGGGAAGAGTTTCTGAAACCGTTGCCATCAACCCAGCGCTGGCCATCAGCGGCATCGAGCTAATCAACAAGTGGTATTACGACCCGAATTCCTATGCGATCATGTCGGATTGCCGAAACACCAACATCGGTGTCTGGTCTGAGAATAGCGTTGACCGCACAGTCGTCGCCGCCGTTTACGGCGAGCCCTCGTTTTGAGGCGTTGACGATGGAGCCGAACGGATGAGGTGAGGTATCAGGCTGCTCAGGCGTTGGCCAGCACCGGCGGGTTGACGGCCTCGGGATCCGGATTGGCGATCGGCAGACCCATGAAGCGCCGGACGTTGTCGCCCATGAAGTCGTAGGTGCGGCGGACGTCCATGCCCTCGGCGTACTTCCAGTAGCCGTTAACCTCAGCCAGGCCCTCGGGGTGCGGCCAGTCCGAGCCGAACATCACCTTGTCCCAACCGACGGTTTGCACCACATCGGAGACCTTGCCCTCCCAGAACGGGCTGACCCAAACATTGCGGCGGAACACCTCATGCGGATGCTCGGGGAAGTTCTGCGGCATCTTGTTGTACGTCATCTGCAGATCGTCGAACAGCGGCTTGATCCAGGCACTTCCGTTCTCCACGCTGGCGATCCGCAACTTCGGGAACCGCGTCAGGGTGCCGTGGCAGATGAGGCTGGTCAACATGTCGGCAATCTCGCGGTGGCCCAGAGCCGTCCACTTGAACGCCGACATCTCGAACGCGCTGGCGGTCGACGGCGGCTCCCACATGTCGATGTACTCCTGCAGCGGAGGTTGGCTGGCGTGCAACACGATTGGCAGCCCCGCGGCCTCGACCTCGCGCCAGAACGGATCGAATTCGGGCAGCGCGGGGGAGCGCCAACCCTTATAGCCATATACGGGCGCAGGCTTTATCAGTGCGACCTTGGCGCCGTTGTTGAGGATGTACTCGAGCTCGCGAAGCCCTTCGTCGAGGATGCCCAGGTTGATTACCGGGGTCGAGTAGATCCGGTTGGCGTGGCTGAAGCCCCAGTGCTCGAGCATCCACTGATTCAGCGCGTGAATGATCGCTGCAGTCAGCTCCGGATCCTCCGCCGAGGAGTGCTCGACAAGGTTGGCCAGTGTGGGGTAGTTCAGCGTGGCATCGACGCCCTGGCGGTCGAGTTCGGCGATCCGGTCCTCGGGATTGCGCGCGCCAGGCGGCGTGTCGATTCCTCGGCCGGACATCTCCCGCATCGACAGCCCTTCGGGGTTCTGGCCGGAGTAGAACTTCTCGTGCGCGCCCGGTGCGGCGACCCGTTCGAATGTCGGGTTCGGCATGTAGTCCGTGATCTTGTTGAGGATTGCGATGCGGGTGTGCCTGCCGATCTGCACGAATTGCACCTTGGGCTGGTACTCGTCGGGCAGGAACTTGGTCAGCGCATCCGGCATCTCGTACATGTGCTGGTCGGCATCGAAGATCGGTGCATCGGTGAACTGGGTCATCGGACGCGCCTCCGTTTCGGCTTGGGCTTGACTACGAGCTTCGCGCAACTTGACAGAAGTGTCAAGTAGGCGACACAAGGTGCTCAGTTTATCGAGGTCTACATGCAGATACTGTCATTCGACGACACTGTCATGTATGGTGCCGTCATGACCGTAGTCGAGGGCGCTCGCGACTCGCTCGATGCCAGCCGTGGTGAGCGGACCCGCTCGGCGATCCTCGACGCGAGCCGCCGACTGTTTCTCGAGCGAGGATTCGGTGGTACGTCGATCAACGCCATCACCGATGCGTGCGGAATCTCCCGCGCCGGCTTCTACACCTATTTCAAGGACAAGACCGAGGTCTTCAACGTCCTGGGTAAGACCGCATATCACGACGCGCTTGCGGTGATCGCACACTGTGGCGAGGCCATCCGGTCGTCACGCGCCGACGCCGTGACCGAATGGGTCGGTGACTACTTCGGCTACATGGACCGCCACGGCGCGTTCGTGACGGCTGCGGCGCACACCGCACCCGACGATGAGCCGTTTCGCCGCTCGCGCAATCACATGCTGACGCGGGCGGCTTGGAAACTGGGACAGGCGATCTGCGCCGACGGGACACATTCACCCGAGGTGATCGGTATCGCCGCGATGGGCCTTCTGGACCGCTCCTGGTACGCCGTGGAGACACAGTCGGTCGCCGTGGACCGGGACGAGATGATCGCCGTGGTCGCCGAGGCGATCGCGGCGATGGCGGTTACACCGGCCGGAACGCGTACGTGAGAAGCGACTCGCCGGCCTCGGTCTCCAGCGTGGTGGTGGTCGACACCATCGGCTGCCCGATGCGAAGGTCGGAGGCAGGCGTGCCGACGATGAGCGACTCGACCAGCACACCCTCGGGCAACTCGATGAAACCGACCACGTAGGGCTGGAACGATTTGGGATCCCGGTTCCCCTTGTACGGCAGGGGAGGGGCGAACTCCTGCGTGGTGAACGTGAAAAGTGTTCCCTCGGTTGACAATTCCAGTGGCTCGATATCGGCCTGGATGTCGGGGCTGGCGTCGAACAGCTCCGGACGCTCCGCGGGAAACTTCACCACGCCCGCCGCCCGTCGGCGCGATCCGAACAACACCGCGCGGTCTCCGTCGACCCGGAACAGCCCCTCTGCGATCAATTCAGTCATCTCAAGCCACCTCGATTACCATCGCCGAACCCATCCCGCCACCTGCGCACATCGACAGCACGCCGATACCGCCTCCTCGCCGGCGCAACTCGTATATCGCCGACGTCACCATGCGCGCGCCGGTCGCGGCGATCGGGTGTCCCAGGCTGATGCCGGACCCGTACACGTTCACGATCTCCTCGTCGAGTCCGAGTTCGCGGACGCACGCGACCGCCTGAGCCGCGAATGCCTCGTTGATCTCGAACAGCGCCACGTCCTCGAGCTTGCGGCCGGCCAGTTCCAGCGCCTTGGGAATCGCGGTGATCGGGCCGCTGCCGGTGCGATTCGGTTGCACGCCAACCGAACTCCAGGACAGCACGCTCGCCAGCACATTCTGTTGGGTGTCCGGGCTGGCCAAGGCGACTGCTGCCGCCGCGTCGTTGATGCCGGACGAGTTCCCGGCGGTCACGGTGAAGCCCTCGATCTCGGGATGAAGCACCTTCAGTCCGGCGAGCGACTCCATCGAGGTGCCTCGCCGCGGGTGCTCGTCCTCGGCGAACGTGACAGTGCTGCCGTCGGGCTGGGGGACCTCGATTGGGACAATCTCGTTGACGAACGAACCGGCGTCGATGGCCTTGATCGCACGCTGATGGCTTCGCAGCGCCCATTCGTCCTGATCTTCGCGAGTGATGCCGTACTGCACGTTGCAGTTGTGCGCGACGGTTATCGACATGTCCATTGCGGGCGCATCCGCAGTGGGGGGATGCGACTCAGGGAACCACTGGACGTAATCGTCTGCGGACTTACCCGGGGTGAACGGTTTGCGCTTCTGCAATATCGGTCCGGTGGACAGTGACTCCATGCCGCCTGCCAGGATCGCGCGGCTCATTCCGGCCGCGATCTGCCCCGCGCCGACCGCGATGGCGGACAAGCTCGATGCGCACTGTCGATTGACGGCCAACCCGGGGATATCGATGAGGCCGAGATCAACCGCGATGTAGCGGGCGCTGTCGCCGCCGCCCTGCATGACCTCGGCCAGGACGAAGTCGTCGAAGTCCGCGGGCTCCAGGCCAGAGCGTTCGATAACTTCGGATACCACCGGCTTGGCGAGTTCGATCGCGGGCACGTTGGCCAGTGAACCCTTGCGCGCGGTGCCGATGGCGGTGCGCGCGGCGGCCACGATGGCTGCGCGGGACGTCGTTGACGGCATATCTCTCCAGGAGGTTGTAGGACAAGCCATCGGCAGTCTATACCGTTAAATAGATAAATGAATCTGGGTATGGTTTCGCGAAGGAGTAGCCCATGAAGACGATCGGATCCATCGATGACGCGATCGCGTTGATCGGAGCCGAACTCGGAGTGAGCCGGTGGGTGGACATCGACCAAGGCCGCATCGACGCCTTCGCAGACGTGACGATGGACCATCAGTGGATCCACGTCGACGTCGAGAAGGCCAAGGCCGAGAGCCCTTACGGCGCAACGATCGCGCACGGCTTCCTGACGCTGTCACTCATCCCCGGCGTGAGCAAGGACAACTACCGCGTCGAGAACGCGAAGATGGGCATCAACTACGGGTTGAACAAGGTGCGGTTTCTTGCCGCGGTCACCGCGGGCAGTCGGATCCGGGTGCGCTCCGAACTCGTCGATGCCGCGAAGGTCGCCGACGACACCGTCAACCTGACCGTGCGCCACACCGTGGAGATCGACGGCGTGGACAAGCCCGCCGCCGTCGCGGAACTCATCGCAAGGTTCGTGTTCTGATGACTAACCTCACCAAGATGACCGGCGGCCCGTTCGACGGAAAAGCGGTGCTGACCGGTGCCGGTAAGTCGCAGGTCGGTCGCAGGCTCGGCCGGACGGGCCTGGACTTGACCCTGGAGGCCGTCCTCCGCGCCATTTCCGATGCAGGCCTCGACGTCGACGACGTCGACGGCATCGCGAGCTATCCGGGCCCCGGCGTGCCCGACCTCGGCTTCTCGGGGGCCAACATTCAAGAGGTCCGCACTGCGCTCGGCCTGCGCTGCCGGTGGTACGTATCGGCGATGGAGACCGCCGGCCAGATCGGCCCGGTGATCGAGGCGTGCATGGCCGTCACCCTTGGGCTGGCCAACCACGTCGTGGTCTATCGGTCGGTGTGGGAGTCGACGGCCGCCCAGCAGGCCGGCGGTGGTCGGGCGTCGGTGTTGTTCTCCGGCGGCAAGCTGCCGCCGCACCTCGAGTGGGTGGCGCCGTTCGGCGCGTTGTCGGCGGCGAACTGGCTGGCGATGCCCGCGCAGCGGTACATGCACGACTACGGGTTGACGCGTGAGCAGCTCGGTCAGATCGCACTCAACGCACGCCGCAATGCGGGGGTCAATCCGGATGCCGTCTACCGCGAGCCGATGACGATGGACGACTATCTGGGCGCCAGGATGATTTCGGAGCCTTTGTGCCTGTATGACTGCGACGTTCCGTGTGATGGTGCGACGGCAGTCATCGTGTCCCGTCGCGACGCCGCCAAGGGTCTGCCGCGTTACCCGCTGACCGTGGAATCGGTCGGGCCGGGCATGTTCGAACGCGCCACATGGGACCAGCGGTCTGACGTCACCACGATGGCCGCCCATGATTCGGCGGCGACGCTTTGGCAGAACACCACACTGACGCCCGACGACGTCGACATGGCGCAGCTCTACGACGGCTTCAGTTTCCTGACGGTCATGTGGATCGAAGCCATGGGGTTCTGCGATCACGGCAAGGTAGGGGAGTTCATCGAGGGCGGCGAACGGATCGCGGTTGACGGCGCTCTTCCCGTCAACACCAGCGGTGGCCAGTTGTCGGGTGGAAGGCTGCACGGCATGGGCTTCCTGCACGAGGCATGCGTGCAGATGTGGGGTGAGGGCGGCGACCGGCAGGCGCCGAAGACGCCCGAGGTGGTTGCCGTCGGGGTGGGCGGCGGGCCGGTCGCGGGATCGATGCTGCTGAGCAGCCGGTAGCGGCAGATGCCTGAGGCGAACGCGATGACATTGGGCGACATCGTCACCGACAACGCTCATCGCTTCCCGGACGTGGTCGCATATCGGCTCGGCGACCGTGAAGTCACCCACGGCGCGCTGCGCGAGCGCGCGGTGCGCCTGGTTTCGGCCATGGCGGCCGCCGGGGTGCGAAGGCAGGACCGGAT
>Ga0075369_10000753_pt1 | contig 10531 bp, 7 predicted proteins | sample EndMethybrTD3034_FD_71400 | JGI IMG/M metagenome (GOLD analysis project Ga0075369, IMG submission 71400) | Populus endosphere microbial communities from Tennessee, USA - Endosphere MetaG P. TD hybrid TD303-4 | ecosystem: Host-associated > Plants > Roots > Endosphere | place: USA: Tennessee...
CGACCATGGCGCGGGCGTGCGGCAGCAGGCGCTGCCCCGCCGCCGACAACGCCGTGCGGCGGCCGCGGTCGAACAGGCGGCTGCCGATCTCCTCCTCGAGGCGGGCGACGCCGGCCGACAAGGTCGGCTGGGTGACGTGGCAGCGCTCGGCCGCCTCGGTGAAGTTGCCGATGTCGGCGACGGCCAAGAAGTAGCGGATAAAGGCCAGGTTCACGCCATAGAGGATGACAATAATTCATAAAGAAACAATCGATTTCATCTATTTCCCGTCCTGGCCTAGGGTCGGCACATGTCGACCCTGAAGCTCGCCGTCGCCAAGAACGGCATCGCCGTCGTCACCCTCGCCAACCCGCCCATGAACGCCATGGATGCGGCGTTGCTGGAGGAGATGGCCAACCTGTTCGAAGGCCTGGCTGCCGATCGTGCCGTCCGCGCCGCCGTGATCACGGCCGATGGGTCGGCCTTTTCCGCCGGTCTCAATCTCAAGACGACGCCCTGTCTCGACCGGTTGGGAAAGCGCCGGCTGGTCGACGCGCTGAACGACGGCTTCGGCACGCTCTACGCTTGGCCCAAGCCGCTGGTCGCCGCCGTCAACGGTCACGCCATCGCCGGCGGGCTGATCCTGGCGCTGTGCGCGGACTGGCGCATCGTGGCCGACACGCCCATGCACATCAGCCTGGCCGAAGTGCGCGTCGGCGTGACCTATCCCGTGGCGCCGCTGCAGATCGCGCGCGCCGAGCTCGCGCCGTCGGCGGCGCGTCGCCTGATCCTGCTCGGCGAGACCATCGACGCCGCCGCTGCCGAGGCGCTCGCCATCGTCGACGAGCGCGTGCCGCCCAAGATCCTGCTGGCCCGTGCTGTGGCCCAAGCCCAGCTCCACGCCGGCCTGCCGCCGCAAGCCTTCGCCACCACCAAGCGCGAACTGCGCGCGGTCGAGCTCGAGCGCATCGGCGCAGCGCGCGCCGGACAAGGCGAGCCGCGGCTTGCCGCTTGGCTGGGCGAGGAGATGCGGCGCGCATCGGCCGCTGTGCTGCGCGCCTCGTCGGCGGTTTTACGCGGGGCAGCGTGAGGGCTATCGTGACGTCGGGTAGGAGGCCCGATGACGACGATCGTGCGCATGCTGGCGGTGATGGCGCTGATGCTGACAGCCTCGCTGGCGCAGAACAAGGTGCCGTCGGAACGCGCGCTCGAAGCGCTGGTCAAGACCACGCTGCTCACCTTCAACGACGCCAACGTCACCGGCAATTACGAGGTGTCCCACGCCAAGCTCTCCAAGCCGTTCCGCGAGCAGTTTTCGGTCGAGCGGTTGGCGCGGCGGTTCCAGGAGTTCAGCAAGAAGCACGTCGACTTCGACATCGTCGCCGCCCTGAAGCCCGCCTACGATCCGGCACCCAAGGTCGACGGCGACGGCAAGCTGCTGGTGAAAGGCTCCTTTCCCACGGAGCCATTGCAGGTCTATTTCAATCTCGAGTTCATCCCCTCCGACGGCGAATGGAAGCTGATCGGCATCAACGTCAAGGTCGGCGACCCGAAGTGACGACAACCCTCTGACAGGCAAAGACATGATCCCCAACGCAATGCCGCCGTTCGATTTCGGTCTGGGCGAGACCGCCGACGCCCTGCGCGAGCAGGTCCAGCGCTTCTCCGCCGACCAGGTAGCGCCGATCGCCGCCGAGCTCGACAAGACCGACCGCTTCCCACGCGAGCTGTGGCCCAAGATGGGCGACCTCGGCCTGCACGGCATCACCGTCGAGGAGGAGTATGGCGGCTCGGGTCTGGGCTACCTCGAGCACGTCATCGCCGTCGAGGAAGTGAGCCGTGCCTCCGCCGCCGTCGGCCTCTCCTACGGCGCCCATTCAAACCTCTGCGTCAACCAGATCCGCCGCAACGGCAACGACGAGCAGAAGAAGCGTTTCCTGCCCAAGCTGATCTCCGGCGAGCATGTTGGCAGCCTGGCGATGAGCGAATCGGGCGCGGGCTCCGACGTCGTCTCCATGAAGCTGCGCGCCGACAAGAAGGGCGACCGCTACGTGCTGAACGGCACCAAGATGTGGATCACCAACTCCCCCGACGCGCAGGTGATCGTGGTCTACGCCAAGACCGATCCCGCCGCGGGGTCGCGCGGCATCACCGCCTTCATCGTCGAGACCGACCGCAAGGGCTTCAAGGTGGCGCAGAAGCTCGACAAGATGGGCATGCGCGGCTCCTCGACAGGCGAGCTGGTGTTCGAGGATTGCGAGATCCCGGCCGAGAACGTGCTTGGCCAGATCGGCAAGGGCGTCAACGTGCTGATGAGCGGGCTCGACTACGAGCGCGCCGTGCTGGCGGCGGGACCGATCGGCATCATGCAGGCGGCCATGGATGTCGTCGTGCCCTACGTCCACGAGCGCAAGCAGTTCGGCCAGGCGATCGGCGAGTTCCAGCTCGTGCAGGGCAAGCTCGCCGACATGTACACGACCATGAACGCCTGCAAGGCCTATGTGTACGCCGTCGCGAAAGCCTGCGACCGCGGCCAGACCACGCGCAAGGATTCGGCCGGCGCCATTCTCTACGCCGCCGAGAAGGCCACGTTGATCGCCCTCGACGCCATCCAGCTTCTGGGCGGCAACGGCTACATCAACGACTATCCGACCGGCCGCCTGCTGCGCGACGCCAAGCTCTACGAGATCGGCGCCGGCACCAGCGAGATCCGCCGCATGCTGATCGGGCGGGAGTTGTTTGCCGAGACGGCATGACGAAGGCGTCGAAAAAGAAGGCCAAGCCGGCGCTTCATCGCGACGCCTATCCTGTCGGACGTGTGTCGACTGAGTTCTTTCTGCGCAGTTTCGAGCTCATCGGCCAGCTGCACGACGACATCGTGAGCTGTCTGGTCATCGTGACGCTGTGGCACGACGCACTTGCCGAGACGGGCAGGCGCAAGCCGATGGGCGTCCGCGAGCTCTCGCGCCGGCTCGACCTTCCGTTCGAGACGGTGCGCCGGCACGTCCGCAAGCTCGTTCGCAGCGGCGCCTGCGCCGTCGAGGGAGACGGAATTGCCCTTGCGGCGACTATGCGGCGGAGTGCGCGCATGACCGACGCGCTGCGCAAGATCTATCTCCATGCCATCCGCATGCTCGGCGACCTCAGGCGAATCGAAATCGTGAACTACAGGCCGCGCCGATCGCCGTCGCCCGGTTCGCGGCAACTGGACAAGGAGCAGACCATCATCGCGGTAGCGGCGCTCGGCGTGCTGCTTGCCGCCATGAAGGTGTTGCGTGACCACTTCGGCGGCGACCTTGTGAACGGGTTGGTGTTCACGGCGATCCGCGCGGCCAACGTCAAGCACGTCACGAACACCGCGCCGGCGGCCAATCGCGGCATATTGCCGGATTCCGATCGGCTGCCGGTCAGCGTCATGGCGATCTCGGACTCGATGCGTCTGCCTTACGAGACGGTGCGGCGCCATGCCAGAAAGCTGGTGAGAGACGGCAAGTGCGTACGTGTCGGCCGTCAAGGCCTGGTGGCGCCCGAGCGCGCATTTCGGGAAATGACGGCCCAGGCCGAAGCCGTCCTTCGGCTCGTACAGGATTTTCTTGCCGAGCTGCGGGCTGCAGGCGTGAAGTCTGACACCCCATTTCAATCTACTGCGCGCGGGCGGACAGGAACAGAGCGGCTGACCCAATTTGGGGAGCGCGACGCTTGAGCACCGAGCAGGTGCGATAGCAAATGAGCGCAGCTCTCGCACTGGTGGCGCATGCCGAATTTTGGTCCGTACGAATCCGAGGTCGCCTTCATTTCGGGCGTCAGCGACGCCAACACCGCCGCCGCCGTCAGCTACTACGCCGCCGCCGTCAGCTACTACACGATGGAGTCCCTTCAGGGACCCGACGGCAAGTGGTTGGTCACGGTACCGACCGCCTACACATCGATGTCCGGCGCCATCAAATGGGGAGGCAGCGCGCAGCCAGGGACACCGGGCGGCACGGTCACCTATTGGTTCGATGCGGCGGCCAGCTGGACGCCTGCCGAGCAGGCGGTCTGGACGGGCGCCTTCGGCCTGTGGTCCGGCTTGGCCGACATCGACTTCGCGCTGGCGAGCAGTGCCGGCGCGGCCAATATCACGGTGAAGCGGCTGGCCAACCAACAGGCCTACGCTTCCTTCGGCGTCGACTGGCAGGTGCCGGTGGGCAGCGCCGTGATCAACGGCGCTCCCCAGACAGGCGCCTACGTCACGATCGACACCAGCCACGACACGTACGGCCCGCTCGACGGCGATCCCAACACCAAGGGCGGCTATCCCTGGTCGACGGTCATCCACGAGATCGGCCACATCCTGGGGCTGGGACATGCCGGGCCCTACGACACCACGGTCGACTACCAGCAGCAGCAGTTCGGTCCGTACGACACCGAGCAATGGTCGATCATGTCGTACATCCACCCGAGCCGGACCGACACGCGCTACTTCGGAGACTATCCCGTCGGCGGCACCTACTGGGGCACGACGACCGGTTCGGACGGCAAGGTCTACGACAACGAGCCGCTGACGCCGCAGATGCTCGACATCCTGGCGATCCAGCGACTCTACGGCGAGGCGACAGCAGGGCCGTTCTCGGGCAACCAGACTTACGGCTTCAACGCGAACTTCGCCGATCCCTTCCTGCAGAGCATCTACGATTTCGGAAGCAACCCGTCCGCCATCGTGACGATATGGAATGCCGGAACAGGCAACGCGCTCGACCTGTCCGGCTTCGCGCAGGACGCCAACGTCAATCTCAGCCCGGGAACCTTTTCCAGCGCCGGCGGACTGGCGAACAACATCGCCATCGCCTTGGGGACCCGGATCGAGACGGCGTTCGGCGGCGGCGGCAACGACACCATAACGGCGAACAGCGCGGTCGCTTCGACCCTGCAGGGCAACGACGGAAACGACACGCTGACGGGCGGCAACCTCGACGACCAGCTCTTCGGCAACACCGGCAACGACGTCCTGCAGGGCGGCGGCGGCGCCGACCAGCTCTCAGGAGGCGACGGCGACGATTTCCTCGTCGGCGGCGACGGCTCGGACCAGCTGAGTGGCGGCAGCGGCACTGACATCCTCCAGTCCGGAGCCGGCGGCGACGTCATGTCGGGCGATGGCGGCACCGACATCTTTCAGTTCGTCATCGGCCAGGCGCAGGGCGACACGATCACCGACTTCGCCAGCGGCGACCTCCTGCAGTTCTTCGGCTACGGCTCGGGCACTGTCACCAACGTCGCGGGCACCAACAATTGGCTGGTCACGTCCCGGGACGGCTCCATCACGGAAACGATCACGCTCAGCAACGGCGCGACGCTCACCTCGGCAGACTACGCCTTCTATTCGCCCTACACGCAGCTCGACAATTCGACGTTCCTCGACTTTGCGAGCTGGCGCTCCAATACGACCACGCCACCGACCGGCGGAACGGCCGTCGGCAGCGGCGAGACGCTGGCCGTGGCCCTGGTGTTCGATCGCGCCAACGATCCGTCGAGCCTGCTGAGTTCGAGCTGGGCGTCGCGCCAGCAGCAGCTCGAGGCCCTGCAGCACAGCGGCTCGCTGTGGTCGACCTACGGCGCGGACCTGACCGACTACGAAGCCGCGAAGACGGTGCTGGACGGGCTGGGCATCCAGAGGATGGACGTGGTCGATCCCGGCAATTCGTACATTTCGTCGGCGCAGTCTCGCACGATCTGGGTCGAGATCACCGGCGACAGCTTCTCGACGCTGTTCGGGCCTTCGACGAAGCTGATGGACAGCGGCGGCAACTGGTACTGGACGGGCAGCCTGTCTCTGCCCACGGAGCTCACCGACCTCGGCGTATCCGGCCTGTGGTTCGACACGCAGAAGTTCCAACCTCAGTACGGGAATACGTCCGTTCCGGCGGCCGTCCTACCGCAGGGCTCGCAAAGCCCCGGCAACAATTCGACCCAGGGTTCGCTGGTCTACCCGCAGGTCGCCGTCCAGAACTACTACAACATGCCGCTTTCCGCCGACGTGGCGACAGGCACGATCGGGCTGGTCGAACCCGTCATCGGCACGGCGTTGCCGGGCGACAATGGCGGCAGCGGCTTCCAGGCGGCCGTCGATGCCTACCGCGCCGGTGCGGGCGTGCCCACGGGTGCGCCGGTGATCACCGTCGGCAATCAGAACTGGGGCACCGCGCCCAACGGGTCGGGCGAGCGCTCGCTCGACACCGGCATGGTCGCCGCCATCGCCCCGCAAAGTCCGCTCGTCTTCTATTCCGGCTCCGGCCTCACGCTCGCCGATGCCTTCACGGCTTACCAGTCGGCCTTCTGGGACGACGTAAACAACCCGCAGGTGATCACGTCGTCCTTCCGCTATACGCCGATGGTCGCCCCGGGCTCGCCGTTCTTCAAGGCCTCCGCCGAGCTCTTCGTCGACGCCGCGCTGCGCAACATCACGGTGTTCAACTCCAATGGCGACGGCGGCTCGGGATACGAGCTCCCCAACGGCGTCACCAACGTCAACACCAGCCGCTCCAGCCCCTTCTCGGTGACCGTCGGCGGCACCTCGATCAGCTCGACTCTTGCCGCGCTCAACGACGACACGCTGCAGGGGATCGTCGACAAGGCGGCCAGCGGCGACCTCGCGACGATCTGGGATCTGGTCGCTGGCGGCATGACGCAGTCGCCTGTCGGCATGAGCGGCGGCAGTGCGGCCCTCATCGAGACGGTGTGGAACGTCTACTATCTCAACGGCACGACCTTCTCGAACCGTGTCGGCACGGGCTACCGGGAGAACAACACCGGCAGCGGCGGTGCAGATCCCACCTTCGGCATCCCGAGCTATCAGGCGGACTACGGCCTGGTGCCGTTCACTGCCGATCCTTACCACTTGGTCGGGCGCGGCACGCCCGACGTCTCGGCCAATGCCGGCGGCAACATGTACTACATCGTCCCCACGGGCGACATGACGGGCACCGAGTCCAATGGCGGCACCAGCGCGGCGACTCCGCTGTGGGCCGCCCTCGGTGCGCAATTGAACGCGATCTTCGAGGACCAGAACCTGCCGCATCTGGGCTATGCCAACGACCTGCTCTACATCGCCTCGGCGATCGCGCCGGCCTCGTTCAACGACATCCGGATCGGCAACAACACATCTTCCTATGTGCTGGGCGGTGACTACACGAGCGACGGAGTCGCCATCACGCCGACCGGCTACGGCTATACGGCGGGCCCGGGCTACGATCTGACCAGCGGTCTCGGCACGCCCAACGGCGTGCTCCTGGCGCGCGCCCTGACCGGCATCGCCCATCACCAGATGTCGTTCGCCGACAATCCCGACCTCATCGACCTCGACGCCGCGGGCAACTGGATCACCGGCGACGCCCGGCAGAGCCTGCTGATCCAGGCCACGTCCACGAAGGAGGCCGATACGGAGATCAGGGTGGCGATCGGCGGCTTCGACGACAGCTTCACCAATCACCGGTCGGGCGACTTCGCCTGGACGGCGCGGTTCGCCCAGCAGTCGCTGCAGGCCGATTTCGATCCCAACCTGGTGCGCCTGTACGACAAGTACGCGCACGGGTCTCTGCTGCACACCGTGGCGGAGTCGAACGCCGACGTCTCGATGGCGATCGGCAGGGGCGTGGGTTTCGCCGACCAGGCGCAGCTGACGAGCCCCTACGGCATCGCGGACTTCGCCACCAGCTTCGGCACCGTCCATCTCGCGCGTGCCGTCGCCGTCGCCGAAACGGTCGGCGGCGCCAATGACCAGATCGCCGTGGTCCGCATGCGCCAGAACGGCGAGGACGCTCTCTCGGTCTCCCTGTACAAGGTCGACGACTACACCGGATCGATCGGCGGCCTGAAGCCGGGACAGGCCGGTTATGCCGAAGCGGCCGAGGCCCGAGCCTATCTGACCGGCACCGGCGGCACGTCCCTGCAGGGCGGCGGCTACGGCAACTACGCGCAGGGCCAGATCGTGGGCGTCGATGCCGGCGACCTGATCGCCATGAAGCTTACCAACCAGTCCACGGGCAAGACGTACTGGGCGTTTGCCGAGGCCAACGAGAAGGTCGATGGCAAGGGCGTCGGCCATCTCTGGAACTACGACTACAACACCTGGGGCTGGGAGGATCAGCATGGTGGCGGCGATCGCGACTTCAACGATCTCGTCGTGATGCTCGATTTCACCAGCGCCCACGGTAGTCAATGGTTGATGTGAGGCGAAAGTGCCTGGAGGGGCCGGCAATTTCGCTCATCACGGCGCACTCATTGACGGATTTTGACTTTTGATACACGCTGTGTATCGAAATGCCGCGTTATCTCACCGACCAGGACATCGCCGACTTCCGCGCCGAGCTGTGCAAGGTCGCGACCGAACGCTTCGCCCGCTTCGGCTACGAGGGCGTCACCATGCGTCAGCTTGCCGAGGCGCTGGGCTGCAGTCCCAAGACGCCCTACCGCTACTTCAAGGACAAGGCCGACATCCTGGCGACAGTGCGGGCCCAGGCCTTTGCCAAGTTTTCCGACGCCCTCGAAAAGGCGAGAGCAGGCGCCAGCGACGCCGCCGATCGTGGGCGGCTGACCAGCGAGGCCTATCTCGCCTTCGCGCTCAAGAACCCGCACGCCTATCGCATCATGTTCGAGATCGATGCGCCGGTTGACGAGAAGCATCCCGAACTCGGGCCAGCCGCCGAGCGGGCGGCGCGCTACATCACGCGCGGCGCCGAGGAGATGGCGGCGTCGGGCGTCATCGAAGCCGATCCCAAGCTGTTCGGCTGGTCGATGTGGGCGGCACTCCATGGCATCGTCATGCTGCACCAGTCGGGTATGCTGGCGCACGGACCGGACTACAAATCGCTGTCCTATTTCCTCGGCTTGACCATGCTGAAAGGGGCCGGCGCCAAGTTCGGGCCGGGAGGCGTTGTGCAAGGCGGAAAGGGCAAGAAGAAATGACAGCGGGCGTTACGGCAGGCGAGCGCTTCCGGAGCTGGGCAGACATCCAGGCCAACGCTGCGCGCGGCGCTGGTGGTCTGGCCGCGCTCGGCCTTGGCGAGGATGACAGCGTCGCCCTGATGCTGCGCAATGACTTCGCGACCTTCGAGGTCAACTTCGCGGCGGGCCAGCTCGGCGTCTATGGCGTGCCGATCAACTGGCACTTCACGGCGGAGGAGGCGGGCTACATCCTGGCCGACTGCGGCGCCAAGGTGCTCGTGGTCCACAGCGACCTTCTGGCCCAGATCGCGAGCGGCGTGCCCGAGAGCGTGAAGGTGCTGGTCGTGCCCACGCCGACGGAGATCGCCGCTGCCTACAACGTGCCGGCGGAAAAGCAGGTGGCCCCGCCCGGCATCGAGACCTGGGACGCCTTCGTGGCCCGCAGCACGCCCAACACCCAGCCGCCGAAGGCCGCACGCGGCAGCATGATCTACACCTCGGGCACCACCGGCCGGCCCAAGGGCGTGCGCCGTCGCCCGTCCTCGCCCGAGCTGCAGGCGCTGGCGGCGGGCGAGGCCGCCAAGTACTGGGGCGTCAAGGCCGATCCCTCGACGGTCGTGATGATGAACGGGCCGATGTACCACTCCGCGCCCGCCGCCTACGGCATGGGCAGCGCACGGCATGGCCTGCACATGGTGCTGCAGCCGCGCTTCGAGGCCGAGGACATGCTGCGGCTGATCGACAAGCACAAGGTCAGCCACATGCACATCGTGCCTACCATGTTCGTGCGCCTGCTGCGCCTGCCCGACGAGGTCAAACGGTGCTACGACGTCTCGTCGCTGCGCTGGGTCACCCATGGCGCCGCGCCCTGCGCGCCGGCGGTGAAGCGCCAGATGATCGAATGGTGGGGCCCGGTCATCAACGAGTACTACGGCGCCACCGAGACTGGCATCGTGGTCTGGCACAATGCCGAGCAGGCGCTCGCCAAGCCCGGCACCGTCGGCCGCGTCGTCGAGGGCGCGGTGATGCGCATCGTCGACGAGCAAGGCCGCGACGTGAAGCAGGGCGACATCGGCGAGATCTACCTGCGTGGGCCGCACCTCGCCGAGTTCACCTACAACAACGACGACGCCAAGCGCCGCGAGATCGCGCTGGGCGATCTCGTGACCGTGGGCGACGTCGGCTACCAGGACGCCGACGGCTACCTCTTCCTGTGCGACCGCAAGCGCGACATGATCATCTCGGGCGGCGTCAACATCTACCCGGCCGAGATCGAATCGGTGCTGATCCAGATGCCGGGCGTGCGCGACTGCGCGGTGTTCGGCATCCCCGACGAGGAATTCGGCGAGCAGATCTGCGCCTATGTCGAGCCGCAGGCCGGGACGGCGATCGATGCCTCGGCCGTGCGGGGCTATCTCGGCCAGCACTTGGCGCGCTACAAGGTGCCCAAGATCGTCGAGTTCAGCGCCGCCCTGCCGCGCGAGGATTCGGGCAAGATCTTCAAACGCAAGCTCCGGGCCCCATATTGGGAGAAGGCCGGCCGCAGCATCTGAAGGAAGTCATGTCCGACGACGACGTCACCCTGTTCGGCAAGCTCAAGAACAAGCTTATAGACAGCAAGCAGAAGTGGGCC
>Ga0075369_10000756_pt1 | contig 10522 bp, 9 predicted proteins | sample EndMethybrTD3034_FD_71400 | JGI IMG/M metagenome (GOLD analysis project Ga0075369, IMG submission 71400) | Populus endosphere microbial communities from Tennessee, USA - Endosphere MetaG P. TD hybrid TD303-4 | ecosystem: Host-associated > Plants > Roots > Endosphere | place: USA: Tennessee...
GTTGGCCGGGTCGTATGTTCAACTCGACGAGGATCAGCCAGGCGGTCTCGGCGTCATTGCGTTGCCTCGGCTCGATGCCGGTCCGTTCCTGTCGTACGGCATTCAGTGGATCGCGTTCGGCATCATTGCCCCGATCTTGTTGGGCTACTTCATCTACGCAGAGATCCGGGAGCGCCGACGCGAGAAGGCCGCTGCACCGAAGGCGCCCGATGCTCCGCTTACGGTCGAGCAGAAGCTTGCCGACCGATACGGCAGGCGGCGCTGAGGCCGACTGCGACGGCCGCGGCCTGCACGATTCGCGACAACCGCACCGCTCGAGCGAGATCCACAACCGCGGGGGCTCGTCCGTCGCCGAGCGTCGGCCTGATCTCCAGTTCGTGTGCATACTGCGTCGGCCCGCCGAGTCGCACGCCGAGTGCTCCTGCGAAGGCGGCCTCCACCACTCCGGCGTTGGGGCTGGGGTGACGGGCCGCGTCGCGGCGCCAGGCGCGTAACGCTCCCGCGGGTGAACCACCCACAAAGGGTGCACAGATCGCAACCAGTACGCCAGTGACGCGAGCCGCAATGAAATTGGCAGCATCGTCGAATCGTGCTGCCGCCCAACCGAATCGGAGATATCTGGGTGACCGATTTCCGATCATCGCGTCAAGGGTGTTGACGCCGCGGTACACCAGCACCGCCGGCACCCCGCCGACCGCAGCCCACAACACCGGCGCCACGTGCGCGTCGGAGGTGTTCTCGGCGATGGATTCGAGCGCTGCTCGCGCCAGGCCTGCGGAGTCGAGCGCGGCCGGGTCGCGGCCGCACAGCGACGGCAACAGTCGCCGCGCACCAGCGACATCACCGGCGGTCAACAGATCGGCCATCTGGTGGCCGGTGCGACTCAACGACGTTCCGCCGAGTGCGACGAACGTCGCCGCCGCCGTGGCAACGGCGGTCGACCCCGGCCCCCGCCGGACGGCCCGTTCGACGGTGAAACCCAGCAGCCCAAGGGTCCCGAGCAGCACCGCGACGTGTCCTGCCCCGGCGCGGCGGGAATCGGCGTACGTCAGCCGCTCCAAAGCCGCTGCGCCGCCGCCGAACAGCGCGACCGGGTGGCCGCGACGCGGATCACCGAACAGGAGGTCGGCGAGATAGCCGGCCGCGATTCCCGCGACGCGGCCCCGACTCGCTGGCGCAAACACCCCGGGAGCGTCTCACAAGTGGTCTACTCAGTTTCATGAGGCTGGGTCCACCGCGGCGTCCGACCCGGGTCGCCGATTTGCTGAACCCCGCCGCGGTCCTGCTGCCTGCGGCGAATGTGATCATGCAGTTGGCCGCGCCCGCGGTCGGTTACGGCGTGCTGGAGAGCCCCGTCGACAGCGGCAACGTATACAAGCATCCGTTGAAGCGTTCCCGCACCACCGGCTACTACCTGGCCGCAGCCACCGTCGGAACCGATGCGGATCGCGCGCTCGTCCGCAAGGAGATCGACAAGGTGCACGCCATGATCCGGTCCACGGCGTCGAGCCCGGTGTCCTACAACGCATTCGACCCTCGGTTACAGCTTTGGGTTGCCGCCTGCCTGTACCGCTACTACATCGACCAGCACGAGTTTCTGTACGGGCCTCTCGACGAGACGGCCGCCGATGCGGTGTATCAGGACGCCAAGAAGCTGGGCACCACACTGCAAGTGCGACAAGACATGTGGCCCGCTGACCGGGTCGCGTTCGACGAGTATTGGAAGCGGTCGCTGGAGGACCTTCGGATCGATCCGCCGGTGCGCGAGCACCTGTACGGAGTTGCCGCGACGACGTTTCTGCCGACGCCGCTTCGCCAGCTGGTCGGCCCGGTGAACCTCTTTGCGACGACGGGATTTCTGCCGCAGGAGTTCCGCACGCACATGCAGCTGCCGTGGACGCGAGACCAACAGCGATTGTTCGAGCTGCTGTTGACGACGCTGCGGATCGCCGATCGCGTTATCCCCCGCGACTTTTGGCTGTTCTGGTACGAGCTCTACTTGCGCAGCATGCGGACAAGGGCACGCCTCGGCAGGCGAATCTTCTGACCCGCCTGCCGTGACGCCCCTCGAATCATCCAGTGGAGCTTGACGAGCCAGAGCTCGTGGTTCCCGTCGAACTCGTCTTCGTCCCGGTCGAGCCCGTCGAAGTGCTCGTCTTCGTCCCGGTCGAGCCCGTCGACGTTGACCCAGTCGATGTTGACGAGGCCGTCGGTTCGGTCGATGCCGTCGGCTCAGCGGTCGCCGTCGCGGTGGCCGTTGGTGTGGCGGTAGCCGTTGGCGCAGTGGTTGTTTCGGTCGCCGTCGACGTGGTCACGGTGCTTTGCGGCACCTCGGTGGCGGTCATCGGCGCCACAGCAGTGGTCGTCGACGTCGTTGACGTTGTCGCCGCCGTGCCCGTCGACGCCGCCAAAGTCACCGAACTCGGCGGCGGTGACTGCGGATGCGTCGCGGTCCACTGCTGGATCACGTTCGCGGCTGGCTTACGGGTCCAATCGGTGCGAAGCACGCCGAGAGTGTCCTGATCGTCGGTGCTTGCGGTGTTGCGGTCGCGGGTCGTGTAGATGAACGACGGCCCCGTATAGCTGAAGCTGCTCCATGTGTTCAGGAAGTTGGAGATGAACGACGCCTGTTTCGCTTCGCCGCCTTCCGATGTCGGTTGACCGTACTCGGTCGCCCAAATCAGCTTGTCCCCATCGCCATTGGCGACCATCTCCTGGTGCATCAGGTCGAGTTGGTTGATCGGCGCGGCGGCACCGTACGGCCGGCCCTGCCCGAACGGAACCTGGTACTGGTACGGGTGATAGGACAGCGCGTCGAAATAGCCCTGCGCCCCAGCGTCGTACATGCCCTGGACATACTTCGCCGGGCTGATCGCAAGGTTGGGATAGTCAGTGACCCAACCGACCACACCGCCGATGACGGTGGCGTTCGGATCGGCCTCCTTGATCGCGGGATAGGCCGCCTGCAGCAGCTCGGTGTACGCGGCCGGATCCGGTGACGGATACCAGAAGGTGGCGGCGTTCGGCTCGTTCCAGATCTCATAGGCCGACACCTTGCCCGCGTAGCGTTCTGCCACTGCCCCAACGAATTCCGCGTATTCCGCCGTCGATGCGGGCGGGCTCGCGGGAGCCGGCTGCCCCGGTTCGGTGGCCCAGGCGGGCGTCGAGTTCAGCACGCCGAGAATGCCCATGTCGCGCTCATAGGCCGAGTTGACGAGCGCGTCGACCTTGTTCCAGTAGAAGAAGTCGTTCTGGATCTCGATTCCGTTCCACGGGATGAGGATCCGGACGTTCTGCACGCCCATGGCCTGCATCTCGTCGAGAGTCCGGTCGATGTCGGCCTGCGACATCCCGATGATGTCCGAATCGGCGAATCCGACCGTCGTGTTGGACGTGTTGATCGCCGCCATGGTGGCGTAAGGCAGCACCACAGGCCCTGAGCCACCGGCCATCAACAGACTTGCGGCCCCGGCAGACATGACCGCCGAGGCCGTAATTGCAATACCGATCTTGAGTACGGGCCGCCCAAGCTGGCCCTTCTTCTTTTTTTGCCGCACGAGTATCCCCATTTCGTGATCCATTCCGTTTTCCGGCCCCCGCACCGGACTCATCGATACACAGAAACTGTTCCCGGCAACGGCCGGGTTTAATCGCGATCGCAACATTATTTTGCTCTGGACCTGCGAGTTTGCCGACAAGATAGCGCAATCAAGATCCGACAGAAGCGTCAATTAGTGTGCGTGGCAAATCCGCCGTTCTTTAGTTGGAGAAACTAGTCAGCGCGAAAAACGTGCACGAATTCGGTTGCTGGATAGTTGCAATCACGACGACATTCGAAATGGGCAAACCACCATGAAATTTGCCTAGGCCAACGTAGGGTCGAGATAGCAGGTGAACCGGGCAGCGCCCGGCGTCGTATCCAACACGTCTTCGTGACGTGAACAGTGAGGAATCCACAATGGCCTTCCCGGCGCTCAACCATGTCGCGCTCACCGTGCGCGATCTCGACGTCAGCGGACCTTGGTACCGAACGCTGATCGGTGCCGATCCCGCGCTCGACGAGCACACCGACGCCGGCTTCCGACATCTGGTCTGGGCGTTCGAGAACGGCACACTATTCGGCATCCACCAGCACGACCGCGACATCGAGGGCGGGCAATTCAGCGAGTTCCGCGCGGGCCTGGATCACGTCGGGTTCGGCTGCGCCAGCCGCGCCGAGCTGCAGGAGTGGGTCGAGAAGCTCACCGGCCTCGGCATCGAAAACGGCGGCATCGTCGACGCGCACTACGGCTCGGGTGTCAGTTTCCGCGACCCCGACGGCAACGCACTGGAGTTCTTCGCTCCGCCGGAGTGATGGTGGGCGCGGACGGTATCGAACCGCCGACCGCTGGTGTGTAAAACCAGAGCTCTACCACTGAGCTACGCGCCCCTTGCCGGGCAGGCTACCGGTCGATGACCTGCAGGCGGAAATCCATCAGCCCGATTGCAGCGCTTTGAGCGCGTCGGTCCACACGGTTTGATCCCGCGCCTCCCCTGGCTGCTTCATCTCCGCGAACCGGATCACGCCCGCGCGATCCACGACGAACGTGCCGCGGTTGGCGAAGCCGGTGTCGTCGTTGAACACGCCGTACGACTGCGCGACCGCGCCGTGTGGCCAGAAGTCCGCAAGCACCGGAAACGTGAAGCCGCTCTGCGTCGCCCAGACCTTGTGCGTGGGCGGCGGACCGACCGAGATCGACAGCGTTGCCGTGTCATCGTTCTCGTAGTCCGCCAGGTGATCGCGGATCTCGTCGAGCTCACCCTGGCAGATACCAGTGAACGCCAGCGGGAAGAACACCAGCAGCACGTCCTTCACGCCGCGGAAGCTGCTCAGCGTGACGGGCTGGCCGTTCTGGTCCTTGAGCGTGAAGTCCGGCGCCTCGGTACCGACTTCCAGCACTACCTTCGCCCAGCCGCTTTCGACTTCGGCTGCACCAGCCTGCTGGCGATCCAGTCGCCGAGATTGGCCGACGACGTCTGCATCAGGCCCGCGGTCGGCGCCGATTCGGCGATCTCGGCGGGCTGCACGTGGCCCGGCTTGCCCGTTTTCGGGGTTACCACCCAGATCACGCCGTCGTCGGCGAGCGGGGTGATGGCATCCATCAGGGTGTCAACGAGGTCGCCGTCGCCGTCTCGCCACCACAACAGCACCACGTCGATGACCTCGTCGGCGTCCTCGTCGAGCAGCTCGCCGCCGCACGCCTCTTCGATGTCGGCCCGGATGTCGTCGTCGACGTCCTCGTCCCAGCCCAACTCCTGCACAACCTGATCTTGTTGGATGCCCAGTCTGCGGGCGTAGTTCGGGGCGTCATCCGCCGCGACCACGGTCGGTCCTCCTTCAGCCAGCTCGAGCGCACGATGCGCCCGGTGATATCTCAAGGCCTATCGTCGCACGCCGAGGCTCGAAGACCGACCACTGGCGGGCAGGTTCATCGATATGCCGCGTCGCACAGGTTCAGCGCGGCGGTCTTGGTGTCGTTCAATTTGGTGATCGCCGCGTTGAATTCTTCGGGTCCGAAATTGCCCGCGATCGCCGCGGCGAGCCCCCTGGCCGCGTCCACCCAGGCGTTGAGCGCGTCGCGGAGGTTGGGGCTGAGCGGGTCGGAAATGCTGCGCCCGACCAGATCGGCGCTGTGGTTGAGCGCATCGATCGCCGGGGGTGCCTTGGCTGCCGCATCGGCGGCGTTTTTGTTGAAGGCGTCGACGTAGTTGTTCACCGCGGTGATGGCGTCGACGCTCGATGAGCTCAGAGCCTCACACGACGTGTGCACGGCTTGCGTGGTGAGCGATGCCTGGCGCTCGGATTCGCGGGAGCTCGAACTGGCGGCCGACTCTTCGCTGGACGCCGACACCGAGGCCCGGTAAACCGGAGCGTCGGCACGGTCGATCTCTGCGCTGCCCTGCGTGACGCTGGTGCAGCCGACGATGATCATGGCCATGGCAGCCAGACTGCCGATCACCAGGCCCACGATCCGCAGCCGCTTGCGAGACAGCCCAGCGATCAGCACGGTCTGCAGACGTTACCGGTTTGGCCCGTCCTGGACCCTTTAAGTGGGTTCATTCCACTCGGCACCCCCAGCGGTGCAAGTGGGGCACGATGGGACAAAGATAGAGGCAGTTACGCCGATCGCGTAGCACCTAGAACCGCCTAACAAGGAGCGGAAGTTGACCACCGAGTTCGTGCGCCAAGACCTGGCCCAAAACTCCACCACCGCAGCCGAACCCGATCGGGTCCGGGTGATTCGAGAAGGCGTCGCATCGTATCTGCCCGACATCGATCCGGAAGAGACCGCCGAATGGCTTGAGTCGTTCGACGAGCTGCTGGAGCGGTCGGGACCGGCGCGGGCGCGCTATCTGATGTTGCGGTTGCTGGAACGCTCTGGCGAACAGCGGGTGGCCATCCCCGCACTGACGTCGACCGACTATGTGAACACCATCCCGACCGAGCTCGAACCGTGGTTTCCCGGCGACGAGGACGTCGAGCGGCGCTACCGCGCCTGGATCCGGTGGAATGCCGCGATCATGGTGCATCGCGCTCAGCGCCCGGGAGTCGGTGTGGGAGGCCACATTTCGACCTACGCGTCGTCGGCGGCGCTGTACGAGGTCGGCTTCAACCATTTCTTCCGCGGCAAGGCCCATCCGGGTGGCGGCGATCAGGTGTTCATTCAGGGCCACGCCTCGCCGGGCGTTTACGCGCGCGCATTTCTCGAGGGCCGGCTAACCGCTGATCAACTCGACGGCTTCCGCCAGGAGCACAGCCACCCCGGCGGCGGGCTGCCGTCGTATCCGCATCCGCGGCTGATGCCCGACTTCTGGGAGTTCCCCACGGTGTCGATGGGGCTGGGCCCGATGAACGCGATCTACCAGGCGCGGTTCAACCACTACCTGCACGACCGCGGCATCAAGGACACCTCCGACCAGCACGTGTGGGCGTTCCTCGGCGACGGTGAGATGGACGAGCCGGAGAGCCGCGGCCTGATTCAGGTCGCCGCCAACGAGGGGCTGGAGAACCTGACCTTCGTGATCAACTGCAACCTGCAGCGCCTCGACGGCCCGGTCCGCGGCAACGGCAAGATCATCCAGGAGCTGGAGTCGTTCTTCCGCGGCGCCGGCTGGAACGTCATCAAGGTGGTGTGGGGCCGCGAATGGGACACGCTGCTGCACGCCGACCGTGACGGCGCACTGGTCAATCTGATGAACACCACCCCCGACGGTGACTACCAGACCTACAAGGCCAACGACGGCGCCTACGTCCGCGACCACTTCTTCGGTCGCGACCCGCGCACCAAGGCGTTGGTCGAGAAGATGTCGGACAACGAGATCTGGAACCTCAAGCGTGGTGGCCACGACTACCGCAAGGTGTACGCGGCCTACCGGGCGGCCACCGAGCACAAGGGCCAGCCGACGGTGATCCTGGCCAAGACCATCAAGGGCTATTCGCTCGGTGCTCACTTCCAGGGCCGCAATGCGACACATCAGATGAAAAAGCTTGCGATAGAAGATCTTAAGTTCTTCCGCGACGCGATCCGCATCCCCGTCAGCGACGAGGAAATCGAGAAGAACCCCTATCTGCCGCCCTACTACCATCCAGGACCGGAGGCCCCCGAGATTCGCTACATGCTCGAACGGCGCCGTGCGCTGGGCGGTTTCGTGCCGGAGCGCCGCACCAAATCCAAGGCGCTGACGCTTCCGGGCCGCGACGCTTACAAGGCGCTGAAAAAGGGTTCGGGTAACCAGGAGGTCGCCACCACGATGGCGACGGTCCGCACTTTCAAGGAACTGTTGCGGGACAAGGAAATTGGCAAGCGGATCGTGCCCATCATTCCCGACGAGGCCCGCACGTTCGGCATGGACTCGTGGTTCCCCAGCCTGAAGATCTACAACCGCAACGGTCAGCTCTACACCAGCGTGGATGCCGAATTGATGTTGGCGTACAAGGAAAGTGAGATCGGCCAGATCCTGCACGAAGGGATCAACGAGGCCGGCTCCACGTCGTCGTTCACCGCAGTCGGCACGTCGTATGCCACGCATAACGAGCCGATGATCCCGGTCTACATCTTCTATTCGATGTTCGGGTTCCAGCGCACCGGCGACAGCTTCTGGGCGGCCGCCGACCAGATGGCCCGCGGCTTCGTCCTTGGCGCCACGGCAGGCCGCACCACGCTGACGGGCGAAGGCCTGCAGCACGCCGACGGACACTCGCTGCTTCTGGCCGCGACCAATCCGGCGGTAGTCGCCTACGACCCGGCGTTCGCATACGAGATCGCCTACATCGTGGAAAGCGGCCTTCACCGGATGTACGGCGAGAACCCGGAGAACGTCTACTTCTATATGACGATCTACAACGAGCCGTATGTGCAGCCCGCCGAACCCGAAGGGATCGACGTGGAAGCGCTGCTGCGCGGCATTTACCGCTACCGCACGGCGCCCGAGAAGCGCACGCACGTCGCGCAGATCCTCACTTCCGGCGTCGCCATGCCCGAGGCGGTGCGCGCGGCCGACCTGCTCGCCGAGGAATGGGACGTCGCCGCCGACATCTGGTCGGTTACGAGCTGGGGCGAGCTCAACCGCGACGGCGTCGCGATAGAGAAGGAACGGTTGCGCCACCCCGAGCGGCCGCCGGGCACGCCGTTCATCACCCAGGCGCTGGCCGACGCGGCCGGACCGGTGGTCGCGGTGTCCGACTGGATGCGTGCGGTGCCCGAACAGATCAGGCCGTGGGTGCCGGGCACCTACATCACGCTGGGCACCGACGGGTTCGGCTTCTCCGACACCCGCCCCGCGGCGCGGCGCTACTTCAACACCGACGCCGAGTCGGTCGTCGTTGGCGTCCTCGAGGGCCTCGCCCGCGACGGCAACATCGACGAGTCGGTCGCGGTCGAAGCGGCGCGCAAATACAAGATCGACGACGTGATGGCCGCCGGCGTCTCGTACAAGGACACCGGCAGCGCCTAGCGCCCACGGCATCGTTGGAGGTTTCCTCCAGAAGAGTCGCGTAGCCTTTGGGGATGACCGACAATCGGTTCATCCCGCCGAAGTCCACGATCGAAGTGCTGGAAACAGTGCCCGACCCCGTGCTGCGGCGGCTCAAGCAGTACTCCGGCCGGCTGGCCACCGAGGCCGTGCGCGCCATGGAGGAACGGCTGCCGTACTTCGCCGACCTGGAGGCGTCGCAGCGCGCAAGCGTGCAACTGGTGGTGCAGGCTGCGGTGGTCAACTTCGTCGAGTGGATGCGCAATCCGCAGAGCAACGTCAGCTATACGGCGCAGGCGTTCGAGGTGGTGCCACAAGATCTTCGGCGACGGATCGCGCTGCGACAGTCGGTCGAGATGGTCCGCGTCACGATGGAGTACTGCGAAGAAGTGGTGCCTCTGTTAGCGCGCTCCGAGGAACAGTTGACCGCACTGACAGCCGGAATCCTGCGCTACAGCAGGGATTTGGCGTTCGCCGCCGCCACCGCCTACGCCGACCAGGCTGAGGCGCGCGGCGCGTGGGACACCCGGATGGAGGCCAACATCGTCGACGCCGTCGTCCGTGGGGACACCGGCCCTGAGCTGCAGTCGCAGGCCGCCGCGCTGAACTGGGATGCCACCGCGCCGGCGACGGTCATCGTCGGCCTGCCCCAACCCGACCGCATCGACCTCACCAGTGATGACGTCCACGACGTCGTCACCCGCAACGGGCGTGCCGCCCTATCCGACGTGCACGGCACCTGGCTGCTGGCCATCGTGTCGGGAACGCTAGGGCCTACCGACCGGTTCCTCGCCGAGTTACTCGGCGTCTTCGCGGACGGCCCAGTCGTGATCGGACCGACGGCGCCGACCCTGGGTGCCGCGCACATCAGCGCCACCGAGGCCATCGCCGGGATGAACGCCGTCGCCGGCTGGAGCCTGGCGCCACGGCCGGTAGCGGCCCGCGAGTTGCTGCCCGAGCGGGCCCTGCTGGGCGACGCAACGGCGGTTGCAGCCCTGGAAGCCGAGGTGATGCGCCCGCTGGCCGACGCCGGCCCTGCGCTGTCCGAGACGCTCGACGCATATTTGGATTCGGGCGGCGCCATCGAGGCCTGCGCTCGCAAATTGTTCGTTCATCCAAATACCGTCCGCTACCGGCTCAAACGTATCGCCGACTTCACCGGCCGCGATCCCACGATTCCGCGCGATGCGTACGTGCTACGCGTCGCGGCGACTGTGGGGCGGCTGGGGCGTCAGCCGTACCAACCCAGCACGCCAAATGCCTCGTCGGGAGCGGTCTCGGCCGAACTTCAGGGGCCCCAGGGGACCCATCGCGCCGGGTAATGGGTGTGTGAGATGTCTCGGCGCGGTCTCGATGGAGTCGCATCACATGCCGTTTTGTGGAGGTCCTACAAAAACATAAGACGAGGTTCATAATCTCTTACACCGCGCAAAGTCGTCTTCACAGTGTTCTCTTAGAGACGTGCTCGCATTGCTTGCGCCCGGACAGGGCTCCCAGACTCCCGGCATGC
>Ga0075369_10000759_pt1 | contig 10508 bp, 11 predicted proteins | sample EndMethybrTD3034_FD_71400 | JGI IMG/M metagenome (GOLD analysis project Ga0075369, IMG submission 71400) | Populus endosphere microbial communities from Tennessee, USA - Endosphere MetaG P. TD hybrid TD303-4 | ecosystem: Host-associated > Plants > Roots > Endosphere | place: USA: Tennessee...
AGGTGAGAGCTCCTAGGCCCCAGTAGCGTGTCCTTTCGCTGACTTGCGCAGATCTCCCAGCGGAAAGGTCGCCTCAATGTTCGGGTACGTCTCCCGCATGGCGTTTGCCGCCGCGGCGGCGTTACTGGCGATCGGCGTCGCACCAGCCCCACTCGCTGCGGCCGTCGACGCGCAGACACTGGTGGGGGCTTGGGTCGGTCCCGCCACACTCGGATATGCGGGTGAGTGCGGGCGGATGGCGGGGCAATTCTCGTTCTCGCCAAACGGCGTTTACCGCTACCTGGCTGTTCACCCGGACTGCGGGATACTCATGATCGACGGACACTATGAACTACAGGCCGACGGAGGCGTGCTGCAGCTTTCGATCGAGGAATGCGGAGACTCAGGCTGCCCTCCCGGGTTGTCGACTTTCACCACACCGATCAGCGGCGTCGACCCCGACACGATCGTCCTCGATGGCGGCACCTACCAGCGCCAGCACGACTGATCTCAGCCGGGCAGGCGCCAGTCGATCGGATCGGCGCCCATCTTCTCCAGCAGCTCGTTGGCGCGACTGAACGGTCGCGAGCCGAAGAAGCCGCGCGACGCCGACAGCGGCGAGGGATGCGGTGATTCGATCGCCGTGCAGTCGCTGCCGTCGAGCATGGGTTTCAGCGTCGAGGCGTCGCGGCCCCACAACACAGCCACCAACGGCTGATCCCTGGCCACGAGTGCACGGATCGCGCATTCGGTCACCGCTTCCCAGCCCTTGCCCCGGTGTGACGCTGGATTGCTCGGCCGCACGGTGAGCACCCTGTTCAGCAGCATCACGCCACGCTCGGCCCACGGTGTGAGGTCGCCGGTGGCCGGTGCTGGATAACCCAGATCCTTCTCGTACTCCGCGTAGATGTTCGCCAGGCTGCGTGGCAGCGGTCGCACGTCGGGCGCCACCGAGAAGCTCAGGCCGACCGCGTGCCCCGGCGTCGGGTAGGGATCCTGCCCGACGATGAGAACCCGCACCTGGTCGAACGGGAACGTGAAGGCGCGCAAGATATTCGGCCCGGCGGGCAGATATCGGCGGCCCGCCGCAAGCTCTGTCCGCAGGAACTCCCCCATCTGAGCGACTTGTGGGCCGACGGGTTCCAATGCGTGGGCCCAGCCGTCTTCGACGAGTTCATTCAGCGGTCGTGCGGTCATGAACGGTCAACTTAGCGTGCGTCGTTCCTCAGAACGACTGCCAGCCCGCGTCTCCGTGCCATTCGTTTCCGTCCACCAGGACCCGGGGCGGTCCGTCGAGCACCCTGCCGATCGCGCGCCAACCGGCTGGCGGTGATGCGGGGAACGTTGCGACCAGTGCGTGGTCCTCGCCACCGCCGAGCACCCACGCCAACGCGTCGGCCCCGACAGCCTCGGCCGCATCCGCGACGACATCCCGGTCGGCGGACAGCGCGGCGGTCGATACGTCGATCCCGACACCCGATGCGGTGGCGATGTGGCCAAGGTCGGCGATCAACCCGTCGGACACGTCCGTCATCGCGGTGGCTCCGGCATCGGCGGCGACCCGGCCCTGCCCGTAGGGCGGTTCGGGCACCAAGTGACGGCGACACAGCGCGTCAAACGTGTGAACCCCGTTGAGCAACAACGCATATCCGGCCGCCGACCAGCCGAGGTCGCCCACCACAGCGACGGTGTCACCGGCACCGGCGCCGCCGAGAAGGACGGCTTCGCGGCCGGCCAGATCGCCAAGCGCGGTAACCGAGATCACCCACTGCGGCGCAGTCACCAGGTCACCGCCGACTATGCCGGCGCCCAGCAGGCGCGCCTCGTGCCACATGCCGTCGTCGAGTTCGAGCGCCCGCGCGGTCGGCGTGTCACCGGGCGCGCCGAAAGCCACGACGAACGCGGTGGCCGCCGCACCCATCGCCTCGATGTCGGCGGCGTTCTGCGCGATCGCCTTGCGTCCGATGTCATGCGGTGAAGACCAGTCCAGCCGGAAATGGCTGCCCTCGACGAGCATGTCCGTCGACACCACCGTCGTACCGTCCCGGGTGAACACGACCGCGGCGTCGTCACCGGGCCCCAGCGCAACGGCGTCGGGTTGTTCGCGGCCGGCCACCAGCCGGTCGATCACCGCGAACTCACCCACACCGGCGAGGGTCTCGGCCGGCTCTTCGGTCGCCATGTCACCTCCCCCCGGCTGCGGTACGTTTGGGCCCTGCGGCGTGCAGTCTATGCAGCGATAGGGAGGGATAGCGGGTGGTCCAGGCGTTCATGCTGATCCAAACCGAGGTCGGCCGCGCCGAGGTGGTCGCCAAGCAGCTCGCCACCCTCCCGGGTGTGTTGTCGTCGGAGTATGTGACCGGCCCGTACGACGTCGTCGTGCGCATCGGTGCCGACGACCTTGCCGACCTGCAGGCCAATGTCGTTCCGAGCGTGCAGCAGGTCGCCGGCATCACCCGCACCCTGACCTGCCCGATCGCCGATGGAGCGGGCCCCTAAAGTTTGAGCGTGGACGCCGAGACCCATGACGGGCCCCCGCGCGCGTTGATGATCGCCGCGATAGTGGTGGCGGCCGGGGCGATCATCGGCATCCTCGTGTTCGCCGCCCTACGACAGGCGCCGCCCGAACAGCGACCAGTCGCCATCGCGTCGGTGCCAGCGCCGAAGGCCGACGGCACTGAATGCCGCGCGCTCGTCGACGCGCTCCCGCAGCAGTTGGGTGACTACCGTCGGGCGGCGGCGGCCGATCCCGCGCCTGCCGGTGCCGCGGCGTGGCAGGCAACGGCCGGGGGTGAACCCGTGATCCTGCGCTGTGGGCTGGACCGGCCGGCCGAGTTCGTCGTCGGCTCCCCTATCCAGGTCGTCGATGCTGTGCAGTGGTTCCGGGTGGACGAAGCAGGGGCGGGCAATGAACCAGCCGCGGACCAGGGCCGCAGCACGTGGTTCGCGGTCGACCGACCGGTCTATGTGGCGTTGACGCTGCCACAGGGATCAGGTCCGACGCCGATCCAAACCATTTCCGAAGTGATCGCAAAGTCGTTGCCGGCCAAGCTGATCGACCCGGCCCCGGTGCGCTAACGCAGGCCGGTACCGCGCTTGAGCGCCGTCTCGACCATGGTGGCCAACAGCGTCGGATAGTCAACGCCGCTGGCCGCCCACATCCGTGGATACATCGAGATGGTCGTGAAACCGGGCATGGTGTTGACCTCGTTGACCACCGGCCCGTCGCCGGTGAGAAAGAAGTCGACGCGAGCAAGGCCCTGGCAGTCGATCGCGTTGAACGCCCGAATGGCCAACTGCCGCACCGCGTCTGCGACGTCGTCGTCGATCTTGGCGGGCACGTCGAGTTCGGCCGCATCGTCGAGATACTTGGTCTGGAAGTCGTAGAAAGCGTCCTCGCGGTCCCGCACCCCCGCGACCCTGATCTCGCCGACGGTGCTGGCCTCGACCCGGCCGTCGGGGAATTCCAAGACACCACACTCTAATTCGCGCCCAGGAATGGCCGCCTCGACGATCACCTTCGGGTCATGCCTGCGGGCCAAGGCAATCGCCGCGGGCAGCTGGTCCCACGCCGTCACCCGGCTGACACCGATGGACGAGCCGCCGCGCGCGGGTTTGACGAACACCGGTAACCCGAGCCGCTCTCGATCCTCGAGCTCCACGGTGTCGTCACGCGGACGCAGCACGACGTGGTCGCCGGTCGGCAGGCCCTCGGCGACGAGCAGCTTCTTGGTGAATTCCTTGTCCATGCCTGCGGCGCTTGCCAGTACACCCGCGCCGACGTATGGCACCCCGGCGAGCTCGAGCAGGCCCTGGATGGTGCCGTCCTCGCCGTACGGTCCGTGCAGGACGGGGAACACGACGTCGACCGCGGCGAGCACCTCGCCGCCCTGACCGAGGGACAACAGTTGGCCGCCACGCAACGGGTCGGCCGGAAGTGCCAGTTCGGTGCCCGATTCCCCGGTGACCTCCGGCAGCCGGCCGTCCGTGATCGCCAGAGTGTCGGGGCTGCCGTCGGTCAGCATCCACGATCCACCGGGGGTGATGCCGATCGCGACTACTTCGAACCGCTCCGGGTCGAGGTTGCGGAGGATGCTGCCTGCGGAAACACACGAAATCGCGTGCTCGGAGCTGCGTCCGCCGTAGACGACGGCGACGCGGACGCGACCGGCAGGCCCGGACGCATTAGGGGCAGTCACAACCTAGAGAGGCTACCGGCCTGGCCCGGGACCGCACGATCGAGCGTTTCGACCAGGCGTTTTACTCCAGCGCCTGTTCGAAATCGGCGATCAGGTCGTCGGTGTCCTCGATGCCCAGCGAGATGCGGGCGAAGCCGTCGCTGACCGGATCACCCCAGCGGGCGCGCCGGTCCACTGAAGTGTGGATGCCGCCGAAGCTGGTCGACGCGATCAGCAATGCGCTGCGCTCCACGAGCGCGTGCACCGCCGCGGCGTCCTCCAGCTCCACCGCGACAAGGCTGCCGAAGCGCCTCATTTGCATCGTGGCGATCTGATGCGACGGATCGTCGGGAAGACCCGGATAGCGCACCGACTTCACGGCCGGATGTGCGCGCAGCATCACAGCGAGTGCCTGAGCGCTATGGCACTGCCGTTCGAACCGAAGGCCTGCGCTGCCGAGGCTGCGCAGCACCAGCCACGCCTCGAACGCACCGAGAATCGGCCCTGCCAGCAGCCGCTCCTGTTCGAGCGCCGCCATCAGTTCCCTATGACTGCCTGCGATGTAGCCAGCAACGAGATCGCTGTGCCCCGAAAGCGCTTTCGTCGCGCTGGCCACCACCAGGTCGGCACCAAGCGAGAGCGGCTGCTGGCCAAGCGGTGTCGCGGTGGTGTTGTCGACGATGAGAATGGCACCGCGGCCACGGCAGGTCATCGCCAGATGGTGGAGGTCGACGACGTCCAGACCAGGATTGACCGGGGTTTCCGCCAGCACAACGTTGGCGTCGGCCGACGCCTCACACATGTCGGCGCTGCGCGCTTCTACGACCGTAACCCCTTGCGGGGCAAGGTATTCCTTGGCGTAACGGCGGACCTGGTAGTAGCCATCAGCTGGGACAACGAGCTTGGTGCCCGGTTTGGCGAGCACACGGAGCGCCGACGTGATGGCTGCCATGCCTGAGCCGAACGTCAGTGCCGCCGCCGCACCTTCGAGTTCGGCCAGCGCCGATTCCAGTTGGCGCCATGTCGGATTGGAGCTGCGCCCGTAGCTGTCCCCCGGCTCGGTTTCGTCGGGCGACAGGTGATATGTCGACGCCGGAACGGGTGGTGGTGCCACCGGCTGGCCTGGAACCGCTTCCGATCCAACAGCTTTCACGCTACGAGTGGAATCGCCGTACGTGCCGTCCATCCGGTTACTCCGGCTTGGTGCTGCGTCCCAGCAGCAGCGCGACGGCCTCATCGACCGATAATCCCTTGTGGCAGACGCGCTGTACCGCGTCCGTGAGCGGCATCTCGACGTCGTAACTCGCCGCTAGCGCAAGCACCGACTCACACGACGTAACGCCCTCGGCAATGTGGCCGCCTGCCGCGCTCAGCGCCGATTCCATGGTGCCGCCCCGGCCGAGCCGTTCGCCGAATGAGCGGTTGCGTGACCGCGGTGAGATGCACGTCGCCACCAGATCGCCGACGCCTGCGAGCCCTGCCATGGTTGCGGGCTTGGCGCCCAACGCGATTCCAAGCCGCATGATCTCGGCAAGACCACGGGTGATGATCGCCGCGGCGGTGTTCTCCCCCAGCCCGACACCGGCGGCCATCCCGCAGGCCAACGCGATGACGTTCTTGCACGCACCGCCGACCTCGGCGCCGATGACGTCGGCATTGGTATACGGACGGAAGTACCCGGTCAACAGCGCGCGCTGCAGGGCCACCGCCCTGCCGGAGTCGCTGCATGCGACGACCGTGGCCGCAGGCTGTTCGTCGGCGATCTCGCTCGCCAGATTCGGGCCGGTGACGACCGCTACGCGCGACGGGTCAGCGCCAGTCACCTGCGACACGACCTGACTCATCCGCAACAAGGTGTCCAGCTCGATGCCCTTGGCCACGCTCACCAGCGTCACGTCGTCGCCGATCAGGTCCGTCCATTGCTCGAGGTTGGCGCGCATCGTCTGCGACGGCACCGCAAGCAGCACCGTGCACGCGCCTGCCAGCGCCTCGGCCGGATCACATGTGGCGCGGATCGACTTCGGCAGCTCGGTATCGCCGAGATACTCGGCGTTGCGGCGGGTGTCGTTGATCTCGTCGGCCAGCTCTTGGCGACGGGCCCATAACGCAACGTTGTTGCCTGCATCCGCCAAGACCTTGGCCAGTGCCGTCCCCCACGCACCGGCCCCCATCACCGCCGCCTCCACCACCGCTTCACATTAGCGTGGACGCCTGTGCTGGCAGGATGGCGCTCATGAGCGGCACGAAGTCAACCGAAGCCGCGGATGTGGGGCTGGTTATCGCGGTAAAGCGGCTGACCGCCGCGAAGACCAGGCTGGCGCCGGTGTTCTCGGCGGCCACCCGGGAAAGCGTGGTGCTAGCCATGCTGATCGATACCATCACCGCGGCGTCGGCGGTCCCTGCCTTGTCGGCGATCACCGTCGTCACGCCCGATGAGTTTGCCGCCGATGCCGCCCGCCAACTGGGTGCCCGCGTGCTGGCGGACCCGACGCCGGACGGTCACCGCAACCCGCTGAATAACGCCATCACCGCCGCCGAGGCTTCGATGCGCGGGGAGATGTCCAATATCGTTGCACTGCAAGGTGATCTACCCGCCCTTCAATCACAGGAGCTGGCAGAAGCGATTTTGGCCGCCCGGGGGTATGAGCGCAGCTTCGTCGGCGACCGGCACGGGACGGGAACATCGGCGCTGTTTGCTTTCGGAGTCGCGCTCGACCCGCAATTCGGCGCTGACTCCGCCCGGCGGCACAGTCACTCGGGGGCCATCGAGCTGACAGGCGCATGGCCCGGGCTGCGGTGCGACATCGACACCCCCGACGACTTGATGGTGGCCCGGCGCCTCGGTGTCGGCGCGGCGACAACGCAGGCCATCGGCCGACCCAGGTGAACAGCTGGCGCGGGTTGGCCAGTCTTGGTAGCAGGACGACTTGTAAATAGGGGATCATCGGAGGGATGACCGAAGCCGAAGCCCAGATCCGCGCCGACGAAGCCCCTTCGGTGGACGGAGACGTTCGGCCGCAGGCGCCGGATACCGCCGATTCGGCGCCCGAGGCGCCACCTGCGGCGACGTCACCCGCAATCGACAATGCCCTGCCCGAGGATCGCTACCTCAACCGCGAACTGAGCTGGCTGGAATTCAACGCGCGGGTGCTGGCTCTCGCCGCCGACACGTCGTTGCCGCTGCTGGAGCGGGCGAAGTTCCTGGCGATCTTCGCGTCGAACCTCGACGAGTTCTACATGGTGCGGGTCGCCGGCCTGAAGCGGCGCGATGAAATGGGCTTGTCGGTGCGCTCGGCCGACGGTCTCTCACCGCGCGAACAGCTGCGCCGGATCAGTGAGCGCACCCAACAGATCGCCAGCCGGCATGCGCACGTATTTCTCGACTCGGTGCGTCCCGCGCTTGCCGACGAAGGCATCGTCATCATGACGTGGGCCGAACTCGACGATGCGGAACGCGGGCGGCTGTCCACCTACTTCCAAGAACAGGTGTTCCCGGTGCTGACGCCGTTGGCCGTCGACCCGGCGCACCCCTTCCCGTTCGTGAGCGGGCTCTCGCTGAATCTCGCGATCACCGTCAAACATCCCGACGACGGTGGGCAACACTTCGCCCGAATCAAAGTTCCCGACAACGTCGACCGCTTCGTCGAACTCGGCCGCCGCGAGGGCTCACACGACGTCGTGCGGTTCCTGCCTATGGAGGAGCTGATCGCCGCCTTCCTGCCGGTGCTCTTCCCCGGCCTGGAGATCGTCGAGCATCATGCCTTCCGCATCACCCGCAATGCCGATTTCGAAGTGGAAGAAGACCGCGACGAGGACCTGCTGCAGGCCTTGGAGCGGGAATTGGCGCGGCGACGGTTCGGTTCCCCAGTCCGGCTCGAAGTTTCGGACGACATGACCGAAAGCATGCTGGAACTGCTGCTGCGCGAACTCGACGTCGATCCCGGTGACGTCATCGAAGTGCCGGGGCTGCTGGACCTGACGTCACTGTGGCAGGTCTACGGCGTCGACCGCCCAGCGCTGAAGGATCCGCCGTTCGTGCCGGCGACGCCGCCTGCATTCGGTGAGCGGGAGACACCAAAGAGCATCTTCTCGACGTTGCGCGATGGCGACGTGCTCGTGCACCACCCATACGATTCGTTCTCCACGACAGTGCAACGGTTCATCGAGCAGGCGGCCGCCGATCCCAATGTGCTCGCGATCAAGCAGACGCTGTACCGCACCTCAGGTGATTCGCCGATCGTCAACGCGCTCATCGACGCCGCTGCGGCGGGCAAGCAGGTGGTCGCGCTCGTGGAGATCAAGGCGCGGTTCGACGAACAGGCCAATATCAAGTGGGCCCGCGCGCTGGAGCGGGCGGGCGTGCATGTCGTGTACGGACTCATCGGGCTCAAGACTCACTGCAAGACGTGTCTGGTGGTGCGGCGCGAGGGGTCGACGATCCGACGCTATTGCCATATCGGGACGGGCAACTACAACCCGAAAACCGCACGGCTGTACGAGGATGTCGGGCTGCTGACCGCCGCACCCGACATCGGCGCCGACCTCACCGACCTGTTCAACTCGCTGACCGGCTACTCGCGCAAAGAGTCTTACCGCAACCTCTTGGTGGCGCCCTACGGTGTGCGCAGGGGGATCATCGAGCGCATCGAGCGCGAGATCGCCGCCACCCGTGACGGTGCCGATGGTCTGATCCGGCTCAAGGCCAACGCACTGGTGGACGAGCAGGTCATCGACGCGCTCTACCGCGCTTCGCAGGCCGGGGTGCGGGTCGAGGTGGTAGTGCGCGGCATCTGTGCATTGCGGCCGCACGGTCCGGGATACTCCGAAAACATTGCCGTGCGCTCGATCCTCGGCCGGTTCCTGGAACACTCGCGGATTATTCACTTCCGCGCCATCGACGAGTTCTGGATCGGCAGCGCCGACATGATGCATCGTAATCTCGACCGACGGGTCGAAGTGATGGCTCAAGTAAAGGATCCGAGGCTGGCCGCTCAATTGAACGACGTTTTCGAGTCCACGATGGACCCCGCGACGCGGTGCTGGGAGCTGGGCGCCGACGGTCACTGGTCCGCGTCGCCGCATGAGGGTCAGACCGTGCGCGACCACCAGGTGTCGCTGATGGAACGCCACCGGCATCCGTGAGACTTGTCGGGTATGGGCCGCTGGAGGCCCGGATGACCTGCAGGAGTTGACGTGCCGAAGGAGATCACGCCAGACGCGGTCCCGGTGAGCAAGGCCGTGCTCGCCGCCGGTGCGGTGTTGTGGCGACCCAACGGAGACCCCGCCGCGCCGGAGATCGCGATCATCCACCGTCCACGCTATGACGACTGGTCGCTGCCGAAGGGCAAGGTCGACCCCGGCGAAACCGAACCCGTCACCGCCGTGCGCGAGGTCCTCGAGGAGACCGGCTACGCATCGCACCTCGGCAGGCGACTAACCGCGGTCAGCTATCCGGTGGAACAGGGCATCAAGAAAGTCAGATACTGGTCGGCGCGCTGTGTCGACGGAGCCTTCACTCCAAACCTCGAAGTCGACGAGCTGAAGTGGCTGCCCGCCTCCGAAGCGATGAAGCAACTGGAATACCCATACGATCGAAAAGTGTTGCGCCGCTTCATCAAAGGCCCTGTGGACACGCATACGATGCTGATCGTGCGGCACGGGACGGCTGGAAGCAAATCGCGCTACAAGGGCGACGACCGAAAGCGGCCATTGGACAAGCACGGCCGCGCTCAGGCCGAGTCGCTCGTCGGAGTGTTGCTCGCCTTCGGCGCCGACACGCTCTACGCCGCCGACCGAGTGCGCTGCCATCAGACACTCGCGCCGCTGGCCGAGGAACTCGGCGCCACCATCCACGACGAACCGCTGCTCACCGAGGAGGCGTACCCCGAGAACCGCAAGGCCGCCAGGCACCGCGTTCTCGAAATCGCCGCCGCAGGAGGCACGCCCGTGATCTGCACACAGGGCAAGGTGATACCCGACCTGATCGCGTGGTGGTGCGAGCGGGACGAGGTGCGCCCGGACAAGTCACGAAACCGTAAGGGCAGTGCGTGGGTGATGTCGCTGGCCGATGGCAGGCTGGTTGCGGCCGACCACATCGGCAGCCCGCTGGCCGCCAAGAAGTAGCGCTCGCCGATCGGCCTGCCGCCACATCGACAGGAGCTCACGATAACCGCCGACAAAGCACCCAAATTGCCACCTGTCGGCGTCGCGCGCGCCGTCGATGCGGTGCGTCGGCGCATGCGCCGCGTCGAACAGCGTTTGGTGCCTGCGCCAGTGGCTGTCCTCGATCAGATGACGGGGGCGTGGGTGTCACGGGCGATTTACACCGCCACCAAGTTCGGCATCGCCGAT
>Ga0075369_10000761_pt1 | contig 10505 bp, 8 predicted proteins | sample EndMethybrTD3034_FD_71400 | JGI IMG/M metagenome (GOLD analysis project Ga0075369, IMG submission 71400) | Populus endosphere microbial communities from Tennessee, USA - Endosphere MetaG P. TD hybrid TD303-4 | ecosystem: Host-associated > Plants > Roots > Endosphere | place: USA: Tennessee...
TGCCAACGACAGCACGCTGAACGACCTGGTCTTTGCTGCCTTCAAGGCCGAGAGCGGCATCGAGGTCGAGCCGGTCGCGGCGGGCTCCGGCGTGCTGGCGCGCCGCCTGCAGGCCGAGAAAGGTCGGCCGCTGGGCGACATCATCTGGGGCATCAGCCGCTCGCTGCTGCAGACTAACAAGGCGCTGTTCGAGCCCTACGCCTCCAAGAACATCGCCGCCACGCCGGCCGAGTACCGCGATCCCGACAATCTCTGGATCGGCAACAATCTCCACCTGCTGATCGTCCTGCAGAACACCAAGCTCCTGCCCGAGGCCGAGGCGCCGAAGAGCTGGGCCAACCTGCTCGACCCCAAGTGGAAGGGCAAGATCGCCTTCACCGATCCCGCCAACTCGGGCTCGGCCTACAGCACGGTCACCATGCTGGTCGACATGTGGGGCGGCGGAGAGACGGGCTGGAAGAAGGTCGCGGGCCTGTTCAAGAACCTGAAGGTGCTGAACCGCTCGTCGCTGGTCTTCCAGGGCGTGGGCAACGGCGAGTATCCGCTGGGCATCTCTTTGGAGTACGCCGGCCCGATGTGGGCCAAGGGCGGCGCGCCGGTGAAGGTGATCTATCCGAGCGACGGCACGTTTGCTGCGATGGAAGGCGTGGCCGTCATCAAGGGCGGGCCCAACACCGACAACGCCAAGGTCTTCGTCGACTACATCAACCGCAAAGACGTGCGTGAGATGATCCTGAAGGCCACCTTCCGGCGGCCGACGCGCAACGACATCGACCTCACCGCCCTGCCCGGCGGCATGCCGCCGCTCTCCCAGGTGAAGCTGGTCAACTACGACGAGGACGGCTGGACCGAGAAGCGCACCAAGACCCTGGAGCAGATCAAGGACGTGCTGCAGGACTCCCGCTAGCGTGGCCGGCATCGTCATTTCCGGCGTCAGCCGGACCTTCGGCACCGTCCGTGCCGTCGACAATGTCAGTCTCGAGGTGGGTGAAGGCGAATTCTTTACCCTGCTCGGGCCCTCGGGCTGCGGCAAGACGACGTTGCTGCGCATGATCGCGGGCTTCACGGAACTCGACGGTGGCGAGATCCGCTTCGGCAGCGAGTGCATCGACCGCCTGCCCGCGCACGTCCGCGACATTGGCATGGTGTTCCAGAACTATGCCGTGTTCCCCAACCTCACGGTCGCGGGCAACGTCGCCTACGGCCTCAGGGCACGGAAGGTAGCGACGGCCGAGATCGAGCGCCGCGTCGAGGAAGCGCTCGCCCTGGTCCAGCTCACGGGCTACGGGACGCGATGGCCGCATCAGCTCTCGGGCGGCCAGCTCCAGCGCGTCGCCATCGCCCGCGCACTGGTGATCCGGCCGCGCGTGCTGCTGTTCGACGAGCCGCTCAGCAACCTCGATGCACGGCTCAGGGTCAGCATGCGCACCGAGATCCGCGATTTGCAGAAGTCGCTCGGCATCACGGCGATCTATGTCACGCACGATCAGGAAGAGGCGATGTCGGTGTCCGACCGCATCGCGCTGATGAACGCCGGCAGGCTCGAGCAGGTCGGCGTGCCGGTCGACATCTACCGCCATCCGGTGTCGCGCTTCGCCGCCGAGTTCATGGGCACCACCAATCTCGTGCCGGCCCGGATGGTAGGCCGTGCCGGCGACCAGTTCGTTTCACTCCGACCCGAGGCACTGCGTCTTGCCAGCGATGCTCCGCAAGGCTGGCCGGTGCTGTCGGGGATGCTGGCGCATGTCGAGCTGCTGGGACCGATCATGCGCCTCGACGTGAAGCTGTCCGACGGCACGATCCTCAAGGCCGCCATGCTCGACGCACCGGACCGATCGCTGCAGACCGGTGCCACCATAAGCCTCGCCTACGATCCTGCTCGCCTGACGGTGCTGCCGTGAAATTGGGCGTGCCGCACAATCTCCGCCTGCCGGTCGCCATCGCCGTGCTGGCGCTGCTCTTCCTCGGCCTCTTCCTGCTCTATCCGCTGTTGAACGTCTTCAGCGCCAGCGTCCTGGACGCGGACGGCGAGCGGCTGACCTTCGCCAACTATGCGAAGATACTGGGCCGACCGTTCTACCGCGCCGCCATCGCCAACACGCTCGCCATCGGGCTCGCGGCGACAGCGATCACCACGGCGCTCGCCGTGCCCTTCGCCTTCGCCCTGGCGCGGCTGCCGGTCCCCGGCAAAGCCGCGATCCTCGCCATGGCCGCCCTGCCGCTGGTGCTGCCCTCCTTCGTCAGCGCCTATGCCATCGTCCTGCTGCTGGGCCGCTCGGGCATCGTCACTCAGTGGCTGCAGTCGTGGGGCCTGGGTTTCGGCTCGATCTACGGGGCGGGCGGCATCATCCTGGTCTACACGCTGACGCTCTATCCCTACGTGCTGCTGCCGACCATCGCGGCCTTCAAGGCGGTCGACGTGTCCATGGAAGAGGCAGCCCAGGGGCTGGGCTCATCACCGCGCCGCACGGTGTGGACGGTGACCCTGCCCATCGTGATGCCGGCCGTGCTGGCGGGCGCGCTGCTAGTGTTCATCGAGACGCTGGAGAATTTCGGCGTGCCCTTCGTGCTGGCCGAGGACATGCCGATCTTCGCCGTCGAAGCCTTCAAGCTCTTCATCGGCGAGACGGCGCCCAATCCGGCATCGGCCGGCGTGCTGGGCGTGCTCCTGATCCTGACCACGGCGCTGGTGCTGCTGGTCCAGCGACGCTTCCTGTCAGCCCGCCGCTTCGCCACCAACACGCGCCAGGCGCCGCCGATCCTGCGGATCGACCGCCCCCTGCAGGTCGCCGCCACGATCTATTGCTGGGCCATCGTGATCCTGGCCCTGGTGCCCTTCTTCGCCATCGTCGTGCTGTCCTTCATGGAGTTCCGCGGGCCCGTCCTGCATCCCAACTTCAGCCTCGCGAACTTCGGCAGCCTGTTCGACCGCTCGCTGCGCCCACTGGTCAACACACTGGTGTTCGCCACCCTGGCGGCGGCATGCGTGTCCCTGGTCGGCGTGCCGATCGGCTATGTCGTGAGCCGCTGGCGCTCGGGCATCGCCACGCTGCTCGATGTCGTGGCCACCCTGCCGTTCGCGGTGGCGGGTACCGTGCTCGCCATCGGCTTCGTCGTGTCGTTCAACAGCGGGCCGTTGGTGTTGACCGGCGGACCGCTGATCCTCGTGCTGGCCTATAGCGTGCGTAAGGTGCCCTTCGCCGTGCGCTCGGCCAGCGCCATCGTCCACCAGATCGACGCCTCGCTCGAAGAGGCCTCGATCAGCCTCGGCCGCTCGCCGTTCCAGACCCTGATGCGGGTCGTCGTGCCCCTGATGCTGGGCGGCATTCTGAGCGGCGTGGTGCTGACCTGGGTCACCGTGGCGTCGGAGCTCAGCGCCACCGTCGTGCTCTACAGCGGCCCGTGGCGGACCATGACCGTGGTGATGTTCCAGGCGCTGGAGGGCAGCGGCGCGGGCATCGCCACGGCCGCGGCGTCCACCCTCATTGTCGTGACCCTGCTTCCCATAATCCTGCTCTATCGCCTGGTTCGGCGCTACGAATTGTCGATGCTATAAGTGTCGAAACAGACTCCGGGAGGAGACATGCGTCGTCGTGCTTTCACTGCCTCGGCCCTGGCAGGCCTTGCAGCGCCCCTGGCCGCGCCAGCAATCGCCCAGCAGGAATGGCCGACCAAGCCCTTGCGCATGGTCATCCCCTACCCGCCCGGTGGCCCGTCGGACGTCTCGACGCGCATCGTCATGGATCGCGCCGCGCAGAGCCTCGGCCAACCCATCGTGTTCGACAACAAGGCCGGCGCCTCGGGCATGATCGGCGGGGAGTTCGTGAAGAACCAGGCGGTCGACAACCACACCTTCCTGACCACGACGACTGCAATGGTCTGCATCACGCGCCATCTGCAGCCGATCCCGTTCGATCCCGACAAGGATTTCGTCACGGTCTCTCGCATGTGCACCTCGTGGGGCATCTTCGCCATCCATCCGTCGGTGCCGGCGCGCACCGTCGCGGAGTTCGTGGCCTACGCCAAGGCCAACCCGGGCAAGATCAACTTCGGCTCGTCGGGGCTTGCCACCATCACCCATCTGTTCGGCGAGATGCTGCAGCTCGAGGCCGGCATCAAGATGACCCACGTGCCCTATCGCGGCAGCGCACCTGCGACCAACGCCCTGGTCGCCGGCGAGGTGCAGGCGCAGTTCGACCAGACCTGCCTGCCGCACGTGAAGGCGGGCAAGCTCATCGGGCTCGCGATGCTGTCGAACGTCCGCCATCCCGACTTCCCCGACGTGCCGACCCTGCGCGAGGCAGGCTATCGCAAGGAGGAAGGCGATTCCTGGTTCGGGATCCTGGCCCCCACCGGCACGTCACCGGCCGTCATCGCCAAGCTCGAGAAGGCGATCGGCGATGCCGTGCGCTCGCCCGACATCGTCGAAAAGCTGCATCTCGGCGGTTGCTACGTCACCTATCTGAACGCGACGGACTTCCGCGGCCGCATCACCGACGAGTCCAGGATGTTCGGCAACATCATCCAAAAGGGCAATATCAAGCTGACCTAGTGTCGGGTATGGTCATTGGCAAATCCGGTATTTGTTTGGAGTGAGGTGTACGCACTGTTGCCACCTGCCTAGGGGGCCGACATGGAACCAGCTCAAGCCGTCAAATCCGCCGCCGAGATACGCACCTTGGCTCGTCGAGGCGAATGGCGGGGCACGACCGCAGGACACTGCCCCGCCTACCAACAGGCAAACCTGGTCATCCTTCCGAAGGAAGCTGCGGCGGAGTTCGCCGCGTTCTGCACCCGTAATCCCAAACCCTGCCCGCTGATCGAGATCACCCCGCCCGGCGACCCGCAGCCGGCCCGCTCGGCACCGGGCGCAGACCTGCGAACGGACGTCGGCGGCTACCGAGTCTACCGCAAGGGTGAACTCGTCGAGAAAAGGAACGAGATTGGCAATCTCTGGCGCGACGACCTCGTTGGCTTCCTGCTCGGTTGCAGCTTCACCTTCGAGCACGCCTTGATCGAAGCAGGCGTGGGCGTTCGCAGCATCGAATGCGACACCATCATTTCGATGTTCACGACCAATGTCCCTTGTCGCCCTGCTGGCCGCTTCCACGGACCGCACGTGGTGACAATGCGCCCAATCCCCGAATCGCAGGTCCAGCAGGTCGGTGAACTGTCGGCACGCTATCCTCATGCCCACGGCTCGCCCATCCACGTCGGCAGCCCGCAGGCGATCGGCATCACCGATCTGGCACGCCCGGATTTTGGCGATCCTGTTGCCATTCACGATGGGGAAGTACCCGTCTTCTGGGCTTGCGGGGTGACGCCGCAGGCCGTCGCGCTCGAGGCGCGGCCGGAATTCATGATCACCCATGAACCCGGGATCATGTTCTTGACCGACCTGCCACGCGAAGGGGATCGCGGGAGGTGAAGCAGGAGAAGGACAGGTCAAAGGCGCGGCGACCACCGGACGCGCGCATTCGATACCTGTCCTGTGGCGATACGGCCTTCACCGTCGAATTCGCCAACGAAGTCTCGCCCGACATCAATGGGCGTGTAATGGCGCTGCACGCTGCGATCCAGCGCGCGCGAGCTGCCGGCAAACTCTTCGGCCTAGTGGAGACGGTCCCGACCATGCGGTCCCTGATGGTGACCTACGATCCGCTTGTCACATCGCGCACGACACTCCAGCCCACCATCGAGCGCATGATCGAGCACGGCCTTGCACCAGAGGGCACCAGGCGAGACGTAACGATTCCCTGCTGCTATGACGGTTCAGACTTGGCACCCGACCTGCGGGAAATCGCCGAACGCACCGGCAAGTCTGCCGAGCAGGTGATCGCAGGCCACCTCGCATCGGCCTTTAGAGTCTACCACCTCGGCTTCATGCCGGGCCTCGCCTACATCGTGGGGCTCGACTCGTCATTGGTGCTGCCACGACGCGCCGAGCCGCGCGTGCGCGTACCGCGTTCTTCGGTCGCGATCGTCATGGACTGGACGACGATCTATCCGTTCGAGAGTCCGGGCGGCTGGCACATCCTCGGCCGCACACCGCTCTGGATGTTCGACCAGCGCCGTGAGCAACCGGTGTTCCTGGCGCCCGGTGACCGGGTTTCTTTTCGGCGCATCGATCGCCGAACGTTCGACCGTATGAATCGTGCCGTCGAGGCAGGGATCTTCGACACGACAAGCCTGATCCACCGATCGAGCCGACGCGAGCCGGCGCGCTGACGGCTACCGACGCGACCAGGCTCGTGGAACGGCAAGCGACAGCAGGAGCGCCAGCAACAGGCCGCCGCCGACCGTGAGGAAGGCGTGGCGGTAGCCGGCGAGAAAGCCCTCGGGCCCCGACAGGCCTGCCGCGCCGGCGGCCTGCAATGCCGTCAGCAGCGCCGCGCCGCTCACCGTGCCGAGCGTACGTGTGAGCTGGGCCAGGCTGCCGCCTACGCCGCGGTCGCGCACGTCGAGCGTCGCCGTCACGATATCGGTATAGGCTACGGCGAGCAGGCCGTGGCCGACGCCCTGGGCGAACAACAGCAGCGCCACCAGCGTCACGGGCGTGCCGACGCCAGTGAAGGCGAGCGGCAAAAGGCCGAGACCTACGACGGCAATACCGGCAAACGCCGTCGGCCGCTGACCGATGCGCGCGACCAGCCAGGCCGACAACGGCGCTCCGGTCAGGCTGCCGACGAAGGACACCGCCAGCACAAGGCCGCTCATCAGCGCCGACAGCTTCAGGACATTCACCAAGTAATAAGGCGTGAGCAGGAGAATGGAGAAGCCCGCCAGGTTGGCGAGCACATTCATGATGTTGGGAACGGCAAAAGCGGGATCGGCGAACAGCCCAGGCCGGATGATCGGCTCGGTCACATGGCGAGCGCGCCGCACATAGACGAAGAGAATGGCGAGAGACACCGCGAACAGCGCGAGCACCCAGAGCGTCGGCGCCTCGCGGCGCTGCGACAACACGATCGACAGCAGGAGCGTGCTCATGCAGGCGGCGATGAGCGCCGCGCCCACCGCATCGAAGGGTCGAGGGCTGGGCTTGGGCGATGGCAGGAACCCCGATAGCGCGAGGGCCGCCAACGCGATCGGCACGCGCACCCAGTAGACGGCAGGCCAGCCCCACAGCTCGACCAGGATGCCGCCCAGGAACGGCCCGATGGTGGCCGAGATCGACATCGCCATGCCGAACCCTGCAAGGGCGCGCGTGCGCGCGCTTTCGGGGAACAGCGAGGTGGCGAGGGCCGGCGTGCAGGAGAGCGCCAGCGCCGTGCCGACGCCCTGGCCCGCCCGCGCCCACAGGAAAAGCGGCCAGTCGGGTGCCGCAGCGCAGGCGGCGCAGGCGACGGCGGAGATCACGAGACCGATGCGGAAGATCAGGCGATGGCCGAACAGGTCACCGAGCTTGCCGCACACAAGCATCAGCGAGCCGTAGACCAGCACGTAGCAGATCACGAGCCACTGCACGTCGCCCAGCGCCAGCCGGAAGTGGCTGGTGATCGCCGGCAGCGCCACATTGACGGCGATGTCGAGCGGCGCGAGCGAGGCGCCCAGCCCGACGATCGCGAGGCCGATGATGGGACGAGTCATGCTCTTCCGGACCGCCGGCCTCTGGCCGGCCTCATGATCATGAGCCGGCCAGAGACCGGCGGTCCGGAAGACATCAGAGGTGCTTGCCGAGGAACGCCATCATGCGCTCCCACGACGCCTTGGCCGAGGGCGCGTCGTAGGCCGGGCTCTTCTCGTTGGCGAAGGCGTGCTGGGCGTCGTAGCGGAAGACCTCGGGCTTGCTGCCGCCCGACGTCATCTTCTTCTCGAAGGCGTTCACCACCTCGGGCGTGCACCAGTCGTCCTGGTTGGCGAAGTGGCCCTGCAGGGGGATCTTGATCTTGGCGGGATCGGCCAGCTGCTCGGGCGGGACGCCGTAAAACGGCACGCCGCAGGCAACACCGGAGACGCGCGCCGCCGCCGCGATGGTGAGGGCGCCGCCCATGCAGAAGCCCATGACGCCGACCTTGCGGCTCATGGCGGCCAGGTGCTTGACCGCGCCGGCGATGTCCTGGTCGGAGGCGCCGACGAAATCGAGGCCGCTCATCATGTGATTGGCCTCATCGGGCTTCTGCGTGACGCGTCCCTTGTAGAGGTCGGGCGCCAACGCGTTGTAGCCCACGGCAGCGAAACGGTCGGCCACACCCTTGATCTGGTCGTTCAGGCCCCACCACTCCTGGATGACGACAATGCCCGGCTTGCCGCTGCCGGCTTCGGCCAGGTAGCCCTTGCAAGTCGAGCCGTCGGGACGCTTGAAGTCGATCATGCTGCCCATGTTTCTTTCCTCCTTTTGATGGGAGCGCGGGCCTCCGGCCCGCATTCATGAGCGGGCCGGAGGCCCGCGCTCCCGCAGAAGACTAGAGCAGCTTGCGCAGCTCCGTCTTGAGAATCTTGCCGTAGTTGTTCTTGGGCAGGGCCTCGATGAACTTGTAGTCCTTCGGGCGCTTGAAGCGGGCGATGTTGTCGAGACAGAGCTTGTCGAGGTCGGCAGGCTTCACAGCCTTGCCCTCGCGCGGCACGACGAAGGCCACCACCTCCTCGCCCCATTCGGGGTGCGGGCGGCCGACCACCGAGCATTCGGCGACGGCGGGATGCAGGTTCAGCACGTCCTCGATTTCGCGCGGGTAGATGTTGGAGCCGCCCGAGATGATCATGTCCTTGGAGCGGTCCTTCAGCGTCAAAAGACCTTCTTCGTCGAAGGCGCCGACATCGCCGGTCCACAGCCAGCCGTCGCGCAACGACTTGGCTGTCGCCTCGGGATTGTTCCAGTAGCCCGACATCACCGTGTCGCCCTTGACGATGATCTCCCCGACCTCGCCCACCGGCAGCTGCCGGCCGTCCTCGTCGACCACCTTCACCGCCACGCAGGAATCGGGGCGGCCGGCCGAGGCCAGGCGCTGCTCCCAACGCGGATGGGCACGATCGGCATGCATCTCGCGGCTGAGATGGGTGATGGTCATCGGGCTCTCGCCCTGGCCGTAGAGCTGGGCGAGCTTGTCGCCCAAAAGGTCGAGGGCGCGCTTGAGGTCCGAGACGTACATCGGTGCGCCGCCGTAGGAGACCAGGCGCAGCGCGTCGGGTCTCAGGTCGGCCACGCTGCCGTGCTCGATCAGCCGCTTCACCATGGTCGGCGCCAGGAAGATGCTGCATTGGGGCCAGCGGTTCATGAGTTCGACGGTCTCAGGCACCTCGTACTTGCCGCTTTCGGGACAGACCTGGACAGAGCCGCGCGCCAGCATGGCAAAGTTCCACAAGCCCGAGCCGTGGCTGATGGGTGCCGCATGCACGATCGAGCCGCCGACCGGCGGACGATCGACGTCGGCGAAGTAGTTGAGCGTCATCGCCAGCAGATTGCGATGGGTCAGCGTGGCTCCCTTGGGCCGGCCGGTGGTGCCGGAGGTGTAGAACAGCCACGCCGGATCGGTCGCCTCGGCCTCGGCCATGGCAATGGGATCGCCGACTTCCATAAAACTGTAGGAACGCGTCGTGACGTCGACGATCTCCCTGAGCTCGGGCGCCTCCTTGGCCGCTTCGGCGATGGTCTCGCCAAGATCGGGCGTGACGAAACAGAGCCTGGCGCCGGAATTCTCCAGGATGAAGGCGAATTCCTTGGCATGCAGCTTGGCGTTCATCGGCACGGCGCAGAGGCCGGCGTGCCAAACAGCGTACATGACCTCGATTGCCTCCACGCAATTGGTCATGGCGAAGGCGACACGATCGCCGCGCTTGAGGCCGAAGCGCCCCGTCAGATGCATGCTCATAACCGAGACCTTGCGCCAGAGGTCGCGGTAGCTGAGATGGACCGACGTGCCGCGCGCCAGCGCCGGCAAGGTGGAGAACTCGCGCGCCGAGCCGAGCAGGAGATGAGCAATATTCATGGCGGTAACCGGGTCCGACTATTGCAGGCGGGATGACGGCCTTGCAATGTGAGGCGCATGCAGGATTTCGATTTCGCCATCATCGGCGCCGGCATCGCCGGGGTGTCCGTCGCCTATCACCTTGCGCCCAAGGCGAGCGTGGTCATTCTCGAGGGCGAGCACGTGCCCGCCTATCACACCACCGGGCGCTCGGCGGCCCTGCATTCGGAGACGTACGGCAGCCCCGAGATCCGCGCCATCACCGTGGCGTCCGGCCGGTTCTACCGCAAGCCGCCCACCGGCTTTGCCGACCATCCGCTGCTGACGCCGCGCGGCGCGATCATCGCCGGCCGCGCCGAGCAGCAGGCGGAGATGCAGAAGAACGCTGCCGACTTCGCAAGCCTAGTGCCGAGCGTGCGCTGGCTCGAGCCGGCCGAGGTGCTGCGCCGCCAGCCCCTGCTCAAGCCGGAGGCCGCGGCGGGCGGCGCAATCTTCGAGCCGGAGGCCGACGACATGGACGTCGCGGCGATCCATGGCGGCTTCCTCAAGGGCGCGCGCGCGGCCGGCGCCGTGCTGCGCCTCGATGCCGAGGTCATCGAT
>Ga0075369_10000762_pt1 | contig 10493 bp, 10 predicted proteins | sample EndMethybrTD3034_FD_71400 | JGI IMG/M metagenome (GOLD analysis project Ga0075369, IMG submission 71400) | Populus endosphere microbial communities from Tennessee, USA - Endosphere MetaG P. TD hybrid TD303-4 | ecosystem: Host-associated > Plants > Roots > Endosphere | place: USA: Tennessee...
GGACAAGGACGACCTGCTGGCCGCGGTCATCGAGCGCAGCTTCGCCAGCTGGCTGACGGCCTGGCGCATGCCACGAGGCGGTGACGCGCCGACACGCGCCGTTGCCGTGGGCCGCCAGATCGCCGGGGCGCTACAGGATTGCCCCGAATTCCTTCGTCTCGGCCTGATGCTGGCGCTTGAGCGCCGTCCGGTCGAACCGCGGGCCAGGGCGATGTTCATGGCGGTCCGCGATCAGGCGCTCGCGCAGGTGCGCACGGTGATCGCCGACCTTGCACCGGAATTGACCGACGGCGGCGTGGAGCTCCTGGCGACCTACGCGCTCGCAGGCGGCGATGGGCTGTTCATGGCGAAAGAGATCGGCGGCGACGCCGTCGACCTGATGGCGCTTTTCGAACTGCACGCCCGAGCCATCGTCGACGCCGCAGCCCACCTCCTCGAATCGAACGGTAATGTTGCACGCTGATCGACGCCGCAGGCGATGTGCACCGTTTCCGCATGTGTGGCGCTCAACAGCGAGACAGGGGTCACCGTGACAGAGCCCGCGGTAGGGCCCGACGCGACCGCTTACACCGCGCGGATCCTGGACCCCGCCGACGCCGCGGATCGCGAGGTGCTGGAGCGGCTACGTGCGGACCCCGCGGTGGAGTTCCTCGACCACCGCGACGCACAGCTTTCAGGATTGCGCCGCCTACGCCCGGCGCCCGAGGATGCCATCGTTGCCGAACCCGGTCGGTGGGTCTACTACCCCTGGCGGCGAAGCGTCGTCGCGGTACTGGGTCCGCGCGGATTCCAGGCACTCCGACTCGACCGCAACAGAAACGGCATCACCACCGACGAACAGGCCCGGTTCAACTCGCTGACCGTCGGGGTCGCCGGCCTGAGTGTCGGCCACGTTGTCGCTCACACCCTGGTGATGGAAGGCTTGTGCGGACATATCCGGCTGGCCGATTTCGACCATCTGGAGCTGTCGAATCTGAATCGGGTGCCGGCCACGGTGTTCGACCTCGGGGTCAACAAGGCCTACGTGGCTGCCCGCAGGATCGCCGAACTCGACCCGTACCTGACGGTCGATGTGTTCGATGCGGGGATCACCGCTGACACTGTTGACCCATTCCTCGATGGACTCGACATCCTCGTGGAGGAGTGCGATTCGCTCGACATGAAGGCCGTGCTGCGCTTAGGGGCCCGCGATCGGCGCGTTCCGGTCCTGATGGCGACCAGTGACCGCGGAATCGTCGACGTCGAACGTTTCGATCAGTCGCCCCAGCGACCGATCCTCCACGGAATGCTGGGTGAACTCGATGTGCGGCTGCTGCCCGGCATGAGCAGCCGGGAGAAGGTTCCCCACATGTTGCGGCACCTGGAGGCCGAGCAGCTCTCGCCACGCACGGCGGCATCCCTTCTCGAGATCGACCGGTCGCTGTCGACCTGGCCGCAGCTGGCATCCGACGTCGTCGTCGGCGCCTCGGCACTGGCCGAGGCGGTGCGCAGAATCGGTGTGGGTGAAACCCTGCGATCGGGTCGGTGCCGCGTCGACATCGGTGGGGCGCTCGACCAGATCGAAGAACCCGAGATGGACCTGCGTGGCCCCGCGCCCGAGGAGACCCCCATGCCCGCAGTCGAGAACCCCGTCGTCGACGCCGCCCTGCGCGCACCGTCCGGCGGAAACACCCAGCCGTGGCTCATCGAGGCAGAGCCGCACAGGATCACGATTAGCGTTGCCGCAGAACACACGTCGATGATGGACGTCGGTTTCCGCGGCAGCGCTGTGGCAGTGGGCGCCGCCCTGTTCAACGTCCGGGTCGCCGCCGCCGCGCGCGGGGTGCTCGGCCCGGTGAGCGTCTCCGAAGGCGCCGCCGGATCCCCCCTCAACGCCACGATGGCCTTCGGCAACGGTGACGACCCCGCCCTCGCCGAGCTGTACGAACCGATGCTCGCCCGCCACACCAACCGCCATCACGGAACGCCTCGGCCACTCGGCGACGAGACCATCGAGCGTCTGGTCACCGCAACCGAACGCGAAGGCGCCCATTTGCACCTGATCACCGATCGAGACGAGCTCGCCAGGGCCGCAGCGATTTTCGGTGCTACCGACCGTATCCGCTTCTTAACGCCGCGGCTGCACGCGGAGATGATGTCCGAGCTTCGCCGGCCCGGGGACCCCGATCCCGACGTCGGCCTGGACGTCGGCACCCTCGAGTTCGACGCCAGCGACGCGGCGATACTCGATGTCGTGCGCCGGCCCGACGTCATGGCCCGCCTCGCGGAGTGGGACGCCGGCAGCGCGCTGGGCGACGACATGCGCGACCGGGTGCTCGCCAGCTCCGCGCTGGCGGTGGTCACCGTGACCGGGGATAGTCTCGGCGACTACGCCAGGGGAGGTTCTGCCGTCGAGGCGATGTGGATCGCCGCCCAGCGTGAAGGCCTGAGCGTGCAGCCGCTGTCACCTGTGTTCCTGCATGCCAGGAGCACCGCGGAGCTCTACGAGATGTCACCGCGCTTCGCACCAGAATTGACGGAATTGCAAAGCGCTTTCGTGCGGCTCGCCGCCGTCGATCCGGCGGCGGCCATCGTGCTGGTGTTGCGGTTCACGTGCGCGCCGCCACCGTCGAAGCCGAGTAGGCGCAGTCTGAACCGCATCCGCCCGCCGCAGAACTGATCCCACGCCGTCCGATTCGCCGATGACGCCTCAGAACGGTTTGGCGGTGAATCCCCAGCGCAGCAACGCGGCCTCGCGCCGGGCCTGACCACGCAACTGCCCGTCGTTGATGCCGAGTCGGGCGTCCGGTTTGCCGCACGCACCCAACATCCAGTGCGCCTGCAGGTACGGAAGTGGGGTCGTATGGCCGTAGTGCATTCCCCGCAATCCGGCGGCCGACAGTTCGCTCGACAGCTCACCAATGGTGAACGCCGCCGCTTCGCTGGCAATTGCGTCCTGGCGCAGCACTTCTGGCGATTGGGGGTCAACACACACCAACATCCTGGAGCAGGCGTCCGGATCCCGCAGACGCTGGAAGTCGCTGATCCACACCGCAGCTCCGCTGCGGCTCTGCACTGCCGCGAGTTCGCCGAGGGCAGCGTGCAACACGTCGAGATCCGGAAGTTGATGCAGGGTCCACATGCACGAGATCGCGTCCCACGGGCCGGTGGCCAACCGCTCGGGCAGTGCGGTGATGTCGGCCCGCACCAGTTCGACACGGTCGCCCAGGCCTTCGCTGTCGAACAGCTCACGGGCGGTGATCAGCATATTGGGGGCGAGATCGACCGCGGTGGCCCGAACGTCGGGCCGTCGACGCAGGACGGCACTCAGCGCGCGACCCGAACCGACCCCGAGGTCCAGCAGCCGGCCACCGGGCGGCAGCAACGCATCGAGTGCGCGCGCACACAGGTCGTAGATCGCCCGCATCCCGGGATTGGCCGCGCCACCACTGTGGAACTGGGCAACCGACTCCGGATCGTCCATCACCATGGGTTCGGGGATGCGCTCACGCCCGGCCGGGTGGAACCGTTCGCGCACCACGATCCCAGGTACCCGCCACAGCGGTCGGATTGTCCTCACCACGAACCTCACCACGAGCTCTCAACGTCGCGTCACGCTTGGCGCCGACGGAATACATGATTGTCCAATCGGGCCCGGCGGGTGTCGCATCGTGCTGTCCGTCACATCGCGGCCCCCGGCGGGGGGCCCCACGCAGCAACACTCATTAAGCTTCTACTGCAAACAATCGCGGTGGCGTCCCAGGAGAGAACGTGGCTCATGTACAAGCCCTTGCGGGCGATGCGCTCAGTTCGTTGCCCCTACCGCCGGTTAACCCGTTGGGTCTTCGTCAGCGCATCGCGGCGGTCCGGCACTTCAGCACCGGTACGGAACGGCTGCGTGATGCCGGCGGACCTGTGACCGCCTTCACATTGGGCCCGCGCTGGCTGATCCCTCCCATGGTGTTGGCAACCTCGCCGGGTGCCATTCGCGACATCCTCAGCACCAAGGACGCATCCGTCGACAAGACCACCCCGGTCTTCGAGGAGATGCGGCGCATCATGGGCGACAACCTCGCCGACCTCCCCTTGGAGCCGTGGAACCCGCGCAGGCGCACCATCCAACCGGTGTTCACCAAACAACGTGTCGACGAGTTCGGTGGTCACATGGCTCAGGCGGCAAAATCGGTACGCGACCGGTGGGGTGAGGATGCCCAGATCGACCTGGACGCCGAGAGCCGCGCGCTCACACTGCGCGCGCTGGGCCGATCAGTGTTGGGGATGGACTTGGAACGGCGGTCCGACGAGGTCGTCGAGCCGCTGCGGATCGCGTTGACCTACGCAATCAGGCGCGCGACATACCCGCTGCGCGCCCCGCACTGGTTACCTACACCGGCGCGCCGTCGCGCCAGGGCGGCGAGCGCGCGGCTGCACGGCCTGACCCGGGATCTCCTGCGCGACTGCCGTTCGGATCCGACGCGCGAAGCGCCGCTGGTGCGGGCATTGGTCGCCGCCAGAGATCCGCAGACCGGACGCGGGTTGTCCGACGAAGAGATCTGCGATGAGCTGATCATCTTCCTCTTCGCCGGCCACGACACCACCGCAACGGCCTTGGCGTACGCCCTGTGGTCGCTGGGCCGCCACGTCGAGTACCAGGACCGCGTCGCGGCAGAGGTTGCGGCCCTGCCTGACCGGCCACTGACGCCCGACGACATTCCGCAGCTGGGCTACGCCGTGCAGGTGGTCCGGGAGTCGCTTCGGCTGTGCCCGCCTGCGCCCACCGGGACACGGATGGCGACCCGCGATGTCGCCGTCGGCGGCTATCGGGTGCCGAGGGGCACCATGCTCATCGTCGGGCGGATGGCCGTTCAACGCGATCCGGCGCTGTGGGATGACCCCCTTCGGTTCGACCCCGAGCGGTTCAGCCCGAAGAACATGAAGGCGCTCGATCGTTGGCAGTACCTTCCGTTCGGCGGTGGCCCTCGGTCGTGCATCGGCGACCACTTCGCCATGCTCGAGGTCACGCTCGCGTTGGCGACCCTCATCCGGGAAGCCGAAATCCGTTCTCTTGATGACGATTTCCCACTTGCATTGCACTTCACCATGATCGCCGGCGCCCCGATCAGGGCCCGTGTTCGATCGCGCCGCTAGGACGCGTCATACGCCCGGGTCAGGCTTTTCCGGCAGGATCGAGGTCGCTACCGGTTTCGGTGAGGTGCTCCTCGAAGAACGAGACGATGCGCTGCCAGGCGTCTTCGGCCTCGGGCGCCGAATAGGCCATTCGGGCGACGCCGACCACGGGGCGGATCCCAGCGGGCACGGGGTGGTCGTTCATGAAGGCGTGGCCGACGTCGGGGTATTCCTTCACGTCGTGCGGCACGCCACCTTCGGTGAGCACGGCCTCGAGCTGGGCGGCGGTGCCGCGCGCGACCACACGGTCCTTGGCGCCGAAGCTCGCTACGACCGGACAGGACTGCCGGAGTTTCTCGACGTCCTTGGGCAGTAGGGGATAACTGGGTGCGGTGGCGTCGAACAGGCCGCTGGGGGCCAGCTGCAGGCAATAGCCCGCGCCCATGCAGAATCCGGCGAGGCCGACCCTGCCGGTGCACCGAGGGTCGGCGACCAGGTACTCGCGGGCGCCGATGAGGTCGTCGTAGGCGTCGCCGCGGCCGGTGAAATGGGAGCGGATGGTGCTGATCATGCATTTGATCTTGGGGCCGTGACCGCCGTAGAGCGCAGGCGCCAGCGCCAGATAGCCATGCGCCGCGAAACGGTCCGTGATCCGCTTCAAGTCGGATGTCAGGCCGAGCACGTCCTGGATGACCACGACGCCGGGCCATGGGCCGTCGCCTTCGGGGATGGCGAGGTAGCCGGGCACGTGGGCATCAGCAGCGGGATAGACGACATCTGGCATGGGGTGTCACCGTTGATTCTGTTGCCGGGAGACGGACAGGGTCGAAATCATCGTAGAGAAGCGTCGGGTTCACCCCCGTGGAAGCTTCTGGTGCAGCGGGTTGCTGGTCGTCGGTGTCCGCGGGGTCCCCTGGCCCGTCGCCCGCGGGAGGCCGGTCACCACATCGGGGGTGTCGGCGGTCGCCCTGGTGCGGTCGTGCAAGCGCATCGCGGCGTTGCGACCCACCCCGAGCGCGGGCGACCCGATCATCCGCCGTGCCCGCGCGCCACACTGTGGACAGTCGGTGCCGTCGGGCGGGGACGTGATCGGATGGTGCTCGAGGAAGTCCACGCACCCCTGCTCGCATCGAAACGTGTACGAAGGCATGTCCGAAACCGTAGTCCCCACCAGGCGTTACGTGCTTTCCATGCGGCCGCATCCGGGACCGCGCTAGGTTCGCAAGAGCGAGTCGTTCCAGTACCGAAAGCAATCGCACGGAGGAGGCCGACATGCCCGAACTGCTGTTCCCGTTGGACTCGACCAAGAAATTCACCGAGCAGCAGATTGTCGGGCACAACCGTTGGCATCCCGACATTCCCGCCGCCGTCACCGTCAAGCCGGGTGACACCTTCCGCGCGCATTGCCGCGAGTGGTTCGACGGCGCGATTCACAACGACGACTCCGCCGAGGACGTCCTCAACGCCCCGTTGAAGGGTGTGCACTGCCTGTCGGGTCCGTTCGCGATAGAAGGGGCCGAACCCGGCGACCTCCTGATCGTCGACATCCTCGACGTCGGACCCATCCCGCAGGAGGATGCGGGCCCCCTGGCCGGTCAGGGCTGGGGGTACACCGGCATCTTCGCCACACGCAACGGCGGTGGGTTCCTCACCGAGCAGTTCCCCGACGCGTACAAGGCGATCTGGGACTTTGCCGGGCAGAGCGCCACCTCGCGCCACGTTCCCGGCGTGAAGTACACCGGGATCGTCCACCCCGGCCTGATGGGCACCGCGCCGTCGGCGGCGCTGCTGGCCAAATGGAACGCCCGTGAGGGTGCACTCATCGCCACCGACCCGGACCGGGTACCGCCGCTTGCGCTGCCACCGGAACCCCAGGACGCGATCCTCGGCTCGCTGACGGGCGCCGATTTCACCCGGGTGGCCGCCGAAGCCGCCAGGACCGCCCCGCCACGGGAGAACGGCGGCAATCAGGACATCAAGAACCTCACCAAGGGAACGCGGGTGTTCTACCCGGTGTTCGTCCACGGCGCGAACCTGTCGTTCGGGGACCTGCACTTCTCACAGGGCGACGGTGAGATCACGTTCTGCGGGGCGATCGAGATGGGCGGCTTCATGGATCTCCATGTCGACCTCATCAAGGGCGGTATGCAGACCTACGGCGTGTCCGAGAACGCCATCTTCATGCCCGGCAACACCGATCCCCAGTACTCCGAGTGGATCGCCTTCTCGGGCACCTCGGTGACGCTGGACGGCGAGCAGAAGTACCTCAACTCCGACCTCGCCTATCAGCGGGCCTGTCTGCACGCGATCGACTACCTGACCAAGTTCGGTTACAGCCCGGAGCAGGCGTACCTGCTTCTCGGCTCGGCACCCATCGAGGGGCGGTTGTCCGGCGTGGTCGATATCCCCAATTCCTGTGCCACCGTGTACATTCCAACGTCGATCTTCGATTTCCCCATCGCGCCGTCGGCTGCGGGACCCCAACAGATCGACCCGGGCATCGGCGCGCCGCACGCCAGCTTCTGACCGACCCGTCACTTGCATCCTCGACGTGGTGGCGGCAGCCGACATTGCCGCGGTTTCGGGGTGTGCTCACCTCCGGCGCAATCACCAAGGTGCAGAACACGTTAGGACGCTCGCCGGTGGCAGCAATCCGGTAGCGAGTAGGATCTGACGGACCCTGGGCAGGAGGTGGTTTGGTGGGCGAGACGACTGGCCCGGCGATCATCGGGGTTCACCATGTCTCACTGACGGTGACCGACCTCGAGGCGAGCCTGGCGTGGTATCAGCGGGTGTTTCAAGCCGAGCGCCCGGACATCAAGGTTCCGCACCACGGGAAGGAGGAGACCGGTTACAGCGTGCTGTTACCGGAGCCGCGCTCGGGATTGATCTTCTCGTTGCACACCAACACAGGCAATCGCGGAGAACCGTTCGACGAAGCGCACACGGGTCTGGACCATGTGTCGTTCAGCGTGGCCGGCCGAGACACACTGCAGGCCTGGGCGGCGTGGCTGGACGAACTGGGCGTCCCCAACACCGGCATCGTCGACGAGACCGAACCGATCCGGTACTCGACCGTGGTATTCCGCGATCCCGACAACATCCAGCTCGAGATCATCGCGGTCGACTGACTCCTTCTACCGCCCAACGCCATTCACCCTCACTCCAGGATCGTTGACAGCTTCGCCGTGGCGTCACGCGACCAACTCTCGTGCGATGCGGCTTGCCTGCCCACCCCGTACGGGCGCAGACCCTGGAAGTCTGCGTCGTCGGTGAACGCTGCGGCCACCCGGCTCCAATCGTGGCTGTCGATCCCGGCTTTCCACTCGTCCATGACAGAGCCGATGATCTGGAGGGCGCTCATGTCAGTGGCCTGCGCTCTGGCCGCCGTCGACGTGCAGGATCTCGCCGGTGACGAACGGCGCGTTCTCCAGGTAGAGCACCGCGTCGACGACGTCGGCAACCTCGCCCACGCGGCCCACCGGGTGTAGCGCCGCCAGGGCGTGGTAGTCCGACGGCTGGTGCATGGGCGTCTTGATGATGCCGAGTGCGACGGCGTTGGAGCGGATTCCGCGCGAGGCGTATTCGACAGCCAGCGCGCGTGTGGCGGCGTTGAGCCCGCCCTTGGTCAGGGAGGCGAGCGCCGACGGCACCGACGAATTGGCGTGGTCGACCAGCGACGTCGAAATCGTCACCAGGTGGCCACCGTCGCCATGCTCGACCATCCGCGCGACCGCAGCTCGGGAGACCTCAAAGAAGCCACGGAGATTCACGCCGGTGATGGCCTCGTAGTCGTCGTCGGTGTAGTCGGCGAACGGCTTGGCGATGAAGATGCCTGCGTTGTTGACCACGGTGTCGATGCGTCCGAAGCGTTCGACCGCCGCGTCGACGATGCGCCGGCCGACTCCGGGTTTCCCGATGTCACCCGGGACTGCCAGCACCATCGGGTCGCCACCGTCTGCGATGGTGCGGGCGTTCGCCGCGACGGCGTAGCCGAGCTTGCGGTACCCGGCCACCAGGCCCGCTCCGATTCCTTGCGACGCGCCTGTGATGAGTGCGACGCGGGGGGTTGATGTCACGTTCGTGTTCCCTTCTCGTGGTGTCGCTCTTCGGAACACCCGATCGAGTAATGGGCAGTCCCGGCCCGCAGGACCGGTTCGCTCGCAACTGGTAGGCGCAGACTCTCACTGCACTACGCTGGCCCGTGTGGAGCTGCGGCAGCTGCGCTACTTTGTGACGGTGGCCGACGAGTTGAACTTCGGCAGGGCCGCCGAACGGCTGCGCATCGCGGGTCCCTCGCTCTCCCAGCAGATCAAGGCGCTCGAACGCGACCTCAAGGTGCAGCTGTTCGACCGCAATCGACGTTCGGTGGCGCTGACGGCTGCCGGCTCGGCGCTGCTCCCTCGGGCGCGGGCCCTCATCGGGCAGGCCGACGAGTTTCGCCGCCACGCCGTCGGTCTGGCGTCGTCCGAGCCCGTCCGGATCGGCTATGCGCAGTGGTGCCCGACGGACTGGGCGGAGCGGGCCGCGGGGGTGGCGCAGCTGCGGGTGGACACCTGGGTGATGCCCTCGCACACGCAGGCAGCCCGCGTCGCGGACGGCAACCTGGACCTCGCGATCTGCTGGGTCGAGCGGGCCGATCTGCGGGCGATGTCACTTGAGGCACGGCTGGTCGGCGCCGACCGGCTCTACGCGTTGAGTGTCGGACGGGATTCCTCGCCCGTGGACGCGCGCAACCTGACGGTGCTGTTGGACTCCGACGAGGCGAGCTGGTCGTCGTGGAACAGGTACGCCGAGCAGTTCGCCGGTGCGTCGGGCGCCCAGGTCGTCCGCGTCGAGGACGGAGGTGTGACAGGTGCGACCTTCTTCGACCACGTCCGCAGACTCCGGCGTCCGGTACTGAACAACCCCAAGGGGCAGCACGACACAACGCCGCCGGACATGGCACGGCGTCCGGTGCAGCACCCCATTCCGATGTGGACGTGGTCGCTGGTGTGGCGGCACGGCGAGCCGAACCCGTTGGTACACGCGGTCATCGACGCCTTCACGGCTGGCGTCGACCGATCGGGCCTTACCGGGCCGCACGTGTGGCTGCCTCGAGACGATCCGCACCGCGCGGCGGCACCCTGAGTTCCCGGCAGCGCAGACGTCGGCAGCGCGTACCGGAAGCCTTCATGGTCGCCACCGAATAGGGCAGTTTGCGGCTGTTCGCCGGATAAAGATCAGCGCCCGGGCAGCCGCGCCGTTACCTCCTGCAGCACCCAGCCGTTGCCGTCGGGGTCGCTGAACGAGGCGAAGGAGGCATAGCTCGTGCGATTCGGGTCGGGACCGGGTTGACGACCGACGTCACCGGCGTGATGAAACACCCCGCCGACGTCATGGAACAC
>Ga0075369_10000764_pt1 | contig 10486 bp, 10 predicted proteins | sample EndMethybrTD3034_FD_71400 | JGI IMG/M metagenome (GOLD analysis project Ga0075369, IMG submission 71400) | Populus endosphere microbial communities from Tennessee, USA - Endosphere MetaG P. TD hybrid TD303-4 | ecosystem: Host-associated > Plants > Roots > Endosphere | place: USA: Tennessee...
GTTTGAGCATGATCGGGCAGCGTGTAAGACTGTGAGTGTGCCCACAACCAGCCTCCGCGTCCGTCTCTGCCGGTTGGGGGCTGCGCTTCCTTGCCGCGGCGTTTGCGCCGGGGTCGAGTGGGGGCCCGAATGAGCATGCTCGCCCGGCAGCGACAGGACGAGATCCTGGCCCAGGTTTCACGCACCGGTGCGGTAAAAGTCGCGGATCTGTGTGCGGTCCTTGGGGTTTCGGATATGACGATACGCCGCGATTTCAAGGAACTGGTCGAGCGCGGACTGGTCGAACGGGTGCACGGCGGTGTCGCATTACCCCGCGGCGCCAGCGTGCACGAGCCCGGTTTCGAGGCCAAATCCACCCGTGAGCCCCGGGCAAAGGTCGCCATCGCGAGGGCAGCGGCGCGACTGGTCCGACCGGGCACCTGCGTCGGCATCTCCGGCGGCACCACCACCCACGCGTTCGCCTGCGAGCTGCTCGACGTGCCGGGGCTGACGGTGGTGACGAACTCACTGCCGGTGGCCGACCGGTTCCACGACGGCGGCCGCACCGATCAGACGGTGCTGCTCACCGGTGGGCAGCGCACGCCGTCCATGGCGCTGGTCGGTCCGCTGACGGTGGCTGCGCTGGAACGGCTGCACATGGACACCTTGTTCCTCGGCACCCACGGCCTCGATGTCGAGTCCGGCCTGACATGCCCGAATCTTCTTGAGGCTCAGACCAATCAGGCGATGGCCGCGGCGTCGCGCCGGGTAGTCGTGCTGGCCGACCACACGAAGTGGGGAGTCACCGCCATCGCGGGGACGCTCAAGCTGTCGGAGATCGACATCGTCATCACCGATGCGGCGCTGGACCGCGGCGCACGCGAGACTCTTGCGGGCCGGGTGGGCGACCTCATCATCGCACCAGACACCACGACGGCCGACCCACCCTCGCAGGGGGAGGGCAATGGACACGTATGACCCGGCGGTGCGTATCGCGTCGGTCGCCGTCCGCAAGACCGCCGCCACGCTGGCCGACGGCCGTGAACTGATCTCCTTCGACGATTCAGAGCCCTACGTGGGCGGCGAGTGCACCCGAGAGCCGATCAGAGCCAGTCGTTGCGACGGAACATCAGGTACAGCAGGACCACCAGGACCGCGATGACGGCGCTGCTCACGACGAACCCGCCCACCGTGTTGACGCCCGGGTACAGCACGTTCTGGCCGTAGAACCCGGTGATCGCCGTGGGCACCGCGATGATCGCCGCCCAGCCGCTGAGCTTCTTCATCACGTTGTTCAGGCGCGCGTCCTGAAGCGACAGGTTGGTCTCGAACACGGTGGTGACCATGTCGCGCAGCGATTCCGTCCATTCCGAGGCTCGCAGCACGTGGTCGTACAGGTCGGCGTACAGCGGATCGAGTTCCGGCGCGGTCTTGGCGTCCAGCCGCCGATGCTGGATGGCGTTGATGACCTCACGCATCGGCAACACCACCCGCCGCAGCTGGACCAGGTCCTTGCGCAGGGTGAACATCTGCCGCTGCAGGCCGTGGCGTGGGCGCCCATCGCCGAACAGGTCGTCCTCGATGGCCTCGATGCGGTCGTCGAGCGCCTGGACGGCCTCGAAGTGACCGTCCACCACGACATCGAGCAGGCCGTGCACCAGCGAGCCGACGCCGTACTCCTGCCCGCCAAGCTCGTCGAAACGCTCCGTGACCGTCGCGATGTCGACGCACCGCGACAGCCGCACGGTGATCAGGCCGCGCGGCAGCACGAATCCGGAGACCCGATGGATCGACAGGTTCGGCGCGGTGTCGTCGGTGGGGGGCGGCACCAACGTGTCGACGGCGTACACCGTGAAGAACGTGTGGGTGTGGTAGATGACGGCCTTGGTGCGTTCGGCTTCCCCGATGGCATCCTCGACCGCCCATGAGTTCAGTCCGAGCTCGTCGGCCAGATCGGTCAGCAGGGCGTGGTCGGGGTCGTACACATCCACCCAGACGAGGGTGTCGGGTTCGGCGAGATACTCGGAGATGGTGGTGAACTCGAACTCGTCCTGGGGTTTGCCGGCTCGCCACACCCGGCCGTGCACCGCGGTCACCGGTCCATCATGTCAGCGCAGCAGCCCCGCCGCGTCAAGCTCCGGGGCTCAGCAGCCCCCGCTCCAGGGCGTACATGCTCGCGCCGATCCGGTTGGAGACACCGATCTTGGCGTATGTCCGCTCGACGTGGTTGCGCGCGGTCTTCTCGCTGATCACCAGCCTGGTGGCGATCTCCTTGTTGGTCGCGCCCCGGGCGACCAGGCACAGCACCTCGATCTCGCGTGCGGTGAGCCCGCCCGGCCGCGCGGTGGGCGCCCCCGACGGCTGCCCAGCCGCCTGCAACACCGCGTCCGCAGCCACGGGATCGACCTTGTTGGCCCTGACCCTCTCGCGCAACCGGCGCGCCGCGGCGGATGGTGTCATCGCCTCGCGATACGGCCGCGGTTCCAGCGCCGACCGATAGCTGACCGCGGCCGCCAGCAGCCGGTCGGGCATGGTGAGCCCGAGTGCGGAGACCCCACGCGGATAACCCGAACCGTCAAGGCACTCATGATGATTGGCTGCGACGGCCGCGACCGGTCGGAGCACGTCGACCTGCTGCAGGATGCGTTCGGTCAGGTAGGGGTGCAGCCGCATCCGCTCGAACTCGGCCATACTCAGCGCCGACGGCTTGGACCACACCTGGTTGGACACCCCGATGCGGCCGATGTCGTGGATGTGGGCGGCCCTGCGGGTCAGCGTGACCGCGTCGGCGTCCAGCCCGGCGCAGCCGGCGGCGTCGGCAGCCAGCTGCGCGGTGGCACGTGAATGACCCAGTGTGAATGGGCATTTCAGGTCGACGAAGTCGCCGAGCGCGACGAGCAGGTCGTCCAGTTCGGCGGCGTCCAATGTGGTGTGCCGGTCCGGGGCCTGCTGCAGGGCGGCCCCCCACACGTCACCCGCCGAGGGCACCGCGAGGATCGTCGCGGCGTCGGCGGCGAAGGCGTCGACCACGGCGGGGTCGAACTGGCCGCCGCGCCGGCCGCGCGCCATCGCCACCGCGCCCTCGACGCCGTACACCCGCTGATGGACCTCGACCATGTCGGCCAGCTGGGCGATCCGGGTCTCGATCGGGATGGCGTCGCCCCGCGCGCCCGCGGGCAGTCCGCCGCCGTCGAAGCGTTCGAACGTGAACCGCAGCGCCGTGCGCACATCGTCGGCAAGGCCGAGCCGTTCGGCCAGCAGCGCGGCCGACGTGCAGTGCGAATGGATCAGCTGCGAGATATGGCCTCGCGCATTGGCATACAGGGTGGTCATCGCCTTCAGCCGCTGCAGCAGCGATTCGCCGTGGCGCACGTTGGTCAGCAGGAAGCGCTGATACGGCAACCCCGACCAGTCGACGAGGTAGGACTCGCGGCGCACCGCGATGTCGTCGCCGAACCACCGCGCGTATTCGTGGGAATCCGCGTGACAGCCGATCCACATAATCAGCGTCGCGTAGTAGACGCAGTCGCGCTGGACCTGGGGCAACCCCATCCGTTCGGCGAGCCGTGTCGCGATCAACGCCGATCGCAGCATGTGCTCGGCGGGCTGCCCCAGCCCGAGGTCGACGGCGACCGAGAGCGCGGCGAGGATCTCCGCGCGGGTCGGCAGCGCCGCCGGGGTCGTCTGGGACGTCACGTTCCGATTCTGCGCCGCGCGACCGGCCGGGTCAGCGCGATGGCTCGAGATGGTCGGCACGGTGCTTGCCCGGGACGAACGTGTCGAAGCGGCCGTGCCCGACCACGCAGATGCCGCGCTGCGGTAGCCGGAAGTCCTGAAGCTGCGCCTGGGTGGCCAGCGGCCCGACGGGTCCGAGGTCCTCTCCCCACAGCACTGCCGTCGAGCGGGCCACGGCCCACACCCGTTTGGGTGCGACGCGGTAGCCCTGCCCGTTGGGCAATTGGCCGGTCAACTGCATCCTTCCCAGGCCCAGGACGGGTCCCACGACCCGGCTCATCATCGACAGCGTGGCGCGGCTGTTCCACGCCGCGGCGGGTAGCCGCGTGCCGACGGCGGTCATCAGCCGTGTCGCACCGGTGCTGGCGATGTCGAGGTGCCAGTCGAGCAGCCCGTCGATACCGATCCGCAGCGACCAGGCGGTCGGCCAGCTGATCTGGATGTCACACCGGACCGGTGCGATCGGGGTGGCCGAGCTGAAGTACCGCGAGCAGCTCTGAGGGCCGGGGGTGGTGGCGTAGAACGTCCACACACCGGCGGGATCGCGGTGCCACACCGACCGGTAGGCTGGTGCGAACGAACTCGCCGGGAAGTCGCGGTATGCGAGGTAGTGCCCGCTGGCGAAAGGCAGGCCCATGACGCCGAATCCGACGACGCGCTCGTCGTCTCCTGAGGGAAGGGCCCACTGGATGGTGGCGGCCGCGGCCGCTTGGGGTGTGGTGGTAGTGGTCATAGGGCAATGCTGCGCGGGCGGTGGCGCCGCGCGCATGGGGCATTTGCCCCATTCAAAGTCAGAGCAACGGCTGCGGATGCGCCGCGTAGAACGCCAGGTGCGCACGGGCCGCGGCTTCCCACGTCATCGACGACGCGAGTGCCCTGCCCGCGTCCACACGGCGGTCGCCGTCTCCGACGGCGGTGGCTGGATTGCCGTCTCCGACGGCGGTGGCTGGATTGCCGTCTCCGACGGCGGAAACCATCGCGGCGGCGAGTCCTTCCGGATCCGACGCATAGCGCACGGTGTCGCCGAAGACCTCGCGCAGCACCGGAAGGTCGCGAGCGACGACGGGCCTGCCCGCGGCCAGCGCCTCCATCGCGGCCAGCCCGAACCCCTCCTTGGTCGACGGGAAACCGAATACGTCGGCGGCGGCCACCAGGCTGGGCAGGTCGTCGTCCTCGATCGCTCCGAGGATCACCGGCGCGACATCGAGCCGCTCGCATCGGCGCTCGAACTCGGCCCGGTAGTCGCGATAGTCGAAAAGCGTTTCCCCCCCGGCGATCACCAGGTTGACATCCGGAACTTGTTGCCGGAAAGCGTGATACGCCTCGACGAGGTCGATGGTGCCCTTGCGCGGCTCGATTCCGCCGACGGCGAGTACATACCTGCCCAGCTGGTCGTGCCAGCGCTTGCGCGCGGCGGCAGCGGAATCCGAGGACGCGGCGATGAAGCGTTCGGCGCGAACCCCGTTGGGGATGACAGTGGGATGCAGGCCCCAGCCCGCAGCCACCTCGGCGGCCACGGCCGACGACACGCAGATCCGCGCGTACGGTTCGACGACCGCCTTCTCGTGACAGTCCACCAGGATCGGGGTGGTGAACTGGTCGAGATGGTGAATGGTGCGGATGCAGGTACCGACGGCGTTGGCGCTGATGCAGTCCTGTGCGTGCACGATGTCGTAGGCCGCCGGCCGGAAATGGCGGCGCAGCGTGTCGATCGACCGCACGATGCGATCGGTGACCGACTCCTCGGGCCGGTCCGGGAAGTCCACAAGGCGCACCGCGACGCGCGGGTCCACCGCCCGGAAGAAGCCGCGGTCGCCGTGGCGCGCGAGCGACCAGACCGTCACGTCGGTGCCGCAGTCCACAAGTGCCTCAGCCAGATTCAGCGTGTGCACCACACCGCCGCGGGGTTTGGTCGAGTAGGTGATCAGCGCGATACGCACGTCAACGTCCCGTCGCGTGGGTGTGGTAGGCTTCCAGCCGCCGTTCGGCCAGGTGGTTGAGAACCCTTCTGGCCCGGGCGATCTCGGCGTCGACGTCGATGTCGACCTTGGCCAGGCCACCCTTGGATCGGGTGGTTGCCAGGATCTCGCCGCCGGGTCCAACCACCTTTGCCTGGCCGAGGAACCGCAGTGAGCCCATGATGCCGGTCTGGTTCGAGGACACCAGCACCACCTGGTTCTCCGCGGCACGGGCGCAGTCGTACAGGTCGAACAGCCGGGACTGCCGGTCGGCGGGCAGCCGCGACGCGCGGTCGGTGACACTGGCGGGCCACGCCGACAACGCCGCGATGATCCGTGCGCCGTCCAGCGCCAGCGCGCGGGCGGATTCGGGGAAAGTCTTGTCGTAGTCGATGAGCATTCCGACGCGGCCGACTGGGGTGTCGAACGCGGTGAACGAATCGCCCGCCAGGTAGGTCAGGCTCTCCCCGGCGGGTTGGTGCACCTTGCGATGCGTGCCGAGCACCCCGTCCCCGGACACGCAGATCGCCGAGTTGTACCGGCCGCCGCTGGCGGCGGCTTCGGCGTAGCCGACGCATACCGTCATCGGCCCGGCCGCGGTGATGACCGCACCGATCTCGGGGCCGTCAGGATCCAGCGCGGGCGGCGGATCCTCAGGGTCGGGTGACCGTAGATCGCCGATGTAGCCGCCTAAGCAAGCGTCGGGAAAGACCAAGAGCCGCACACCCTCCCGGGCGGCGGACTCGATGATCCCGACGACTTTGTTGACACCTCGGTCCAGGTCCCTGCCGAAGTGCGCCGCGACCGCGGCCATGCCGATCGGCGCCAACTCATGCCCTCCCGAGTCCGGTGACATGGGGTCTGAGCGCGTGCGTCACCGCACCGTCGGGCCAGCGCAGCCGCACGCCGGGTTGCGCGGTCAGACGGCCGCAGACGTCGCTGACCACGCCGCGGGGCAGGGACGCGGGGTGAGCGTCGGTGTCGTCGGCGTCGGGATCGGGGTCGGCGGTGAGCATCCCGAAGCCCGGGAAACAGGTCAGCCATGCACCCATGTCCGCGCCGTCGGGCCGGGGAACGCGGGCCACGTCGAGTTCGGCGCCGGTGCCGCTCGCTTCGGCCATCATGCCGAGCGTTCCGACCACGCCTGCCATGCTGACGTCCTTGGCCGCGCGGGGCCGCATCCGGGCGACCAGGCCCGCCATCCGGGTCAGATCGTCGGTGCTGCGGCCGCTGGTGGAGTCCCACTGCCTGTCGTGGTAGCCGGGTCGCCAGCCACCGCTGACATCGGTGGTGAGCCGGACCCGGTCACCCACGGTGGCGGCGCCGGGCACCGGGCGGGCGGCGCGTCCCAGGGCGGTGACCGACAGTGCGGCGGGCACCCCGAGCTGAGTGTGACCGCCCAGCACCGGGACGTTCCACGCCTGCGACGCCCGGGCGATGCCGCGCACGATGCGGGTCAGCAGCGAGCATGACGGCGCGCCGACCGCGTCCAGCAGACCGATCGCCGACGCGCCCATGGCGGTCAGGTCGTTCATGTTGACCAGCACCGAGCACCACCCCGCCCACTCCGGATCGCGTTCGACCATGGACGGGATGATTGCATCACACGCCGCGATGATGTCGCTGCCCGGCAGCGGCACACCGTCGTCGCCGACGAAGCCTGCCGGTCCCAGCCCGCCGCGCACCGCCAGCAGCGGGTGCAGCGTGTCACCGAGGAAGGACTTGGTGGTCTGCGCGACCCGCTGAATCTGGTCCAGCGGCCAGCCCATCAGCGTGTGCGGCCTGCCCGCGACGTCGCAGGTACCCAACTCGTCCCAGCCCAGCGCGGTGAACATGGCCTGGTAGCGCTGCTGCACCGTCGCCTCGAAGCGCAGCACCCCTGCGGACTCGGCATGTGCGCAGGCGGCGCGGATCAAAGCGGGCCCGATCCCGCGAATCCGCGTTGCGGGGTCGGCGACCAGCCGGCTGCCGGTCCACCAGCCGATGTCGGGTGTGGTGCACGGCGCCAGCCGCACCCCGCCCAGGACGGTGCCGTCGGCGGCGCCGTCCGTGGCGATGGCGACGAGCACGACGGTGCGCGGATCGTCGTCGAGGTCGTCCCGGTCACCGCAGGGGAACAGGCCCTGGTCGACGACGAAGGCCTCCCGACGCAGCCGCCGGTACTGCCGGTGCTCGTCTGCGGTTTGCGCGGGGTGGATGAGGAACGGCGCCGTTGGGCGCGGATGGGAGCGGCCCGCCAGTATGGACAGCTCCCCGCCGCGCACCGTGTCGGCTCTGTGCATCGCCGTCACCCGCCCAGGTTCTGCAGGACGCCGCACGCGCCGCACGCCGCGCAGCCGGCCTTCTGGTCGGTGCCCGCCATACCCGCAAGGCGCAACCGGATCGCCACCTCCCGGGACACCTTCTCGACGATCGCCGCGTCGGGCGCCGCCGCAAGGTCGACCTCGACGGCCAGCGTCCCGGGGTGGGGCCGGAACGGGACGACGAAGGGATACACCCCCATCTCGATCAATTCACCTGCGCCCGTGATCAGTTCGTCGGGATCCTCACCCAGCCCGACCAGCAGGTAGGTCGACACCTGGTTTCGGCCGAACACCCGAACGGCCTCCGCCCACGCCGCCCGGTACTGCGCCATCGGCACGGTGGCCTTACCGGGCATCCACCGGCGCCGGACCTCGTCGTCGAGCGACTCGACGTGGATACCGATCGCATCGGCACCCGCATCGCGCAGATCGGGTAGCACCGCCAGATCGGCGGGCGGCTCACATTGGACCTGAATCGGAAGCATGGGTACGGCGGCCTTGACGGCACGCACACAGCGGGCGAGATGCCGTGCGCCGCGGTCGGTTCCGGCCGAGGTACCGGTGGTCATCACCATCTGGGTCACCCCGTCGAGGCGTACCGCGGCCTCCGCCACCTCGGCGAGTTCTGCCGGGCGTTTCACCGCGGTGGTAGCACCCGAGCGCAGCGACTCCTCGATCGAGCAGAACCGGCAGCGCTGATCCGCTGCGTAGCGCACACAGGTCTGCACCACGGTTGTCGCCAGCACGCTGCGCCCGTGCAGCCGGGCGAGTTTCTCATAGGGCACGCCCTCGGCCGTCGTCAGGTCGTAGAACTTCGGCCGGTTGATCACCTCGACGTCCAGACCGGTGTCGTGCCCGTCGTAGAGCACTCGGTCGCCATCGAATTCGAACGGGCTCAGCGGGTTACGCGGGATAGCCGCGTCGAGCCCGTCGATGACCAGATGGCCGTCGGCGCTCGGCCCCGCACCCGCGGTGCGGGACAGCGGCGCACGCCCCCGAAAGCCAAGCAGGGCAAGGTCCACGCGGGTGGAAACTGATGGTGTCGCGTTCATGCGCAGTGCTCCTCTGCCGTTCTCGCGTTCTCACAGGCGGATCGGAAGGTGCTGCGACGAACCTTTCCGGCTTGGTTGCGCAGCGGGCTGCGCGTGGTCTCGATGCGGGATGGAAGTTCGGCGGCCGGCAACAGCGTGGCGGCCAGCGCGCGCACCGCGGCGACGTCTGTTGAGCTTGCGCCGATGTCGATGACGGCGGCGACCTCGCCGCAGACGCATCCGTAGACGACCGCGCCGCGGACGTCCGGGTGCGCCTCCAGCGCGTGTTCGACCCGCGACGGATAGACGGTGCGCCCCGCCGTGACGATCACGTCGTCTGCGCGATCCACCACGGTGAGGTAGCCGTCCTCGTCCAGGAGGCCGACGTCGCCGAGGGTGTCCCAGCCGTCGTCGGTGCGCCGGCTGGCAGCCCCGAGGTAGCGGTAGGCCGGCCGTTGCCCGCGGCGCATCCAGATCTGGCCGATCTCGTCGCAGGCCGCATGCGAACCATCAGGCCGCAGGATACGGATCTCGGTGTCTCCGATGGGTTTCCCGACACTGCCGGGTTTGGCCAGCGATTCCGTCCCGGTGATCATCGTCAGGCCGTTGGATTCGCTGCCGGCGTACACCTCGATCACCTTCTCGGCGCCCAGCCAGTCGATCAAGGCGCGTTTGTCGGCCACCGAGCACGGTGCACCCAGGTGCAGCACCGTCGCCAGCGAATCCACCCGCGGCAGCTCCGACATCCCGAGCAGCCGGCGAATACTACTGGGCGACAACAGTGTCCAGGTCACGTCGTGGTGTCGCACCAGGTCGGCGAACCGGTGCTCGTCGAACCCATCGGTCAGCACCAGGCGGTGCCCGGTGAGCAGACCGCGGAACGCGTAGGTGAACGCCGCCGAATGCCACAGCGGTGCGGTAACCAGCTGAACCGCCCGGTACGGGAGGAACGGCGCCACCGGCCGGCGCGGGTCGATCAGTGCGGGGGCAATGGCGGTGACGATCTTCGGTACGCCCGTGCTGCCCGACGACGCGGGTGCCTTCCAACTCGCGGCCCACGTGTCGGGAAGCTCGGTACCGGCTGCCTGCGGTTCGAATCCCGAAGGCAGCCAGGGGATGGACGCTTCGGCCGGGCGGTCGCCAATGGCCAGCGTCGGACGGGCCAGCCGTTCGAGGGCGGCCCGTTCGACGCCTGCCAGTGCCGGTGACAGCGGCATCGGAGTCGCGCCCGCCTTCCAGATCGCCGCACAGGCGGCGACGAACTCGATGCCGTTGGGCAGTGATACCGCGACGAGGTCGTCGCGGGTCACGCCCCGAGCCAGATACTCCCGGGCGAGCGCGTTGCTGCGGGCATCGAGTTCCCGCGCGGTCATCGACCGTCCCTCGTGGTCGGCGACGACCACGACCTCATCGGGGGTGTCTGCCGCCCGCGAGCTGATCACCCGCGAAAACGACTGCTGCCGTGTCATATCCGGTCCTA
>Ga0075369_10000766_pt1 | contig 10485 bp, 9 predicted proteins | sample EndMethybrTD3034_FD_71400 | JGI IMG/M metagenome (GOLD analysis project Ga0075369, IMG submission 71400) | Populus endosphere microbial communities from Tennessee, USA - Endosphere MetaG P. TD hybrid TD303-4 | ecosystem: Host-associated > Plants > Roots > Endosphere | place: USA: Tennessee...
GGATCGACCTCATGACCCTCACCCTCGCGGATGCCAATCGCGTGATCGCCGGCGCCATCGAGAAGGCCGACCAGATCGGCGCCAAGATGAATATCGCCGTGTGCGACGCCGGCGGACGGCTGCTTGCCTTCCAGCGCATGGATGGCGCCATGTGGGCCGGCTCCTTCGGCAGCCAAGGCAAGGCCATGGCTTCGGCCGCCTTCGGACGCCCGAGCGGCGACCTGACACCACGCGCCGACCATCCGACCTTGCGCGGCATCGCCGCGGCCGAAGGCAACCACATGTTCTATGGCCAGGGCGCCGTGCCGATCTTCCGCCAAGGCGTCCTGATCGGGGCCTGCGGCGTTGGCGGCGGGAGCGCACAAGAAGACGAGGATTGCGCCCGCGCCGGGGTTGAGAAGCTCTGAGGCTCGCCGACGAGCCGCTGCGAGCGCACGCGGTCGAAAACTACTCAGGCAGGCCAGCCTTCCGCATGGCCTCTATGCAACTGGCCATATGCTCTGGCCTCTGCAGAAAGTTTTGTTGGTGGAGGTTCGATATTCGCAAGGCCGGTTGGAGGGACCGAAGTCGGGCCATGGTATGCCGTGCATGCTGCTCGCGACCGGCACGGGCCTGGCTCATCGCCAATACACGAAGGGCGGGAGGCCATTCCGGTCGCAAATGCAGCGCGCGCTCCGCTTGCGCCGACGCCTCATCGAAGTTGCCCAGAAGGAAGCTCGCGAACGCCTTCGCGCTGTGAGCCAGATGCATCAAGGGATCCAAAGGACTCAGGCGGATTGCACGGTTGAGGTGTTCGATCGCAACTTCGCAATCTCCCGCATAGACCCGAAGCCAACCGCTTCGTTGCCAAGCCACGGCAAGATTCGCATTCAAGCGAAGGGCGTGATCGATGAGTCCAATGCCGGTATTGATGTCCCCAACGACGTGGCCCAGTGCGTGAGCACTCCAGGCCAATGCCACGGCGTCGGTGCGGCCCAGGCTCGCGCTCAGCCGCGCAAGCCGCTGCGTTTCAGTGATCTCCGCAGCTCGATCAACAATCCAGCCATTGGCCTTGCGCATGAGGTAACAGCCGGCTGCCAGGGCATATGGCCTTGCGAATTCAGGATCGAGTTCGATCGCTCGATAGAAGAGCTTCAACGCATTGTTGTGGCTTGACCGCGTCCAGCCGTGCCACTCGGCCATGCCGCGCAGGAAGCTGTCATAGGCGTTGAGGTTCTCTGTCGGTTTCCGTTTTGCCCGTTCGATCTCGGCCTGCTCGAGCCTGGGTGTGATTGCCCCCACGACACTCTCGGCCAACTGGTCCTGGAGAGCGAAGATGTCGTCAAGCTCACTTTCGAACCGGTCCGCCCAGATGTAGGCCCCGCTTGCGGCGTCAATGAGCTGCCCCGTCATGCGCACGCGATTTGCGACTTTGCGGATACTGCCCTCCAGGACATAACGAACCCCGAGATCGCGTCCCACATCGCGGACATCGACCGGCCGTTCCTTGAAGGTGAAACTTGAATTCCGCGCAATGACGAACAGCTCGGAGAACCGAGACAACTCGGTAATGATGTCGTCCACCACACCATCGGTGAAATAGTCCTGCAGCGCACCATCGCCAAGGTTGGTGAAAGGAAGCACCGCGATGGAAGGTTTGTCGGGCAGGACGAGGCTGGTGCCTGATGTGGCTTGACTTGAGGCAACGGCGCTCGTGGGCATGCCCAGTTCGCGCACGTTGCCAACGAAGCGGATCCCCTTGCGAGGGAAAGTCTTGATGAGGCGCTGCTGCTCGCCACTGTCGCCGATGGCACCGCGGGCGGCGTTTATGCGGGTCGTCAGCGCCGACTCCGAGACGATGCGCCCACCCCAGATCGCAGCATTCAGACCGTCCCGGCTCACCACGATTTCCCGCTTCTCGATGAGATAGGTGAGCAGGTCGAACACTTGAGGCGTAAGGGGAATGGACTCGGTTCCGCGACGCAGCTCGCGTCGGTCCGTGTCGAGCGCATAGTCCTCGAAAAGGTAACGCAACCGCCCTCTCCCAACTCTCTGGCCCTCGCCATCACTCTATCACGACCGAGCCGGCCATGATTCAAGACGCCGGTAAGGAAAATGTACGCTGCCTGTGAGGCGCCGGGAGAGCCGGCGTGTCACCGTTCTCGCGGTCCATCTGATCTCCAGGAGCAAGCGTCATGAATGTTCTGCGCCGCCGATTCCTGCAGTTGACCGTGACCGGCATTGCGCTTCCGGCAATGTCACGAATCGCAGCGGGCACCTCCTATCCGGAACGACCGGTGCGCTGGATCGTCCCTCAGGCATCCGGTGGCGCAGCCGATATCAGCGCGCGCCTTATGGGCCAGTGGCTAGCGGAGCGACTAGGCCAGCCGTTCGTCATCGAGAACCGGCCCGGCGGTGGTGGCAGCATTGGCACGGAGGCGGTAGCAACCGCACCGGCCGACGGCCATACGCTCCTGCTGGCCGGATCGTTCAACGCCATAGGTGCAACGCTCTACGACAAGCTCAGCTATGACTTTGTCCGCGACATCACGCCCGTCGCCGGAATCATGCGCAACCCTTTGATCATGGAAGTAAATCCGTCGGTGCCGGCCCGCAGCATCGCCGAGTTTATCGCTTACGCAAAAGCCAACCCGGGGAAAGTCAACGTGGGGTCAGCGGGAAACGGAAGCCCGCAGCACATGGCGAGCGCGCTATTCACGATGATGACAGGCCTCAGCCTGGTGCACGTTCCTTATCGCGGCGCGGCGCCCATGCTGACCGATTTGCTTCGCGGCGAACTGCACGTCGCGTTCGACCCCATGCTCTCATCGCTCGAGCACGTAAAGGCCGGCAGGCTGCGCGCCCTTGCAGTGACGACCGGCTCCCGCTCGGAAGCACTCCCAGAGATCCCAACAGTAGGCGAGGTCGTACCGGGCTACGAGTCGAGTGGATGGGTCGGCATTGGCGCGCCGAGAAACACGCCGGCTGCAATCATTGAGAAGCTCAACGGCGAGGTCAATGCAGGTCTCGCCGATGCCAAGATCAGAGAGCGCCTCGCGTTGCTGGGGGCGACCCCGCTTGCGGGCTCACCCGCCGACTTTGGAACGCTCATCGGCGAACAAACAGACCGATGGGCAACGGTGATCCGAACAGCAAACATCAAGCCGGACTGAAGTCCATCGAAGAGAAAGCTCTCATGGGAACACACTTCGAAGAAGTCATCACGACGCGGCAGCGCTTGCGCGAACTGACCAAGCCGCCGAGTCATAGAGCCAGCAACAAGATCATCGATCATGTTGACGACATATGTCGCAGGTTCATCGCGGCAAGCCCGTTCCTCCTGATTGCCTCACGGGGTCCCGACGGGCGCTTTGACATTTCACCAAAGGGTGATCCGCCGGGTTTTGTCTCCGTTATCGATGCGAAGACGCTCGCGTTTCCCGACCGACCCGGCAACCATCGTTTCGACACGTTCACCAACGTTGTCGATTGCGCGGACATTGGACTGCTCTTCATGATACCGGGCCACGGCGACACCCTTCGTGTCGCAGGCAAGGGCCAGATCGTCCGAGACAGTTCCCTTCAGGCACGGCTCGCCGTTGCGGGCAAGCCTCCGGGCTTCGTCTTGCTTGTCGCAGTCGAAGAGGCCTTCATGCACTGCTCGAAGTGCATGATCCGATCACGGCTCTGGAACCCAGAGTCCTGGCCGGACCGGTCAAAAGTTCCGTCCCTCGCCGAGGCAATTGTTGCTCACGCCAAGCCACCGGAGACGGTTGCGGAAATGCAAGCCTTCATCACAATGCATGACGAGCACTTGTATTGAAGTTTGGCGTCCCGCGACCCTCGAGGATTGCGCCCGTGCCGGCTACTGCGCGGCGCTGCGCATCGGAACGTGCGATTTGAGGAACGTGCGCACGCGGTTGACCGTGCGCGCCTTGAGGTCCGGCGGGTCGCGCCACGGGAAGACCGTGATCTCGGCGTTGGGCGCCAACGACGCAACGTCGACCGAGGTCGGCAGCGGATGCGAGGACGTGTCGTCCGGCAAGACCAGCATCGGCGTCCGGCAGTTGGCGATGAAGTCGCGCGGCACGCTGTAGAGGAAATCGGGCTGCGCCCGGAAAAGGCTGTGGAGATACTTCTCGATCGTCTCCGTCGACACTTCGGGCCGTCGTTTCTGGAAATCCAGCAGCCAATTCTGCTGGCTGTGTCGAACCATGACCTCCGGGTCTTCGGGCCGATGGCCCACGGTCTGGCAGAACACGGCGGCCATGACGCGTTGAGGCGCCCGCTGCAGCAGCTTGCCGGCGAAGCAGCCGCCGATGCAGTAGCCCATGAAGAAGAATTCGCGGATCCCGAGATGGTCCATCAGCCCGAGATGGTCGTCGGCGAAGGCGTCCCAGGCGTTCTCGACAGGCACCGGGCCAGCGGACTCGCCGCCATTGGCATTGCGCTGGTCCATGGTGATGCAGCGGAAGTCGTGCTTGAACTCTTCCATCGCATTGAAAACGGCGGTCTGCCAGTTGCTGACACGCGAATTCAATCCGCCGCCAGGGATGACCAGCAGCGGGAAGCCGGAGCCGACCTCCTCATAGCGAATGCGAACGTCACCCCTTTGATAGAACGGCATGGAACTCTCTCTCCTACGTGTAAGCACCACTACGGAATCGGATAGCCTCTCCAGAGCCACTCGAGCGCGTGCGGCAGTGTCTGGCCGACCGTAGGGCGGTCGACGTGCTTGGAGTTGCGCGCGAACACGAACTGGTAATGGTAACCCTTGTCGGCCAATACCTTGGCCATCAGCTCGGCTGCCAACACCCAATCGTGCATGCCATCGGCCATGACCGGGTTGGGATAAAAGAGATCCTGATCGCCGACGGCGAACCAGAAGCGAATCGGCTTGGCGGGCGCACCTGGGATCAACGGTGAGCCGGCCGGCTCGCCGGGCGTGATGGCGTTGCCGGGATTCTTGACGTGGAGGTTGGGTCCGGCCGGGCCGGTCCACGGGCTGTGATATTCCCAGGCGCCGCCGCGCAGCGCAGGATCATACGGCCATTGCTGGTTCACCATGGTCGGCGAATAGGCCAACACCCGGCGATAGAGCTCGGGATGGAACCACGCCATGGTGAAAGCCGCCGCGCCACTCGAGCTCAAGCCCAGGGTCGCGCGACCGTCGGGGTTGCTTGTCAGCTTCACGCCGGCATTCTTCTCCACGAGGGGCAGCACCTCGCGCTCGACGAACTGCGTGTAGACGCCGTTCACCGCATCGTATTCCTTGCCGCGCTGGCTGCCCTGGGCGTCCTGACCGCCATTGCCGATCTGGATGGCGACGATCGGCGGGATGCGCTTCTGGGCGATCAGGTTATCGAGGATGGCGGAGAGGTCCTTGTAGGCGGTCGACCCGCCGTCGCCTAGCACGATGAACGGCATCTCGACGCCGCGCACGTAACCAGCCGGCACATACACCGCGATGGGTCGCGTCCAGGTCCCGGGATGGCTGGTGGTGACGATCATGTTGGACTTGTCGCCCGAGGCGGTTTGCGTGCGCATGATCGAGCCATTGCCGCAGCCCGCGGGCGTGTCGTCACGGATGAGACCGGGGTTATAGACGACGCTCTCCTTCGACGACATGTCGAAGGCGACGGTGGTGCCCTTTGGCACGCCGTCCTTGGCAACCGTCTCGGGCGCGGGATTATGCGTCGGGCCGATGACGAAATTGCCCTCCGCGCCTGCAGGCGGCAGCGTGCCGTCGGGCAGCTCTACTTTCTTCACATAGTGCGGGCTCTTGGGATCGCGCGTCGGCGGCTGGGTGCTGAAGTCGAGCCCCGTCGTATCGATGAAGAAGGGCGCCGCCCTATCCTTGTCGTTGGCGCCGGGCGGAACGACAAAGTTTTGCGTCACACAGACCGGCTGCGCCATCGCTGCCGGAACGCACCATACAGTCGCAAGCATGGTGGCCGCGACGACCGCCCGCGTGTGGTTCATTTGCTCTCTCCCGGAAGTGGCAAGTCTTCGCGGCTCGCCTGGACAGAACAGTGTCCGGCAATCTGCGACCGGTCAAGCGACGTCAGGCCGTGCCCTGCGCCGGCCAGACCGCCGGGTGATGGCCGAGCGGGACCGAGGGCCGTGCCCAGTGCGTCGGCGTTTCCGACATCCGGGCCACAGGTCGCAGATGCCGCAGCGGGCCGCCCGGCGTCTCGCTGATCATCGACCAGCGCGCCAGCTCTTCCGCGTCGAACTCGTCTGGCACGCCCTCGAGCGAAGCGGTCGGCACCTCGCCGAGATCGACCAGCCACTTGCCGACCTGGGCGAGCGAGATGCGCACCAGCCAGCTGCCGCCCTCGCGCGCGCGACGCTCCAACGCCACCATGGCTCCGAACGCCATCAGGTAGCCGGTGCAGTAGTCGATCGCCGAGACCGGATAGAATTGCGGCCCGGCCGTTTTGCCAGGCACCAGCTCGGCCTGGCGCGAGGTGATGCCGCTTACGGTCTGCACCACGGTGTCGAAGCCACGCCGCGCTGCCCATGGCCCGACATGGCCGAAGGCACTCAGCGAGACATAGACCAAGCCCGGTCGCAGCGCCGCCAGCGCCTCGGGCGAGAGACCTCGCTCAGCCAGGCTGCCCGGCCGATAGCCCTGCGAGAACACATCGGCCTCGCGGATCAGCCCGCGCAGGCTGTCGAGGCTGGCAGGCTGGCGCAGGTCGAGCTGGGCGGAAAGCTTGCCGTGGCCGGTGTCCCACTCCTGGTAGCCGAGATTAGGCAGGTGCGTCGCGGTGATCTTCATCACCTCGGCGCCGTGCTCGGCCAAGGTTCGCGCGCCGGTGGGACCGGCGAGCACACGTGTGATGTCGACCACGCGGATGCCGGACAGCGGGCGGTTACCTTGAGGAAGCGGTTCCGGCGCGCTCTCGCCGATGCGCACGATCTCCAGCAACGGCAAGGAGGCGATGGCGACGGCCTGCGGATGGTCGGCCCATTCGGCGTGCGTGCGCACCATTCCGCCGGCACCCTTGGCGGCGATGATCGCCTCCTCGAGATCGGCGGCGTTCCAGCGGGCGACGGCGCGTGTCACTGCCTCGCGATCCTCGGCCACGCCCAGGACGCCGAGCGCGGCTGCGCGATGGTTGGGAAAGTTGCAATGCAGGTAGCTCCAGCGCCCGTCCTTCGTCGGATAGCAGCCCATGATGGCGTTGCGCCGGTGCGGCAGTTCGCCGTCGCCCAGCTTCATATAGGTGCCGCTGCGCAGCGACGCTGTGGCCTGGCGTATGTCGACACTTACCTGCTGGCGCCGCCCGGTGCGCACCTCCCACAGAGCGGCGGCCGCCAAGGCGGCGGCGGCGACAGTCGACGCTCCGGCAACGCCGATGCGGAACGGCGTCGGCAGTACGGGATCGGTACCGCCGGTGAAGGTGGCGTCGGCGGCACGGTCACGCGACCAGCCGGCAATGGGCAGGATTGTGCGAAGGGCAGTGTCGGCGGTGGTCATGATGTCCCCATTTGCCTCTTTGGACGCCCGCGAGTCTTACACCCGCCGGAAGCGATCGAGAAAGGCGCTGCGGGTCCATGCCGGGGTGCGGCTATACTCGGCCATGGCTTTGCTCGAGCTCCAAAACCTCTCCTGCGGGTACGGCGAAATGCTCGCCGTCAGCAACCTGTCCTTCGCGCTGGCCGAAGGGGAAATCCTCGCGCTGCTCGGTCCCAACGGAGCGGGCAAGACCTCGACCATCCTCACGATCATGGGCCACGTTCAGGTCAAGAACGGCGCCCTCCTGATCGACGGCCGCGATGCGACGCGCCTGCCCGCGCTGAAGCGGACGGAGTTCGGCCTTGCCCTGGTACCCGAGGGTCGTCGCCTCTTCTCCGATCTCACCGTCTCCGAGAACCTCACGGTTGGCGGCTACAGTCGCTCCCGCAACGACGAGAAGCGGAACCTCACGCGTGTCTTCGACCTGTTCCCGCGTCTCTTCGAGCGGCGTACCCAGCTTGCCGCCTCGCTGTCGGGCGGCGAGCAGCAGATGCTGGCGATCGGTCGCGCGCTGATGTCCATGCCCAGGCTGCTGTTGGTCGACGAATTGTCGCTCGGCCTGATGCCCAAGATGGTCGACCTCTGCCTCGATGCCCTGAAGCGGCTCAACAAGGAGGGCCTCGCCATTCTCCTGGTCGAGCAGAACACCAGCCGCGCCCTCGACGTCGCCGACCAGGTCTGCGTTCTGGCCTCGGGCCGCAGCGTCTTCACCGGCCCCGCCGAGGCCGCGCGGAAAGACGTCGACCTGCTGCATTCCTACACGGGCGCCGCGGCCTAGACTAGACGACGCCGGTATAGGCCTGTCGCACGTCGGCCCGGGCCATCACCTCCTGGGGCGGGCCGTCCGCCATCACCTTGCCGGCATCGAGCACGACGAGCCGGTCGGCCACGCGCAGCACCTCACCGAGATTGTGCTCGACCAGCAGCACGGTAATGCCCTGCCCGGGCAATGTCCGGATCAGGTCGGCCATGGTCGTCGCCTCCGCACTGCTGAGACCGGCCAGTGGCTCGTCGAGCAGCAGCAGCCTGGGATCGAGCGCGATCGCACGCGCCACCTCGAGCCGCTTGCGCTGGCCGAGCGGCAGCGCCCGTGGTGATTGTTCGGCCTGCGCTGCCAGGCCGAACCGGTCGAGGATCGTGCGCGCCTTGTCGCGCGCCGCCACCCGCGAGCGGCTGGTGATGGCGCGCCACGGATTCGCGGTCCGGTCGTGGCCAGCCGCCAGCATCACGTTTTCGATGGTGCGGAAGCTGTAGAACGGTCGCACGATCTGGTGGGTGAAGCCGAGGCCGCGCCGCACACGCGCATGGGCCGGCAGAGCCGTCACGTCATGGTCGTCGAAGAAGACACGGCCGCGATCGGGCCGCAGGAGGCCGGCCACCATGCGCAACGCCGTCGTCTTGCCCGCACCGTTGGGTCCGATCACCGCCAGGAACTCGCCGCGCTCGATGGTGAAGCTCACGCCGCTGGCAGCGGCCACGCCGCCAAAGCTGACATGCAGGTCGTCGATGCGGGCGAGCGCGCTCATGCCGGCTTCCGCTTCACCAGGCCCGCGAGGCCGCCCGGGCTGAAGCGCATCACCAGCATCAGCATCGCGCCGAAGATCAGCAGCCGGTAGTCCGCCGCCGCGCGCGACAGCTCGGGCAGGAGCGTCAGCGCGATCGTGGCGGCGAAGACGCCCCAGACCGATCCGGTGCCGCCGATCACGACCATGGTGAGGATGGCGATCGACTGCACGAAGTCGAAAGTGTCGGGCAGGATGATGCGGGCGAAGTAGACGTAAAGCCCGCCGGCCAGTCCGGCGAGCGCGGTGCCGATGCCGAAGGCGGTGAGCTTGTAGGTCGAGACGTTGACGCCGACGGTGCGCGCGGCGTCCTCGTCGTCGGCCACGGCATCGAAGGTGAAGCCCATCCAGCTTTGCTTGATCCAAAGGCTGAATCCCAGGACGGCCATGGCAAATCCTGCGATGAGCAGCGCATAGGTCACCGCGTCGAGGCCGGAGCCGGGAATGCCGGAAATGCCAAGCTCGCCGCCCAGCCATTTCTGCTTGCGCACGAAGCCCAGGAAGACAAAGCCGATGCCCATCGTCGTCACGGCCAGGAAGTCGTGGCGCACGCGAAGCGACGTGAGCCCGACCACGATCCCGATCGCGCCCGCCATCGCCGTCCCCGCGAGCAGGGTGAGCGGCAGCGGCGCGCCCAGTTTGGCGAGATAGGCGGCGGTGTAGGCGCCCAGGCCATAGAAGGCGGCGTGGCCCAGGCTCACCTGGCCGCAAAAGCCGGTGATGATGTTGAGACTGAGCGCCAGGATCAGGTTGATGCCGATGACGCTGATCAGGCTTGCGATGTAGGCGCTCATCGGTCGCTACCCGCGCCCCAGGAGGCCCTGCGGGCGCACCATGAGCACCACGATCAGGAACAGGAAGCCGATCGCGTCGCGGTCGAAGATGTCGGCGAGGTAGATCGCGCCGAACGCCTCGACCACGCCCAGCACCAGGCTCGCGATCAAGGTGCCGCGCACGCTGCCCAGCCCGCCCAGCACGATGATGGCGAGCGCCTTGTAGCTGACCGCGCCGCCCATCGTCGGCTCGACATAGTTGTTGAGCAGACCGACGAGACCGCCCGCGATACCGGCGAGTGCCGAGCCGAACAGGAAATTGACGTAGCGCACCCGCACCGGATCGACGCCGAAGCTGGTCGCCATCTGCGGATCGGTGACGGTGGCGCGCCAGCCGATGCCCGCCCGCGTCAGGCCGGCGAACAGCCCGAAGCCGACCAGCAGGACGACCGACATGATCACCATGGCGATCTCGACATAGGTCAGGCTGATGCCGGCGAGACTGACGTTGGCGACGTACCAGGGGTTGGTGTCGAACGCGATGCCATAGGCGCCGAAGATCAGCCGGAAGCCCTCCTGCATCACGATGAACAGGCCGATCGAGACGACCATCGGCACGAACGCCGCGTGATGCAGGATCGGCTGG
>Ga0075369_10000767_pt1 | contig 10478 bp, 12 predicted proteins | sample EndMethybrTD3034_FD_71400 | JGI IMG/M metagenome (GOLD analysis project Ga0075369, IMG submission 71400) | Populus endosphere microbial communities from Tennessee, USA - Endosphere MetaG P. TD hybrid TD303-4 | ecosystem: Host-associated > Plants > Roots > Endosphere | place: USA: Tennessee...
GGCGGCGCGCCGCCCAGCACCTACAGCATGGACATGATCCATCTGCCGCGCGGCGTGGCGATCAGGCCCTATGTGCGCGAGGTCGAGGATGTCTATTTCGTCCTGGGCGGCACGCTCACCGTCGGCTGGGAACAGGATGGCGAGGTCGTCGAGCGCCGGCTGGGCGAGCGCGACCTGATGTTCAATCCGGCCGGCCGGCCGCATTACTTCCGCAACGACGGCGTGGCCGACGCCCAGTTCACCATGGTGATCGGTTCGCCCAAGCCGCAGCCTGTCGCGTTCGTCGCCGCGTGACCGTCGCTTACCTGGAAAAGGGCCAGGGCACGCCCCTGGTCCTGTTGCATGGCATCGGCTCGGCGGCGCGCTCCTTCGCCGCCCAGCTCGACGCCTTCGCCTCGCGCTGGCGGGTGCTCGCCTGGGACGCGCCGGGCTACGGCGCCTCCGACGCGCTGCCGATGGCGCATCCGACGGTCGCCGACTATGCCGTCGCGCTGGAGCGGTTCCTGGGCGAGCGCGGCATCGGCGAGTTCCACCTGCTCGGCCATTCGCTGGGTTGCCTGATGGCGGCGGCCTTCGCGGCGCGCCATCCGGGCCGCGTGCGGTCGCTCACCTTGTGCAGCATCGCAGGCGGCCATGCGCATCTGCCCGAGGCCGAGCGCCACAAGCTTTTGGACCAACGAGTGCAGGATGTGGCGTCACTTGGCCCGCGCGGCATGGCTGAGAAGCGCGCGCCAAGGCTCCTGGGACCGGCCGCTCCGCCAGAGGCCCTGGCGAAGCTGGTCGACACCATGGGATCGGTGCACCCCGACGGCTATGCCCAGGCGGCGCGCATGCTGTCGACGGGCGACATCGTTGCCGACATCGCCCGCCTGCCCGCTACGATGCCGGGCCAAGTGATTTTTGGCGACGCCGACGTCATCACGCCGCCGGCGCGCAACCGCGAGATCGCCGAGCGCTGGACCGGCGCCGCGGTGCATGTGATCCCGGGCGCCGGCCACGCCCTCTATATCGAGCAGCCGCAGGCCTTCAATGCGCTGCTCACCGACTTCCTCGAGCGTTGAGTACACCGTCATGAATCGTCGACACCTTCTCGGATTGCTGGCTGCGACGCCGTTCGCCATCACCCGGCCAGCCGGCGCCCAGGCCGCCTACCCGACCAAGCCTATCAACATCGTCGTGTCGGTGTCGGCCGGCGGCTCGATCGACACCATCGCCCGCGCCTATGGCGAGCAGCTGTCGCAGCAGCTCGGCCAGCCGGTCGTGATCGCCAACAAGCCGGGCGCCAACGGCAACATCGCCGCCGTCGCGGTGGCCAACGCCGCACCGGATGGCTACACGCTGCTCGCCACCGGCGGCAGCACGCTCAACCTCAATCCGTTCCTCTACAAGTCCCTGCCCTTCGACCCGGTCAAGAGTTTTACGCCGGTCGTGCTGACGGCGCGCACCAACTTCATCCTGGTGGTGCACCCCAAGCTCGGCGTCGACACGGTCGAGGCCTTCATCGCGCTGGCCAAGGCCAAGCCCAGGACGCTGAACTACGGCTCGGCCGGCAGCGGCAGCCTGATCCAGATCGCCTCGGAGCTGTTCAACACGACCGCCGGCATCGAGACCAACCACGTGCCCTACAAGGGCCTGGCGCCGGCGGTGAACGACCTGCTGTCGGGCCAGATCGACTACATGTTCGATTCGGCGACGACGATGTCGCATGTCCAGGCCGGACGGCTGAAGGCGCTGGCCGTCATCGGGCCCAACCGCCTGCCGGCGCTGCCCGACATCAAGACGCTGGCCGAGCACGGCATCCAGGGCGTCGAGGCGGCGTCCGGATGGCACGGCCTCTTCGCCCCGGCGGGCACGCCAACCGCGCTCGTCGACAAGCTGAACACCGCGTTGGTCGCCATCCTGGCAACGCCGGCGATGCGCGAGCGCGTGATCGCGCTGGGCGCCGAACCCGCCTCCAGCACGCCGCACGAGCTCGCCAAGATGCTGGCCGTCGACCTCGTGCGGCTGGAGCCTATCGTCAAGAAGACCGGCGCGACCCTCGATTGAGGTTGCCGCGACTCTCCTCAGTCGAGAGGCAGGTGCTTGCCCTGCCGTCATTGGTTCGGGGATTTATCGGCATTATCGGAATTTCCGCCGGTCCTTTCGTTGTGGTTTTCGGAAGCCGATCCACTATCTGTGGGGCTTGCCGGCGAATATCGATGGTTACGCAAGTCTAGATATTGGTTTTCGCTCGACAGGGCAGGCTGGCCCGGCTGCCGCCGAGCGCGATGGCTATCGGATGAACGATGCAAAGAGCAGAGCTCGCGGGGAAACGAGCGCCGAATAAAAATAACTCAAGTGGTCTTTCGAGTCAACTACGGTTTTATTTTTGCGTCCCATAAGGGGCTAAACGGCGCAAAAACTGGTCGGGGTCGAGCATCGGCGCCAGCAGTGCTGGCATGACATCAAAGCCGAAAGAACGACGCCAGGAACGCTGCCGCCTGATCCGAGAGGCCGACGATCTTGTTCGTCGCCTGACGATAGAGCTTGAAGTTGAGCTCGGTCCCCGGCTTGCCGTCATTCCAGTCGCTGAGGCTCCTGAGCTCGCGCCGTCCGAGCGGGCGGCGCGCGAGCGCGGTGCGCTTGATGGAAAGGGTCACCCGCGGCGTCTGCCGGGCGACACCGCGCTTTTTCTCGACCGGTTCAGCCGACGTGACGACGCCGCGCGCGATCAGGCCCTGTCCGCCCTCGTTCTCGCTGGCGAACACGAAGATCGTGTCGCCTTCGGCGACACGCTTGCCGCGATACATCGTCTTCTGCGCGACGAAAGCGAACGTCTTCGCCCCCGCATCATGGATCTCGGCTTTGATCGCGAACGCCATGCCTGCGGTCTACTCCAGCTTGATGCCGGCCTCGCGGATCACCTTCGCCCAGCGCTCGGTGTCGGCGGCGACCCAGGCGCCGAGCTCCGCCGGCGTTCCCAAGACGAGGACGACGCCGCGCGGCTCGAGCTTGTCGCGCACGTCCGGTGCGTTGAAGGCATCGCGACCCGCCTTGTTCAGAATATCGATGACGGCAGGCGACGTGCCGGCCGGCGCAAACAGCGCGAACCATGCGCCGCCCTGGATGCCCGGATAGTCGGCCTCGCCCATGGTCGGGATGTCCGGCAGCACGGCGACGCGCTGAGGCGCGGCGACGGCCAAGCCGCGCACGCTGCCGTCCCTTATGTGCTGGAGCGCGAACGGCACGATGTCGAACATCATCGCCACGCGGCCGGCGATGAGGTCCTGCAACGCCGGCGCCGCACCCTTGTACGGCACGTGCACGATGTCGGTCCTGGTCAGGAGCCGGAACTGCTCGCCCGCAATGTGACCACTCGAGCCGATGCCCTGCGAGGCATAGCTCAAGGTGCCGGGCTTCGCTCGGGCCAGCTCGACCAGCTCCTTGACCGACGTCGCCTCGACCTTGGAATTGACCACCAGCACGTTGGGCAGGTTGGCGAGGTGGATGATCGGCGCGAAATCCTTGGCCGCGTTGTAGGGCAGCTTGGGATCGAGCGTCGGCAGGATAGCGTTCGTCGCGTGGAAGCCGACATAGATCGTGTAGCCGTCGGCCGGTGACTTGGCGACGTAATCCGCCGCGATCACGCCGCCCGCGCCGGTCTTGTTCTCGACGATGACCGGCTGCTTGATCTTCTCGCCGAACTTCTGGGCATAGTAGCGGGCAAGGATGTCGGCCATGCCGCCGGGCGCGGTCGGCACGATGACGCGGATGGGCCTGGCGGGATAATCCTCCGCTGCTGCAGGGACGACGAACGCAACCAGGGCCAATAACGCTGTCAAACAACGCACGATCCACATGGGCGTCCTCCTGTCTTTATTTGCTTCAAGCCGTCCGCAGGATCGGGATGGCCTTACCTCCAAACAACTCGTGGGCTGCCGTCACCTCGTCGATCGGGGCGCCCCAATGCAGGACGGCCAGGAAATGCCCGGCCCCGACGGCCCGGCATTGCTCGATGATCTGGTCGGCGACCTCGGCCGGCGTCCCGGTGATGAACTCCTCGTCGCTGATCGTGAAGCCGCCAGCGGGCGGCGGTGCGTCGGGAACACTCTGCTTCAGCCTGGAGTCCTGCGCCACGAAGCTCTTCAGGCGTTCCGATACGGCGGCGGCGTAGCCCTGTGCCTCGCCTGCGGTCGCCGCCACGGCGACGCGACGGCGCAAGGCGAGGCAATCGGGACCGGCGGCGATTCCGGCGGCGTCGGCTTCCGCGCGGTAGGCATCGAAGATCGTCCTGATGGTCGCGGTGGAGTTGAAGCCGGTCGAGATCTTTATGCCGCGCCGCGCTGCCCGGCGCGCCGACTCCGCGCTCACCACGGCCGTCCAGCGCGGCGGCGACGGTTGCTGCAGCGTCCTCGGCAGGAGCCGCAGGTTCGCAAACGAGAAGTGCTTTCCCTGATGCGAGATCACTCGTTTGGCGAGGGCGGCGTCGATCACCTCGACGATCTCGTCGCTGCGCTCGCGCGCCTCCTCCATCGTCATGCCGAGACGCGCCAGCTCCTGCGGCACGCCGACGGCAGTGCCGACCTCGAGCCGTCCGCCCGTCAGATGGTCGAGCAGGCCGATCTCCTCGACGACGCGTGCCGGATGGTAATAGGGCAGCACCACGCCCATCACGCCGAGCCTCAGCGTTTGCGTGCGCATGGCGACGGCAGAAATCAGCAGGTTCGGCGAGGCGGAGAACGAACCGCCGAAATGATGCTCGCTGAAAAAGATGCCCTCGAAGCCCAGCGCCTCGTCGCGCGTCCACAGGTCGAGATAGCGCGTGAAATAGCCGGCCATGTCGCCCGGTGCCGGATCCCGCGCCTCATCGCCGAGCTCCGGGAAGAACTCGAACAGCCATGGCTTGATCATCGATGGTCGTCCTTCCCGAGCCCACCGATGATCCACTTCAGAATCTGCATGAACTCGGCCCGGTTCGAGCGGCCGACCAGCCGGTCGATCTCGCGCTCGTGCGCGACGGCGCTCGCCATCAGCTCGGCCAGGGCGGCCTGGCCGGCCGGCGTGAGGGTGAGCGTGTAAGCCCGTCGATCGCTCTCGAGACGCTCGCGGACCACGTAGCCCGATCGGCAAAGGTCATCGAGCACGGGTGTGAGGCTCGACGTGTTGCGGCGGATGGCGGCGGCAAGGTCGCCCTGCGTCAGGCCGGGATTGGCATCGATCAGAAAGAGGACGGCAAAGCGCCACGGGCTGGCATCGGCGCCGTCGGCCCGGCGAGCGAAGGCCTGGAAGGCCACTTCCTGCGCAAGCCGCAGATGGAGCCCGACAGTGCCGCCCAGCCAGCCGAAGTCGATGTCCCGTGGCAGCGCCGGCTCGGGCTGCGGCACGATCTTGAGCTTGTGGGCGGAACGGCGCGCCATCCCGCGACGATAGGGCGAATTAGTCGGGAGTCAAACTATTTGAGGACAAACTAATTTGCGGTCTCAGAATCCCCGACCCGCCGCCGTTGTCGGCGGACCGGAATAGTGGACATGGACCAGCCGCCAGCCCTGGCCCGGCCGTTCCACATAGACCTGGGTCTCGCGTCCCGACGAGCGCAACGGCGCTGCGGTGTCGCGCCGGATCGCATTGAACTCCCAGTCGAACTCGGCGACCGCCGCCGTCCCGAAGACGCGGACCGTCACGTCACCCACGATCTTGAGCGTGCGTTTCGTGAAGCTCTCGCCCATCGTCCTGCCATAGAAATTCCTGGCGATCTCGTCCCAGCCACGTTCATGGCCGCGCGGATGGATGAAGGTCGAGTCGGGCGTCGGCGACCAGATGGTGGCGGCAAGGTCCGCGTCGGCCCCATCGACCGATTGGAGATACCGCTCGATGTGACGATGAATTTCTGATTCGACGGTCATGTCACAAAGCTATCACTGCACGAACCTGATCGACAGCTTGCCGTCATCCCGGCCACGTGGACCGCCACGCCTCCCGGCCGACGACCAGGCAAACCACCGCAAGGACCGCAAGCATCACCGACAACGGATCCGACTTCTCGACCGCCATCCAGGTGGTCAGGACAGCAAGGGCTGCGGCCAGGAAAAGCGAGCTGGCCCAGATGAAGAGGGCAAGCCTGCCGAATGGCGCTCTGCGTCGAGCACCGATCGAGACGATGGACTTCATGAACGAACCCTCGCTGGCGGCTTCAATTTCATGCGTAGACGACGCTCACGGCCATCGCGTTGTTGCCGGCGCCTGCGATAACGAACGGGAGGTCGATCTCGGGAACGTTGAAGGGACCGGCGTGCCGGCTTGGCGATCTTTCCCAAGCCGGCCCGCCTCTATGGAAAGCCAGTATCGCCAGCCAGTAGGGCAACTCGCCGACCGGCGGTACGAACCTGGCAACCGAGTCCAGCGCCTGCGGCCGTAATTCGAACTGTGGGAATTCCGCGATCTTTCGCACTCCTTGCGGCTGCTCGACGGCCCAGACGCGGACCAGTTGCGCACTGCCCGTGTAGCTGGTGGCCGTGAAGCGAAGCCCTCGCGCGCCGTCGCCGACGCGCATGTAGATTGGCGCAATCAGCATGAGACTCATTTCTGCTGCGGCGCGAGCTGTTCCACCAGAAGCTCCGAGGCCTTGTCGAACGCCCGGCGGGCATGGCCGAAATGCTGGTAATAGCCCAGGACATTCCAGGGCATGCCGTTGTTGAAGGTGGCGAGCGCCACCATTGCCTGCCCGCTGCCGGCATCGAGCACCTCGATCTCGACGCTGGCGCCGCCGGGGTTGATCGGTGGCATGCCGACCAGCATTGCCGGCGCGTTGATGTACCAGTTGGCCTTGCGCGTGCTGGTGATGGCGCTGCGGATCCTGAGCACCCCGTCAGTCGGGCCGTCGGTGGACCCAGCCGGCACGACGGTGAGCTTCTTGGCAAGGGCCTGGGCCAGACTCCTGGCGAGGTCGCCCTGAAGTTCGTTGACGACGCTGGCGTCGCGCTGCGGCGCCCCGTCGGCCGGCCGCCACGCCACCGGTTCGATGACGGCCTTGGTGTAGTTGGCGGGAACGTAGGCCGGGCTGACGTAGATCAGGTCTTCCGGGTGTTCCTTGGTGGGCTGCAGCTTGTCGTAGTCCGACGACAGGAAGCCGGTGCGTGTCGCCTCCTGGCCGGCGCATGCGGCGAGGGCGAGGAGCGGAACGGCGAGCAGATGGCGGAACATCCAGTTCATGCCGCGTTATGGTCCGCCGCGAGCGGCGGCGGCCACCGCGCTGTCGTATCCGGATGTCAAAAACCGGCGGCCGGACACGCACCGTTACAATTGGCTGGTCACGACACCGGCAGCGTTATGCGCGCCCGCAGGCCGCGTGGCGCATTGTCGAGCAGCTCCAGCGTGCCGCCTTCGGCCTGCACGATGCTGCTCACGATTGCCAGCCCCAACCCGAAGCCGCGCACTTCCTGGCGCGCCGGATCGCTGCGGTAGAAGGGTTTTACGACACGCGGCTTCTCGTCATCGGGGATGCCGGGCCCGTCGTCCTGGACTTCGATGCAGACCACCCCTTCTTCCTGCGACAGGACAAGCCGGACGTGCGGGGCGTACTTGGTCGCGTTGTCTACAAGGTTCGTCACCGCGCGGTCGACGGCGCGCGGCCGACAGCTGACGGCGAGCCGCTGTGGGCCGACATAGTCGACCGGGTGGCCCGAGTCCGCGAACTGATCGCAGATCGTCGTCAGCATGGAGGCAAGCTCGACGCGTTCGGCGGCCTCCTCGACCGCACCTTCGCGCAGATAGGTGACGGCGGCCGTGATGCTGCCTTCCATGGTCGCGATGTCGTCCAGCGTGCGGGCCTTCAGGGCTTCGTCCGTCGCCGCCAGCTCGGCAATGCGCAGCCTGAGCCGCGTCAGAGGCGTCCTGAGGTCGTGGCTGATCGCCAGCAGAAGGTTGGTGCGGTCCTCGATCAACCGGCTGATGCGCTCGCGCATGCGGTTGAAGGCGTGCGAGGCGCGCCGGATCTCGGCCGGCCCGCGTTCGTCGAGCGGCGGCCCGCCGACATCGCCGCCGAACTGGTCGGCCGCAGCCGCGAAGCGGCTGAGCGGAGCGGCGACCTGGTGTGCCGCCCAAATCGAGAGCAGTACGACCGAGATGACGAGCAGGAGCAGCAGCCCCAGCAGCGGCAACGGCAGCAGGGCGATCTTGCTGTAGCCTGCCTCGATGGTGACAAGCTGGCCGTCTGCCAACTGCACCATGATGGCGGCGACGCCGCGCCGTTCCTCGACGATCGACACCAGTCGACTGTTGGCCGGAAGATTGCGCGCGACCAGCGTCTTGAGGATTTCGAGCTCCGGGGCCGGTTCACCAAGGCCCGATGGCGGTCGACCGTCGAGGCTGAGCCGCATCCTGTCGTCGCGCAACGACGCGGCCACCTCGGCGCGCAAAGGCCGCGGCAGGTTCTCGAGCGTCGCCACCAGCGTGGCGACGCGCACAGGAACCATCGCCGCCGCCTCCGGGTAATCCTGCTCCGACCGCACCAGCATCAGGGTCGGCACCACGACACTGGAACCGCCGACGACCGCCACCACCAACAACGCCCTGATCTGGCCCGCGATGCGGTCGAGCGAGAGCAGACGCCAGAGGCGGTTCATCACGCCTCGACGGGCAGCGTGAGGACGGGCGGCGTGAAGATGTAGCCGCCGGTACGCACGGTCTTGATCAGGCGCGGGTCGCGCGGATTGGTCTCGATCTTGCGCCGGATGCGGCTCACCAGGATGTCGATGCCGCGATCGAGCGGACCGCCGCCGCGGCCCTGGCTGAGGTCGAGGAGCTGGTCGCGGCTCAGCGTCCGCTGCGGATGTCGGCAGAAGGCGAGCAGCAGGTCGAATTCCGCGCCGGTCAAGGTGACGCGCGCGCCGTCGGGCGCATGCAGTTCGCGCTGCACGGGCTCGATGCGCCAGCCGTCGAAGCTGAGCGCCGCCATCGGTTGCTCGAGGCGGCCCGGCAGCGCCGCGGCGCGGCGCAGCACCGCCTTGGTGCGCGCGGCGAGCTCCTGCGGATCGAAGGGTTTGGCGATGTAGTCGTCGGCGCCCATCTCGAGGCCGACCACGCGCGCGGTCGTATCTCCGGCCGCGGTCAGCATGATGATCGGCACCGAGGAGCTCGCGCGCAGGCGCCGGCAGATGCTGAGCCCGTCCTCGCCGCCCGGCAGCATGATGTCGAGCAGGACGAGGTCGATGCTGGCCGCAGCCAGCGCCTTGTCCATGGAGCGCGCGTCCTCGCTCTGCGTGACGCGGTAGCCCTGTTTCTGCAGGAAACGAGAAACCATGGTTCGGATCTCGCGGTCGTCCTCGACGACCAATATGTGCGGCGTGCGCATCATGGCCCCTTACATCATGGCGGACCGGCCTTCGCCACGGGGTTTTGTAACGGCGTGTAACTGGGCCGACAGCAGATACCGCACGAAACAACTCTTAACCGCAGCCGGCGCGGCGCTGTCTTATAGCGATGCCACATGCAACGCATGCGGATCCCCCTGAAAGCCCTCCCCATCCTCGCCGCGGGCCTCGCCCTGCTGGCGGTGGCTCTGGTCGTATCGTCGCGGGCCAATGCGCCGGCCAGCGCGCCGGCCTCACCGCAGCGCTTCCTGGTGCGGCCCGCCGGCGATGCCAACGACAACGTCGTCGTAGCGCTGGGCCGCATCGAGCCCGTGAGCCGCGTGCTGCGCCTGGCCGGCCCGACCGGCAGTGACGCCAACGGCCGCATCGCCGAGCTCGCCATCGCCGAGGGACAGCAGGTGACGCGCGGCCAGCTCCTCGCCGTGCTGGACACCGAGCCGCGGCTCGCCGCGGCGCTCAGCCAGGCCGAGGCCAATGCGTCGATGAAGCAGGCGCAGCTTGCCCAGAAGATTTCGGAGCTCGACAACAGCGAGAAGAGCCTCGCGGCGGCCGTCGAGCAGCAGGTGGCCGAACGCGACCGCGCGAAGTGGGAATTCGACCGCTACGGCCAGTTCATCAAGGCCGGCGTCTACAGCGATCCGGCGTTGATCGACAAGCGCCTGGCGCTGGCGTCAGCCGACCGCAAGCTCGAGACCTCCAGGTTGGCGCTCGAGCGGGTGCAGGTGCGCGACGACAACGGCTGGCGCCTGGAGGAAGCGGTGGCGCGCGCCGAGCTCGCCGCCGCCCAGGCCGCGGCGGACAAGGCGCGCGCCGACCATGCGCAATCGCGCCTGACCGCGCCGATCGACGGCATGATCCTGCGGCTCTACGCCCGGCTCGGCCAGCAGCTCGGTTCGGAGGGCTTCGCCGAGATGGGCGACATCTCGACCATGATGGTGCGCGCCGAGGTGTTCGAGGCCGACATCGCGGGCGTCGCCGCGGGCCAGCCCACGGCGATCACGTCACGGTCGCTCGACGGCGCGCTGCGCGGCGTCGTCGATCGCATCGGCCGGGCCGTCGGCACGCAGAGCATCATTCGCGAGGATCCCGCCGCGGTGCTCGATGCGCGCGTCGTCGAGATCTTCGTCCGGC
>Ga0075369_10000768_pt1 | contig 10476 bp, 13 predicted proteins | sample EndMethybrTD3034_FD_71400 | JGI IMG/M metagenome (GOLD analysis project Ga0075369, IMG submission 71400) | Populus endosphere microbial communities from Tennessee, USA - Endosphere MetaG P. TD hybrid TD303-4 | ecosystem: Host-associated > Plants > Roots > Endosphere | place: USA: Tennessee...
TGCACGGCAGATACCGACCTGACGTGCGCGGTCTTTGTCACCCAAAGGCACGCAGGGTCTTCGTCCGATGAAACAACCCGACGAGGACCGAGGTCTGCCCAAGGCAACCAGTGAAGTTTAGGCGAAGGACCGCGAGGAACCAAATCGCCGCTGGTCAGCCTGCCGTAATAGATCCGCGAACGGGCCTGTCGGCGCCAGATCTGCGAATGTGACGCCACGGCGGGAAATCCGGGAAGAGAGCCGCCCCCACGTTACCGTCGGCGAGACTCAGCCCGCCGCGCAGTCCAGTTCGCGGCGCTCACTCGCGGGAGCCCTCGGTCCGGCCGTGCACCTGGATCCGGCCACCCTCGCGGCGATCGGGTTCTGAGCCGGTCAGGAGGCGTCGGCCACGCAGCGGAAGCCGATATGAGTGGTGGCGCTGTCCTGCGATTGGGGCGACCGCGCCGCCGGGCGGTAGCGATGGCAGTACTCCGGCGCACACAGATGCGACCCGCCCTTGAGGGTCTGGTTGACGGCCGGGTCGGGCTGTTCGGGCACCGGGGCGCAGCACGATGCGTCCCCAGTGTCGGGCCGGTGGTGGGCCGAGTACCGGGTCGTCGTCCACTCCCACACGTTGCCGATCATGTCGACCAGCCCGAAGCCGTTCGCGGGGAAGGCGCCCACCGGCGACGTGCCCACCCAGCCCAGCGCACCGTCATTGCGATAGGGGAACCTGCCCTGCCAGGTGTTGGCCATCAGCCGCCCGCCGGGCGACGGCTCATCCCCCCACGGGTAGGTGGTGGCGGCGCCGGCTCGCGCGGCGTACTCCCATTCGGCTTCGGTCGGTAACCTCCGCCCCGCCCAGTGGGCGTAGGCGGCGGCGTCGGGATAGGCGACCTGCACCACCGGGTGATCTGCGCGGTCGGTCCACGACGACCGCGGGCCGAACGGGTGGCGCCAGCATGCGCCGGAAATCCAGTCCCACCACTGCCGCCAGTCGCGCAGATTCACCGGGCCGCCGGTCGGCCGGAATACCAGCGCGCCCGGCAGCAGGTCAGCCTCGGCGACGCCGGGATACAGCGCGGGGTCCAGCGGGCGTTCGGCGACGGTGACGTACCCGGTGTCGCCGACGAAGTCGGCGAACTGGGCGTTGGTCACCGGGTGCCTCTCGACCGCGAAGGCCGCGACGGACACCGTGTGTGCCGGCGCCTCTTCGGGATAGAACGCCGTCGAGCCCATGCGGAACTGCCCGCCTGGCAGTTCGATGAGATCGGTCAGCATGCGCTTCAGGGTAGGCGGTGGTCAATCCTTCGAGAAAGCAAGGGCCAGACCGGATTCGAGGTCAGGGTAGGAGGCACCGGACAGATCGACGGTCACCTGGGCGATGGTGCCGCCGGTAAATGCGAACGGCGCCTTGTACACCCTGGACACCGCCGACCCGCTGTTGCGTCCGACGGCGATGGTGGCGCCCGCCAGCCCGAACGTTCCTGGATGGGCCTTGACATCGGCGCGGGACGCGACGGCCTCGTCGTCGATGTGCAGCGTCACCTCACCCAGCGGTGTATGGCTGTTGGCCACGGTTCCACTCCGGGCGTAGCCGGCTCCGAGAATGTGCCTGCCGAGGGGAACCGCCGCAGGCGAGGACAGCCACTGTTCCTCCTCGCCAAGGAAGTTGTACACGTAGTGCAACCGGCCGTCCTGGATGAACAGCACATGGCCGCCGTGCGCACCGCCCTGCTTGAACAGCACGCCCTCGGCGCCGCCGGTGTCGACGGTGACGTCGGCGAGCACAGCGAAGGACTGCCCGCGCAGTTCGGCGGCGGCGCCCATGCCGACCTCGGCGCTGTTCGGGTAGTAGGTGTAAGTGCTTCGCTGCCCCGACAGATACGGCCGCCAGCGCATCATCGTCTCCAGGATGTTCAGGTCGGCCAGCGGCAACCCGTTGTACTTCGCGGCCTCGTCGAACCACAGCCTCTTGAGCTGCTCGAGTCTGTCGGGGTGCTCGGCGGCAAGATCGTGGCACTGGCTGCGGTCGGACTCGATGTGGAACAGTTCCCAGCGGTCGGCGTCGAAATGCGACCAGCCCGCCGGTGTCGCGGCGTGGATGGTGTTGGCGAACCAGCCCTTGTGCCAGATCCCGCGGGTGCCCAGCATCGCGTAGAACTGGGTCTCCTTGCCGGTCGGGGCGCCCGGATCGCTCAGGGCCACCTTGAAACTCACACCGTCGAGCGGCTTCTGCGGAATTCCGCGGACGGTCGCGGGCGGGGTGATGTCGAGCAGGTCGTACACGGTCGGGGTGATGTCACACACGTTGACGTAGTTGTCGCGCACCTCGCCGTGTGCGGCAATGCCGTTGGGCCAGGAGATGATTGCGGTGTCCGCGATCCCGCCCTCGTGGGAGGCGTAGCGCTTGAACAGCTTGTAGGGGGTGTTGAACGCCATCGCCCACCCGATCGGGTAGTGCGGGTAGGTCTGCGGGCCGCCGAGCCGATCGAAGAACTTGAGACTTTCCTCGGTGGTGTCCAGATAGCCGTTGAAGAACTTGGTTTCGTTCACCGAGCCGTTCGGACCGCCCTCACCGCTGGCGCCGTTGTCGGAGATCACCACGATGACGGTGTTGTCGAGCTGTCCGGTCTCGGCCAGATAGTCCAGGATGCGCCCGATCTGGGCATCGGTGTAGGACAGGAAGCCCGCGAACACCTCGGCCATCCGGCAGAACAGCCGCTTCTCGTCGTCGCCGAGTGAGTCCCACGGCCGCACGGTGTCCTGCACCGGCCAGGGCTCACCGTTGGGCCCCGCCACGTCGAGGTAGGGGTTGACGGGCGACAATTCGGTGTCGGGCGGCACGATGCCGAGCCGCTTCTGGTTCTCCAGCACGATTTCGCGGTACCGCTCGTAGCCCATGTCGAAGCGGCCCGAATACTTCTCGACCCATTCGGCGAACACATGGTGGGGCGCATGTCCCGCGCCGGGACACAGATAGCTGAACCAGGGCTTGTCCGGTGCGATCACCTTTGCGTCGCGGATGAACTCGATCGTCTTGTCCGCCAGGTCTTTCGACAGGTGATACCCGTCCTCCGGTGTGGCGGGCGGAGCGACCGGGTGGTTGTCGTACACCAGATCCGGGTACCACTGGTCGGTTTCACCACCCATGAATCCGTAGAACCGCTCGAACCCGCGCGACAGCGGCCAATGCCGTTTGGAGGCGGCCAGGTTGGACTCTTCGAGCGGGGTCAGATGCCACTTGCCGATGCAGTACGTGTTGTAACCCTGCTCGACGAGAACCTCGGAAAGCAGTGCGGTGTCGTACGGTATCCGCCCGTTGCAGTTGGGGAATCCGTCGGTGAATTCCTCGATGGTGGCCATGCCGACCGTCGTGGCGTTGCGGCCGGTGAGCAGCGACGCGCGGGTGGGCGAGCACAGCGCGGTGGTGTGGAACTGCGACAGGCGCACGCCCCGCTCGGCGATCCGGCTCATCGCAGGCATCTCCACCAGACCGCCGAAGCAGTCCCACGTCGCGATCCCGGTGTCGTCCCACACCAGGTACAGCACGTTGGGCGCATCCTCGGTGGCCGTCGGCGCTGCGTACGGGCCCCAATCCGGCTCGGAATCGCGGATGTCCAGCTCGATCTTTCCCCTGAATTCCGTTGCCATGGCCAGCCTCTCCGGGGTGATCGTCGCGATCCCCTGACCGCCCGGACATTACACCGGCGCCCCATCCGGCAGCCGCGAAACAGACGGTGCCGACGTCGGGTACGGACGGCGCGTCAGGCGCCCCGGATCACGACAAGCTGGCCGGGGTTACACAGCCAGAGCCCCCGTGCACGGGAATACCGTGACGGGGGCTCGGTCGGATCCGGGCGCGGTAGCGCTAGCTCAGCGAGCCTTCTCCAGGATCTCCAGCAGGCGCCAGCGCTTGGTCGCCGAAAGCGGGCGGGTCTCCATCAGCGACACACGATCGCCGATACCGGCGATGCCGTCCTCGTCGTGCGCCTTGACCTTCTTGGTCGTCCGAATGATCTTGCCGTACAGCGCGTGCTTCACACGGTCCTCGAGCTCGACCACGATGGTCTTCTGCATCTTGTCCGACACGACGTAGCCGATCACCGTCTTGCGACGGCCGCGCGGCTTCTCGGTACGCGGGGTCCGCTTCGGGCCCTTCTCAGTTGTGTTCTCTGACATCACGATTCCTCACCGGTGGGTCCGGAGGCCAGACCCAGTTCACGTTCGCGCAGCACCGTGTAGATGCGTGCGATCTCCTGACGCACCGTGCGGAGCCGACGATTGTTGGCGAGCTGGCCGGTGGCCATCTGGAAGCGCAGGTTGAAAAGCTCTTCCTTGGACTCGCGGAGCTTGTCCTTCAGCTCGTCGTCGGTCAGCTCGCGCAGCTCGCCAGGCGTAGTTCCCACTGCCATCAGAACTGCTCCTCTCGGGTCACGATGCGTGCCTTGATGGGCAACTTGTGGATCGCGCGGGTCAGCGCCTCCCGTGCGATCTCTTCATTGGGGTAACTCAGCTCGAACAACACACGTCCGGGCTTGACGTTGGCCACCCACCACTCCGGGGAACCCTTACCGGATCCCATCCGGGTTTCGGCGGGCTTCTTGGTCAGCGGGCGGTCGGGGAAGATGTTGATCCACACCTTGCCGCCGCGCTTGATGTGCCGGTTGATGGCGATACGTGCGGATTCGATCTGCCGGTTGGTGATGTAGGCGTGCTCCAGGGCCTGGATGCCGTAGTCACCGAAGCTGACGGTGGTGCCGCCGCTCGAGACGCCGCGCTGCTTGGGGTGGTGCTGTTTGCGGTGCTTGACCTTCCGCGGAATCAGCATGACTAACTCTCCGTATTCTCTGCGGGCGCAGCCGATTCCTGCGTCTCGGCCGCGGCCGTGTCCTCGGCCCGGCCGGCGTCGTCACCGGAGGCGGCGCGACCTGCTTCCGTGCTCGTCGCGGTGGTGCCCGCCGAGCCGCTGCGGCGCGGCCGAGTGCCCGACGACGGCCGCTCGCGGCGCGGACGGTCGGATCCGGCGGGCGCGGCGGCGGACAGCTCACGCTTGCCACCGACGATGTCGCCCTTGTAGATCCAGACCTTCACGCCGATCCGGCCAAAGGTGGTCTTGGCTTCGTAGAGGCCGTAGTCGATGTCGGCGCGCAGGGTGTGCAGCGGCACACGGCCTTCGCGGTAGAACTCCGAACGGCTCATCTCGGCCCCGCCGAGGCGACCCGAGCACTGCACCCGGATGCCCTTGACGTTGGGCTGGCGCATGGCCGACTGGATGGCCTTGCGCATCGCGCGGCGGAAGGCCACGCGGTTGCTCAGCTGCTCGGCGACACCCTGGGCCACCAACTGCGCCTGACTCTCGGGGTTCTTCACCTCGAGGATGTTCAGCTGCACCTGCTTGCCGGTGAGCTTCTCCAGGTCGGCGCGGATGCGGTCGGCCTCGGTGCCGCGACGGCCGATGACGATGCCGGGGCGCGCGGTGTGAATATCCACCCGCACCCTGTCACGGGTGCGCTCGATCTCCACGTCGGCAATGCCGGCGCGCTCGAGGCCGGTGGCCAGCAGCTTGCGGATCGCAACGTCTTCCTTGACGTAGTCCTTGTACTGCTTGTCGGCGTACCACCGGGACTTCCAGTCGGTGGTGATGCCGAGCCGGAAGCCGTGGGGGTTGATCTTCTGGCCCACTACTGCGAGCCTCCCTTCGCCTCAGTCGAAGCCTCGGTGGTCGTGGCTGCAGCCTTCTTCGCCGAGGCTGCCTTGCTGGCCGCGGCACGGCGCGACCGCGCGGCGCTGGCCGATGCACCGCCCCGGGAGTCGGCGTCCTTGCGGGGACGGCTCTCGACGATCACGGTGATGTGGCTGGTGCGCTTGCGGATCCGGAACGCACGACCCTGGGCACGCGGCCGGATACGCTTGGCGGTCGGTCCCTCGTCGGCGTAGACCGTGGCGACCACCAGGGTCGCCGGGTCAAGGCCCTCGTTGTTCTGCGCGTTGGCCGCGGCGCTGGCGATCACCTTGGCCACCGGCTCGCTGGCGGCCTGGGGAGCCCAACGCAGGATGTCGAGCGCCTCGGACACGGACTTTCCACGCACCAGGTCGATCACCCGGCGCGCCTTGGTCGGCGAGACCCGCACGAAACGCGCTTTGGCCGTCGCCGAGGGGTACTCGGTCGTCACGCTCATCGTCTCTTGCTCTTCCGGTCGTCCTTGATGTGACCCTTGAAGGTCCGCGTCGGGGCGAACTCGCCGAGCTTGTGCCCGACCATCGCCTCGGTGACGAACACCGGGACATGCTTGCGACCGTCGTGGACGGCGAAGGTGTGCCCGATGAAGTCGGGGATGATGGTCGACCGACGGGACCAGGTCTTGATGACCTGCTTCGTGTTCTTCTCGTTCTGGACGTCCACCTTCTTGAGCAGATGGTCGTCGACGAACGGGCCCTTCTTCAGGCTGCGTGGCATCGCTGCTTACTCCTCGGCTTCTTACCGGTGCTTCTTGCCGGTGCGCCGGCGTCGGACGATGAGCTTGTCGCTCGGCTTGTTCGGCTTGCGGGTGCGGCCCTCGGGCTTACCCCACGGGCTGACCGGATGACGGCCGCCGGAGGTCTTGCCCTCGCCACCGCCGTGCGGGTGGTCGACCGGGTTCATCACGACGCCGCGGACGGTGGGGCGCTTGCCCTTCCACCGCATGCGGCCTGCCTTGCCCCAGTTGATGTTGGCCTGTTCGGCGTTGCCGACCTCGCCTACGGTGGCGCGGCAGCGCACGTCGACGCGGCGGATCTCACCGGACGGCATGCGCAGCGAGGCGTAGGCGCCCTCCTTGCCGAGCAGCTGGATGCTGGCACCCGCCGAGCGGGCCAGCTTGGCGCCGCCACCGGGCCGCAGTTCCACGGCATGGATCACGGTGCCCGCCGGGATGTTGCGCAGCGGCAGGTTGTTACCGGGCTTGATGTCGGCGTTGGGCCCCGACTCGACCACGTCGCCCTGCGAAAGTCCCTGCGGCGCAACGATGTAACGCTTCTCGCCGTCGAGAAAGTGCAGCAGCGCGATGTTCGCGGTGCGGTTCGGGTCGTACTCGATGTGCGCGACCTTGGCGTTGACGCCGTCCTTGTCGTTGCGACGGAAGTCGATCACCCGGTAGGCGCGCTTGTGACCGCCGCCCTTGTGCCGAGTGGTGATGCGGCCGTGTGCGTTACGACCGCCCGTGCCGTGCAGCGGACGAACCAGCGACTTCTCCGGAGTCGAGCGAGTGATCTCGGCGAAATCGGAGACGCTGGCACCGCGACGACCGGGGGTCGTCGGCTTGTACTTGCGAATTCCCATGTTTGTCTAGGTCCCTCTGATGCTGTGCCTGCTCGGGCCGGCGGCCTAAGCAGGTGCTCCGAACAGGTCGATCGGCTTGCTACCGGGGGCCAGCGTGACGATGGCCCGCTTGGTGTCCTTGCGCTTTCCATAGCCGGCGCGGGTGCGCTTGCGCTTACCCTGCCGGTTGGCCGTGTTCACCGACGCGACCTTGACCTTGAAGATCTTCTCGATCGCGATCTTGATCTGGGTCTTGTTCGAGCCAGGGTGAACGACGAACGTGTACACGTTGTCCTCGATCAGCCCGTAGGACTTCTCCGAGATGACCGGGGACAGGATGATGTCGCGGGGGTCTGTGACAGTCGCCATCAGGCCTGAACCTCCTGCGTGTCTTTCGTGTTGGCGCTGATATAGGCATCGAGGGCCTCCACGCTGAACACCACGTCGTCGGCCTTGAGGACGTCGTAGGTGTTGAGCTGGTCGGGCGAGAGCACGTGCACACCGGGCAGGTTGCGCACGCTCTTGGCGCCCGTCTCGTCGGCGCGGCCGATGACGATGAGCACCTGCTTGCGCTCGGTCAGGCTGGCCAGGAACGACTTCACACTCTTGGTCGACGGAGTCTGACCCTCGATCAGCTCGGTGACCGCGTGAATGCGTCCGTTGCGGGCCCGATCCGAGAGCGCGCCGCGCAGTGCGGCGGCGATCATCTTCTTCGGGGTCCGCTGGCTGTAGTCACGCGGCTTCGGGCCGTGCACGGTGCCGCCGCCGGTGAACTGCGGTGCGCGGGTCGATCCCTGGCGGGCGCGACCGGTGCCCTTCTGGCGGTACGGCTTCCTGCCGCCGCCGGAAACCTCGCCACGGGTCTTGGTCGAGTGGGTGCCCTGACGGGCGGCCGCCAGCTGTGCTGTCACCACCTGATGCATCAGGGCGGTGTTGGCCTCGACGTCGAACAGCTCCGCGGGAAGCTCGACCGATCCCTCCGTCGCGCCGCCGGGCGTCTTCACATCAATTGTCAAAGAAGTCATTACTTCTCACCTCGTTTGATGGCGCTGCGAACCACGACCAGCCCGCCGTTGCGGCCCGGGATGGCGCCCTTGATCAACAGCACACCGTTCTCGGCGTCGACCTTGTGCACCAGCAGATTCTGCGTGGTGACGCGATCGTTGCCCATCCGACCGGACATGCGGGTGCCCTTGAACACCCGGCCCGGGGTGGCGCAGCCGCCGATCGACCCGGGGCGCCGGTGCACCGCTTGTGCGCCGTGGGCCGCACCCTGGCCACGGAAGCCGTGGCGCTTCATGGTGCCTGCGAAACCCTTGCCCTTGCTGGTGCCCGTCACGTCGACGTAGCTGCCATCCGAGAAGATCTCGGCGGTCAGCTCCTGGCCGACCTCGTACTCCGCCGCGGTCTCGTCGTCGAGGCGCAGCTCAGCCAGATGCCTGCGCGGGTTGACCCCGGCGGCCGCGTACTGACCGGCGAGCGGCTTGGTGACCTTGCGCGGGCTGATCTCGCCGTAGGCGAGTTGGACGGCGCTGTAGCCGTCGCGCTCCGGGGTGCGGATGCGGGTGACGACGTTGGGCCCGGCCTTGACGACCGTCACCGGAACGACCTTGTTGTTCTCGTCGAAAACCTGCGTCATGCCCAGCTTGGTGCCCAGAATGCCTTTTCTTGCCATGGTTTCTGGATCTCCTACTGGATGTTCACGTCGACGCTGGCCGGCAGATCGATGCGCATCAGGGCGTCGACGGTCTTCGGCGTGGGGTCGAGGATGTCGATCAGGCGCTTGTGAGTGCGCATCTCGAAGTGCTCCCGCGAGTCCTTGTACTTGTGCGGGGACCTGATGACGCAATACACGTTCTTCTCAGTCGGCAGCGGCACTGGGCCAACTACGCTTGCGCCGGTACGGGTGACCGTCTCCACGATCTTGCGTGCCGAGGCGTCAATCGCCTCGTGGTCGTAGGCCTTGAGCCTGATGCGGATTTTCTGTCCCGCCACGCTTCTCCTACCTTCACTGTCATGTCCGACCCGGCGGGTTGCCGGGCGAACGTTGTGCTGGTGCCTCCGGCGCATCTGCGCTCGTCTGCTGCCGCTGTTTACCTGTCTGTGGTTCACCGGTCCCCGCGGTCGGGTGTGTCGCCCGACGCGCCCTTGCCGCGCCGAATAATCTCGTCGCGATCAAGGGGAGGACCGGACGCGCCCGTGCGGGCGCCGGTCGTGTGCCGCCGCGCTGAATTCCACTGCGAGAGCGAACCCGGCTCAGGGCAACCCGACTAGTATGCCTTAGATCCGGTCGGGTGCCAAATCCCTGGTCAGCGCCCCGCACATCTCTGCCCGAGCCGTCTGGACGATCCGGCGACCTCGACGCTACCGGCGAGTTAGGGTCAGCGGCGTGGCCGGCCCCACCAACACGTTCCGCATGTGGCAGCGGCTCCCCAGGACGACGCCCGGATAGCGGTGCCCGGACCCGGGTTCCCGGAGACACAGCTGGCACATATCCCGCTGACAGCATCCCGATAAGCCGTCCGGCAACGATGGCCTCGACACCGATGCTGGGCACAGGAAGTTTTCATGGACACCCGCCGAGCGATGTCGGCACCGCACGACCACGACCGGGGGCCGGCGTTCGACATCGCGGTGGGCGCGGGCCCGGGTGCAGGAATGGCCGTCTACGGCGCACCGCCGAGATGGCGACCGTCACCGGATCGCCGCAGCGCGGGATGGACATCACGATCACCATCGGGTCGCGGACACGGCGGAGAACGTCGCCGCCGATCCCGGTCCAGGCGGGCCCCCGCCCGGACCACCGCCGCGCTGAGCTCGACCGCGTTCGACGGGCCGCGGCTCAGCGATGCAGCCCGGCCCAGAACGGGCACTGGTGCACCTGTTCGAAGTCACGGGTCACGCGGCTGCCGCCCGGCCCGAACGACATCCGCTCGCCTGCGTCGGGGTCCCGCAGTGACGGCCACGCCGGCTGCCCGGGGACGTCGGGCGCTCCGGTGCTGACGAACCGGGTCCAATAGGCGATCATCTGGTCGGAGAGGGCCCGCTGCGCCGGATTCAGCGGCGGAGCGCCGCCGATGTCGAACAAGTAGCGCAGTTCCAGCGAGTGGCTGGCACCGACCGGGAACGGCAGCTGGCGAAGCGCCGCGGGGGCAGGGGCGTCGCGGTCGTTGAACTCGTAGGCGTAGACGGATTCG
>Ga0075369_10000769_pt1 | contig 10475 bp, 10 predicted proteins | sample EndMethybrTD3034_FD_71400 | JGI IMG/M metagenome (GOLD analysis project Ga0075369, IMG submission 71400) | Populus endosphere microbial communities from Tennessee, USA - Endosphere MetaG P. TD hybrid TD303-4 | ecosystem: Host-associated > Plants > Roots > Endosphere | place: USA: Tennessee...
AAAAAGGCCCAGAAACTGATGTGCTTGAACGGGTCGGCAATCATTTCGCCAAATCTGACGCCGCGGGCCGCGCTTTCGGTCGGCGGGAAACGGTGCGCCAAAGCCCAGATCCCGAATGCCGCACCCGGCGCCATGCTGAGAACAGTCACCGTCCGCCAGCCGACCGCACCGCTGTCGACCATAAAATAGCACAGCAGCCCGCCAATGATCAGGCCAAAGGGCCACCAGGCGTGCAGCGCATTGAGTTTGCCGGTCTTGTCCTCGGGATAGAGCGTGGTCGCGAGCGGATTGATCGACCCTTCGGTTGCGCCCCAGCCAAAGCCCCAGATCACCATGCCTGCGTTCAGCAGCTGATCCATGGTCTTGTAGTCAGCCGAACCGGCGGCAAACAGCGTGAGGGCAGGCCCAGCGATAAAGCAGAGAGAGGCGAACAACACCACGCGCTTCACGCCGATCCGGTCTAGCAAGGGACTGATGACCAGCAGGCTGAGCGCAAAACCCAGGAAGGCATTGCCCAGCGTTGCCCCGATCAGTTCGCCGGCGTGGGCCGGGTCATGCGGCTCGAACAATTCGGCTTTCATCGCGCCCGAGGTGCCCACGCGGGCGGCGTTGGCAAATGCCGCGGTGAACAGCGCCAGCACGCTGATCCAGAACAACGAACGCCGGTTTGCCGGCGGCGATGCGTGATTGTTCATCGTTCTTGCCTCTCCCATTTCTTGCCCGGCTAGAGACCGAGGACTTGTCGGACAAAAGCGGTGTCCGATCCGGTTCCCGCGAAGTCGTCAAATGCCTTGTCCGCCTTGCGGATCATGTGCCGGGCAATGAACGGTGCGCCTTCGGCTGCTCCCTGCTCAGGATGCTTGTACGCACATTCCCATTCGAGCACAGCCCAGCCATCGTAGCCATGATGGGTGAGGCGGGTGAAAATCCCGCCGAAGTCGATCTGTCCATCGCCCAGCGAGCGGAACCGGCCCGGTCGCTCGGCCCATGGCGCATAAGATCCATAGACGCCTGCCCTGCCATTGGGGCGGAATTCGGCATCCTTGACGTGGAATGCCTTGATTCGCTCGTGATAGATGTCGATGAAGGCGAGGTAGTCCATCTGCTGCAGCAGGAAGTGACTGGGATCGTAGAGAATGTTGGCGCGCGGATGCTGACCGACCACGTCAAGGAAGCGTTCGAAAGTGACGCCATCGTGCAAGTCCTCGCCGGGATGCAGCTCGAAGCAGGCATCGACGCCGTGGTCTTCGAAGTGGTCGAGAATGGGCTTCCAGCGGCGACCCAGTTCGGCAAAGCCTTCCTCGACCAGTCCGGCGGGGCGCTGCGGCCAGGGATAGACCATGTGCCACATCAGCGCGCCTGAAAACGTCGCATGCGCACTGCAGCCGAGCCGCTCGCTTGCCTTGGCCGCCAGTTTCAGCTGGCCGACAGCCCATTCGCTCCGCGCTGCCGCGTTGCCCTGAAATTGAGGCGGGGCGAAGCCGTCGAACAGCAAGTCATAGGCAGGGTGTGTGGCCACCAGCTGTCCCTGAAGATGCGTTGAAAGCTCGGTCACTTCCACGCCATTTTCCGCGCAGATGCCCCTGATTTCATCAGCATAGGTCTGGCTCTCGGCAGCCTTGTCGAGGTCGAACAGTCGCGTGTCCCAAGTGGGGATCTGGACGCCCTTGTATCCGAGGCCACCCATGTATTTGGTGATTGCGCCGAGCGAATTGAACGGCGCTTCATCCCCGGCGAACTGGGCGAGGAATATGGCCGGACCTTTCATTGCGTTTCCCTTGTTCACAGGTCGATCCAGACTGCGCCCTTGCGGCTGGATTCAAGGCTGGCGCGCAGGAAATGCATGCCCGCCATAGTGTCTTCTATTGTCGCATAGCCGGGGTCATCGCCGACAACCTGTCCGCCGCGCAGAGCATTGCCGAAGGACTGATATATGTTGGCGAAAGCTTCCAGATAGCCTTCGGGATGGCCCGCGGGTGTGCGCTGTATCGCCAGAATGTCACTATCGAGATAGGCCCGGTTGGCACCTGCATTCCAGATCTCAGTCGGCTTGTCGCGGTAGGCGATGCGCATGGTGTTGGGTTCTTCCTGCCGCCAGTGCAGGCCGGCTTCCTCGCACCAGACATCGATCGCAAGATCGTTGATGTCGCCTGCCAGCACCTGGCTGGCCGTCAGCGTCCCCTTGCCGCCGCCGGTGAGGCGGAACAGGGCCGCGCCATCATCGTCAATACGCCGGCCCGGCAGCATGGTCAGCTCAGCGCAGATCGCGGTGATCCGCTCGCCGGTGATGTATTCGGCGAGGTTGGCGGCGTGGGTGCCGATATCGCCGAAAGCGCCCGCATCGCCCGCCTGCGCGGGATCGACCCGCCAGGCGGCCTGCTTGTTGCCATCAAGGTCGGCGGCGCGGCTCAGCCAGTCCTGCGTGTATTTGACCGCGACCCGGCGCACTTTGCCGAGTTTGCCTGACGCGACCAGACGCCGTGCCTGCTTGACGAGTGGATAGCCGGTGTAGGTATGGGTAATGGCGACGCGGCGGCCAGTGCGCGATGCTGCCTCGGCTATGGCCTTTGCATTGTCCATCGTGTCAGCAAGCGGCTTGTCGACGATCACGTCGAAACCGGCCTCCATTGCAGCTATCGCGGGCGCGGCATGCATGTGGTTTGGCGTGACGATGGCAACAGCTTCAATCCGCTGATTTGCGGGAAGGGCAGATTCGCGCGTGAGCATCTCAGCCCAGCTTCCATAGCCGCGCGCGGGGTCAATGCCGATCTCGGCAGCAGACGCGCGCGACTTTTCCGGCGTGGACGAGAAAGCCCCGGCCACGAGTTCCCAGTTTCCCGCAATGCGCGCGGCGATGCGGTGGATGCCGCCGATAAACGCGCCCTGGCCACCTCCGATCATGCCATAGCGGAGCGCGTTCACGCACGACTCCGGACAATTATGAAATGCATTTCATAGTCTCCCGCGCCCGACCTAAACCCGAAGTGTGCGGCTGACAACTGTCTGCTGACTTACACTCGGATTTAGTGGCCTCGGCAAGGGTTGACCACTTCGCGCAACCTGCGATCTTGGCGGGGATCAGGGCGGGCATTAGCGAGGCGGGATTGGAGAAGCGGGGGGCAATTTGGCTGCAGAGTGACCGGCTTCCGGTGCTCGCCGGGCTGGCCTGCCTGTTGCTCGTTGCCCTGCTGCAATTCAGCGGCATTGCCCCTGTCGACCGCCTCGGCATGCTGCTGTTCGATAGTTATCAACGAGCCGCCCCCCGGCCTTATCAGCCCGCGCCGGTGAGAGTGGTGGACATCGACGAGGAGAGCATTCGCCGCCTGGGCCAATGGCCCTGGCCGCGCACTGATATCGCCAGATTGACTGAGCAACTGTCGAAGGCCGGCGCTGCGGTCATTGCCTATGATATCGTCTTTTCCGAGCCTGACCGCACATCACCGGCGCGGATTGCCGAACGCTTGCGCCGTGATGGGCAGCAGGGCGCGGCGCTAGCTCGCCTTGCCGAGCTGCCAGACAACGATGCTAAACTGGCCGAAGCTTTTGCCAATGCGCCAGTGGTGGGCGGCTATTTTCTGGTCCTGTCCGGCGGCGGTCCGCCGCCCGTGCCCCAGACGGGAATGGCAGTCGCCGGATCGCCCTTGCAGGGGGCGGTGCCCCGATATCGCAGCGCGATCCAGTCGTTGCCGCAATTGCGCGAAGCTGCCGCAGGGGCAGGGTTCGTCACATTGCCCGGTGAGGATGACAGCATTGTCCGCAAAGCGCCGCTGCTGGCCCTGGCTGGCGGCCAGATCTTGCCCTCGCTTTCACTTGATGCGGTACGACAGGCGCAGGGCGCGGGGGCCATCGTCGTCAAGACCAGTGACGGCAGCGGCGAAGGCGGCGGCGCTGCAGGCCAGCCGGTCGCACTGAAGGTCGGGCAGTTCGAAGTGCCGCTGACGGCAGACGGCGCGATGTGGGTTCATTACACGCGCCCACAGGCCGAGCGCACCGTGCCGGCCTGGAAAGTGCTCGAAGGCGGCATGTCCGACGCGCAGATGCAGGAGACATTCGGCGGCATGATCGTCTTTGTTGGCGCGGGGGCGATTGGCCTGAGAGACCTTGTCTCGACGCCGCTTGGCACGCGTGACCTTGGCGTCATGGTCCACGCCCAGGCGGCAGAGCAGATGATTCTCGGCAAGTTCCTGATGCGGCCCGATTGGGCGCCCGGACTTGAGCGCGCGCTGCTGCTGGTCCTGGGGATAGGCATGGCGCTGGCACTGCCGCGAATGGGCGCAGTGCGCGGCGCGGCTTTGGGCGGCGTGCTGGTGGCAGGCATGATCGGCGGCAGCTGGATGGGCTTTACTGAGCGCGGCTTCCTGCTCGATCCGACCTGGCCAGTGCTGGGCCTGGTACTTGTCTATCTGACAGAAACGGCATTGACCTATTACCGCGAGGAACGCCGCCGCGCCTACATCCACGACGCGTTCGACCGTTACCTGTCGCCCGAGATGGTCAAGCGCATTGCTGCCGACCCGGGCCGGCTCGAACTGGGCGGCGAAGAGCGCGACATGACCGTGCTTTTCTGTGACATCCGCGGCTTTTCACGAGTTTCCGAGAAACTCGGTCCGCGTCAGATTGTCAGCTTCCTGATCGCCTTCCTGACGCCGATGTGCGACATCCTGCTGGCTCGAAAGGCCACAATCGACAAGTTCATCGGCGATGCGATCGTGGCGTTCTGGAATGCGCCGCTGGATGACCCCGAGCATCAGGCCAATGCCGCCCGCGCCGCACTCGACATGAACCGGCGGCTGGAGGCGCTCAACCGCGATCCTCCAGCTGGCTGGCCGGGCGGTATCCGCATCGGCATCGGCATCAATTCGGGCCTGTGCTGCGTGGGCAATATGGGCTCGGCCCAGCGCCTGTCCTATTCGCTTATTGGCGACACGGTGAACCTTGCATCGCGGATCGAAGGGCTAACCAAGTATTACGGCGTGCAGATCGCCATTGGCAGCGCGCTGGCGGCGAAGCTCCCGGCTTTTGCCTTGCTTGAGCTGGACCGGGTGCGCGTGGTCGGGCGTGACAGCCCGGAAACTGTCCATGCGCTGCTCGGTGATGAAAGCGTGGCTGCAGGCAGCGACTATGCGGCGCTGGTGGCATTGCAGGCGGAATTCCTTGCGGCATACCGCGCGCAGGATTGGCAGCCTAGCCTGGCAAAATTGGAGCAGCTCGCCCAGTATGCCCCGGCATTCGGGCTGGAGCCATTGTTCGCTCTTTACGCAGAGAGAATTGCCGCGCTTGCCGATCAGCCGGACCAAGCAGGGTGGGACGGGGTCTTCATCGCGGCTGACAAGTAACGCCGCGGCCGCCTATTTGACTTGCTGCGAATTTGGCAATGAATCGCGCGGAATGGAAGGCGCTTCCGCGGGCACCACGGGCGCGGTTTCGGTGCGCATTGCGGGCTGCGACGTGTCAGGCTGCGCGGACTCTTGCGGTTCACGCTGCTGGTCACGCGATCCCCCGACTGCGCCCATCACGCCGATCCCGACTTTGAGCAGCGTCTCAATCGTCTTTCCCGTGCCGCTTCTGCCGCGCGCGGTGCGAGCGGGCGGCGCCAGTGGTGTTTCAAGCAGGCTCTCCAGCTTCTGCAAGCCTGACCCGCTCAGCACAAATGGACCAATCGGCGCGGCTCCGGCACGCGGCACGAAAGCGGCCTGCATGGGACCCTGCAAGTTGACCGTCTGCCCGCCCGCCTCGACCGACACTGCGCCAACGGTCAGCCCCGCCTCAGTCGCCGCGCCTGGCCCGCGCAGCAGGATGAGCGACGCGGTTTGGGGATCGGCTGAAACACTTCTGCCAATGCCGCGCTCGGCCAGCGCAATGGCTATGGCATCCTCGCCCACCACACCGTCCAGCGCAGTGCCACGGATGCCGATCACGGCAATCGGCGTGCGGATGGAGGAACTGCCCCCGGGTGCCCGCCGGCCCGACAAGAAGCGGAATGCGCCTTTGGCGACGCTCGCATCGAAATTGCCGCCGCGTGCCGGATCATAAATGAAGCGATCGATTGTCAGGCGCGCATTGGCGCCGACTGTAAAAGTGGTGCGATCCAGCAGCATCAATTGCAGGCGGCTGCGCTGGCCGGTCTGCACGCGGTCTGCCAAGGCAACCCGTTCGCGCAGCACGGCGGGGTGCATTTGCGCCGCTCCGCCGCTGGCGATCGACACATCGTTGAGCACGGCCGCGGCAATGCCGATCACTGGCTGCGCACCGGCGGCAAAAGCGGCCCCGGCGATTGGCAGGGCAATCGCGAGTGCCGCCAGCGGGATCGTGCGCGCTGATTTCAGTATCCGGGCGGAGGCCATCGCCGATTCCTTTGGCTGGGGGCTGCCGGCACGGACGGCGGGGCGGCTGCTTCGCCCCTTGAGGCAGGCCGACTGGCGCAAACCGCTTGGGCCGATGCCCAGTCTGCCTTGGGGTGATCCCGCTTTTTCAGCCGCGAAAGCTGGGCAAGTCCGCCCTCACGGTCATCAATGCGGCACAGCAGCGCCGCCCGCAGCAAAAGCGCTGGCCTTGCCGCAGGTTCTACCATTAGCACCCGGTCAATCGAGGCAAGCGCGCCAAGCAGGTCGCCCTGTTCGCTCTGGCTGCGCGCCAGCGCCAGTCCGCCTGCCATTGTCGCAGTTTGCCCGGATAGCTGGTCCAGTTCGGTAGCAGGATCGCGTTGCGCCAGCGCAGGGATGGAAACTGCGGCGAGAGCGAGCGTTGAGCAAAGCCGCAGCAAGTGTTGGCCCAAAAACATGTCGCCAGTAGCCCTGCTTCTCGCCGGGCACTCGATCACTGTTTGCCGCCATAGGTGCTGGAAGTTTTGCGCTGAGGGGCCACCGTCGAATTTGGGGCCGTCTTCGTTTCTGGGGGCGGCGGTGCGCTGGCCGCCGGAACTGCGCCGGTGGTTGCTTCAGGCTGAGCCTCTGGCAGCGCGGCGGGTGCGACCGGCGCTGGCTCGGTCGTGGCTGTGGGAGCAGCAGCCGGCGTTTGCTGCTCGGTCACTGGTGCCGATCGAGAACCACTGATTGAGCCGGGATTGCGCTCCTGGCGTTCACTGCTCGGGCGCTGCGGCGGCGCGCTCGGCATGGGAACACTGGGAGCATAGCCCGTGCGCCAGCTGCCCCTGTCGCCCCGGTCATATCCGGGGTCGCCCGGATAATCATCGTAATATCCGCGCTCGTCCCGGCGGGAGCCGCGCGGCTGTGGGGCGACGTAAGTTCCGTTGCCAGCAGGTCGCGTGGCGGCGCGCCACTGGGCAAGCGAAGGGAAAATCAGGCCCTGAACCCGTGTGAGCCCGGGCAGCGACATGACGAACGGGCCAACCGGCTGTGCGCCTTCGCGGGGAATGAATACGGCCAGCATCGGCCGGTCGAGCGATACTGTTTTCCCGCCTGCGCTTACCGTTATCGCGCCAGGAATGGCGTTCCCACGCGTGGCGTTGCCCGGGCCGCGCAGGATGACCAGCGTGGCGCTTTGCGGGTCGGCATTCTGGGTCGGCCCGGCACCGCGTTCGCCGCCTGCCACGGCAATGGCGTCAGCTCCCACAACGCCATCGACAATCGTGCCGCGAATACCGATGCTGGCGGCGGGACTTGAAATCGTCGAACTGCCGCCGCGATTGGGGCGGCCCGACATAAAGCGGAAAGCACCTTTGGCCACGCTCGCGCTCACTGACCGGCCCGAGGCGGGATCGTAAACAAAGCGGTCGATCGTCAGGCGCGCATTGGCGCCGACTGTGAACGAGGAGCGATCAAGAAGCAAAATCTGGAGCTGGCTTCGCTGACCGGTCTCGACCCGGTCAGCCAGGGCGACGGGCTGGCGCGGCACGGCAGCACGCACCTGCGCCGATGGTCCCCGCGCAATCGTCACGCGGTTGAGCACGCTGGCGGCAATGCCGATCGTTGTCGGCGCATTGGCAGCCGCGACGCCGACTCCCGTTGCTGCAAGCAGCGCGGCGGCGAGGGCGATGGAAGGCAGGCGCCAGTTCATCGCGTGGTTCTCCCGGATCTCACAGCGTCACAGCGGGCGATTGCATCGCGCAGGATGTTATCTGCCACGCGGCCGCGCAGCTGGTCGAATTCCGCAGTCGATCCCGCGCGGTCATCAAGTTCGCACATCACGCCTGCGCGCAACAATTGTGCATCGCGCGCCTCGGGGTGAAGGATCAGCACGCGCTCAAGAGTCGCCAGCGCGTCGAGCAAGTTGCCATTGCTGATTTGCCGCCGGGCCAAAGCAATGCCGCCGACCGGTGCGTCGCTGGAACGGGCCATGGCCTGCAGTTCGGCGACAGTCTCTGCCGTGGCCGACGTGCCCAATGCAGCCAGCAGGAGCGCAATAAAGCAAGAGCACAGAACCCGACTTTGCCGTATCATCGCGGCCACCTCCACGTGCGGCAAAGTATAGGCGATGCGCTGCGAAAGATAGACCTTCGCTTCGATGGCAAAGGCATGCGAGCGTTCACTGCCGCTCAGCCAGCATGCCGCGGATCATCGGCTGCAAGTCTGCATCGAAGCGGGCGACATCCTCGTAACCGCCGACTCGCTCGAAATGGCTGACCAGCCGCGTCCCGTCCCAGCGGTGGAGCGCGTAGCCTGGCGGGGCATCGCGGATCAGTGCGCGGCCATCGGGATCGCCGGCGTCGATGGGCGAGAGATTGAGCGCGACCGATGGTGCGGTAGAAGGGCAGACCACCAAGGGCGCGCCCTGCCAGCTGGTGACCATGGCGCGATGAAGGTGGCCGCACAGCACGGCCCTGATCTGGCTATAACCACTGGTCGCTTCGGCAAACCGGGCGATCCACGGTTCGGCGGGATCGGGATCCATCCAGTCTATGCCCGAAACGAACGGCGGGTGATGCATGGCGATAATCGTCGGCCGATCGGGCGCCTCGGCGAGACGGTCAGACAGCCAGGTGGCGCGCTCCTCGCAGAAAGCGCCGCCGTGGCGACCCGGATCGAATGTATCGAGCATCAACAGACGCAAGTCACTCGCTTCGGTGGCGATTTGCTGGAAGCCTGCAGTTGGCACAAGATCAGGGAATGCTGCGGCCAGCCCCGCGCGGGTGTCGTGGTTTCCGGGTATCATCAGTACGGGGCATGGTGCCGCATCGATCGCCGCCGCCAGCGTGGCATAGCTCGCTCGATCGCCGTTTTCCGTGAGATCGCCGGTCAGCAGCAGCAGATCGAGTTGGTTCGGTCCGTCGAACATGCGCTCCAGCACGGCGCGCAACCGGTGCATGTTGGGCTCATCCGGGTTGCGGGGCTCAAAGCCGATGTGGATATCGGAAATCTGGCCGATCAACAGCGTGGTGCGGCTGGTTCCAAGTCCGGCAGGATGGCTCATGGTTTCAGGCCGATCACCAGCGCCGTGATGCCCGCCAGCACCAGTCCCGTGAGGAAAAGCCGGTAAGCGCGGCCCAGCCAGCGGTATTTCTTCCGCTGGAGCACTTGCCCGTTCTGGTGAAGGTCGCGCAGCATGACGCGGAAGACGCCTTCATCGCTGGTGAGGCAGGGCAGCAGTCGCTGGCAGAAGTCTTCCTCGTCGAGCTCTGAAAATGCTGCGAAGAACAACAGGTTGGCGTTGTCCGCTGAGGGCTTGGGGCGCTCCACCGAGGGCAGTACGGCCAGCACCGCGCAAATGGCCGCCAGAAAGGCGAACAGCGCCATGGTCATCAGCGCGGGCGCAAATCGGCCGCTGCCAGCCTGCCCGACCGATATGGTGAAGACCACCATGGTCGCGGCGAGCAGGATGCTCGCCTTCTGGTCTGCCATCTGGCTGAGCGAGAGATTGGACTGCACGGCAGTGCGAACAAGATGAATGGCCTGAGCCGAATATGCAGGCGGTGTTTCAGCCATTTGTGCTTGCAGCCTTCCTGATCTTGCAGGGGTGATAGCGCGTGCAAGCGGCGGAGCAAGTGCCCAGGCATAGAATGGCCCGCCGCGTCAGGGGGCGCGGCGGGCCAAGCTTTCCTCCCCAGGAAAACTTTATCGCATGGGTTCAGCCGCGCGCTGCACTGCCGAGCCGGTGATAGAGGTTGCTGTACTTCACGGAATCAGGCGAATCCTCGTTGTGCTGCAGATAATAGCGCACGGCTTCTTTGAGCAGCTTGAAGTCCTCGTTGGAAAGAACGGCGCGGGATCGGGCTGGCTCCGGCATGGCTGGATTCCTTTCAGGTTCGCTGCGTTATGCCGCGAACTGGTTCATCGTGTTGTCCTTGCCGCCCGCCTTGAGAGCGGCTTCGCCGGCAAAGTATTCCTTGTGATCGTCACCGATGTCGGAACCCGACATGTTCTGGTGCTTCACACAGGCAATGCCCTGACGGATTTCCTGGCGCTGGACGTTCTTGACATAGCCCAGCATGCCCTGATCGCCAAAGTATTCGCGCGCCAGATTGTCCGTGCTGAGCGCGGCCGTGTGATAGGTCGGCAGCGTGATCAGGTGATGGAAGA
>Ga0075369_10000771_pt1 | contig 10462 bp, 6 predicted proteins | sample EndMethybrTD3034_FD_71400 | JGI IMG/M metagenome (GOLD analysis project Ga0075369, IMG submission 71400) | Populus endosphere microbial communities from Tennessee, USA - Endosphere MetaG P. TD hybrid TD303-4 | ecosystem: Host-associated > Plants > Roots > Endosphere | place: USA: Tennessee...
GGCCCGGCCGGGCCCGCTTGGCGAGGTCGAGCATCACGTACGCCGACAGCGCCGCGATCAGGATCGACGCCAGGACGAACGCGGGGTCGTAGCGGGGGACGAGAAAGGCCATTGGGGGTGCCGAAGCGATCTGGGTTGCGTCTGTTTTCGGTGCAGGCTAGTCAATCATTAGTATCAATAATGCCGAATTGACACGCCTTTTCAAATGATAAATATGGCGTGCCATCGGCAAAATATCAGCCGAAACGCCGACAAGGCAAGAACCGCCCGCCACAAGCTGGAGGACCCATGAAGACCCAGGACGCCCAAAGTGCTTCGATCGAAGTCGAAGGCATGGTCATTGACGCCACCGCGCCCAAGGTGGCCGACCACCAGCCGTTAGCGCCGCGGGCGCGCATCGACGCGCTGACCGGGCTGGCGAACTGCGCCGCCTTCACCGAGCGGCTCCATCAGGCTTTCGGAGCGGCGCGCCGCGGCGCCACGCCGTTCGCAATCCACGCCATCGACCTCGATCGCTTCAGGGCCGTGAACGACCTCTTGGGCCACTCGATCGGCGATCTGCTGCTGCGTGAAGTGGCCGAACGGCTGAGGAATTGCGCCCGTGAAACCGACCTCGCCGCGCACCTCGGCGGCGACGAGTTCGCGGTGCTGCAAGGCGAGGCGGTGGAGGCGGAGATCCTGGCCGCGAAGATCCAGCGCGAGCTCGCACGTCCATACGTGCTCGGCGGCAATGAGCTGCGCCTGTCGGCCAGCATCGGCATCAGCTCTTATGTGCCGGGTGCGAGCGTCGACGCCGATGCGATGCTCGTGCAGGCCGATCTCGCGCTGTTCCGCGCGAAAGCGGAGGGCCGCAACCGGTACCGCCTCCACGCGGACGAACCGGACCAGGACCTTCGCGACCGCGTCACGCTCGGCGATGAGTTGCGCAAGGCGATCGATGGCGACGAACTGGAACTCCACTATCGGCCGCAGGCCGCGCTGACGAGCACACGGACCGCCGGGGCGGATGCGCTGGTGCGCTGGAACCATCCCACGCGCGGGCTGCTGAACGCAGGTGCGTTCATTCCGATCGCCGAGAAGACCGGAAGCATCGTCGCGCTCGGACACTGGGTGCTGAACCAGGCGTGCCGGCAGATGCGGCTGTGGCGCGACCGCGGCATGGCGCCGCCGGTCGTCGCGATCAACCTGTCGCCTGGCCAGCTCGAGAACGGCGGCGAACTGGTGCGCGACGTCGCACGCACCGTCGCGACATGGGGGCTCGCGCCTTCGGACCTGCAATTCGACGTCACCAAGGCAGCGCTTGCACAGATGACCTGGACCGGCAGCGACGTGCTGCGCCGGCTGCGCGACCTTGGGGTGCGAATCGCGATCGACGACGCGGTGACCTCTCCCCCCTAGAACCAGGGAGGGGTAAGCCCTCGATTCGAGCCGTCTCGCGGAACCCCACTGTCAACGTTGACAGTTGGACATGATTGAGTGCGCGGCTATTCTGGGTCGTGACCTCTTTGCCCCTCCCTGGCGAATGGTGACGCTCCACGTCACTGTCGAGCCGCTCCGTTCGCGAACGAGGATGCGCGAATGACGCGACTGTTCCGGTTCGACGACTGGCCGTTGCGCGCGAAGATGGCGGCATTGCTGGTCGTGGCCTCGCTGCTCCCGCTTGCGACCTGGGCCTACATCGACCTGCGCCAGGACCAGGCTCGGCTGCTGGGCAGCATGAAGGATCTGCTCGAGGCCCGCGGCGACCAGATCGCCCGCGAACTCGACATCTTCCATCGCAGCTATCGACACGCCGCCGAGCGGGTCGCACACCTGCCAGACTCGGCGGCGTATTGCAGCGGCACGACCGAACAGCGCACGGCGCGCCATGACGCGCTGATGGGCGTGCTTTCGGTCTATCCGCAGAGCGATCCCGCCATTCGCGGCGTCGCGTTGCTGGATGGAGCCGGCCGCGTCGTCATCGCGACCGAGCGCGCGCTCGTCGGTGCCGACCTCGCCGATCGCCCGGTCGTGCAGGCCGCGCTGCGAGGCAGCCCCATCATCTCGGACCCGTTCATTTCGTCGCCGCGTACCGGCGGGACACCGACGATCGCGTACATGGTGCCGATGCCCGGCGCCGAGGGCAAGGTGTCGTGCATCGCCGTGCTGTGGCTGCGGGCGCAGTCGCTGTGGAGCGCCGTCAAGGCCTCCAATGCGCTGGCCGGCCCGGGCAGCTTCGCGGTCCTGTTCGATCGCGAAGGGATTCGGATCGCCCACACGTACAGCGACGACATCGTCTTTCATCCGGGCGGGCCGCTCGATCCGGCGACGCTCGAACGCCTGGTGCGCGAGCGCCGCTTCGGTGCGCAAACGCGCGCGCTGCTCGAGGACGTTCGTGCGTTCCCGGAGCAGTTCGACCGCGCACGTGCTGCGTCGCTCGACCTGGCGGTGTTCCGCGGTTTCGCACCCGTCAACCAAACCTGGAACTACGGCGTCGCGCGCCGCTTCGACACGGTGCCGTGGACCGTGTTCTACATGGCGCCGGAGGCCGCGCTCGACGCCGAGATCGCACGGGCGACGCGCGAGCGGCTGCTGCTCGCCGCCGGCATCATCGCCGTCGCGGGCGTCCTCGGGCTGGTGTTCGCCGACAGCATCCTGCGGCCGGTGCGCGCGCTCGACCGGGCGACCGCGGCGATCGCGAGCGGCGATCTTTCCGCGCGCGTCCAGGACCGCCGCAAGGACGAACTGGGCCGCCTCGACGCGAGCTTCAACGCGATGGCCGCACGCATCGAGTCGCAGGCTAGGGCGCTGGAGCGCTCGCGCGACGAGCTCGAGCAGCAGGTCGACGAGCGCACCGCCGAACTCGCGCGCACGACGCACGACCTGGAGGAGCGCGACGCCGCGCTGCACCGGGCCCATGTGATGGCCCGGCTCGGGCACGTGATCACGCGGCCCGACGGATCGTTCGAGCGTTGGTCCGACACCTTGCCGCCGCTGATCGGCGTGGCGCCCGCGGACATGCCGCAAAGCACCCGCGAGTGGCTGAGCCTGCTGGACCCGGACGACCGGGCGATATTTCGCAACACGTCCATCGCCGCGGGCAGGGACGGTCTGCGCAAGGAGGTCGAATACCGGCTGCAGCGCAGCGACGGCAGGTGGATCAACGTGTTCCAGGTGATCGAGCCGATCCCGGGCACGATCGATGCCGACGGCAAGATGCGCTGGTTCAGCACGATGCAGGACATCACCGAGCAGCGCCGCACGGCCGAGGAGCTGCGCGAGAGCCAGCAGCTGCTCAAGAGCATCGTCGACAACTCGGCGGCCGTGATCTACGTCAAGGACCTGGCCGGGCGCTACCTGATGGTCAACCGGCGCTACTGCGAGCTGTTCGAGACCCAGAGCGAGGCGGTGATCGGCAAGTCAGACCACGAGCTGTTCGCGAAGGAGGCGGCCGATGCCTTCCGCGCCGTGGACCAGCGCGTGGCCGCATCTGAGACGCCGCTGATCGAGGAGGAGGTGGTTCCGCTGGCGTCCGGGCCGCGCACCTATGTGTCGGTGAAGTGCCCGCTGCGCGACCGCGCGGGCCGGGTGTCGGGCGTGTTCGGCATCTCGACCGACATCACCGAACGCAAGCTCGCCGAAACGGCGCTGCAGGCGAGCGAGGAACGCACGCGGCTGATCGTCGACACCGCGCTGGATGCGGTGGTCACGATGGATGCGGACGGCGTCATCACCGGCTGGAACCCGCAGGCCGAAGCCACGTTCGGCTGGACGCGAACCGAAGCGCTGGGGCGGACGCTCGCGCAGACCATCGTGCCGGAGCGCTACCGTGCCGCCCATCGGCAGGGACTCGAGCGCTATCTCGCGACCGGCGAGGCCAAGGTGCTCGGCAAGCGCATCGAGCTGTCGGCCCTGCACCGCGACGGCCGCGAGTTCGACGTCGACCTGTCGATCACGCCGATCAGGGTGGACGGCGCGCCCAGCTTCAGCGCGTTCCTGCGCGACATCACCGAGCAGAAGCTTGCCCGCGAGCGGCTGCATGCGCAGCTCGAGCGGCTCACTCTGCTGGACCAGATCACGCGCGCCATCGGCGAGCGGCAGGACCTGCAGAGCATTTACCAGGTCGCGATCCGCAGCCTGGAGGAGCGGCTGCCGGTGGACTTCGGTTGCGTCTGCCGCTACGACCCGGTCGACGGCGTGCTCACGGTGATCCGTGTGGGCGCGCACAGCCAGGCGCTGGCGGTCGAACTGGCGATGAGCGAGCAGTCCAGGATCGAGATCGACCAGAACGGCCTGTCGCGCTGCGTGCGCGGCGAGCTCGTGTACGAGGAAGACATCCGCGCGGTTGCGTTCCCGTTTCCGCAGCGGCTCGCGCGCGCCGGCCTGTGCGCGCTGGTGGCCGCGCCGCTGCGCTCGGAGAGCCGCGTGTTCGGCATCATGGTGATCGCACGCCGCGAGCCGCGCTCGTTCAGCAGCAGCGACTGCGAGTTCGTGCGCCAGTTGAGCGCCCACGTTGCGCTGGCGGCCCAGCAGGCCGAACTGCACGGCGCGCTGCAGCAGGCCTACGACGAGCTGCGCCAGACCCAGCAAAGCGTGATGCAGCAGGAGCGGCTGCGCGCGCTCGGCCAGATGGCCAGCGGCATCGCGCACGACATCAACAACGCGATCTCGCCGGTGGCGCTGTACACCGAGAGCCTGCTGGAGCGCGAACCCCAGCTGAGCGAGCGCGGCCGCGGCTACCTGGTGACGATTGCGCGCGCGATCGACGACGTGGCCGCGACCGTCGCACGCATGCGCGAGTTCTATCGTGAGCGCGAACCGCAGATGCTGCTCAAGGCCGTGCGGCTCAACCCGCTCGTGCAGCAGGTGGTGGACCTGACCGAGGTGCGCTGGCGCGACATGCCGCAGCAGCGCGGCGCGGTGATCGACGTGCGCGTCGAGCTCGACCCCGACCTGCCGGTCGTGTACGGCGTCGACAGCGAAGTGCGGGAGGCGCTGACCAACCTGGTCTTCAACGCGGTCGACGCGATGCCCGCGGGCGGCAAGCTGACGCTGCGCACGCGCAGCGTCGCGCTGCCGGGCAGCAAGCTGCGCCATGCGGTGGTCGACGTGGCCGACACAGGTGTCGGCATGGACGACGACACGCGGCGCCGCTGCCTCGAGCCCTTCTTCACGACCAAGGGCGAGCGCGGCACCGGGCTCGGATTGGCGATGGTCTACGGCGTGGCGCAGCGGCACGCCGCGGAGGTCGAGATCGACAGCATGCTCGGCCGCGGAACGACGGTCAGCCTGAGCTTCCCGGTGCCGGCGATCGAGCCGGCGGGTGCGGCGGAGCCGGCGGTGACTGCGCCGACGCCGCGCCTGCGCCTGCTGATCATCGACGACGACCCGCTGCTGCTCAACTCGCTGCGCGACTCGCTCGAACTCGATGGGCACAGCGTCGTCGCCGCGAACGGGGGCCAGGCTGGAATCGACGCTTTCTGTGCTGCGCCCGAGGATGTGGATGCGGTCATCACCGACCTGGGCATGCCCTATGTCGACGGGCGCAAGGTGGCCGAAGCGGTGAAGGCCGCCGCGCCCTCGATGCCGGTGATCCTCCTGACCGGCTGGGGGCAGCGATTGATGGCCGAAGGCGACGTACCGGCCCACGTCGACCGCGTTCTCAGCAAGCCGCCCAAGCTGCGCGAGCTGCGCGCTGCGCTCGCCGAAGCGGCGCGCAGCGAGGGCTCGGCGGCGGACAACGATTCGATCCGGGAGAAGTCATGAACGAATTCAAGCCCGCGAGACTGCTCGTCGTCGACGACGAAGCGGCGCAGATGAGAGCCCTGTGCGACACGCTGGAAGACGAGGGGTACGAGGTCGTCGGCTGCACCAACGGCGAAGCTGCACTGGTCGAGCTGCGCCGCACGCCCACCGACCTCCTGCTGGCCGATCTGATGATGCCGGGAATGAACGGGATCGATCTCCTGCGCGCCGCGCTCGCGATCGACCCGATGCTGGTCGGGATCATCATGACCGGCGAAGGGACCATCGGCACCGCCGTCGAGGCGATGCGATCCGGTGCGCTGGACTACATCCTCAAGCCCTTCAAGCTGAGCGCGATCCTGCCGGTGCTCTCGCGCGGCCTGCTGATGCGGCGGCTGCGGCTGGAGAACGTGGCGCTGGAACGGCGCCTGCAGGAGCACATGACCGAGCTCGAGACGAGCAATCGCGAGCTCGACGCCTTCACGCGCTCGGCATCGCATGACCTGCGCTCGCCGCTCAACGTCGTGCTCGGCTTCTCGCAGCTGCTCGTCAGCGAGCTCGGGCCGTCGATGCCGACCGATCAGCGCGGCTGGCTGCTGCAGATCGAGCGCGCGGCGCAGCAGATGTCCGAGTTGATCGATGCATTGATGCGGCTGTCGCGGGTCGGCAAGCAGGCGATGAACCTGCAGCCGGTCGACGTGGGCGCGCTGGTGCGCGAGGTTCTCGGCGAGCGCAGCGCCGAGCAGGCGCAGCGCGGCGTGGTCGTCCATGTCGGCGAGTTGCCCGAAGTCCGGGCCGACCCGGCGCTGCTCAGGCAGGTGTTCGTCAATCTGCTGTCGAACGCCTTCAAGTACACGCGGCGCGCGGACCGGCCGCAGATCGATGTGCGCCTCGAGATGCAGGGCGACGAGCGTGTCTTCGCGGTGCGCGACAACGGCCCGGGCTTCGACATGTCGCGTGCCGGCCGCCTGTTCGACGCCTTCCAGCGCCTGCACGGCAGCGACGAGTTCGAGGGCAGCGGTGTCGGCTTGTCGATCGTGCAGCGCATCGTGCAGCGCCACGGCGGACGCATCTGGGCGCAGGCCGAGCCCGGTAGGGGCGCGAGCTTCTACTTCACGCTCGGGGCGATGTCGTGACCGGCGCGATAGATGCGCCAGTACGGCGCGAGCCGCAGCGCCTTCCACAGCGATGAGCGGTGCAGGTGGTCGCCGACCAGCCCGGGAATCTTGCGGAACACCAGCAGCGCGGGCCGCGGGTGCTCGCGAAGCGACGCCTCCAGCATCTTGATGGCGTCGAGCGTCAACGCGGCCGGGAACGGGTTGTTCATGAAGAACAGCTGCGGCTCGCGCGGGATCTGCCACTTGAAGAAATCACCGGCAACCCACTCGGGCGCGACCGCGCGGCCGGTCGAACGGTTGTACGCCTCGACGTTGCGCCGCGCGATCGCGAGCAGTTCCTGGTCGAGCTCGATCCCGCCGACCTTGTGGAAGTCGAACTCGCTGGCGTACAGGACGGCGGCGCCCATGCCGGCGCCGATGTCGACGAAGCTGTAGGGCGCGAGCGGTTCGTCGATCGAGTGCAGCATCTCGCGAAAGAAGTCGCGGTTGACCGCTGCATAGCCCCAGATCGTCGAATCATCCGGGTCGTCGGACACCTTCACGTCGAGCCGCGCGAAGGTGCGGGTGCCATGCTGCACATCGAACGCCGCGGTGCGCCGGTGGGTGGCGCGCTCCATCGCCGCGAGCACGCGATGAAACGGCGCTGCGAGCATCGGCTCGAGCGCGTGCAGGCGTTGCGCGATGCGGTGGCCGAGCGCATGGGCCCAGCCGAAGTGCGCCTGCATCCGGAACCAGTCGCGCAAACGCATCCATCGGTACCTTGATGTCATGTCTGTCGGCTCCGGGCGGCTTGCCAAAGCGGGCGAGAATACCAGCCCCGCAACCACTGGAGGTAACGATGACTCGTCTGCTGATGGCCCTGGGCTCGCTTGCATTCGCGCTGACGGCAAACGCGGCGGAGCCGGCAAAGGAGGAGGGCACGGTTGCGAAGGTCGAGACAGCGGCATCGTCGGTGGCGACCAAGACCGGCCGCGCGATCAAGAAGGGGGCCGAGAAGACCGGGGAAGCCATCGAGCGTGGTGCGAAGGCCGTGAAGAAGGGCGCCACGAAGACCGGCGAAGCGATCAAGCATGGCGCCGAGAAGACCGGAGAAGGCATCAAGCATGGCGCCGAAAAGACGGGTGAAGGCATCGGCAAGGGCGTGAGCAAGACCGGCGAGGTGATCAAGAAGGGCGGCGACAAGCTCGAGGAAGCGGCCAAGCCGGCATCGACTTCGAAATAACCCGCTGCGCTTCGTCGGCGGCCCGGCAAGCGGGCGCATTACTGTATATATTCACAGTATGCGCACGATCCCGATCCGGCCCTACGTTCGCGCCGCGCAGCGTGATGAAGCGCCGCTTCCTGAACCGGGCCCCCTGAAGGGGCGCGGGACCGCCTGGACGATCGAGCACCGCTACGCGAAGCAGTCGTCCGAGCTCGAAGACGACGGTTGGGGCAATCTCGACCAAGAGGCCAGCGAAGAGCGCGTGGCGCCCGCCACGCAGATCATCGAAGAGCACGTCAAGTCGATCGTTTCGAGCAACGACTCGCCCGACATCTCTTTCGACCTCTCGATCAACCCGTACCGCGGCTGCGAGCACGGCTGCATCTACTGCTTTGCGCGGCCGACCCACAGCTACCTGAACATGTCGCCGGGGCTGGACTTCGAGACCCGCATCGTCGCCAAGGTCAACGCCGCGCAGCGGCTGCGCGAAACCCTCGCCAAGCGCAACTACCAGCCGAAGCTGATCAACATCGGCGCCGCGACCGACGGCTACCAGCCGGTCGAGCGCAAGCTGCGCATCACGCGCTCGATCATCGAAGTGCTGGCGGAGTGCGAGCATCCGTTCTCGCTGGTGACCAAGTCGTCGGGCGTCGAACGCGACCTCGACCTCGTGGTGCCGATGGCCGAGCGCGGTCTTGCCGCGGTGTACGTGTCGGTCACGTCGCTCGATCCGGAACTCGCGCGCATCCTCGAGCCGCGCGCAGCCGCGCCGCACCGGCGGCTGCAGACGATCGCGACCCTGGCGAAGGCGGGTGTGCCGGTGGGTGTCAGCGTGTCGCCGATCATCCCGTTCATCAACGAGCCCGAGCTCGAGCGCATTCTCGAGGCTGCGGCGAGCGCCGGTGCCACGTCGGCCTTCAGCATCGTGCTGCGGCTGCCGTGGGAGGTGAACCCGTTGTTCCAGCAATGGCTGGATCAGCACTACCCGCAGCGCGCGGCGCGCGTGATGGCACGGGTGCGCGAGATGCGCGGCGGCAAGGACTACGACGCGAGCTTCGGTACGCGCATGAGCGGCGAGGGCGTCTGGGCGCAGCTGCTCGCGCAGCGCTTCTCGAAGACGGTGGCGCGGCTCGGGCTGAATCGCAAGCGGGTGGAGCTCGATCTGACGCGTTTCAGGCCGCCGCGCCTCGAACGCGGCGACGGGCAGATCGACCTGTTCGACTGAGGCCGTCGCGCCCTACGGCGCTCGACACGGCGCAAACGCGTCGAGCGTGGCGACATACTCGCTCGCGCGGATGCCGAGCACGCCGAGCGCCGTGTGAAAGAGGTTGTCGTGGCTCAGCGCCTTGCTGCGCTCGCGCCGCAGGCAGTCGAGCGCGAGGCCCGAAACGCCACGCGTTCCCGGCGCCAGCCATGCAAGCATCGGCACATGGGTCTGCTCGCGCGGTGCCACCGCGTACGGCAGGCCATGCAGGTAGAGGTTGTTCTCGCCCAGCGATTCGCCGTGGTCGGAGACGTACAGCAGCATGGGCGCGTACTGCTTGTCGCGCTCGGCGAGCCAGGCGATCGAGCGGGCGAGCACGTGGTCGGTGTACGCGATGGAGTTGTCGTAGGCGTTGACGAGCGCGCCGCGGTCGCACTGCTGCAGCACGTTGGTGGTGCACTCGGGCAGGAATGGTTTGCGGTCCGGTGGCGAGCGTTTCGAATAGGCCGGCCCGTGGCTGCCCATCTGGTGCAGCACGACCAACACGCCGCGCTCGCGGGCGGACGCTGGCAGCGCGGCAAGACGGGCGTCGAGCCCGACCAGCAGTGCTTCGTCGAAGCACTCGCCCTCGTTGCACAGTGCGGTCGCTGCTGCGCCTTGACCGGGCGGCGGCTCGCTCGCGAACGCATGCGGCACGCGGTCGCACAGGCCCTTGCATCCGGCCTGGTTGTCGAGCCACAGGACGGCCATGCCGGCGCGCTGCACCAGATCGAGCAGGTTCTCGTGCTCGCCGCCGCGCGATTCGAAGCCACGCTTGCCGAGGTGCGAGAACATGCAGGGCAGCGACGCGGCCGTGTTCGTGCCGCAGGAGGTGACGTCGGCGAAGCTGACGACATCGAGCTTCGCGAGCTCCGGGTTGGTGGGGCGCGCGTAGCCATTCAGCGCGAAGTGATCGGCACGCGCGGTTTCGCCGACCACGAGCATCAGCAGCGGCGGCAGACTGCCGGCGGCGCGCGGCGCGGCCTGCGCGCCGATGCCGATCGGTGCGGGCGGCCCGGCCGGCTTGGCATTCGACTGCTTCGCCAGCACGCCGAGCGCGAAGAACGAATTCAGCGGGTTGATCAGGTAGCGCATCGAGCGGTGATTGCGCATCGTCGCCGAGAGGTCGGCGAACAGCGCGAACACGAGCGCCAGCAGCACCAGCCAAGCGAT
>Ga0075369_10000772_pt1 | contig 10453 bp, 7 predicted proteins | sample EndMethybrTD3034_FD_71400 | JGI IMG/M metagenome (GOLD analysis project Ga0075369, IMG submission 71400) | Populus endosphere microbial communities from Tennessee, USA - Endosphere MetaG P. TD hybrid TD303-4 | ecosystem: Host-associated > Plants > Roots > Endosphere | place: USA: Tennessee...
GCACCAGGTAGCGAGTCGAATCCTTGGAATCGGTGTCGACGTAGAGCCCGATGCCGCCGCCGTCGGCGCCCTGCAGCGCACCGGGGTGGGCGGCGGCATCGGGCTCTACGTCGACACCGATTCCAAGGATTCGACTCGCTACCTGGTGCACCTCAATCAATCCGGCATCGGCCTGCCCGACGAGTCCTATTTCCGCGACCCGCAGCACGCCGACATCCTGGCCGCCTACCCGGCGCACATCGCCACGATGTTCAAGCTCGTGTACGGCGGTGACCCCGAACATCACGCCGAGACCGCGGCCCGCATCGTGGCGCTGGAAACCAAACTGGCCGCCGCGCACTGGGACGTGGTCAAGCGCCGCGACGCCGAGCTCACCTACAACCTGCGCACCTTCGCCGACCTGCAGGCCGAGGGGGTGGGCTTCGACTGGAGCGGCTGGGTGTCCGCGCTGGGCGGCACAGCGGAGGGCCTAGCCGAATTGGTTGTGCGCCAACCTGATTACCTCACGGCCTTCGCCGCGCTGTGGCAAGGCGAGGACCTCGAGGACTGGAAGCGCTGGGCACGTTGGCGTTTGATCCGCGCCCGCGCCGCCTGGCTGACCGACGCGATCGTCGCCGCCGATTTCGAGTTCTACGGCCGCCTGCTGACCGGCGCGCAGCAGATCCGCGACCGCTGGAAGCGGGCGGTGGCTCTGGTCGAGGGCCTGATGGGCGATGCCGTCGGAAAGCTTTACGTACAGCGGCATTTCCCGCCGGACGCCAAGGCCCGCATCGACGCCCTGGTGGACAACCTGCAGGCCGCCTACCGGATGAGCATCAGCGATCTGGACTGGATGACGCCGCAGACCCGGGAGCGCGCGCTGGCCAAGCTGAACAAGTTCACCGCCAAGGTCGGCTACCCGGCCAAGTGGAAGGACTACTCGAAGCTGGTCATCGCCCGCGACGACCTCTACGGCAACTACCAGCGCGGCTATGCGGTCAATTTCGAGCGCGAGCTGGCCAAGCTCGGTGGCCCGGTCGACCGCGACGAGTGGTTCATGACACCCCAGACCGTCAACGCCTACTACAACCCGGGGATGAACGAAATCGTTTTCCCCGCAGCCATTCTGCAGCCGCCGTTCTTCGACGCCGAGGCCGACGACGCCGCCAACTACGGCGGCATCGGCGCCGTGATCGGGCACGAGATCGGTCACGGCTTCGACGACCAGGGCGCCAAATACGACGGCGACGGCAACCTGGTCGACTGGTGGACCGACGACGACCGCACCGAGTTCGGCACCCGCACGAAGGCGCTGATCGAACAGTACGAGGCGTACACGCCGCGCGAACTCAACGGCGGGCACCATGTGAACGGCGCATTCACCGTCGGCGAGAACATCGGGGACCTGGGCGGGCTATCCATCGCGCTGCTGGCCTATCAGCTGTCCCTGGGCGGCCAGCCGGCCCCGGTCATCGACGGCCTCACCGGCGTGCAGCGGGTGTTCTTCGGCTGGGCGCAGGTGTGGCGCACCAAATCGCGTGACGCCGAGGCGATTCGGCGCCTGGCCGTGGATCCGCACTCCCCACCGGAGTTCCGTTGCAACGGGGTGATCCGCAACGTCGACGCCTTTTACGATGCCTTCGACGTCGCCGCGGACGACGCGCTATTCCTGGAGCCGCAGCGCCGGGTCAGGATCTGGAACTAGTACTGATGGTGGCGACCCGCTTCGCCCGGCTTCGCCGCCCTCGCGATCGCCACTAGGCGACGAGCACGCGCTCAATCCGCGCCGGCACGTGCTTGTGCCAGGGCGTTCCGGCGTAGGGGTCGCGCCATTCGGTGGACGTCAGCGCGTTCGGGGCAATTCCGGGCACAAGGGTCTGCCCGTCGCTGTCGACGTAGTCGAGCCCAAAACCGTTGGGCAGCGAGGCATGTCCGGCAAGCATAGTCTCGTTGATTTCGACGGACACCTCGGCGCTGCCGCCCGCGGTGGTGATGCGGGCCCGGCACCCGTCCTCCAGCCCGAGCGCCTGCGCGTCCTCGACGCTGACGCGCAGGGCCCCGTCGGCGTCGCGCTTGCGCCAGGTCGGGTCGCGGATGATGTCGTTGGCGGTGTAGGCGCGCCGCTCCCCCACCGACAGCACGATCGGCAACTCCGGCGTGGTCAGCCGCGGCGGTGCGGTGCTGAGAGCCCTCAGGTCGTCCAGCATTTCGGGGATTTCCAGCGCGATCTTGTGATCGGCGTGGCTGATCAGCGCGAAGTCGTCCTCGTAGTTGTGCGCGGTGAACGTGACTCCCGACGGGCCGTTCAGGATGGCGTCGAACAGGGCGTTGCCGTCGGCGTGGCCGGCGCGCCGGACGGCGTCGGGGTATGTCATCGCGGTCTTCTGGGCCAGCCCCCACAGCGCGGCGGCCCCAGCCATGCCCTCGGGCAGCGTCGGCCCGAGCGTTTCGTAGAGCACGTAGGGGAGCAGTTTCGACACGGTCGGATTCCCGGCCATCGCGGTGAGGAACGCCTCGGTGTACGCCTGGCGTCCACGCTGCGCGGCCTCGCGCAGCGGCCGCAGGTCCGCGTCGTCGACCACACCCAGCGCGCGCACCAGCCGGGCCCAGATCTCGGGTTCGGGCAGGGTTCCCGGCAGCGGCTCGAGCAGGGGCCGGCGCAACTGAAAACCGTTGTGCGGGAACTCGAAATTGAAGAACGTGGCCTCGGGCTTCTCGTACTGGGAGGCCGCGGGAAGCACGTAGTGGGCGAGCCTGGCCGTCTCGGTCATCGCGACGTCGACGACCACCATCAGCTCCAGTGCCTCGAACGCCTCCTTGCACGCGGCCGAATCCGCCAGCGAGTGGGCGGGATTGCCGCTCTCGACGATCATTGCCCGGAACCGGTCCGGGTGGTCGGTCAGGATCTCCTCGGGCACCGCGTTGGCCGGGATCAGCCCGGCGATGATGGGCGCGCCGGTGACCGGCGTGCGGCCGGTGACCGTGCTGAACAGCGGCGCGAGCGACGAATGCAGGTGCTGGCCACCCTTTTTCGCGAAGTTGCCGGTGAGGATCCACAGCAGCTTGTTCAGATACGAGCTCAGGGTGCTGTTGGGTGCCTGCTGGATGCCGAGGTCCTCGAACACCGCGACGCTGTCGGCGGTGCCGATGCGCCGCGCGGCGGCCCGCAGCAGCTCTTCGTCCACGCCGCAGTGTTCCGCGTAGTCGGCGATCGGCACGTCGCGCAGCGCGCCGCGGACGGTGTCGACGCCGTGCACGTGCTCGGCGAGAAATGCTTCGTTGCAAAGGTTTTCCTGGACCAGGACGGCGGCCAGCGCGGCGAGGCACCAGGCGTCGGTGCCGGGTCGCACGCGCAGGTGGAAGTCGGACATCTTGGCGGTGTCGGTGAGCACCGGGTCGATCACGATCATCGACCGGGCCGGGTCCTTGGCGATCTCGTTGAGCACCACCCGGGCCCGGGGGAAGCTCTGCGACATCCACGGGTTCTTCCCGACGAACACCGACACCTCGGCGTGCTCGAACTCGCCCCGCGTGTGGCCGCCGTACAGATGCGCGTCTACCCACGCTTCGCCGGTCTTCTCCTGCGCCAACGCATTCGAGCGATACCGCGAGCCCAGCGCCTTCAGGAACGCGCCGCTGTACGCCCCGCCCAGGTGGTTGCCCTGCCCGCCGCCGCCGTAGTAGAAGATCTTGTCCCCGCCGTAGGTGTCGCGGATGCGCTTGAATCCCTCGGCGATCTCGACAATGGCAGTGTCCCAATCGATCTCCTCGTAGCTGCCGTCGGGCCGGCGGCGCATCGGAGAGGTCAGGCGGGCGCGGTTGTTCTGGTAGTGATCCAGCCGCAACGCCTTGTTGCAGGTGTAGCCCTGCGTCCCCGGATGCGCCTTGTCGCCGCGGATCTTGGCCAGCTTGCGGTCCTCGACCTGCACGACGATGCCGCAGTTGCATTCGCAGAGGATGCAGGCGGTGGGCTGCCAGTCGGTGGTGGTCATCGCGGGTTCCTTTCGGGCAGCTCGGCCAGGAGCATCCGGTGCAGTTGACGGTGAACGAGATCCAGGGGCTTGAGGTCGCGCCGCACGCGGGCCAGCAGGATGGCCCCTTCGAGCGCCGCCGTCGCCAGCACGGCCAGCTCCTCGGCGCGGTCCGGCGCGATGCCATCGGCGATGAGGCGACGCGCGATCAGGTCGGACCACCGGTCGAACACCGCCGCCGCGCGCTCGACCACCGGGGCCATCCGCTCCCGATCCTCGTCGTCTCCGGCTTCGACGGAGACCGCCACCACCGGGCAGCCGGCACGGAAATCGCTGTCGCACAGTTGCCGGCGGTACTTCTCGATCAACGCGTCCCAGAGTTCGAGGCTGTCCCCGGCGTCGGTGATGAACCCAGCGACATGCTCGCCGGCGTAGTCGACCGCCTCGCAGAGCAGTTGCGTGCGCCCGCCCGGGAAGTAGTGGTAGGCCGAGCCGCGCGGCGCGCCGCTGTGCTCGAGCACGTCCGAGATCGCGGTGGCGTGTGCCCCCCGCTCCCTGATCAATAGCGCGGCGGACACGACCATCCGCTCACGTGGGCTTCGCATATGTATGATGCTATACATAACCACGCCTCGCGAACAGACGCAAAAGCGCCCTTTTCGCGATCAAAAAGGGCGCTTTTGCGTCTTCTCGGCGGAACCTTAGATCTGCCAGTCCTGGGCGCCGTCGTTCTTCGTGTAGCTCCCGACGGAGTTCTTCACGACGACGGGGTCGCCGCTGCCGAAGTTGTCGAAGAACCACTTCGCGTTGGATGGGCTCAAGTTGATGCAGCCATGGCTGACGTCACGCTTGCCCTGATCACTCACCGACCACGGCGCGCTGTGTACGAAGTTGCCGCTGTTGTCGATGCGCACGGCGTCGGAGACCGTCACCTTGTATCCGTTGGCCGAGTTGACCGGAACCCCATAGGTCGAGGAATCCATCACCACCGTGGCCATCTTCTCGAGCACGTAGTACGTGCCGTTCGGGGTCTGGTGGCCACCGGCCGACATCCCCATGGATATCGGGAAGGTCTGCACCACAGTCCCGTTGCGGGTGATCGTCATCTGGTGCGTGGCGTCGTCGGCCGTAGCGACCAGCGAGTCACCGGTCCGGAAGCTCGACTTGGTGCCGGCCGCGTCGATGTTCACGGCGGTGTTGGCCGGCCAGAAGCTGAGCGGGCGCCAGCGCACCTGGGTCGGACTCGTCCAGTAGAACTTGCCGGGCACCGGCGGGATCGACGAGATGTGGATGGCCCGCTCGGCCATCGCCTGGTCGGCGATCGGCACCTGGAAGTTGATCATGATCGGCTTGGCCACCCCGACCATCGAACCGTTGACCGGGTTGAAGGTCGGCGGCCGGAACGGCGGGTCGCCGGTGAACGGCGTCGGGTCCTGCCCGGCGGCCGGCGCGGCATTCGGGTCGGCCTGCGGTGCGAGCGGGTCCTGCCCGGGGACCGGGCCGACCGGCACAGTCAGCGGGTCGGCCGGCGGCAGCGGAGCCGGCGGGTCGACAGGGGCGGCCACGCCCGGATCCGCCGGAGCCTCGTCCGGGTCCGCCAGGGCGTTGCCCGCGCCCAGGACGAGCACAAACATGAACAACGCGGCCATTCCGGCCGCGTTCAGAATGGCCGCAAAGCGACCCCTCTTGCGGCCCCTGGTCCAGCGCGACATACCCATACCTCCGGTGACGTTTCTGGACCCAGTGTGGCATAGGGGCGTGGCCAAACCCCTCTTGAGCGGCCACCAAACAGCGGGTCCGAAATCTACTTCGCGCCGCTGACCTGCGGCGTTACTCGTAGCTATGAGTTGCTTTGTGTTAGGGGAGCATCGTCGAACAGGCGCCGGCTGGTCGCAAAGCCCAACAATGCGACAGCCATCAAACCCGCCGACGCGATGAGCATCATCGTCACGCTGCGCTCATACAACAAACCACCCATTAGCGAGCCGGCCATGATGCCCACCTGGAACGCCGTGACGTAGAGGCCCGACGCCCCGTCGGGGTCGTCGGCGCCGCTGCGCATCGCAGCGGACTGCAGCATCGGCGACACGGCGGTGGCCATCGCCCCCCACAGCACGAGCGCGCCCGTCCCGACGACCAATGCCGTCCTCGGGTTGTGCTGCCCGTTCAGCGCCAGCCCGCTCAGCATCACGAAGGCCGCCGCCAGTCCGGCCATGCAAAAGATGACCGCGCCCTTGGGCCGGCGGTCCAGCGGCCGCGCCACCAAGGCCAACGAGATCACCCCGGCGGTTCCATACGCGGCGAGCAGCCAGGCCTGGTTGGGTCCGCGCACACCGACGACTTCCCGGATGATCACGACGATGTAGGTGTAGGAGACGAAGTGGCCCGTGACCCCGATCATCGTGATCAGGCTGACGATGATCAGCGATCGATTGCGGTGGTGCCGCGACCGCGGACCGACGTGCCGAAGCTGGTCGGCGGTGAGCATCATCTCGGGGAGCAGCAGCCGGGCCGCCACGGTGACGACGGCCGCCGCAACCGTGACGCACACCGCCGCCAGCCGCCAGCCCCACATCAGGCTCAGCGCGGCCGTGAGCGGGCTGCCCACCACCAGCGCCAGGCTGGTGCCGATGTAGATCGATGTGGTGGCGCGTCCGGCGTGGCTGGGCGGCACCAGCCGGGTGGCGATCGGGGCGATGACCGACCACAGCAGGCCGTGGGTGAGAGCACACAACACCCGCCCGGCGGCCAGCACCGCGAAGTTGGGTGCCAGCGCCGAGATGAGCTGCGAGGTGGTCAAACACACCAGGCTGATCACCAGCGCCCGGCGTCGCGGCCAGTGCGCCGTCCAGCGCACCAACGGCACCGTCGTCAGCGCCGCGACGAGCGCATACCAGGACAGTAGGGTGCCCACCAGCACGACGCTGACGTGCAGGTTCCGCGCGATCGCCGACAGCGCACCGACCGGCAGGATCTCGGCGGTGACATAGATGAAGGCCGCCGCGGCCAGCACCGCGAGTTGCCCGGCGATCCGTGGCGTCCACGGTCGTGCGGGAGCTGCGGCGGTTCCGGTTTCGGCAGTCATGGGGATCACGCTGCCCTTACGGTACGCACCGCACCGATGGGTTTTAAGTAACCGGGCGTTTCAACACGCCCGGCCGATCACGACCGCACCAGGCGCGCGATGGCGGCGGAGGCTTCGGCAATCTTGCCGTCAGCCTCGGAGCCGCCCTCGGCCACGGCACGGGTGACGCAGTGGCTCAGGTGCTCGTCGAGCAGGTTCAGCGCCACCGACCGCAACGCACTGTTGACGGCACTGATCTGGGTGAGGACGTCGATGCAGTACTTGTCCTCGTCGATCATCCGCGCGATGCCCCGCACCTGGCCCTCGATGCGGCGCAACCGTTTGGCGTAGTTGTCCTTCTCCTGCGTATATCCGTGTGGCGCCGTCATAGTCGCATCTTACCTCATACCCCAGCGGGGTATTAGCGCGGATTTGGGCTGGTTTTGGCGGCGTGCCGCCGCACCGCATACTGGGACAATGCCCGAAGCCGATATGAAGCCCCGCAGTCGCGACGTCACCGACGGCCTGGAAAAGGCCGCCGCGCGAGGCATGTTGCGGGCGGTAGGCATGGGCGACGAGGACTTCGCCAAGCCGCAGATCGGCGTCGCGTCGTCCTGGAACGAGATCACGCCGTGCAACCTGTCGCTGGACCGGCTGGCCAAGGCCGTCAAGGACGGGGTCTTCCAAGCCGGCGGCTATCCGCTGGAGTTCGGGACGATCTCGGTGTCCGACGGCATCTCGATGGGCCACGAGGGCATGCACTTCTCGCTGGTGTCCCGCGAGGTGATCGCCGACAGCGTCGAGACGGTGATGCAGGCCGAGCGGCTGGACGGCTCGGTGCTGTTGGCCGGCTGCGACAAATCGCTGCCCGGCATGCTGATGGCCGCCGCGCGCCTGGACCTGGCGTCGGTGTTTCTCTATGCGGGCACGATCCTGCCGGGGGTGGCCAAGCTCTCCGACGGCAGCGAACGCGAGGTCACGATCATCGACGCGTTCGAGGCGGTCGGCGCCTGCGCACGCGGGCTGATGCCGCGTGAGGACGTGGACGCCATCGAGCGGGCCATCTGTCCGGGTGAGGGCGCGTGCGGCGGCATGTACACGGCCAACACCATGGCCAGCGCCGCCGAGGCACTGGGGATGTCGTTGCCGGGCAGCGCGGCGCCGCCGGCGACCGACCGCCGCCGCGACGGGTTCGCGCGCCGCAGCGGCCAGGCCGTCATCGAACTGCTGCGCCGCGGCATCACGGCGCGCGACATCCTCACCCGGGAGGCGTTCGAGAACGCGATCGCGGTGGTGATGGCCTTCGGCGGTTCGACCAACGCGGTCCTGCACCTGCTGGCCATTGCCCACGAGGCCGACGTCGAGCTGTCGCTGGACGACTTCAGCCGGGTCGGGTCGAAGGTGCCGCACCTGGCGAACGTCAAGCCGTTCGGCCAGCACGTGATGTCGGACGTCGACCACATCGGCGGCGTGCCGGTGGTGATGAAGACGCTGCTGGATGCCGGTCTGCTGCACGGTGATTGCCTGACGGTGACCGGCCAGACGGTCGCCGAGAACCTGTCCGCGATCGCCCCACCCGACCCGGACGGCAAGGTGTTGCGGGCGCTGAACAACCCGATCCACCCGACCGGGGGCATCACGATCCTGCGCGGATCACTGGCCCCCGAGGGCGCGGTGGTCAAGTCGGCCGGTTTCGACTCCGACGTATTCGAAGGCACCGCAAGGGTTTTCGACGGCGAACGGGCCGCGCTGGACGCCCTGGAGGACGGCACCATCACCAACGGCGACGCGGTGGTGATCCGCTACGAGGGCCCCAAGGGTGGTCCCGGGATGCGCGAAATGCTCGCCATCACCGGCGCCATCAAGGGCGCCGGCCTGGGCAAGGATGTGCTGTTGCTCACCGACGGCCGGTTCTCCGGTGGCACGACCGGCCTATGCGTGGGCCACATCGCGCCGGAGGCCGTCGACGCCGGACCCATCGCCTTCCTGCGCGACGGCGACCGGATCCGGCTCGACGTCGCCCACCAGACGCTCGACGTGCTCGCCGACGCGGACGAATTCGCGGCCCGGCAAAAGGATTTCACCCCTCCCCCGCCGCGCTACACCACCGGCGTACTGGCCAAGTACGTCAAGCTTGTCGGCTCCGCGGCGACTGGTGCGGTCTGCGGATAGTTACTTGTGTGTGGCCGCGGCGCGGGTGCGCATGCCGAAGTAGGTGGCGGTTAGGCCCAGGCACGCCACTATCGCTCCTGCGATGATGTGCGACCACATCATGCCCGCTGTCATCGTGATTCCCTGCAGGATCCACGGCGAGAAGACGAGCCACACGCCCAGCACCGGCAGCGTCCAGGTCATGCCGTGCGTGCGATCCAGCGCCGACGCGAACCCGTACGCCATGTACGCGACCGCGATCCCGACGATCAGATCGCACCAGGCAAGGTGTCTCGTCGCACTGAAACCGACAATCCATGGCGACGCAGCCACATACAGGCCCGTCAGCAGCGCCAGCCCGAAGGTGACCTGCGCGCTCATCGACTCTGCGGCGCGCTCGTAGCCCGCGCGCAAAGCCAACAAATCCGGGTGGTGATCGATTGATGAATGGACTGTACTCATTTTGCAACCTTTCTGTTATGCAGCAGGTCCGTTCTGCAAGAAGCATTGTGGGCTCGCTGCATCCCATCCATCTGCTGCAAGATTACGCTCGATCGTCATACGCCAGCAACGAAAAGCGAGGTGAGGCAATGGACGTCAAAGACCGGCTCCGGCTCCACGTCCCGGTGGGCCAGGCGGGCATGGGCGGCGGGCTGGCGCGCGCGGCGCTGGCGGCGGCAGTTGCGAAGGCCGGGGGTCTGGGAACACTCGGACTCGAAACGCCCCGACGGCTTCGCGACGGGATCGACCAGATGCGCGCCGAAGCGCCCGACCGCGCCGTCGCCGTAAACCTGTTGCTGCCCTTCGTACATCGCCGCCACGTCGAGACATGTGTCGACGCCCGCGTCGACGTGGTGGTGCTGGCCTTCGGCGAAAAGCGCGGGCTCGTCCAGCATCTGCGCGAAGCCGGCATCTTCGTGTTCGTGATGGTCGGAACCGGCGGGCAGGCACGCGCGGCCGTGGCGAGCGGCGCGGACGGCTTGATCGCGCAGGGACGCGAAGCCGGCGGGCACCTGGTAGGAACCATGCCGGCGTTGGACTTCCTCCCGCACGCGCTGGCAGCGGCCGGGGGGCGACCAGTATTTGTCGCCGGCGGCATCGCCAGCGGCGCCGACACCCGCGCGGCACTGGCCGCCGGGGCCAGCGGTGTCATCGCCGGAACCCGATTCCTGATGACGCACGAGGCCAACGCCAACCGCGCCTATCAGCGGCGAATCGGTCACGCGGACAAAACCATTGAGACCAACCTGTTCGGCTTCAGTTGGCCGCTGCGGCACCGCGTCCTGCC
>Ga0075369_10000773_pt1 | contig 10452 bp, 11 predicted proteins | sample EndMethybrTD3034_FD_71400 | JGI IMG/M metagenome (GOLD analysis project Ga0075369, IMG submission 71400) | Populus endosphere microbial communities from Tennessee, USA - Endosphere MetaG P. TD hybrid TD303-4 | ecosystem: Host-associated > Plants > Roots > Endosphere | place: USA: Tennessee...
GTGAAGCCCGAGCGGGTCGGCGAGCGCACCACCACCGAGACCATCAGCGCGATCACCCGGGTAAAGTCGGTGTTGGTCAGGCCGCTGGCGGGCACGTAATGGTTGATGATGCCGTCGGCGGTGGCATCGGTGTCCTCGCCGTACAGGATCTGCATGCTCTCGATCCCGGCGATCAGCGGCACCGCCGCACTGGTGGTGCTGGTCCCGCCGGACACCAGGCGGCTGACGCAGAACAGGGTGGGCTCGCCGGACGCATCGGTGCTGGTGTTGGTGGTGTCGCGCGCGATGTACAGCGTGTCTTCGTTCAGGTCATTCGAGCGCACCGCGGCGCCCGAACAGTTCAGGATGGTGCCGTCGGCGGCGGTGCCGCCCACGTTGTCCATGCCGTAGTAGCGGAACACGATGGTGTCGCCGCTGTTGATCACGGTGGCCGCCGTGCCGCCCGAGGGGGTGATCGAGCTCGCGTCGTTGCTGGCGTTCAGATAGGTATTGGAGGCGACGGTGGTGCCCCAGGAGAGGTTGCCGGTGGCGCGGGCCTTGCTGTTGTCGCGAAAGGCGGCATGGCGCGATTCGCGGCCGAACAGGTCGAAGGTGAAACGCGCCGATTCCTGCAGGCGGGTCAGGTCGGTCTGGCCGCGCTGCGCCTGGGTGGCGCCCAGGTAGCCCATCATCACCGCCAGCGAGACGATCAGGCCGATCGCCATCGACACCATCAGTTCAACCAGCGAGAAGCCGGCCTGGAGGGCGGGACGGAGCGCGCGCGCGGTCCGCATGTGCATCGGGATCAGCATGATCGGCGCTCCTAGAGGTTGGTGTACATGCACGAGACGCCGCCCGTGCTGGCGTTGGCGCTGTTGGCGGCGCTGGCGTTCGAATTCTGGATGCGTGTTTCGTCCCAGCACACCTTGACCACCACCGGGCCGCTGTTGTCGCAGGTGAAATAGGCGGCGTAGGTCTGCGGCGCGGGGGTGCGCGCGGCGGTCGACGCGGCGCTGTCGCGGCACACCTTGCCCTGGCCGGCCGGCAGCAGGGCGGCCAGCTGGGTTTGCCACACCTTGTATTCGGTATTGGGCAATTGCACCGAAGTGCAGCCGGAGGTGGTGAAACAGCCGGCGGTCAAGGTCGCAGTCGGGCTGAAATAGGCGGCCAGGTTGGGCAGGTTGGCGCGCATCGAATCGGCGATCGCGTAGGCGTGCTGCGCGGCGACGTTGCGGTAAATGGCGCCGCTGGTGAGCTTGATGCTGCTCACGAACATGCCCAGCATGCCCATCATGCCCAGCGCGAGGATCAGGATCGCCACCATCACCTCGATCATGGTCGAGCCGCCCTGGCGGCGCGGCATGGCGCGGCCTCTGTTGATTTGCATCTGCGGATTATTCATTTAGCAACTCACCTTCGAAACGGTCGGACGGCCGGTAACGGCGATGTCGATGGTCCTGCCCTGCTTGCCGGCCGTGTTCGGGCACAGCTTGAAGCTCAGCGCGGCGATCGAGCCTCCCGGGCCGGTCACCGATGCGTCGGTGATGCCGCCGTAGGGACGGAACTGGAACGAACCGGGCGGGGTGGAACTGCCGGTCTGGGTGATCACCAGGGTGCTCGAGCCGGTCAGCGTGGGCGCCACCTTGAGCAGCAGTTCGGTGGAACCGGCGGCGGTGTCGCGCTGGCCGTTGGGGGTGCTGTCGACGAAGACCATGCGGCCGGCGGCCCAGTCGCCGGCCGAGCCGCTGCAGGTCGCCGCGGCGATATTGGCGTTGGTGCTGGCGCACAGGCCGATGCGCACGCCGCGCGTGGCCGCTTCGTTGCGCGCATACGAAATGTCGGCCAGCAGCTCGTTGGCCTGGCTGGTCATGCGCGACTGTATGACGAAGTCATTCATCGCCGGCGCGCCCAGGGCGACGATCACCCCCAGGATCACGATCGCCATCATCAGTTCGATGATGGTCAGGCCCGTGGCGGGTTTGACATAGCGCCGGGAGGCGGTTCGGGTCATTCGGTTCGGTTGCAGAGACATCATGATGGCAAGCCCCTTTTTTCTGGATGCGATACTAGGCCATGCGCGCCGCACCCGTTAGGGATGCGCGACGGACGTACGCGACCGCCCGATGAGCGGTCAGGACGATTCTAGCGGGGATTGCGGACCAGCCGCACGTCTGCCGATAACGACCGGCTGACACCGCACATTGGCCGGCGGCGATGCCATGACAACCGCATGCCGGCAGGCGGCGCGCCCTGCCACGGGCGCTGCCGCGCCGCGAGCGCGGAGCGGTGTCCGCGCATTGGGGCAACCGGCCCTCAGGCCAGGCCGCGCGGCATTGGAAACTTGACCATTTCCTCGGTGCCGGGGAGCTTGCGCACCGACTTTGCGCCCAGGTGGCGCAGGCGCTCGATCACGTCCTGCACCAGGATTTCCGGCGCGGAGGCGCCGGCGGTGACGCCGATGCGCTTCTTGCCTTCCAGCCAGGCCGGATCGAGGTGCTCGGCCTTGTCGACCATGTACGAGTCGCAGCCCATGGTCTGTGCCACTTCGCGCAGGCGGTTCGAGTTCGAGCTGTTGGGCGAGCCGACCACGATCACCAGGTCGCATTTGGGCGCCATGAACTTGACGGCGTCCTGGCGGTTTTGCGTGGCGTAGCAGATGTCGTCCTTCTTCGGCCCCTGGATGGCGGGAAACTTCGCCCTCAGGGCGGCGACGATGCGCGCGGCGTCGTCCACCGACAGCGTGGTCTGGGTCACGTAGGCGAGCTTTTGCGGGTCGCGCACTTCCAGGGTCGCGACCTCTTCGGCGGTCTCGACCAGGTGCATGCCCTCCTCGGCCTGGCCCATGGTGCCCTCGGCCTCCGGGTGGCCCTTGTGGCCGATCATCACGATGTCCAGGCCCTCCTTGCGCATCTTGGCCACTTCGACGTGCACCTTGGTGACCAGCGGGCAGGTCGCGTCGAACACCTGGAAGCCGCGCTGCTGCGCCTCGGCGCGCACCGCCTGCGAGACACCGTGGGCGGAAAAGATCAGGGTGGCGCCGGCCGGCACGTCGGCCAGGTCCTCGATGAACACCGCGCCCTTGGCGCGCAGGTCGTCGACCACATATTTGTTGTGCACGATCTCGTGGCGCACGTAGATCGGCGCGCCGTGCAGCGCGATGGCGCGCTCGACGATGCCAATGGCCCGCTCGACCCCGGCGCAAAAACCGCGCGGCTGGGCCAGCAGGATTTCCATCTCGGCGCCTTCAGTGGCGAGCGCGGTTTCCGGAGCGGTGCTGGGTGTCATGATGGATTCTTCCAATGGCCCCGCCTACATGACGGCGAGGATTTCCGCTTCAAAGACAATGGTCAGGCCCGCCAGGGGATGGTTGAAGTCGAACAGCGCGTCGTCCTCGCCCTTTTCCACCAGGGTGCCCGCAAATTGCGCGCCGGAGGCGTCGGTAAAGGCGATGCGGCTGCCCGCCTCCTCGTCGATCTCACGCGGCAGCGCGGCCAGGGCGACGCGGCGCACCAGTTCCGGATTGCGCACCCCGAAGGCGGCCTCCGGCTCCAGGGTGTAGGCCTGGCGCTGGCCCTGCCGCATACCGATCAGGCACTGCTCGAGGTTCTCGGCCAATTGCCCGCTGCCCAGCATCAGGGTGGCCGGATTCATGCCGAAGGTGCTCACCGCCTCGCTGCCGTCGGGCAGCACCACGCGGTAGCGCAGGGTCAGATAGCTGCCGGCGGCGACCGTTCGGGTTGCGGCATCCTGGGGTGCTGCGTTAATCTCGACTGCGCTCATCACGTATATTTGCCATCATCAACCTGCAAAAGAGGCTCCATTGTAAGCGATGGCGCCATGCCGCCTGCGACCCAAACGCCGACAAATTCAGACCAATCAATGACCATCAAGGACTGGCCGGCCGGAGAGCGCCCGCGCGAAAAACTGCTGGAACACGGCGCCGGCGCCTTGAGCGACGCCGAACTGCTGGCGCTGTTCCTGCGCATCGGCGTCACCGGCAAAAGCGCGGTGGACCTGGCGCGTGAACTGCTCGCCCATTTCGGCAGCCTCAACCAGCTATTTGCCGCCAAACGCGAGCAATTCAATGCCATACACGGCATGGGCGACGCGAAATATACGCAGTTGCAGGCGGTGTTCGAAATGACCCGCCGCGCCCTGCTCGAAGAGATGATCCAGGGCGTAGCCTTGAGTTCACCCAAGGCGGTCAAGGACTACCTGGTCCTGTCGCTGGGCGCGCTGCCCCACGAATGCTTCATGGTGCTGTTCGTCAATGCGCAAAACCGCCTGATCGCCGCCCAGGAGATGTTTCGCGGCACCCTGACCCAGACCAGCGTCTACCCGCGCGAGATCGTCAAGCAGGCCCTGGCGCGCAATGCCGCCGCGGTGATCTTTGCCCACAACCACCCTTCCGGCGCCGCCGAACCCAGCCAGGCCGACCGCTATCTCACCGACAACCTCAAAGCCGCCTTGCAACTGGTCGACGTCAAGGTGCTGGACCATTTCGTGGTTGCGGGGCGCCACGTGCTCTCGTTTGCCGAGCGGGGATTGTTGTAAATTCGCCCAAAAAACCCGCCTCAATCCCCCGCCAAAACACCGAAGTGCTTGATAGATTGGAGAAATTCCTGTTATACTCGCGCTCTTTGCCAAATTCCGCGCACTTTGCGCGGGCTGGCCAAGAAAAGTGTTGGGCTCCCAAGCGTGTAGGTGCGTCTCTCCTGGTAGGTCCCTTGGGCGGTCCGGTATTCAACTCACAGGAGCTATATATGGCAAAAGTCTGCCAAGTAACGGGCAAGGGCCCGATGGTGGGGAACAACGTCTCCCACGCCAACAACAAGACCAAGCGTCGTTTTCTGCCGAACCTGCAATACCGGCGCTTCTTTGTCGAAACCGAAAATCGCTGGGTGCGTCTGCGCGTTTCTTCCGCAGGCCTGCGCATCATCGACAAAAAGGGCATAGACGCGGTGCTGGTTGACCTGCGCGCCCGCGGCGAAGTCTAAACAGGTAAGGAGATCACATCATGCCACGCGATAAAATCAAGCTCGAATCGACCGCCGGTACCGGCCACTTCTACACCACCAACAAGAACAAGCGCACCATGCCGGAAAAAATGGAGATCAAGAAGTTCGATCCCAAGGCACGCAAGCACGTGATCTACAAGGAAACCAAGATCAAGTAATATTGATCCCGTTCCGATTAAAACGCCTCGCATTGCGAGGCGTTTTTATTTCCACCCGCGGCCGCGCACGGACCAGGCGGCCAAGGCTGGCCCTCCCTGCGCACCACCCGCCCAAATCCGGCGCCCGCATACCGGGCAGCACCAATGCAAACGGGCCCTTGCGGGCCCGTTTACTAATACGCCAGCAATGTGCCGATCAGCGGGCGACCGCCACCGCCGGCAGCGCATAGCTGCGCAGGCGCAGGGAGAACTCTTCGAGCGCACGGATACCGGAAGCCTCCGCACGCGCGCACCAGTCCTGCAAGTCCTTGAGCAGTTGCTCGCTGGACGCGGTGGAGCGGTCCCACAGCGCGGCCAGTTCCTGGCGCATCGCATACAGCTTGGCCAGCACCGGATTGCTGCTCAGCACGCGGTCCAGAGTGGCCTTGTCGTGGGCGTGGAGTTCGCCAGCGTCCTTGTGCAAGGCGCGCTTGGCGGCCTTGATCTCGGCCTGGCTGGCGAGCTGGCCCTTGAGCTTGTCCAGCTCTTCACGCCACGCCTGCGCCAGCGACTTGCCGTAGCGGGCCATCACGTCGTAGCGATTGGCGATCACCGCCTGCAGGTTGTCCATGTCGGCGACCGGGCGGGCAGCGACGAACTTGGCGCGCGGGGCGATCTTCTTGACCTTGGCCAGACCAAGCATTTCCATGATGCGGATGTACATCCAGCCGATGTCGAACTCGTACCACTTGTTGGACAGCTTGGCGGAGGTGCCGTAGGCGTGGTGGTTGTTGTGCAGTTCCTCGCCGCCGATCAGGATGCCCCAGGGGATCATGTTGACGCTGGCATCCTGGGTTTTAAAAGACCGGTAGCCGAACCAGTGGCCCCAGCCGTTGATCACGCCGGCGGCCCAGAAGGGAATCCACAGCATCTGCACGCCCCACACCGCCATGCCGGGCCCCGGCCCGAACAGCGCGATGTCGATGAACGCCATGGTGGTCACGCCCAGCTTGGCGTGGGTGGAATAGACATTGCGCTCGAGCCAGTCGTCCGGCGTGCCGTGGCCATAGCGTTCCATGGTTTCGGCAACGCGGGTTTCCTTGACGTACAGCGCCACGCCGCCCCACAGCACCTTGTTGATGCCGTGGATCTGCGGGCTGTGCGGGTCGTCGACCGTCTCGACCTTGGCGTGGTGCTTGCGGTGGATCGCGGCCCATTCCTTGGTCACCATGCCGGTGGTCAGCCAGAGCCAGAAGCGGAAGAAGTGGCTGGGGATCGGGTGCAGGTCCAGCGCGCGGTGCGCCTGGTGGCGATGCAGGTAGATGGTCACCGCAGCAATGGTGATGTGCGTGAAACCGAGGGCGACGGCGACCAGTTGCCAGAAACTCAGGTCGAACAAGCCGGAATTGAACGTCATTTGATGCGAGCCTTTCGAAGGACTACAGGAAGGGCGCTTCGCCTTAATGACACTTAGATAAAGCTGGGCCCGAAAACATCAAGTAGTTTACGCGAAAAAGACCCTTCCCGGGGGTCAAATTTGTTTAAATCCGAGTGTTTTTCAGGCCGGCTCCGCCGGCGCGGCGCCGGGCGGGGCGGTGCCGGCGTTTTCCCCTACGGGTTGCGCAGGGTTGAGGACCCGCACTTCGCGCTGCGGATAGGGGATTTGGATGCCCTTTGCCTTGAATTGGCGCCAAAGTGCGAAATTGAGGTCGGAACGCACATTTGCGCTGCCGCGTTCCGGGTCGTCGATCCAGAAGCCCAGTTCCAGTTCCAGCCCGTCGGCGCCAAAGCGCGCCAGCGACACCTTGGGCGGCGGTTCGGGCAGTACGCGCGGATGGTTCTTGGCCGTTTCGAGCAGGATGGCCCCCACCAGGTCCAGGTCGCTGTCATAGGCCACCGCCAGCGGAATCGACAGCGCCACCTGGCGGTTGGTGTAGGAGTGGTTGAGCACCGGCGTGTTGACCAGCATCTCGTTGGGCAGGATCGACTCGGTGCCGTCCAGGCCCTTGAGCACGGTATAGCGGGTGGCGATCTTGGTGACCGCGCCGGAAAATTTGTCCACCGTGACCAAATCGCCGATGCGGATCGAGTGATCCAGCAAAATGATGAAGCCCGACAGGTAGTTGCTGGCGATGCGCTGCAATCCCAGCCCCAGCCCGACGCCGAGCGCGCCGCCGAACACCGACAGCACCGTCAGGTCGATGCCCACCAGCGCCATGCTCACCATCACCGCCACCACCACCACCAGCGCCTTGACAAAGCGGCCCACCACCACGCGGAAGCTCATGTCCAGCGAATCGGCGGACATCAGGCGCCCTTCGAGCACCGCCGCCAGCCACAGCGAGACCAGCAGGGTCACGCTGATGGAAAAAATCGCCTGGCCGATCAGCCACAGGTTGAAGGACTGCTTGCCGATGCGAAAGCCCACGCTCTCGAGCAGCTCGATGATGTCCGGCGTCAGGCCGACCACGTGCGCGGCCAGCGCCAGCCAGATCGCCAGCGCGATCCAGCGCTCGCCCGCCTTCAGCGCGGCACTCACGGAAAACACCTTGCGCAGCAGGTAGACCACCACGCGGATCGCCGCCATTGCGGTGAGCAGGGGCACGGCCACGTGCAGCAGGTTGACGTGCTGGAAGTTGGCCAGGATCAGCCGGCCGATCAGCACGAAAATCAGCGCCAGGAGCGGAAAGGCCAGGCGCTCGAAACTGCCGCGCCCCAGTTCGATGGAGCGCTCGGCAAAGGCCGAGCCCGGCACCCTGCCGTCGGCGGCGGCCTGCTCGAAGCGCCCGGCGACGCGCGAGCGCAGCAGCCGCGAGCCCCACCACGCCAGCAGCAGGCACAACACCAGGGTGCCGGCCTGCCACAGGATGGTGGGATTCTGGACGTCGGTCCAGAGGTCTTTGACAAAGCTGTGCAGGGGGGTGGCCATGAGCGGGCGTGGGCGGGCGTGGCGTCAAACGCGGTTCGGCGAGGCCGGGCCTGGCGGGCCGGCACCGCGCGCTGCCGGATGGCAGGCACGCGGATTTTCACACAATCGCTTCAAGCGGGGTCGGACTTTTCGGCTCCCGGTGCTGGCGGCGCGTCCGGCTCATCAGCGGCGTCCGGCGCTTCGGTTGCGGAAGCCGGCTGGGCCTTGGCCGCCGCGCGGCGCTCCATCACACAGGCGAAAAAGCCGTCCGTGCCGTGCATGTGCGGCAGCAATTCCAGCGCCGGGGCTGCCGCCGAGGCAATCACGATGCCACGCTTGGCGAGCAGCTCGACGGCATCGAGTTCGGTGAACTCGGGATGCGCGGCGAGAAAAGCGTCGGCAATCGCGCGGTTCTCCTGCCCGAGCAGGCTGCAGGTCGCATAGACCAGGCGACCACCGGGTTTTACTAACCGTGCGGCGGCGACCAGGATGGCGCTCTGCTTGACCGCCAGTTCGCCAATGTCGGAAGGCTCGTGGCGCCACTTCAGGTCCGGATTGCGCCGCACCGTGCCCAGGCCGCTGCAGGGCGCGTCGACCAGCACGCGGTCGGCCTTGCCGGCCAGGCGCTTGACCTTGATGTCGTTCTCCGAATCGATGCGGATCGGATGCACGTTCGACAGGCCGCTGCGTGACAGGCGCGGCTTCATCTTGGCCAGGCGGCCGCTGGCGATGTCCAGCGCATACAAGCGTCCGGAGGAGCGCATCAACGCGCCCAGCGCCAGGGTCTTGCCGCCGGCGCCGGCACAGAAATCGACCACCAGTTCGCCGCGCTTGGGGCCGACCAGTTCGGCCAGTAGTTGACTCCCCTCGTCTTGCACTTCGACCGAGCCGGAGAGGAACAGCGGATGGCGCTGCAGCACCGGCTTGCCATTCAAGCGGATGCCGTGCGGGGAATACGGCGTGGGCTCGCCTTCCAGGTCGGACTCGCGCAGCTTGGTCAGCACTTCCTCGCGGCCCAGCTTGGTGGCATTGACGCGCAGGTCCAGCGGCGCAGGCTGCTTGAGGCCGCGCGCCAGGGCTTCGGCGGCATCCACGCCGCGCTCGGCGGCGAGCTGTTCCCACAGCCAGTCGGGCAAATCGTTGCGCACCGCGGGCGGCGCCTCGTCGGCGTTCCAGGCCTTGGCGCGCTGCACCAGGTCCTTGTCGCTGGAACGCAATACGTGCTCGAACTGCTTGAGGTTCATGCCGCGCACCCGCGCCAGGGCAGCCAGCGCCAGTTCGCGCGGGTACTCGCTGCCGCAGGCGGCGGCCAGGCTGCGGCGGTTGCGCAGCACCGCATAGACCGTCTCGGCGACCACGCCGCGATCGGCGTGGCCCAGCTTGGGATTGGCGCGAAAATATTCAGACAACCCTTTATCGGCGGCGGCGCCGGGCGAGAGTACCCCGGAGAGCGCGCGCACCGTGTGGTCGAACACGAAGCCGGTCAGCTTGATCGGTGTGCTCACAGTGCCACCACCAGTTGCAACGCGCCCGCTTGCGCGACTTTCACGACACCGTTGACCACTTGCAACCGCCCTTCCGCAAACCAGCGCACCGCGCGCGGGTAGATGAGATGTTCCTGTTTGAGCACGCGTGCCGCCAGGGCGTCGGCATCGTCGTCCGGCAGTACCGGTACGACGGCCTGGATGATGATCGGGCCATGGTCCAGTTCCGGCGTGACGAAGTGCACGGTCGCGCCATGCAGCTTGCAGCCGGCCGCCAGCGCGCGCTCGTGAGTGTGCAGGCCCGGAAAGGCCGGCAGCAGCGAGGGGTGGATATTGATCAGCCGGCCCGCGTAGTGTTCGACAAAGCCGGTGGTGAGCACGCGCAGGAAACCGGCCAGCACCACCAGGTCGGGCGCGTAGGCGTCGATGGCCTTGGCCAGCGCGGCGTCGAAGTCCTCGCGGCTGGCGTAGTCGCGGTGCGGCACCACGGCGGTGGGGACGCCGGCTTGCGCCGCGGTCGCCAAGCCGCCGGCGTCGGCCTTGTTGGCAATGACGGCGGCGATCTCGACCGGCAGCTCGCCGGCGGCGTGCGCACGGAGCATCGCTTCCATGTTGCTGCCGCGACCGGAAATCAGAATCACTATTTTTTTCATGGCAGCCTGCGGGCGCGTGGCGCGGCAAAGAGGGGTAGGCTTTTCATGGGGAGGCCGATTTTACCCGTTTAGGACCCCGTTTGCGCTGCACAAAACGCTATAATTCAAGGTTTTAGCTCGTACCCTCGCCACTATCCCATGCTGGTCCGCCGCGATTTTTCGCGCTCCACTGCCATACCGGCTACCCCGCACGCGGTCACCATCGGCAATTTCGATGGCGTGCACCTCGGGCACCAGGCCATCCTCGCGCAAGTGAAGGCGGCGGCGGCACGC
>Ga0075369_10000774_pt1 | contig 10447 bp, 9 predicted proteins | sample EndMethybrTD3034_FD_71400 | JGI IMG/M metagenome (GOLD analysis project Ga0075369, IMG submission 71400) | Populus endosphere microbial communities from Tennessee, USA - Endosphere MetaG P. TD hybrid TD303-4 | ecosystem: Host-associated > Plants > Roots > Endosphere | place: USA: Tennessee...
CCAATTGATCAGCCCGTCATAGACCGTGTAGCCCATGAAGCGCATGCCCTCGCCGCCCTGGTCGGTCTGGCCGGTCGTCAGCGGCACGTCGGCCGCGGTCATGCCGATGCGCAAGGTGCCCTGCGCGAGTGCTGCCTGGCCGCCGAGAGCGACCGCAAGAGCGAGCGCGGTCGCACACGACCGCGAGAAAAGACACGACAGGTTCAGCATGAGGCGAGATCCGGCAGCAGTTGGCGTCGACGCCAATGGCAGCAAGGAGCATGCCACGCCCCCTGTTCCTGTCCGGCACATGTATTGCGTAGGGGACCGCAGTCGAACCAGCGGGACCGTTCCATGAAAAAGCGCGACTTCCTGAAATTGTCGTCGGCCGCGACGGCAGGCCTGGCGTTGGGCGCCGCCGCACCGCCTACGGCTTACGCGCAGTCGACGGCCGGAACGCTGCGCGTGGCGATGACCGCAGCGGACATTCCGCTGACGACGGGCCAGCCCAACCAGGGCGCCGAAGGCGTTCGCTTCATGGGCATCACCGTCTACGACGGGCTGACGCGCTGGGACCTGTCGAAAGGCGACGTCGCCGCCAAGATCGTCCCTGACCTGGCCGAGAGCTGGTCGATTTCGGAGACTGACAAGCGGGTGTGGACCTTCAAGCTTCGGCAAGGCGTTCGCTTTCACGACGGTTCGACGTTCAATGCTGATGCCGTCGTCTGGAACTTCGACAAGCTCCTGACCAAGACCGCGCCGCAGTTCGATGCAACGCAAGCGGCCCAGGGCGGCTTGTACACCGGCGGGATCGCGTCCTGGCGCAAGATCGACGACAGCACGGTCGAGATCACCACGAAGGTCGTCGACGCAGTGCTGCCCTACTCGCTGGCGAGCGTCTTCATGTCGAGTCCTGCCCACTACGAGAAAGTCGGGCGCGACTGGAACAAGTTCGCCGAGCATCCCTCGGGCACGGGACCGTGGAAGCTCGAGTCTTTCAAGCCGCGCGAGCGCGCCGATCTCGTGCGCAATGCCGACTATTGGGACAAGGCGCGCGTTCCCAAATGCGAGCGCCTGATCCTCTTTCCGATCCCCGACGCGAATACCCGGGTCGCGGCCCTGCTGTCCGGTCGCGTCGACTGGGTCGAGGCGCCGCCGCCCGATGCGATCGCGCGCCTGAAGCAGCAGAAGATGCAGATCGTCACCAACCTCTATCCGCACGTATGGCCGTACATGCTGAGCTTCGAGGAGGGATCGCCCTTCCGCGACATCCGCGTCCGCAAGGCCGCGAACATGGCGATCGACCGCCAGGGACTCGTCACGCTCCTGGGCGGGTTGGCGGCGCCCGCCAGGGGCATGGTCAACCCCGGCCATCCCTGGTTCGGAAATCCGACGACCGACCTCGGCTACAATCCCGCCGCCGCAAAGAAGCTGCTGGCGGAAGCGGGCTTCAGCGAGAAGAACCCGGTCAAGGTGAAGTTCATCATTTCGCCGTCGGGCTCGGGGCAGATGCAGCCCCTGCCGATGAACGAGTTCATCAAGGAGAACATGCGCAGCGTCGGCATCGACGTCGAATTCGACGTCCTCGACTGGGAAGCGCTACGCAACCGGCGGCGCCTCGGCGCTGCGGCGCCGGAAAATCGCGACAGGCATGGCATCAACAATTCCTGGGCCTACTGGGACCCCGACATCGGCCTGATCGGCCCGGGCTCGACCTTCATGAAGGCGAGCGGGTTCAACTGGGGCAACTACAGCAATCCGAAAGCGGAGGAGCTCGCCAAGGCGGCGAAGGAGACGTTCGACCCCCAGGAGCAGGACAAGCTCCTGGCGCGGCTTCATGAGGTCCTCGTGGACGACGCCGCCTGGATCTGGGCCGTCCATGACCTCAATCCACGTGCGCTCGGCCCCAATGTGCAGGGCTTCGTGCAGGCCCAGAGCTGGCTCCAGGACCTGACCCCGGTTACGGTGGGTTGAGGCAAGCGCCATCCCAGCAGGTCCGACGGCATCCGTGAGGGAAGCCCGCCCGGCATGGGCCTTTACGAAACGGGATCGCGTTCGTGCGACTCCGCCGGAACTTCCCGTAGGTCATTGATGCCTCTGCCTCTTCCGGTCCTGGCGGTGGCCGGACGCTGTCGCCTAAAACGCGAGAGAACGACATTTCGCGCTCCTTGGCTCGACCGCGGGTCGGCGTGAATTTCCGCTGGTTTCCGCTAGACCCGCAAACACCGACGAAGCCATTGAATCTTCGGCTTTTTTGAATTTCCGCTATTTCCGCTGGCCGTTTTCACGCTACGGCAGGTGGCGGATTTATCCGCCGGTGGATGGATGACGGAAAATTGGACCCGGCAGGGCTACCGCGGGGCGCGATGGTATCGGATGAACGATGCATAGAGCAGAGCCGCCGGGAGGCGAGCACGCGCTCAATATAACTTAGGTTCTTTCACAAATCAACTACGGTTCTAATTTTGCGTGCCGTGGAGGGCCAAAATTGTCCGAGGGTCGAGCACCGGTGCCGGCGATGCTGGCAATCTCGTCGGCCCCTCGCCAGCTCGTCAAAACCACTGTGCAGAGCTACTGGATGCTGGGCGCGGGCGCAGGCGGGTACTGGAAACGGCATAAAGAGAGTGGGGCTGGAATTTCCCTGAGGCTACTGGGCGAACAAGGAATTCCGACCGGCGCCGACCGACTCTACTGCGGTCGCGGCTGCACATGGTGAGACACCATGAGCCATTGGCCGCCCACCTTTTCGTAGACGTTGGTGACGATCCAATCGACCTTGCGCGTCGTGCCGTCGTTCATCTGTGCTTGACCGGTCTCGACACCGATCTCCCAGGCGAGGTTGCCGTTCACGCGGACATGGTCGTCCACCAGCGAGACCGACCTCCGTGAGAACAGCTTGTTGAAGTCGTTCCAGTATTTCTTCTGGGCTTCCCAGCCGACGATGATCGATCGGCTTTGCGGCCCGACGTAAGTTACGTAGGGCATGTTCGCCCATACCTTTTCCATGGCGCTGCCATCGTCGAGGATCGGCAGCGCCGAATAGAACGCTTTGCTCGCCTTCCTTACGGCGTCGGTATCGGGCGGCGGCTGAGCGCCAACGACGCCAGCCGAAAGCACCGAGAGTGTCGTAAGTATCAGGATTCTTCGCCGGTCCATGTGGTCCTCCTCTGCTCGGCGTGAAGCGTTCCTTGCCTAGAAGAAGAAGTCTGCTCTTCGTTGATCGTGGCGAGACCTGACGGCGCGCAGCGCCGCGGCGCACTCGGCGTAGCGGGCCGTTCCGGGCTCGATGCCGAACGTGGTACAGAATGTTCGGTCATCTTCGGCGACAACGCGCGCATTCTCGGCCTCCAGCGTCTCACGAATTTGCGCGCCATTGATCACCAGGAAGCCGACGATGGCCACGATCGAGGCAAGGCAGACGACGAGCGGTCCACGGTTCGCCCAGGAACCCAACGGGCCGCAAGCGGGAGTCGACTTCGTGACCATGAGCGACCTCCAAGGTCTCCGGCGAATGGCTGATCTTCGGCTGTAGTCCCTTTACAGCGCCGCGATAATCCGCGATGAACTCCGGTCATTCGTGAATTGAATTCTTGAATATGGTCAATCCATCCCAGGAAATGGGCGTCTTCGAGCGGGTGGCCGGGCGCGGCAGCTTTGCCGGCGCGGCACAGGATACCGGACTGACGCCGTCTGCCGTGTCGAAGCTGGTCACGCGCCTGGAGCAACGGCTCGGCGTGCGCCTGGTCACGCGCACGACAAGACGGCTGGCGTTGACTTCCGAAGGAGAGACGTTTCTCAAGCGGTCGCGCGAGATTCTTGCGGCGATCGACGCGGCGGAAGCCGAAGTGTCTTCGGCGCGTCTGTCGGTGCGAGGCCAGTTGCGCGTGCTGGCACCGCCCGTGTTGGCGGTCGATCAGCTCGCTCCCGCCTTGCCCGCCTTCCTGGCCCGCCATCCGCGGATCACGTTCGACTTTCTGGTCACCAACCGCACCGTCGATCTGGTGAAGGAAAATGTCGACGTCGCACTTCAGACCGGCACGCTCGGCAGCTCGACACTGGTTGCGCGCAAGATCGCCGACCTCACCCAGGTGATCTGTGCCAGCCCGCAGTATCTGGCTCGCCACGGCCGACCCGAAATGCCGTCCGATCTCGCGCACCACTCTTGTCTAACCTTGGGCCGCCGTCCGGAGGCCAGCATCTGGCGCTTTCGTGTGAACGATCGAACCGTACCGGTCGGCGTCAAGGGCGCAGCCTGTGCCGACAGTGCCGACATGCTGGTCAGGCTGGCCATTGAAGGCGTCGGCATCGTCCGGCTCGGCGAGATAGCGGTGGCAGGCGCGATCCAGAAGGGCCTGCTGCAGCCCTTGCTTCAGGACACACACCAGCCGGAAAGCTATCCGCTCTGGGCGACGATGCCGCCAGGCCGGCAAAGGGGTCTCAAGGTCAAGGTTTTCCTTGATTTCCTGTCAGGTCATTTCGCGACGCAGCCATGGCATGGCGCGGCTGCCGTCGGACAGACGGCTTAAGTGGCTGGGGCGCCAGGATTCGAACCTGGGAATGGAGGAATCAAAATCCTCTGCCTTACCACTTGGCTACGCCCCAATCGGCGCCGGAACATAGAGGGTTGGGCCGGTGGTGCAACCCCGTTCCTCTCCAGCGTTCATGCTCCTCTCCCCCGCTAGGGGGAGAGGTTGGGTGAGGGGGCTACAGGAAACCTTCACGGCCCCCTCACCTAGCCTCTCCCCCTAGCGGGGGAGAGGAACATGAGTTTGAATCAGGCCGCCTGCAGCGCCTTCTTCAGAAGCTCGCCGTGCACGAAGGCGCCGTCGCAGTAGAGCAGCGCGTGGGCCGCGGGATCGAGCCTGATATCGACGATCTCGCCGAGATAGATGGTGTGCGTGCCGGCGGCAACCTCGGTCACCAGCTTGCAGTCGAACGACACCGGGCAGCCCTTCAGCACCGGCGCACCCGTGGTGAGCGTCGACCATTCGCCCATGTCGACGAAGCGGTCATCGCCTTCCACGCCGTCCATGCCGGCAAAGCGCTCGGCGATCTTGCGATGCTCGGGCGCCAGGATGTTGACGCAGAAGAAGCCTGCCTCGCCGATCGGGTCGTGGGCACTGGCCGTCTTGTTGACGCAGATCAGGAGCTGCGGCGGCTCGGCCGAGACCGAGCAGACGGCCGTCGCCGTCAGCCCTCCGCGCAGGTCGCGATGGCGGGTGGTGATCAGGGTGACGCTCGCCGCAAGGTGGCGCATGCCTCTCTTGAAGGCAGTGGCATCGACGCTCATGGGCCGACTCTAGGGCAGCGCGGCCATCGGCCGCTACCGGAAACGGATGGGAAACGCCGCCGGCTAACCATCGGGCCGGCCAGCGAAATCAGTAAAAAGTGCAGGCAAAGTGCTGGTTGGTACACGTCACAAAACCTTCATCAGACTGTCGTTCTTTGCAGTTGCCCGGCCTTTTCGGGCCGCTACGGTCGGCCCTGCATGGCGCCTTTCGACACCGGTCTCGCCCCTACTACAGCGCCTGATGTGGCGCTGCGCCATATCGTGGCCGATTGTCATGCCGACCTCCGCAAGTACCGCGCCATTGTCCTGCAAAGCCGGCGGCCGATCGGCATCCATCAGACGCGGGTAGCGCTGCGCCGCCTGCGTGCGGCTTTCGGCCTGTTCCGCCATGCCGTCGACGGGCCGGTGATCCGGGCGCTCTCCGCCGAGGCCAAGTGGCTGGCCGGCGAATGCGCCCCGGCGCGCGACCTTCATGTCTTCCTGACCGAGACGGTCGAGGACGTCCCGCCGATCGTTCAGCGCATCGCCCGCAGGTTGGCCGACACCTACATGCAGCGCGCCCGCTCGGCCCTTTCCGGTGCGCGGTTCGAGGCCTTCGACCGCCAGCTCCACGTCTTCATCGACCTGTCGCCGGCCCATCCGACCGAGCGGCTCGACCATTTCGCGCTGGCCGAGCTTGACCAGCACCATGAGAAGGTCATCCATCGCGGCCGCAAGGTCGATTCGCTCGATCCGCACCGCCTGCACCGGCTCAGGATCGCCATCAAGAAGCTGCGCTATGCCGCCGAGTTCCTGCAGCCGGCCTTTGCCTCGGCGACGGCCAAGCCCTATATCGAGGCGACGGTGCGCCTGCAGGGCGCGCTCGGCGCCATGAACGACCGCGCGGTCGCCCGGCACATGCTGGCCGACCTCGCCACGGCGGCGCGTCCCAGCGAGGACGCCAAGAAACCGCTGAAGCGCCTCGCCAAGCAGACGGAGGCCGGCGAGAAGCGCCGCCGCCGCAAGCTCGAGCGGGCGTGGCAGACGTTCAGGAAGGCGGACAAATTCTGGTGACGGCCCTCCGTCACCTGACGGATGGGGATTGGTATTCATGAGCGACACGCAGACCGCCGCCGAGCAACGCATTCCCGTCACGGTGCTGACGGGCTTTTTAGGTAGCGGCAAGACCACGCTGCTGAACAAGCTGCTGCGCCGGCCGGAACTTGCCGACACCGCGGTGATCATCAACGAGTTCGGCGAGATCGGGCTCGATCACCTGCTGGTCGAGAAGTCCGACGACGAGGGCATGGTGACCCTGAATTCGGGCTGCCTGTGCTGCACGGTGCGCGGCGACCTGGTGCGCACCATGAGCGAGCTGTTCCTCAAGCGCTCCAAGGGCGAGGTGACGCCGTTCAAGCGCATGGTGGTCGAGACCACCGGGCTCGCCGATCCTGCGCCCATCCTGCACACGCTGATGACCGATCCCCTGCTCGCCTCGCGCTACCGGCTCGATGGCGTGGTGACCACGGTCGACGGCGTCAACGGCACCAGCACGCTCGACAACCACGAGGAGGCGGTGAAGCAGGCCGCCGTCGCCGACCGGCTGCTGCTCACCAAGAGCGACATCGCCGATGCGCCAAAGCTCTCGGAGCTGAAGAGCCGCCTGCACCAGCTCAATCCCGGCGCCCCGTTCCATGCCATCTCGAGCGGCGACATCGATCCCAACGAGATCCTTAACGCCGGCCTCTACAATCCCGAGACCAAGAGCGCCGACGTGAAGCGCTGGCTGCACGAGGAGGCCTACGGCCACGAGCACGGCGGCGACCATCATCATCATCATCACGGCCATGGCCACGACGATCATGATCACGAGCACGGCCATGGGGAGCAGGACCCGCACAACGTCAACCGGCACGACGATCGCATCAAGGCGTTCTGCATGACCTTCGACGAGCCGATGAGCTGGTCGACAGTGGCCGCGGCGTTCGATGCGCTGGTGACCTATCGCGGGCCCGACCTCTTGCGCATGAAGGGCATCCTGAACGTCAAGGACACCGACAAGCCTGTCGTGATCCACGGCGTGCAGCACGTCTTCCATCCGCCGGCCACGCTCGATGCCTGGCCCGAGGGTGACGACAGGAAGAGCCGCGTGGTGTTCATCACCCGCGACATCGCCGAGAGCACCATCCGCAAGGTCTTCGCCTCGTTCTTCGAGGCCGAGAAGAAGGGCTGGAGCGGGCAGCTGGACGAGCAAAAGCAGCAACAGTGATTCTGTCGTCCTGAGCGCAGCGAAGGACCTCATCGCCGCTTGCAACCGGCATGAGATCCTTCGCTTCGCTCAGGATGACATGAAACGAATCCCGCGCTGCGGTCCTTCCTTCCGCCGCAGCGCCGTTGTAGCCGACTGAAAAAGATGATGGTGTACCGGCCCGCGCGGCAACGACTGCGCTGGAAGGAAACGCCATGCCGAAGACCCTGTTCGACAAGATCTGGGATCGCCATGTCATCGCCGATCTCGGCGACGACTACGCGCTGCTGCACATCAGCCGCCACCTGATGCACGACGGTGGCGGCCGCGGGCTCGCCATGATCAAGGCGGCCGGCCAGAAGGTGCGCAATCCCGATCTCACCTTCGCTACGTTCGATCATGTCATCTCGACCGAGCCCGGACGCGACCACAATACGCTGAAGCCCTACGCCCAGCGTCTCTACGACATGCGCGACGAGGCCAAGCGCTGGGGCATCAAGCTCTTCGACCTCGGGCAGCCCGGCCAGGGCATCATCCATGTCGTTGGCCCCGAGCAGGGCATCAGCCTGCCCGGAACGCTGCTGGTGTGCGGCGACAGCCACACCTGCACCCATGGCGGCATGGGCGCCATCGCCTTCGGCATCGGCGCCACCGAGGTGATCCATGTGCTGGCGACGCAGTCGCTGGTGCAGCGCAAGCCCAAGCGGCTGCGCGCCACCTTCGAGGGCACGCGCCATTCCAGCGTCACGCCCAAGGACATGATCCTGCACCTGATCGGCCAGATCGGCACCGCCGGCGGCACGGGCTACGCGGTGGAATACGCCGGCAGCGCCATCCGCGCGCTCGAGGTCGAGGGCCGGCTCACCATCTGCAATCTCTCGATAGAGCTCGGCGCCAAGATCGGCATGATCGCGCCCGACGAGAAGACCTTCGCCTATCTCAAGGGTCGGCCCTTTGCGCCGACCGGCGCGATGTGGGACCAGGCCGTCACCGACTGGCGGTCGCTGGCGAGCGACGCCGACGCGGTGTTCGATCGCGAGGTCACGGTCGACGTCGGCAAGATCGCGCCGCAGATCACCTGGGGCACCAGCCCCGAGCAGGTGATCCCGGTCACGGCCAACGTGCCCGATCCGAGCTCCGTCGCCGATCCGGACAAGCAGAAGGCCATGCAGATGGCGCTGGACTACATGGGCCTCAAGGCCGGCCAGCCGATCCAGGACGCGAAGATCGACTGGGTATTCATCGGCTCCTGCACCAACAGCCGCATGTCCGACCTGCGCGCCGCCGCCGAGGTCGCCAAGGGCCGCAAGGTGGCGGGCCATGTCCGCGCCTGGGTCGTGCCGGGCTCGGAGAACATCAAGCGCGAGGCCGAGGCCGAGGGTATCGACCGCGTCTTCAAGGAAGCGGGCTTCGAATGGCGCGAACCCGGCTGTTCGATGTGCCTCGCCGTCAACGGCGACACCATCGCGCCGGGACAGCGGAGCGTGTCGACCTCCAACCGCAACTTCGTCGGCCGCCAGGGGCCGGGCGGGCGCACGCATCTCGCGAGCCCGGCGATGGCCGCGGCCGCCGCCATCGCCGGCCACATCGCCGACGTCCGCCAGATTTAGGGGACCGCGATCATGGAAGCCTTCACCGAACTCGATGCCGTGGCCTCGCCCGTGATGCGCCAGAACATCGACACCGACATCGTGATCCCGATCCATCGGCTGCGCGACGTGGCGCAGGCCGAGCTCGGCGCTTACGCTTTCGAGCCGCTGCGCTACCTGCCCGACGGCAGCGACAATCCCGAGTTCCCGCTCAACAAGCCCGCGTTCAAAGGCGCGCAGATCCTGGTCGCCGACAACAACTTCGCCTGCGGTTCGAGCCGCGAGGGCGCGGTGTGGGCGCTGATGGGCATGGGCATCCGCTGCGTGATCGCGCCCTCCTTCGGGCCGATCTTCCACAACAACTGCTTCCAGAACGGCGTGCTGCCCATCCAGCTGCCGCGCGATGACGTGCTGGCGATCGCGGCCGAGCTCGAAGGTGCGACGCGGCCCGGCGCCAACAGCGAGCCACGCCTGGCCATCAACCTGCACGAGCGCACGGTGACGACGCCGTCCGGCCGCAAGATCGAGTTCAAGGTCGACGGCATCCGCCGCGAGTCTCTACTCAAGGGGTTGAACGAGGTCGAGCTGACGCTGACCAAGGAGAACGAGATCGCCGCGCACCAGGCTAAGGCGCGCAAGGCGACGCCGTGGCTGTATCAGACGTCTCTGTCATCCTGAGCGTAAGCGAAGGATCTCATCGCCGCCTGCAATCGGCATGAGATCCTTCGCTGCGCTCAGGATGACCAAAAGCGGGCCTGGAGGTCCGCGCTCCGATGAGGGGAGGAAGAACGATGGTCTCAGTCATCAGGCGCCGCAGCATCGTTGCCGTTGCCGCGTCCGCGCCGGCATGGCCGATGATCGCGCGGGCGCAGGGCAAGACGGGCTCGGCGGTCTATCCGGTTGCGGTGCCGACCTACGAGGTCCAGTTCGTCGCCCAGGAGAAGGGCTACTTCAAGGACGAGGGCTACGACTTCAAGCTGATCCAGGGCGGTTCGGGCGTGAAGACGCGCGAGATCCTGGCGTCGCGCCAGGGCGATTTCGCCATCGCCGACATCCTGCATGTGCTGCAGCTCAACAAGAATGGCCGGCCGACGCGGGCACTGAACACGCTCGATCAGAGGGCGCCCGGCGTGCGCTTCGCCGTGCGCAAGGACCTCTACGACCAGGGCATCGACACGGTGCAGAAGGCCGCGGCCTTCAAGCGGCCCGACGGCCGGCGCGCCATCTTCGGCGTCAGCTCGCTCGGCGGCACCTCGCATCTGTGGTCGCATTATTTCATGGAAAAGATGGACCTCGCCGACAAGGTGACCTGGGTGCAGACCGGTAATGTCGAGACCATGCTGGGCGCGCTCAAGACCAAGC
>Ga0075369_10000775_pt1 | contig 10434 bp, 11 predicted proteins | sample EndMethybrTD3034_FD_71400 | JGI IMG/M metagenome (GOLD analysis project Ga0075369, IMG submission 71400) | Populus endosphere microbial communities from Tennessee, USA - Endosphere MetaG P. TD hybrid TD303-4 | ecosystem: Host-associated > Plants > Roots > Endosphere | place: USA: Tennessee...
GCCAGGCGGCGTTCGCCTCCTCGCCGCGACGCGCGAAGCGCTCGGCGAAACCGTGCAGGCGCGCCATGTCGAGCTCGGGCAGGGTCGCCAGCACCGACACCATCTCGCTGTAGAGCTCGAGGCTGCCCGCACCGGCGAGTTCCAGCGCGCGGCCGATGCTGCCTTCGGCAAGCCGAGCCAGCGCCGCCCTCTCCTCCGCCTTCACATCCGGTGCGTAGTCGCCCAGCAGGCGCTCGACGATGTCGTTGGCGAGCGGCTGCAGGGCGAGCCTGCGGCAACGCGAACGGATGGTCGGCAGCAAGCGGCCCGGCGCATGCGCCACGATCAGCAGCACGGCATTGGGCGGCGGCTCTTCCAGGATCTTCAGCACCGCGTTGGCGCTGTTGCGATTCATCTCGTCGGCCGAATCGACGATGGCGACGCGCCACTGCCCCATCGCCGGCGTCATGTGCATGAAGGCGCCGAGCTCGCGCACGTCGTCGACGGCGATCTCGGCACGCATGCGCCCGGTATCGGGATTGAGCGTGCGCCTGAGATGGAACAGGTCGGGATGCGAGCGAGCATCGACCAACGACCGGCCCGGCGCATCGGCCGCCACGTCGAGACCTTCCGGCGCGCCGCCGCCGAACAGCCCGCCTTGCTGCGAGCCGCACAACAGGAAGCGCGCGAAACGCCAGGCGAGAGTCGCCTTGCCGATGCCGCGCGGGCCCGCCATCAGCCAGGCATGGTGCAGCCGGCCGCTCCCGTGCGCCGCGAGCATGGTCTTCTCGGCCGTCTCGTGGCCGAGCAAGCGCACGGCCCGCCACGGCGGCGGCCAGTCGTAGGGCCATTCGAGCTTCTCCAGCTCGCTGGCGTCGACGCTCGCCTTGCCCCTCGCCATTCCGTCAGGCTCCCAGCCGGTTCCTCACCGCATCGGCGATCGCGCCGGCGATCGCATCGATCGTTCCTGTAGCATCGATCACGACGCAGCGCTTGGGCTCCTGTGCGGCGATTTCGAGGAATCCGCGGTGCACCCGCGCATGGAAGTCATGCGGCAGGCTCTCGTAGCGCGTCTCCGAACCGCGCCGCTCGGCCGCCCGCCTGAGCCCGATCTCGATCGGCAGGTCGAGGATGATCGTGAGGTCCGGCCGGAAATCGCCCACCGCAACCTTGTAGAGCTGCTCGAAGATCGCCCGCTCGATGCCATGGCCGTAGCCCTGGTAGGCGAGCGTCGAATCGGCGAAGCGGTCGCTCACCACCCAGTCGCCGCGCTTCAGCGCCGGGCACACCGTCGAGCGCAGATGCTCGCGCCGTGCCGCGAAGTGCAGCAGCGCTTCGGTCGTGCCGTCCCAGCGCTCGACCGGGCCTTCGACCAGCAGCTTGCGGATCATCTCGGCGCCCGGTGAGCCACCAGGCTCGCGTGTCGTGGTGACGCGATGACCGCGTCCCTCGAGCCAGCTCTTCAGTCGCGCGATCTGCGTCGACTTGCCCGCTCCTTCGCCGCCTTCGAGAGTGATGAAACGCCCGGCGGCGTGTTCCGTCACGAGAGCCAGCCGAACAGGTAGTGCCGGATCATGGTGGTGACGCGGCCGAACACGCCCTGCCGCTGGACGTCGGCCCCGGCCTCGAGCGGATACTCGACGACGCGGTTGTCGGGCAGCGTGACCACGGCGGTGCCAAGCTTGGTGCCCTTGGTGATGGGCGCGGCGATCGGCCCGTCGAAGCGGGCAACGACGCGCGGCGTCACCGCCTGCCCGGTGGGCGCGGTGATCTGCACCGGCTTGGCCACGACCAGCGGTACCTTGTCCTGCGAGCCCAGCCACACCGGCGCCTCGGCGACGGTGTCGCCGGCGCGGAACACCGTGGTGTTGGCCGATTCGCGGAAGCCCCATTCCACCAGCCGCGCCGTCTCCTGCGCGCGCTCGGCCATCGAGGTCATGCCGTTCACCACCATGATGAGGCGGCGGCCGTCGCGAATCGCCGAGGTCGCCTGACCGTAACCACCCTCTTCCGTATGGCCAGTCTTCAGACCGTCGGTGCCGGGCACCGTCCTGAGCAGGCGGTTGCGGTTGTCCTGCTTGATGTTGTTGTAGGTCCAGTTGCTCTCCGAGTAGTAGCGATAGAGCTTCGGGAAATCCTCGATGGTGCGCCACGACAGCACAGCAAGATCACGCGCCGTCGTCCACTGGCCGTCGGCCGGCCAGCCCGAGGCGTTCTTGAATACCGTGCCGGTCATGCCGAGCTCGCGTGCCTTGGCGGTCATGCGCTCGGCGAAGCTGTCCTCGTTGCCCGACAGTCCTTCGGCGATGACCACGCAGGCGTCGTTGCCCGACAGCACGATCATGCCCTTGATCAGGTCCTCGACCGAGACCTCGCTGCCCAGCTCGACGAACATGCGCGAGCCGCCCATGTTGCGTGCCCGCTCGCTGACGCGGAAGCGGGTGTCGAGCTTCAGGCGACCGGCATTGATCTCCTCGAAGGCGATGTAGATCGTCATCATCTTCGCCATCGACGAGGGATGCATCGGCTTGTCGGCATCCTTGAACAGCAGCACCGTCGAGGTCTGCGGATCGACCATGAAGGCCTGCTTGGCGAGCGTGCCGATGCCGACCTGAGAAGGCGGCAGCGCCTCGGTCTTGGCGGCGACCGACGGCGCGGTGGGCTTGGCCGGTGTGGTGGTGGTCGTGCGCGGCTTGGCCGGCGGTTTCTGCGGCTGCTGGGTCTGCCGCTTGGGCGGCTGCTCGGTCTGCGCCAGGGCGGCGAGCGGTGCGCCGGCCAGGCTGGCCGTGACGAGGAGCGCCGTCAGGGGGCGCAAGAGATCATTCAGACACGACACGGGCGTCTCCATAGCCAGATCGCTTCAGCCTGTCCGCGACGATGCCAGCGGCATCCGCGGTCGAATAAGGCCCCAGGCGCACACGCCAAACGTCGCGTCCGCCGGCCGACGCCTGGGAAACCTCCGAGGCGCCGTAGCTGCGTACCGCGCCACGCTGGCGCTCGGCGTTTTCCATCGTCGAGAAGGCCCCTGTCTGCACATAGAAACCGCCGCCTGCAAGCGCCGATGTCGGCGCTGGCGCCGGTGCCGCACCGGCCGCCAGGGAGGCCACGGTGACCCCTCCTCCCCGGCCATCGTAGGCCACCGGCGTTTCCATCGAAGGCGGCTGCGGCGCTGTCTGCCACACCATCTGCGGGGCGGGCTGCGGCGGCACGACGACGGCCTGCGGCGGCGGCGCCGCTGCCATCTGCACCGGTGCCGCTGCAGGCGCCGTGCGCTGACCAGATGCGACCTGCGCCACGGCTGCATTCTGCTCGGCCGGTCCACCGCCGGAGATGGCAACGTCGCGCACCGCCCTGCTCTCGGCCGGCAGCTGGTCGATGCGCACCCGGGCCGTGCCGTTCCTGACGATGTCGAGTTCCTGCGCCGCCGTGCGCGAGAGGTCGATGATGCGGCTGCGGGCGAACGGGCCGCGGTCGTTGATGCGCACGACCGTGGTCATGCCGTTGTCGAGGTTGGTGACGCGCACGATGGCGGGCATCTGCAAGGTGCGGTGCGCGGCCGTGCGCTCGCTCTGGTCATAGCTCTCACCATTGGCCGTCGACTTGCCGTGGAAGCCCGGCCCGTACCACGAGGCGACGCCGGTCTCGGACCGGTTGAATTCTTCCTGCGGCGTGTAGGTGACGCCGTCGATCTTGTAGGGCGAGCCGATCTTGTAGCTCCCGCGCTGCGCCGTGCTGGCCCCGCCGCCGCCTCGGCTTGAAGAGCCGCAGGCGCCGAGAAAACCGGCCAGGCTGCCCATCAACAGCAGCGTCCCCAGGACACGAACGGCCGGCATCGGACGCATACACGAGCAGACTACTGATAGGGGCATGGCTGCCGGATCATACATCATCTTGAGGAAATCGGGCAGTTACCTTGCTGCCATTGCTCATCGGGCGATCTTGTCGGACAGCAGCCCGACCGCGAGCCCGAAGAAATCCGACTGATTCCAGCGCAGGATGGCCTGGAAGTTCGCGGTCGTCAGGAAGGTGGGACCACCCGCACCGGCGGGTCGCACGATGCGCTGGCCCTGCCCTGCTCCTGAGCCGGCCGGCACTTCCTGGCCCCACGACAGGCCGGGCTTCCAGCCGACACGCCTGAGGTAGTTGCAGATCGAGGCGAAGACGTCGGCCTTGTTGGTCCAGATGTCCATGCGGCCATCGCCGTCACCGTCGGCGGCATAGGCGAGGAAGCTCGTCGGGATGAACTGGCACTGGCCCATCGCGCCCGCCCACGAGCCCTTCATGTTGTCGAAGGAGACATGACCCTGCGCCAGGATCTTGAGCGCGGCGATCAGCTGCTGGCGGAAGAACTGGGCGCGGAAGTTGTTGTAGACCAGGGTCGCCAGCGCATCGACGACCTCGAAGTCGCCGAGTCGCGTGCCGTAGTTGCTCTCGATGCCCCACAGCGCGACCACCGTCGACTCGGGAATTCCGGCAGGCCCGGCGAAGCGGCTGACCAGCGCGCGGTTCTCGGCCAGGCGCGCCCGCCCGTTCTTCACGCGCTCGTCCGACACCACGATCTCGAGGTATCGGTCGAACGTCATCTTGAACTCGGGCTGATTGCGCGCCTGCTCCATCACCTTCGGGATTTCCTGGACCTTGGCCAGGGCGGTGTCGAGCGTGCCCGCGTCGACGCCCGCCTTCAGCGCCTCGGCGCGGATGCTGCGCAGGAAGGCGTCGAACTTGGGATCACCGCTTTGCGCCAGAGCCGTGGCCGGGGAGAGAGCCAGGGCGGTACAGAGGAGACGTCGGCTTATCATGATGTTGGCCCACCGGTTGAGCGAGCGAATGAAGAACGATAGCGAAGTAACTGGTGACCTTGCAATATTTGTGACGATACAATCGGCAGACCTGCCGGGGAGAGCCGACTTGGCGTGTCGCGCCTGGATGCATCGGTGTTGCAGTGCCGCCGCGCGCGTGATCGCCCTGCTGATGCTCTTCGCCCTGCCGTTCGCCGCGCCCTCGATTGCGCAGGACGGCGCGGTCGATTGCGGCAACGGCTTCCATTGTCCCCAAGGCAATGCCTGCCTGCTCGACGGATTCTGCGCCGTCGCGCTCGACGCCTTGCCGGGCAGCGTGCCGTCGAAGACCAGGCCCGGTTTCTTCTGTGAGCCGGGTTTCCGCGAGAGCGCGGTCCAGCCCGGCAAATGCCTTCCCGGCAGCTACACCGAATGCCCCAATGGCCTCACCTGCGCGACCGGCATGCAATGCGCGCCGGGCGGTGGCTGCACCGGCGGGCCGCCTCCGACCGGTCCGGTGTGCGGCGGCATGCGCTGCGCCGAGGGCCGGATCTGCTCGAGCCGCAACACCTGCCTCAATCCGGAATATTTCCACGACTGCAATAACGGCACGATCTGCACCAAAGGAGCGGCGTGCGAGCAGGGCGGCGGCTGCGTGTTCGTGGCGCCGGAGCGGACGCGCCAGCGGGCGAATTCGCGGTGATGGGACGTGACGCTTTCGTTCCGGGCGCGACTTCGCTAAAAGGCCCGCCACACTTGCACCGGATGGGTGGCCGAGTGGTTTAAGGCACCGGTCTTGAAAACCGGCGTGGGTTCACGCTCACCGTGGGTTCGAATCCCACCCCATCCGCCAAGTTAATTCATAGAAAGCAGCACCTTCAGGATTTTTCCTTGAGGCCATTCTCTCTACGCACCTTCCTGGCCACCTTACGGGACATGAAGGGTGCCTTATCACCGCCGCCAACCGCGGCGCCATCGGCAACCGCGGCACCTAACGCACCACGGTCGGCGCAACGCGGAGGCGGCTTTACCCTGACTGACGCTGCTACCGTGAATTACGAGTACGTAATGTCGAGCGCAATTTCATTGAACTCGAAGCTATGCGGAACCTCAACGTCATCGCTTTGACGCGAGATAGACCTTGTCCATCCAGCTCCAGTGTCGCGAAGCACCTCGACAGCAAGCCAATACGGATCGCTATGTGGCGGGATCGAACTCGCGACGGTTTCGCAGAGACCAGGGTGCAATTCGACCTTATTGATCTCTTGGATGGGAGAAACCTTGTTGGGCTTAAAAGCGGCCCAGGCACGCACAATATGCGGGCGCTCCGACCGCCGCGTCACGGTCAGTGTTACACGCTTTCGGCTCTCGCCTACACGGACATAGGTAGGTTCCATCTTCGCCTATTGTGCCCCGAGGAGCGCCGTGGCGACGTTCAAAGTTGTACATCGCACCCGATTTAAGGTCCCCCGGCGCCATCGACGCCGGTGAGGGATAGCCCGCACTACCTGTCGCGCAGGCTTAGCCCGCGGCGCGGGGGCGCGCGATGGCCTGGGCTGACGGTCTATGAAGGGCTCGCCGCAAGCTGCCCACCTTCGTACCCATCAACTGGCACTCAATGTGGGCCTACGGGCGTTTACAGGCAAAGGAGTGGAAAACCGAGCTTCAGTTTGGCTTGTCGACCATCGTCAGCGGTTAACGCTGGTTCGGCGGACAGCCCCATCCGCCATTTCGGAACAAAACTGGGCACGCCCAGGGTATCCGAAATTGCACCAGAGCTAGAGTCGCCGCGCCGGCCGCAATCTTCAAGCGTGCTGCCGCGCCGAGCGGGCGCTTGATGCCAAAGCCGCCAGTTCGGGCGCCGCCAATCCGCGCTGAAAGGCCAACAGATCAAGCATCTGCGGTTCTGTGCCGGTGACGATCGAAAGGCAGGAATGCGCCTGACCGCGATGGTGCGTCTGATGATTGAAGAGATGAAGGAGAATGTCCGACAGCACTTGTTCTTGTGGGGCACCGGACGTCGTTAGATAGCGGTAAGGTTCGGCCAGAACGGCGTCATCATAGGCCCCAACCACGTCAATGATCCGCTGGTCCTCCTGTGCTCGCGCGACAGCTAGGTCCACCACATTGTCGTGGAGAATGAGATCAAGTCGCTTCGGCTGCTCGCCTTCGCCCGTGAGCCTCGTCAGCCATAGTCGGTCCGTAAGCAACAGATGATTGAGCGTTCCATGCAGACTGCGAAAGAACACCCCGACATCGCGGCGGTAAAGCGTGTCTGGTAAAGCCAAGGCGGCCTCGTAGACGCGCGCGTTCGCCCAACAATTGTATGCCGCCAATTCCCTGAACAACGCTCGTACCGACATCGCGATCTCCTTCGTACTTACGTAACATATTGAGGTCGCCAGACTGGTGAGATAACCTCACCTGTGACTCACTTGTCGGAGGGTGATGGTGCCATCGCTACGAGGCATCGAAGCACTGACGGCCTTGTCCAGTCACGGGGGCCTGACGGCCGCCGCGGAGAAGCTGGGGGTCACGCGTTCTGCGCTGTCCCACAGGATTGCTGACCTGGAAAAGGAACTCGGCGTCGCACTGGTTGAAAAGGAAGGCCGTCACGCGCGCCTGACAGACGATGCTAAGGCGCTTCTGAACACGATCGGGGACGCCTTTGACCGAATCTATGCAGCAGTCGAACCGCTTAAACGGGCGCGGACGCAGCTTCGGGTCAGTACGGTAAGCACATTCGCCTCATGCTGGCTGCTACCCCGTCTCTCGCATTTTCGTGCGGTTAATCCGACGATAGACATAGCGCTTTCGACGACCCTGCGGACGATCGATCTCGAAAGCGAGGATTGCGATTGTGCGATCCGTCATGGCCTCGGAGACTGGCCAGGATTGACTAGCACGCTGCTTTTCCGAGAAACGCTTGCGCCTGTCGCCGCGCCAGAAGCGAACCACGATCTTATGCACGGCCCCATCATTCGCGCCCGCTCGCGCTACCGCGACTGGGTGAGGTGGTGGAACGTCTCGTGTGACGCCGTGATGCCAGAACGCACAGCAGTGACCGTCGAGACGCGCGCGCTGGCACTTGATGCAGCTTTGGCTGGTGCCGGCATCGCCATGATGGACATGGCCTATGCCCGGCCGCTCATCGCAGAGGGCCGACTTGTCCAATTGGCGCCGGTTGTTGAACTCGGAGAAGGATATTTTCTCACTTACCCCGCGAAGCGCCGAAATGCTCGATTTCTCACGGCATTTCGTGACTGGATCGTCAGCGCTGCCGCGTCTGAATCAAGCAACCACAAGTGGACGGCCGCCTAATAAGCGCACTCCGCACAGTGCAGTTCCCACGATACCTCGCCAGATGACCCAACTCTTCCTGCTTCCGGACGCCGTCAGGCACGATTCCAACGTCGCTGCTTGGTTCGAAGCCGACCATGACGGGTTGCGGAGCCTAGCCAAACCATGGTTCGAGCGTATGCGCACATGCGGTGCGGATGTTGACGAACTGCTGCATGACGGCCATCCGACAGCATGCGTGAACGGCGCTGCGTTCGGATACGTCAACGCCTTTCGCGCTCATGTGAACGTTGGCTTCTTCCATGGGGCGGCGCTGGCCGATCCATCGGGCCTGCTAGCGGGTGTCGGCAAGCGTATGCGGCACGTGAAGCTGCGCTACGGCCAGCCGGTCGCCGATAGGGCATTGGAGGAACTGATCGTAGCGGCATATCGAGACATTCGGACACGCCTGGGTCGCCTCATCTGAAACCGACAGCGGAAGGATCCGGGCAATGTACGTCTGCGGCCTCGTGATACCCGTGCCTTCGGAACAGATGGGCGCTTATCGCAAATGGGCGGAGAACAGCGCAAACTTCTTCAAGGAATTTGGGTGCCTCGAAATCGTCGAAAGTTGGGAAAACTTCATCCCGGATGGCAAGCAGACGGATTTCCGACGCGCCGTCGCAGCGAAGTCGAACGAGAGGATTGTCTTCAACTGGCAGGTTTGGCCTGACAAAGTGTATTTTCAGGCCGCCGAAGAGAAGGTGCATCAGGACCAGCGCATGGATACGTCCGGGGAGCCGCCATTCGATGCCCAGCGCCTCATCCTCGGTTGCTTCCAGCCGATCGTTTCAATGGGTAGAGGCTGACCTCAAGCTCAGCAACAGGAGAACGCCAGCGAAATTCGACAAACGCCTGGTCACCCGGCCGCCCACTCGCCTAGTGCGGTTCCTTCTGCGCAGCGACCGCCAGTCGCCAGCGAATTCTGCCTTGAGCTGGCGAGTGCCTGGGGTGGTTCTCCGACGGAAGCGGCTTGGAGGCCTCGGCAACGACTTCGCATCCGCATCCGCCGCATCGATAGATGCCGGGATGGTCGGGTGCTTCTCCGGGATTGTACTCCTTGTCGAACTCCGGACTGATGCTGACCTCTATGTCGTTGCTGCGCCTGAAGCGCGTCATGGTCCCCCTCCTTCGTCCGAAAGCCGCAACCGTTCAACCGTCAAGGATGGTGGCGCTTTGTGTCGCGCGAGCGACATTGGTCTTGAGGAAGGATTGAGCCTGCGTGGAGAATTGCTCCAGTTAGCCCTGAGAGCGGATATCAGCCTCCGCCGGCCTGGAAGATACCGAACAGTCTCAGGCCGATGATGCCCTCTGTCTCGTTCCGTCGCGATCCGCCGAGGTCCATCGTCCCGGGCAGATTCACTTCCAGCCACGGGGCTAGGTTGCCCTGAAACTTGGTTCGGCCATCATCGTCCTTCACGGTCAGGCTCGAGACCAGGACGGGCACGTAGTCGGAGGCCAGGTCGGCGCTCAGATGGTTGAGCACCTGGTGTGGGTCGTAGGTGATCCTGCCGTTTGTGGAGGTGACGAACCCCTCGCGGTCGAGATGGACATTGGCGCCGTCCTGCCGGATCGAGATGTGCAGGCTCGAGTTCAAGCCGGGCTCGCGATAGCTGATGCCGACGGCAGCCGCACTGGCAAGACGCCGCCAGACCCGATCGGGATGCGATGCGCCGGGATCGTCGGGCACCATCTTGCCGCTGGCGGGACTGCTGAAATTGAACGGACCGGTATTGCCAATGATCGTCGAAGGATCGACCAGGTTCAGGAACTCCGTCCGTTTGCCCGGCACGAATTCGAAATCCACGCCTTCGGCCTTGGGCGCCTTGAACACCTCCAGGATGTCGCCCACGAAGCTGTCGAGCGGTGTCTTGAAAAGCGTCAGAAAGCGATGGGTCGCCGGGCTCTTGCCCAGCAGATCCCACAATTCGTCCTGACTCGTGTTCTTCGATGTCTGATTGGAACGCATGCTAAGAGACGTGACCATGACTTCGTCCTCTCGGAATGCATGCCGCAGGATGACCCTGCTAATTGTCCTTTCCAAGGCACTCGCCATCACCACCGTCCTGGGCGGATGTGCGAGCAGGACACCGCCGGAGGCGGCGCGCATCCATGGCATCGCGGCGACGGACGCACCGGCCATCGACGCCTGCTGGCGCAAGGTTCTGGCCAGCCCGCAGCACCAGGCGCTCAGGGACAGGATGGGCGATCACGCCGACAGCCCGACCGCGGCCATGAAGAGCAACCCCGCGAAGGCGACGCCGCAGGACGCTGCGCTGCTGCGATCACTTCAGCAGGAGTATCTTGCACCTTGCCGGAAGATGGCGCTCGCGAGCGC
>Ga0075369_10000777_pt1 | contig 10418 bp, 14 predicted proteins | sample EndMethybrTD3034_FD_71400 | JGI IMG/M metagenome (GOLD analysis project Ga0075369, IMG submission 71400) | Populus endosphere microbial communities from Tennessee, USA - Endosphere MetaG P. TD hybrid TD303-4 | ecosystem: Host-associated > Plants > Roots > Endosphere | place: USA: Tennessee...
GTCTTGGCCGATCAGTTTGCCGTCACGATCAGCTTGCCGCCTTTGGGTGTGTTGTTGAGCTCGAGCTCAGTGAGCGCAGCGATCGCGTGGCTGAGCGGCACCGTCTGAACGATCGGCAGGCGCAGTACTCCCTTTGCGCACGCCCGTGCAAGCTCGTCGAGGTCGGTTATTTTCGTTTGGGTGAGCACGACATTGTAGGGATTACCGGGCAGGAGGCTTCTGACGAGCTTGCCAGCAGAAGGGACGATATCGACGATACGGCCCCCAGGCTTGAGCAGCGTCCGGGCGGTTTTCGGCGCAAGCGTCCCCACGGTGTCCAAGACTATGTCGAACTTTCCGTTCAATATGCTTGGGATGGAACCGAATTCGACGACCGGGTAAACGCCGCAGGCTCGCGCGTGTGGCATGGCGCTGGCTCGGCAGCTTCCTGCCACCACGGCGGCGCCGCGCGCCGATGCGATCTGGACGGCAGCTCGGCCGACTCCACCGAGGCAGCCGTGAACGAAGACTGACTGCCCAGCGGTCAGTCTGCCTTTGTCCACTAGGGATTGGAGGGCAGCGCTGCCTACGGTGGGAATGGCAGCAGCCTCCTCGAAGGAGAGCTGTGTTGGCTTCTTTACGACCCCCCTCCCTGCGGCGACGACCGCCTCGGCGAATGCGCCGCTAGCCTTTAACTGCGCTGCGCCGAGGACTTCGTCGCCAATGCTCAGACGGGTTACGCCCGGTCCGATCGCTGCAACGATGCCGGAGAAGTCGTAGCCCATTCCTCGAGGGAACCTGCGGCCGGTCAGTATCTTCAACTCGCCGTTGCGGACCCTCCAGTCATACGGGTTGGCCGCTGCTGCCCGTACCCGAACGAGCACTTCGCCGGTCCCGAGTGGCGCTGGTTCGAAATCCTCCAAGCGCATGACTTCGGGACCGCCGTAATGGTGGTACTGGATGCGCTTCATCGTTCTATCTCCTCCGTGGTGTACCTACCGAAGCGGCTGCCGGTGTAACGCCGCTGAACTTCAGCTAAATCACGGCTGACGGCCATCGGAGGCTCGAAGTCCAGCAAGCCCGCAGCGTCATATCCTCATGTTCAGTGGCTCGATGTCAGCGGTACGGAGCGACGGCGTCGATGCGATGGCATACGTCGGCGGCGGCCACGGCTGGTCCGCCGTGGCCGACATAGAGCTGCTGAGGCTCGTGTTGCAGGACGTGATCGAGTGCACGGCGCACTCCTGCGACGTCTTCGGCGAAGAAGTGTCGTAATGGATGGTGTGGCCGGATTCGGCCGTAGAGGTACCCTCCTCGCATGAGGTCGCCGACGATGGCGTCACCGCCGTCGAGCAGCACTACGCAGGACCCGGCGGTGTGGCCAGCTACCGGCACGACGGTGGCGCCGACTCCATATGGATCGAGCCGCAGCGGCTGGGTGATCAGGATCTGCGGGGTTGCGCCGTCAAATTTCATGCGGGACACCAGCGGTCGGATTGCGGTGCCGGCCAGTCCGGTCGCTGGGAGTGGACCGTTAACTCCTGTGGTGAGCAATTCAGCGTCTTGGGCGCCGATGGCGATGGGTGTGTCTGCGGCCGCAAGGGCGTTGACCGCCCCGGTGTGATCCGTGTGCCCATGGGTAAGCACGACCAAGCTGAGGTCGGCCGGTCTCACGCCATGTTGGTGGAGCGCAGCCACCAACTTGTCCTCTTCTCCCGGGCTGCCAGCATCAACGAGCACGGGCCGATCACCAAGGATTAAGTAGGCGTTGCTCACCGACAGCGGCAACGGCACGATGCGAGTCTTCATGTGTCCTCCTCGTCGATGCCCAGGTGGCCAGTGCAGGTCTGCGGTGGAAGGTCTTGTGCGGCGGGAACCGACCAGACAATGTCGGGCCCTTCCTTTGGTCTCCGACTTGTAACCTTACGCAAGTAAGATTACAACAGCAAGGCTATCGAGTATGTTGAGAGAGTGCCGACTACACGCCCTTCCCGGACGCGCAACGCGCGGGGCCAGGGGGCACAGCTGCGGACCGAAATCGTCGCGGGGGCTTGTCGATTGCTGGATCGAAGCGGCAACGCCGAAGCCGTCACCTTGCGGGCCGTCGCCCGCGAAGTTGGTGTGGCCGCGCCGTCGATTTATTCACACTTCTCCGATCGCGAGGAGATCGTGCAGGCAGTAATTGACGATGGCTTTGCCGAACTAGTGAAAGATATTCGGGCCGCCGCCGACGTCGAGACCCAGCCCGCGGCGCGGCTGCAAGCCGGTGTGCGCGCCGTGCTTCATTTCGCGTCAGCTTGGCCTGCGCGCTTTGCTGTCATGCTCGGACGACCCGGGTGTAGAGACCCAGAACCTCATCGGGGGGCCGACGATCCCGCTACTGTCTCGTTCCAACTGATGGTGGATGCCATCGACGAGTGCATTCACCAAGGGATCTCAACCTGCACCAAGCCCCACGTCGCCGCCACCGCCATCATGGTGGCTACACACGGCTACGCGCTGGGCAAAGTCCAAAAACCAACATTCCCCTGGCCGCCGGAAACCGAACTCGTCACCTACTACATCACGGCGCTAGCTGAGCTCACTTGCTCGAACGGGTCGTGAGACATCCGCGTCCCTACAACGGGTAACGCCTTGCTCGACCACCACATCATCATGGAGCAGCGCGTGACTCCATTCCGGCTCTTGATGGCGGCCAGGTTGCGGATCATCCCGCGGGGGAGGTTGCGTAGCCCGCCCGGCGACGACGACCCGTTCCACGTCGGGGTGAGCCCGGTGGCGCCGATCATCGAACGCCCGGACAGCGCGGCCACGTCGCGGGCTGAGGGCTGCGCTGCAGCACGCCGCCGTTGCGGCGGCGGTCACCGTGAAGGACGTGCCGACCGCGTTGGGGGTATAGGCGTGCGGCAGCGCGGCGTGCCAGGCGGTGCTGGGCATTCCACCCGGTGCAGTGCCCGGGCACGATCAGATCCGATGCCAGCTCGGTGAACTCGGCGACGGTGGGTTCGATGACGGGCTCGAACGCCGCGCCGCTGCGATGAAAACCGCCGAGGATGGCGGTCAGCCGCGCGACGCCGGTCAGTCGCATCGCGTGACGGGCGATGTTTACCAGCTGACCCGGTTTCGCGGGCATTCCTAGGTGATGCATGGATCATGTTTCGCGGGCATCTTGCCTTGATGCATCACGGTCTGACAGAGGGCCGCCGATAGCCGCCGCTCAACCCAATGCCAGTCGATGCGCTCCTGCTCCAGGCGCACCCGTGCACCGAATCTGTCCTCGACCAGATCGGTATAGAGGTCAAGTTCATCGGGCGTCAGTCGGGTGAGGGCCGACGCGGCTGGGCGTTCTTCGCGAACCCACCGCTCACGATGGGCCATCAGCGTCTGACGGTCCATCAGCACCGAGCGTGTCCGCGGCAGCCAGGCCCGCAGGCGGTCGAGTATTGAGAATCCATGGGTGTCGATGTCTCCCCAGTATCGGACATCTGCGTTGGCCAGCCACGGTAACCGTCCGACATTGTCGACTTCGAAGCCCTTGCCCCAGATCACCACTCCATGCTCAGGGATGTCGACGCTCAGATAGCTGATCTCGTTTTCGACTATCACCGCAACCTGCGGATCGATCTCGAGCCGTGCCAGTTCGCCGGGGCGCGCGGCCAGCTCGGAAAGCGGGTCCGGCAGGCCCACCGACGGCGAGGTCCTCAACCGGACCAATCCGGGCTTGGACCTAAGGCCAAGGCCTGCAAGGAATCCCGAGGCTGTCGCCGGAACCGTCAGCATCGCCGCCAACACCGGTCGGTGCCGTTCGGCGAACTTGGTGTCAACGCCGGGTGCACTGATCTCGCGCAGATACCGGTTCGAGTGACGGTGTCTGTCGAGCCAGACATAGGCGGCGATCAGCTGGGGCATCTCTGCCCCAAGGCAGAGCGCGTGGTGCGGGTGGTCGACAATCCACTCCCGAACCGGCGGGTGTTGATCTGCGAGAGCAAGGATCTGGTCGAGATCACGGACTGTAGTCGCGACACCCAAGATGGCCCAGGCTTGCTCGATCGAGGACACCACCGCACGGACGGGCAATCGATTGCGGCCGATCTGCCTGCCGCCGATCGATCGCCACTCGAGGGTGTATCGGCCATCATTGCGGCGACCGGCGTCGAGGTCGGCCACCCACTGGCGGGCGGCCGCGATGTTGTCACCGATCTCCGACGGTTTGGGGCCACGGAGCGGTACCTCGATTGGATCGAACGGGTCTCCCTTGGCATAGCCACGTAACAGCGACCCGTCGTCCCAGCGGCGCCTGACCCTGGCGGCAATGTCATCCGGTGTGGTCCACCCGGAACTCACGACCGCCGTCCGTCACGTCGTGTCCGGTATTCCTCGATCGTCATCGTCTGGAGGCGAGAGTACGTTCCGCTGGGGTTGTCGACGAAGCCGATTGCCTTCACGTACGGCTCGATGACGTGAACCTTCTGCAACGGCGTGACGATGAGAAGTTGCAATCCGAGCGTCGCGAAGAGGTCCAGCGCGTAACGCGTCGAGACATCCGAGCCGCGGCCGAACGCCTCGTCGATGACAGCGAACCGGAAGTCTCGTGACTTCTCGGCACCCCATTCCAGCCCGAACTGGTAGGCCAGCGATGCTGCGAGGATCGTGTAGGCGAGCTTCTCTTTCTGCCCGCCGGATTTGCCGTCGGAATCGCTGTAATGCTCCCACTCGTCATCGGTTTCGGCATCACGCTCGGAGGCGGAAAACACGAACCAGTTGCGAACGTCGGTGACCCGTCGCGTCCAGGTCTTGTCGGATTCGGCGTAGCCGTCACGGCCACGGAACCGTTCGATGATTCGCTTCACGTCGAGGAAACGCTGCTCGGAGTACTGGTCGCCATCGAGCGCGAGGCTGTCATTGGTCAGGTTGCGCAAGTCCGAACGAAATTGTGCGACATCCTGATTGGTGGTGGCCTCCTTCTCCAGTCGGATATAGCGCCCGGGGTTGTAGGGCACCGCACCGAGCGCCTCGTTGATACGGTCGACGCGCTCGTCGATTGCCGACGCCTGCCGGTTCAGCCAGTTGTTGAACCCCGCCAACTCCTGGATGGCGTTCTTGTTCAGCTGTTCCTTGAACTCCGCCTCGAAACGCGGGAGGTCGTCGGTCGCGACGCGATCGCGGAACGCAAGGAACTCTTGGCGGGCTTCGACATTGGCATCCATATCCGCGCGAAGCTCGGGCCACCGGTTCAAGACTTCGCTCATGTACTGGCCCAGGTTCAGCGCATAGCCGTTGAGCTGACCGGTAAGTCGCTCGATACGTCGATGGAGATCGGCCGACAACGCCATCTCGATGTCGGCGCAGTCCGCCGCCCGCGTAGGACGGTTCTTGCCGAGGCGTGCGTCGAGAGCCGCATACGATTCGCGGGCGGCCGCCAGCACCGTCTCCGGGTGGTCCGCAACGAACTCGTCATCGCGCTTCTTTCCTTGCGCTGCTTGCCTTTTCGCCACCTCGGTGGTGGCAAGCCGGCCGGTGAGCTTATCGATCAACTCCCCGACGACCTTGGCTTGCTCGTCATTGTCGGCGAGTGCACGCGCGATCTCATCCGGCCGCGATGAGCCGGCCAGCAGGCGACCGCGTTCGGCCCGGTGGCCTCGTTTCGCTCGGACTTGTAGTGGCCTTCGACTTCGGCGGGACGTGGCTGCTCGACCAACTCTGGGTGCGCCTCGGCGTGGGGGCGGCGCTGCGTGGGGTCGCCGCCGACCGCCGGATCGACGGCGACACGACCGAGCGGGTGCTGTTCGCGCTGGTCGCGCAACGGGCGCTGGAACCCGGCTCCAAGCTGGCCGCCACCCGGTGGGTGGCCGAGCGGGCCGCGGTCACCGACTGCCCCGGGTTTAGCGACGACTCCGCTTACGCGGCAATGGATTTCCTGCTGGACGCCCTGCCCGAGATCGCGGCGCGGATCTTCGACTCGGTCGCGCATCTGCTGAACCTCGATGTGGACATCGTCTTCGTGGATTCGACCTCCACCTATTGGGAGGTCGACGGCGCCGATGAGCCGGCCGACCTGCAGCCCGAACCGCAGGTCGACGACGGCACCGCCACGACGGTCGAGGGCGGGCAGCGCCGGTTCGGCAAGTCCAAGGATCACCGCGACGACCTGCCCCAGGTGGTGATCGCGATGGCGGTCACCCGTGACGGCATCCCGGTGCGCTGCTGGACCTTTCCCGGTGACACCGGCGATCAGAAGATCATCCGCACCGTCAAAGACGACCTGGGGGCCTGGCAGCTGCGTCGGCTGGTGTGGGTCGCCGACGCCGGGTTCGCCTCGGCCGCCAACCGCGCCTACCTGACCCGCGGCGGCGGGCACTACCTCCACGCCGAGAAGCTGCGCCACACCAACGCCGAGGCCGCCGCCGCGCTGGCCCGCCCCGGCCGCTACCACACCGTCGCCGACAACCTGCGGGTCAAAGAAGCCTGGGTGTCACCCGGCGGCGGCACCGACGACGGGGCCCGCGCCGAGCGGTTCGTCATCTGCCACAACCCCGAGGCCGCCGCCCGCGACGAAGCCGTCCGCCAGCGGCTCATCGAACACCTGCAGGGCCTGATCGAGGGCTCCGACGCCTGGCCCAACCGCCGCCGCGACGAGCTGGTCGGCTCCCTGAAAGCCAAGCCGGGGCTGCGCAGGCTGCTGCGGCGCACCACCACCGGGCTGCTGCGCATCGACCGCGCCGCCGCCGCGCGCGAGGCCCACTACGACGGCAAGTGGCTGCTGCGCACCTCCGACCTCACCCTGACCGCCGAGGACCTGGCCGCCGCCTACAAGCAGCTGCTCGCCGTCGAGCGCGGCTGGCGCGACTGCAAAAGCAGCCTCGGGCTGCGCCCGGTCTACCACCACCGCGCCGACCGCATCCGCGCTCACGTCCAATTATGTTGGCTGGCACTGCTGCTCATCCGGGTCGCCGAAACCCGTACCGGTGACACCTGGCGCAACCTACGCCACGAACTCGACCGCATGCACCTGGTCACCCTCGCCACCGCTGAGGGCCGCGTCGCGCAACGCTCGGCCCTCACCAGCGGCCACAAGACCATCCTGGCCGCCCTCGACCTGCCCGAACCCCCCAAATACCTCAACTTCACACCAGGCGCCGACCCAGCCGTCGACTAACAACCCGGGCTCACCCCCACCCGGGTCGTGTAGTAACACGACCCAAAACCGCTGATCCCGCGTTCACGCTGGTCAAACCACAAATTTCCCGATTCGCGTGCCCACCAACTCCGGAAGTCGGGACAGTACGGACACGACGTCGGTTGGGGAACGCGACGCGCCGACCTGACGACCTGAGACCCCGCCGTCCGACGGCCCAGACGCTCCGGTGCCGCGAGTAGCCGTCCACATGCATCACCCATGATGACCGCAGGCGATGCAGTAGCATCTAATGCATGCGCACCACCCTGTCAATCGACGATGACGTGCTACTCGCGGTCAAGGAACGCGCTCGCCGGGAGAACCGCACCGCAGGCGAAGTGCTCTCCGAGCTTGCCCGACGCGCGCTGACGCAGCAGCAGAGCTCCCCTGCGTCTGGGCAAGCTGAGAGTTTTTACGGGTTTGAGCCTTTCGAGCACCGAGGGCCGGCGGTATCCAATGCATTTGTTGACCGGCTGCGTGACGAGGAAGCCGTGTGACGCGTGCCTTGTTGGACGTGAACGTACTGATCGCGCTACTCGACAGCGATCACGTGGACCATGAGCGGGTTCGCCGATGGCTCAGCACCGAGATCGCCCACGGTTGGGCATCATGTGCGATCACCCAGAACGGCCTCGTACGGATCATCAGCCAACCCCGATACCCGAGCCCGGTTCCGCCATCGCAAGCGATCGCCAGGCTGGCTCGCGCCTCTGCCACGAAACACCATGCGTACTGGTCCTGTTCGGTGTCCCTGCTCGATGACGAGCTAATCGATCATTCCCGGTTGCACGGGCATCGCCAAGTGACTGACGCATACCTGCTTGCGCTCGCGACCGCCCACCATGGCCGATTCGTGACCCTGGATCAGTCCATTTCCGTTGAGGCCGTCCGCCACGCCGACGAGCGAAATCTGACTGTCATCTGAATCCCAGGGCTGATAGCCACCGACAGCCCCTTATGCCCTTATGGCTGTCGGTACTCCGTGGGAGTGGCGCGCTCTATTGGCGGAGCAAAGTCCCTTCGCTGGACTGGCCGATACTGCCTCCTTCGGCCTCCCACACGCGAGATGCGCCATCGATCACCCCTGCCGCAATGGGCCGCGGCGTCCCGCTATTGCGCACACGATATGGAACCTGACGCCCACCTCGGGACTGTGTACGCGCGTTCCGCCGTAGACAGCACTCAGGCCCGGAATCCAAGGGATTCCGGGCCTGAGTGTCGCCGTAGCGGGGACAGGATTCGAACCTGCGACCTCTGGGTTATGAGCCCAGCGAGCTACCGAGCTGCTCCACCCCGCGATGGTGAACACGAGGTTACCGAAGCGGCCGGTGCAGCTCCAAATCGCCTGCTCAACAGCGGCACCGGTTCCGCTTACGGCTGAAAACCGGCGGCCTGACCCGTCCGCCAGGACGCCGGCCGGGTCGTACTGCCGTGCCAGCGCCGCCAACCAGTGCCGGGTGTCGTCGGTGTACGCGCGAGAAAGCCGTCCGGGATCGGTCGACGGCGCGAAATTCGGCAACTGACCGCCCGTTGACCAGGGCGTGAGCGCCTTGACCACCGCCGCCGCATGATCCGGCACCATGTCGGCGATCGGTGGGACCAGGGCGCCTATGACGGCCAGCGAGAACGGGGCATCTCGGTGACAGAACGCACTGCGGTGACGTGGCTCACGGCTCAGCGCCCCGCCGAGCTGCCGCACCTCCACGATCGCCTGGACCGAGCCCGATCCTGGCCCCGCCATCGCCAGCAGCGCATCCACGGCCTCGGCGGGCAGCTCACGCAGCAGCGTGTGGTCCTCGTGCGTGGGCATCGGATCCACGGGGTCGGCGTGGACCGCGCCGATCGCCGCATACCGGCAGCACCCCGATCGTGTCCATCACCGGGCGCGCTGCCGCGCGCATCGGCCCCAGCAAGCCCCCGGCCCGCGCCGGATCACCCAGCGGCGCGTAGCGCACCGCGACGGTCAGGCGTCCGGCCAGCGGCTCGGGCACACCGGGCAGCGGCGGCAATTGTTGCAGCGCCACCGAGGTATTGGCATCCTCCGGCAGCCCGGCACACCACTCACGCCACGCATGCACCACCGCCGCGGCATCTGCACCGTCGAAATACAAAGCACCACCGTAAAACTCAGCGATCGGCAGCAGATCGATCTCGACGCCGGTGACGATGCCCAACGCCGACTTACCGCCGCGAAGGCCCCAGAACAGGTCGGCATGCTGCTCGGGTGTCACCCGAAGCGCCTGTCCGTCACCAGTCACCAGATCGAACGCCCGCACGTAGTCCGCAGACAGGCCAACCGAGCGCACCAGCGGGCCCACTCCCCCGCCGGTCAGGAAGCCGACCACCCCCACCCTGGGCGACGAGCCCGTCACCGGGGCCAAGCCGTGCGGCGTAGCGGCGTCGAGTACGTGCTGCCACTGCGCTCCGGCCCCAATCCGGGCCGTGCGGCCGGCGGCGTCGACCGTGCACCCTGTCTATCCACGACGTGCTCACCAGGATGGTGTCATCCTCCACCGGCAGCGCGCCGTGGCCGGTCGCCTGCACGGCGACCCGCAACCCCTGCTCGACGGCGAAGCGCATCACCTGGGCGACATCACGCGCCGAGGTCGCCAGCACGACCGCATACGGGCGGACCGCGACCGCGACGTTCCACGGCGTCGCGCGCTCGTAGCCGGGTTCGCCGGGTAGCGCCACGGGTCCGTCGACCTGGTCGCGCAGGGCGGCCACCGCGTCGTGGAGTTCGTCGCGGATTTCGGACAGCGTCATGTGAATTCCTTTCGGGCAGCTCAGGTATGCGCCGTTACCATGCCCGGCGGCTCTTGGAGTTTTCTTGGAGCGCCGCCAAGTCAGTTCCAAGCCTCAGATAAGCGCATTCGCGGCAACGGCCACGCCACGCATCCCCATCCGCTCGGCGTCCGCGGCGATGCCGCTGGCCAGCGCACCCCGCTCCCGCTGCGAGTCGGTCAGCTCGCACGTCAGCAGCCGGCACCGCAGCAGCGTCGGCGCACCGCCGGTGCGTGCCGCGATGTGCTCGGCGATCGCCAGCGACGACAGCGCCGGGACCCGATCGCCGAGCAGCGCATGCAGGCGCGCCGGCGCCAACGCCACCGGCCCGGCGATGCCGACCTGGCCGATCACCGCGATGCGGTCCTCCGACGGCTCGAGCCGGCGAGCGGCGGCGCGGCGAACTCGGACAGCCGATGCTCACATGCGAGATGTGCCAGCAGCGCCGTGTGGCCCAGCGTCGTCCAGAGGTGCGCCC
>Ga0075369_10000778_pt1 | contig 10417 bp, 8 predicted proteins | sample EndMethybrTD3034_FD_71400 | JGI IMG/M metagenome (GOLD analysis project Ga0075369, IMG submission 71400) | Populus endosphere microbial communities from Tennessee, USA - Endosphere MetaG P. TD hybrid TD303-4 | ecosystem: Host-associated > Plants > Roots > Endosphere | place: USA: Tennessee...
CGGCTGATCGAGTAGATCGGAGGAGGCGGCTTGTCGGGTTTGCGAATCCGCAAGGCCGCCCGGTATTGGCCCCCGAGCGCTGTGGCTACTTCCTCGATATGGGCGAGCGATTGGCCGACCTCGTCGCGGCCGGCAATCACGACGCCGCGGGGATCGAGAATGCGGAAACCAGCCAGCGTGACTTTCTGCGTTTCCAGGATGATCGGCATCAGCCGCGCGCCGATCTCGATATAGGGCTGAGATGCGGGCGCGCTGGCCGGAAGCGCGTCGGGCCGCCGCCGAAGCAGGTCGGCGCCGGCGGCAAGATCGAGCGCGGGCCGGATCGGGGTTAACTGATCGTCCCGGTCAGGTCGAGACGCCATTGGAATTTCGACGCCGAGCGTAACGCCGGCACCCAGGCGAGATTCCACCTCCCGGGCATAGACCGCGGCGAGCACCCGGCTTTGAGCGATCAGTTCGGCCTGGGTCTGGTGAATGAGCTGGTTGTCATAGAGGCGGAAGAAGAACAGCCCGACCAGTGGCAGTGTCGCCGCGGCGGCGAGCGCGGCAAAAATGACCTGCCCCACCGACGGTCGCCATTTTCCACCCGTGCGGGACATCATGCCTGCGGCTCGCATCGCCCGAGCTTGAAGCCGACGCCGTGAATGGTTTCGATGACGTTATCGCAGTTCACGGCGGACAGCTTGGCGCGGATATTGCGAATGTGGCTGTCGATGGTGCGGTCCGACACCTGGATATTGAGCTGATAGGCCGCATTCATGATCTGCTCGCGGCTGAAGACGAGCGTCGGCCGTGTCAGGAATGCCCTGAGAATTCCGAACTCAATGGCCGTGAGCCGAAGCGGGGTGCCCGCAAACTCGGCGAGATGCTGTTCGGGGTCGACGGACAGCCTGCCTTGCGACAGCGCGGCCATGGACGCCTTTGCATCCTGCGTGCGCGAAGCCATGCGGCGCAGGATGACGTTCACCCTTGCGACGAGCTCGCGCGGGCTGAAAGGCTTGGTGACATAGTCATCACCGCCGATCTCCAGGCCCAGGACGCGATCGATCTCGTCGTCGCGCGCGGAGAGAAAAAGGATCGGAACGTCCGAGGACTTTCTGATTTCCCGGCACACATCCAGGCCGTCGAATTCCGGCATGCCGATATCCAGAATGATCAGATCCGGCCTGTCGGCGGCAAAGCGGGTCAATGCTTCCTTGCCGTCGCGCGCCTCGAAGACAGTCATCCCGGCCTTCTTCAGTGCAACACGGATGACCTCGCGGATGTGCAGGTCGTCGTCAACGATGAGAATGCGGTGCGTCAAAGGTCTCTCCGGGAAGTCGTACTAGCCTGTCGAACTCTTCTGTTGGGCGTCCAGGGTGCGCTGCAGCCGCCAACTCCGAAAGCCCCAGCAGCGCCAGAATGCCACCTCTCTTCGTTGCTGTTCTACAAGGCTACCACGGCGGGAAACAAGGGTAGGATCGAACCCGCGCAGGGCAATGGCCCGGTCGACGGCCGGCAATGCTTGCGGGCCCAGGGAAAACAGATAATTCATGTCGATCCACACGCCCTTGCCGGCGGCTTCGCGGCTGTGGTTGACATTGTAATCGGCGATGATGGCGGCGAAATTGACCAGCGAGCAGACGTAGAGCATTGCCGTCAGGGTGATGAGGTTGGCGCGGATCAGCCAGCCATTCGAGCGGTTCAGAGCGATGCGGGCGACGATAAGCAGGAGTCCCAACGCGACCAGCACCATCCAGATGAAAGCTGCGACGCGCCACCAGGTCAGCAGATAGATCTGAACATAGAGATCGAGGCGCAGGATCGAAGACAGCACCAGCAGAACATTCTGCGCGACCCACAGATAGACCAGCGGCCGGATCACCCTTGATTGCTCGGCCGGCCCGCCGGGCCGCATGGCGGCCAGAACGAAGCCCGCCGCCAACAGCGCCGTGACAATGAGGGGGTAGGCGCCGCGGTGCGCATATGACGCGTAGCTGATATCGGCGGGCAGGGTCGCGTTGCCCCAGAGATAGGCGACGTCAAGAACGGTTTGAACGGCGAACAGCAAATTGAACAGGATCAGCGAACGCAGGATCGTCGCAACACCGAAGAAGTCGTTTTGGCCCGATGGTATTCCCTGCGCCAGTGCCGCCGCTTCGGCCAAACCTGCCGGCATCTCCCGCTTGCCGCTCCACCGGACGTGGACGAAGGGCCATACGATCGACAGCGCCACAGTCCAAAACAGTACGCGCCCGAGACTCACATAAGAAGCGGCGTTCCCCAGGTTCAGCAGGCTGATCCACTTCTCGAGCAATGGATTGGCCGATACCAGCAGAAACACGAAGATGCCGCCGAGAACGATCGGAATGAACCACACGACAAACCCGGTCTTCAATGCCGGCAGATTGAACGCTTCGATGGCGTCGCGGAAAAATCGAAACGGGCCGACCAGATAAAGATCGCACAGCGCCGCAGCTCGCTCGCCGAGACCGTGCCGTTCGCGATTGGTCGTCAGCAGCAGGCCTATGCCGAGGGCCAGCACCATGAAGGTCAGAGACGCGACGTTGAATTCCTCGATGGCGGGGACAAGGGCGACCAGCAGGAGAAGGCCTGCCAGCAGCACCTGCTTTCGGTTCAAAGTTGCGAGGTTGGCGAGCAGCGAACCGCAGCCTACGGCGACTGCGAAGATGGCGGCCGATATTCCAATGCCGTGCCCGTAGAACAGCCAGTCGGCCAGTGCTGCCAGCGCGAGAACAATGACTGTCTTGACGGGAAAGGTGTTTTCCCGAACGGAGCCGGCATTGGATGCCGGCGCGGTGAAATCAGCCATTATTGCGCTACCTGTCTGGAGGAGAGAATTGCAAACCAGCGCCGTTGCGGGGCGCTCGCACAGCCACCACCCGTCGTTAGCTAGTCTCGTTGGAACAGGCATTCGATGATCGCCCCAGTTTGCAGGACGAACTATCTGACGTCGGTGTGCAGTTGCTTGGAGCGCCGTCTGCAAGAGTTCAGGATTTTTATGCAGTTTCCGTGCAGGTGCGGTTATGCGCTCGCGTCGGTGAGACAAGTTTGATAGGGGCAATTGTCTCGTTCGACGTCCTCGCGCAACCCGCCATCGATTTTCATGCAAATTCTCAAACGTATCGGCCTCGTTCTGCTCTGGCTTGCCGGAGCCGTTTTTGTTTTCGCTGCGGTCAACAAGAACGATCCTTATCTGATCTCACTGCGGGGGCCAGGAAACATTGTTCTGGCCGCAGCCAGCATCGTCGTTGCCGTCATCTTGATCCGCCGCGGCTATTGGAGGAGGCGTGTCACGGGGAGGGTGCTCATTCTGCTGTGGTGCCTGCCATCGCTGTCGATGCTCGGCGCGCATGCTTCGTTCGAATGGCGCAAGCAGAGAGTTTTGCAAACCGGCACTGTGCAGGCGCGAAGCCTTGGGCGGCATTTTATCGTTGGGTACTCGTCATTTTCAGAGGTGGCTGTTCTGGCCGAGAAGGGTCTGATCTCCGGCGTCTACATCACCAGGCACAATATCGTGGGATCGTCGGCGGCGCGCTTGAAAGAAGAGATCTCGGCGCTGCAGCAAAAACGGCGTGTGGCCGGCCTTCCGCCCCTGATCGTCGCGGCTGACCAGGAAGGCGGCATCGTATCGCATCTGGCGCCGCCCTTGACCAGGTTGCCGGCGCTATCGACGCTTGCGAGTCTGGCGCCGGATGTTCGCGCTGAGAAGGCGGAGGCGTTCGGACGTACGCACGGGCAGGAACTGGCGGCACTCGGCGTCAACCTGAACCTTGCGCCGGTGCTGGATTTGCGCCCCGAACCGAAGCGCAACCGATTTGACTTCAACACGCTGATCGGCCAGCGTGCGATTTCCGATGATCCGGCTGTCGTCGCCGATATCGCGCGGGCTTACGTAACCGGCCTGGAAGCGTCAGGCGTCGGCGCGACCGTGAAGCATTTTCCGGGGCTCGGACGGGTACGAACCGATACCCATCATTTCAGTGCCGATCTGGATACGCCCCTGGACGAACTCGAGGCGTCGGACTGGATCCCCTTCAGGAAGGTGCTGGCTGGTTCGAAGGCGCAACTGATGATCGGGCATGTGACGCTGACCTCAGTTGATCCGGGCCGCCCCGCGTCGCATTCCAAACGGGTCGTCGACGGCATCGTTCGCAGGAAATGGAATTATCAAGGCGTCGTCATGACCGACGATCTCGTGATGGGGGCGATCTACCAACGCAATGTCTGTACGGCAGTGGTCGAGGCGCTCAATGCCGGTGTCGATCTGCTGCTGGTCGCCTTCGACGGGGCGCAGTTCTATCGCATCTTTAGCTGCGCTGTGGCGGCCTCGGCCGAAGGTCGGCTCGACGCCGCCATGCTGGGCGACAGCGAGGTGCGGTTGAAAGGGGCATTCCCCGGGGAACGCCAAAATCTACGATACTCCACCACGCTGGACGATGCCGCTCCGATCTGGGAGCGCCATGCTGCTCGACAACTGATTGATCGCGCAGGCATCAGCCGAGTTTGCCACTTTACGCCATCTCAATTTGCCAATTCGCATCGGATCGCCCCCAGCCAACATTTGTTTGCGAACTGATCCTCCCTGCGAGGGCAGCTTCTTTATTTGGAACCGACTGCCAAGCTACGATCGAAATGTTCCGCTGCCCGCATTGTTGCGCTGTCATTGTAACCGAAATAGCATCGATGGCGAACTGAGAAGGGGCAGGCGGGAGACAATACACGAGGTCCTTGTTGCAGCTTTCTACCCTCGACCATTCCGTAACGCCCATGGAACCTGCGCGCTGGAAGCGGCATCTCCGCTGTCCGCGCTGTTCGTCGAGGCTGCGGAACGTGTGGTCTCAACCATCCTGTTCGAACCGTGCCTGCGAATATGGCAGGGCCGGTTTTCCCATGGTCGGCGCGCAACCGGTGCTGATCGATTTTGCGGCCAGCATTTTTGAGCGCCGGATCTACGACGCCGAGAATGGCTCGGTGTTGCAGCGCGACGTCAGCCGCCGTTCCATAGGATCGCGGCTGCATCGCCTGACCTTCGGGGCCAACCCGGTCGCGGTTTCCAACAGCACGAAATTCATCGATCTGCTGAAGCTGGAGTCGCGGCGGCCTGTCGTGCTCGTGATCGGCGGCGGCACGATCGGTTCGGGCGCAGAGGAACTCTACCGGGATGACTCCATCGAGCTCGTCGGCACCGACGTCTATGCCTCGCCGCATACCGTCCTGGTGGCCGACGCCCACAGATTGCCTTTCGAAGACGGGGTGTTCGACGGCGTCTGGGTGCAGGCGGTGCTCGAGCACGTGCTGGAACCTGCAACCGTCGTTGCTGAACTGCATCGGGTGCTGCGGCCGGAGGGCCTGGTCTACGCCGAGACGCCGTTCATGCAGCAGGTGCACGAGCGCGCTTACGACTTCTCGCGTTTCACGCAGAGCGGCCACCGCTGGCTGTTCAGGCGATTTTCCGAGATCAGCGCCGGACCGGTCGGCGGCGCCGGCGTGGCGCTGGCGTGGTCGATCCGCTATTTCTCGCGCGCGCTCGGCGCGGGCAACAAGCTGTCACGCCTGATCGTGCTGCCGTTCTTCTGGATCAGATATCTCGATGCCTTCGGCCGCGGCCGGGCCGCGGCAGACGCCGCCAGCGGCTTCTTCTTTCTCGGCCGCAGGGCCGAGCAGGCGATGGATCCGCACGCCATGCCGGAATACTACAACCGGCAAAAGTGAGGTTCGACGCGCCGTGCGGGCCTTACGAAATGCCCTTGATTTTCTTGCAAGGCGTCGACGAAGTCGACGACATCCGTGCGACGTCGGTTACGGAGCGGATGGAAAGCTTTTCCTTAACCGTGATGAAGCGCAGCACGCCGTGCGGATGAGCGTCGCAGAATTGCGCCAGCGTGGCGGCGGTTGCCGAAATGCTGTCCTGCTTGGGGATCACGGCGATGCCGCCGTCCCTCAGCATGTACGCATCCTTCACGTTGGGCATGGCTGATGTCGCGATGCAGACCTTGAACAGGTCGTTGTAGGCCTGCGGCGTCAGGGCCAGAGCGCCGCCGGGAGTGCCCAAGAGATACTCGCGGCTCTTGCGGCAGTTCTCGCTATCCGCCCGCGCCGCACCGGTCGCGAGCGCCAGCAGCATCGCGGTCGCGACCAGCAGCTTCATGCCGTTATTCCGAGGGTGCGGTCCGGGGATGCCCGCTTGCCGGTATAGGCCAGGCCATAGGTTGTCGCCGCGCATCGTTCCCATGAAAGAGTGCGGGCATGGGCGGAGGCGCCCGCCGCGAGAATGGCGCGCAGGCCCCGATCCGCGGCCAGCTCCGCGATCGCCTGCGATATGCTCTCCACCGACGGCGGCACGAGAATTCCGGTCTCGTCGGCGAGCACGGCGTCAGGTACCCCGCCGACGTCGGTCGCGACGCTCGGCAGGCCGGCGGCGCCTGCCTCGAGATAGACCAGTCCAAATCCCTCCACCCGGCCGGTCGTGTCAGGCAGTCCGGTCAGGCAGAAGAAATCCGACGCGGCGTAGAGGTCGCGGATTGCCTCGTTCGGCTGCGGGCCGAGGAAACGAATGTCGCAGGCCACCTGACCGGCAGCCTGCCGCAGTTCGCCGACATAATCGGATTCGCCGTCCGGTCCGATCACGAGCCACACGATCCGACCGCGCAGGTTGTCCGGAAGCTGCGACAAGGCGGCAAGCGTCAGATGATGCCCCTTGCGGCGCGTGATCCGCGCCACCGTGATCATCACCAGCCGGTCTTCCGGCAGACGATAGGCCAGCCGTACCTCGCGGCGTTTCCGTTGCGCGTCGAACCAGAATTCCGATACGCCGAGATTGATCGCGCTGATCCTGCCGGGGTCGACGGCGAACCGCTCACGGAACAGTGTTTCGGTAAAGCGGCTGTTGGCGACGACCTCCGTGCGTGGCCCGAACACGCCGGCGCCGCGTATCGCCATGCGCTTCAGTCGGGTCTGCGTTTCGTTGATCTCGGTGCCATGCACCGTCATCAAGACCCGCGCCGGCGTTCGCCATCTGGAAAGCGCGAGCGGAATGAAGAACGGCCAATCGGCGGCATGGACCACATCGTAGCGATCGCCGCGGACGCCGCGGCGCGCCAGCATGATCTTGGCCGGCAGGTCGCGCATGGAATGGAGGCCGCCGCGAAACCGAACGACCTCGAAGGGCAGGGACCGGTCGTCGTCGTCCGTCTGCCGCGCGTAATCGGGTGCCACCACGGTGACCTTTGCGCCGAGCCGGCTGGCGGCTGCCGCAATTTCCCGGGCGTAGGTCCCGATGCCTCCCATCGCGGGAGCGAACTCGCTGGTCAACAGAAGGATGTTCAATCCGGCGCCCTCAATAGGTCGGCGCCGCGGCGGCAAGTCCGCGCGCATCCTGAATTTCCTGATGATAGCGGAACACCCGCGCGAGCTGGGTGCTTGGGGTGAACGACCTGATGGAGTCAGCGATCTGTACCGGATTCATCACGCCCGCCTCGATGGCAATCCGGATATCGATGAACCGCTGGACGAGCGCATCCGCCATGTCGTCGCGACTGCCGTCCCGCGACACCAGGTAGCCGCTGACGCCAGGGCGGATCACGGGTTCGAGCTGCGGCAGGTGCATGGCGACGACGGGGCGGCCTACCGCCAGCGTTTCGAGCACGCAACGCGGCATGCCCTCGAACTCGGAGGTCAGGATGCCGGCATGGGCGCTCGCCAGCGTCTCTGCCATTCCGGCGGCATCCTTGAAGCCGTGGCGCACGGTGATGCCCTCGATGGCGGCGAATTCCTCGAACCGATGCGGGTCGCTGGTGCCGATGTAATGAAATCTGACATCGCCGTTCAATCGCTGCCGCAGGCGATCGATGGTGCGAAACATCAGCGGCGGATCCTTGAACTCATCGAGCCGGCCCGCGAACACGATCTGGAACGGTGACGAGTTCAACGGCCAGAGTTGCGGCTTGAAGATATCCGTATTGACCCATGTCCAGAGCGTGTCGATCTTGTCCTTGCGGCGCGGATAGGTCTGTTGCAGCCGCTCGGTGATGAACGGATTGACGCAAAGAAACTTTTCGCTCATGGCGACGGCGAACCGCTCGCCGGTGTTGTGGACGAAGGCATATTTCCGCAGCAGCGAATCCATCTGCAGTTTCGGCGCGCCCTCGCCGTGAAGCATCTGCACGAACGGAAGTCGCAGGATCGCCGGCAGCCAGGAAAATTCAACCCGCCGCAGATCGACCGAGCAGCGCCTGGCGCGGATCAGCCTTGCGATCGGGCCGAAATGGCGGAGCAGCGCCATAAAGAATTGCCCGGTCAGAGATGTGCGGATCGTGCGGGCCGCCTCGCGCGCCTGCTGATCCGAATAATGCAGGATAGGCAGGAAGTCGAAGCCGCGACCGCGGAACGTCAGCCGGTGAAGCTTTCCCAGCTCCAGATCGCCCGTCGAGTCCACTCCGATAAAGAGGATGTCAGTGTCAACAGGATGAAAGGTTATGAAGTCGCGGATGTAGGTTTCGAGGCCGCCGACCTTTTGGCCGCGCGGGTCGAACGGATGGATCAGGCAGATCTGATAGCGCGGCTTGATACGGCCGGTGTTTCGCGCCCGCAGCGCCAGGGTCAATGTTGAAGTCATGCGGCTTTCCTCATGCGTGCCTGGACAATTTGCGGAATGGTTCGCGCGACGAGACGCGGAACCACACTCATGCATCTGACATAGCGCGGCCCAAGCCGGCGCGGTTCGCGCAGCATGCGCCACGCCCATTCAAGCCCGGTTCTGCGCGCCAAGGACGGTGCGCGGCTCTGCGTGCCGGCGATGAAGTCGAGCGCTGCCCCGATGCATAACACGCCGGTTCCGTTCAGCTCGTCGAGGCATCGCGCCGCGAACAATTCCTGCCGTGGAGCGCCCAGCGCGACGAAACAGAGTTTTGCGCCCGAGGCACGAATACTCTCGATCGCAGCATCGGCTTCGCTGGAATAGGGATCGAACCCCGGACCCGGCGCAAGGCATCCCGCGATCTGCAATCCCCTGAATCGTTCCGACAAACGTCGCGCCGTCATGTTCAGCGTGAGATCGTTCGCGCCCAAAAGAAAGACCGAGAGACCTTTCCTTCGCGCTTCCGCGCAGACCGGTTCGACGAGATCGGCGCCGGTGGTGCGTTCGATTCGCGTTCCCATGAGACGGCTCAGCATGACGATCGGGAACCCGTCGGCTGTGACAAATCGGGCGCGTCGATAGGCGGCGCGAAAGTTCGCGTGTTGCTGCAACTGAACAACGTGATCGAGGTTGAGTGTGCAGACGCTGAAGTTGTCGCCACGTTGTGCGGCCGACACGATCGACGAAACCGCTTCCGGAAGCGATGGAACATTGATGGTGATGCCGTCGACCGTGAGGCTGGGCTGCAACGATATCGGCGGTTCCGCCATGTCGACCTCTTGACGATGATTTGATTGGGGGACGCGTTGACGCTGGATGATCGACATGCCGCGTTGCTTTGCGACGGGAACTGTCAGCCGAAGAATTCTCGATCGGCATCGTCACGAAATCGAACTAATGCGACGCAACGATGGCGATGTCGCAGCGCGAACGACAACACGTCGCGACGAATCATTCACATGATGGAGATCAGCTATGCAGGAGTGGTCGAGGCGAAATGCGCTCGCGCTCATCGCAGGTGCAAGTGTTGCGTCGTATGGAGCGAAAGCATTCGCCGTGCAGCCTGTACAGAGTCTCGGCGCGATCGCGGCGCGCAACGGAATCGTGTTCGGTGCGGCCGCAGGCCCTGTTATCGACAAGGATCATGCCTATCGCGAGCTCTATCAGACGCAGACGCGTATCGTTACGACTGACATTGCGATGAAGATGGGAACCATCGCGCCACAACCAGGCCCTAAGCGATTCGAGAGCGCGGACCGTCTGCTGCAATTCTGTGCAAGCAACAACATTCCGATGCGAGGCCATTGCCTGATCTGGAACGAATGGGTTCCGCAATGGGTCAGGAACATGAGCAGCGCCGAGCGTGAAAAATTCTTCGATTCATATATCGAGGAAGTGGCTGCCCGTTATATCGGCAAGCTGCACTCCTGGGATGTCGTCAACGAACCGTTCTGGCCGGGGCACAAGGCGCCCGGCGGTTACCGGCTCGGTCCATGGTACGACACATTCGGAACGGGCTATGTGCGCCGCGCCTTCGAGCGCGTGGCGATGGTCGACCGCAAGACCAAGCTGGTTCTCAACGAGGCACAGAGCGAGCGCGACGATGACGTCGGCCTCGCGGTTCGCAAGGGATTGCTGCAACTGGTCGACGAATTGAAGCATGCCGGCGTGCCGCTGCATGCCGTCGGCCTGCAAAGCCACCTGCAGCCCCGATATCCGCACGACCCCGGCCGTTTTGCCGAATTCCTTCACGCGCTCGCCGGCCGTGGCGTCGATATC
>Ga0075369_10000779_pt1 | contig 10416 bp, 16 predicted proteins | sample EndMethybrTD3034_FD_71400 | JGI IMG/M metagenome (GOLD analysis project Ga0075369, IMG submission 71400) | Populus endosphere microbial communities from Tennessee, USA - Endosphere MetaG P. TD hybrid TD303-4 | ecosystem: Host-associated > Plants > Roots > Endosphere | place: USA: Tennessee...
TGTCCACACCGGACATCGTGCCGGAGGGCGCCCGGTTCATTGAAAGGACGTACAGCAGTCCCGCGGGAAGCCGTGGCTACAGGCTATTCATCCCGAGCCGCTATCGGGAGCGACCGCTTCCCTTGGTCGCCATGCTTCACGGCTGTACCCAGTCGCCGGATGATTTCGCCGCCGGCACGAGGATGAACTTTCTTGCGGAGGAGCAAAATTGTTTCGTGGTCTATCCGGCGCAGCCCAGCCAGGCAAATCACGCAAAATGCTGGAATTGGTTTCGCACAGCCGACCAGCAGCGAGGCAGAGGCGAACCCTCGCTTATCGCGGGCATCACTCGCCAAATCATGAATGACTATTTGGTTGATCGAAAGCGCGTCTACGTTGGCGGGCTGTCGGCCGGAGCCGCCGCCGCGGCTGTCATGGGGGCAACATACAACGATCTGTACGCGGCAATCGGCATCCATTCCGGCCTCGCGTGCGGGGTTGCCACGGACCTTCCCTCTGCGCTTGTCGCGATGCGACAAGGCGGGTCCGGTCGCAAGGTCATTTCAGATGGCCGGCCACCTGTCCCGACCATTGTTTTTCACGGCGATCGCGACACGACCGTGCATCCAGACAACGGCGATCAGATTCTCGAGCAGTCCGTGAGAACGGTGAGCACACAAAAGAAGGTGCATCGCGGGCAAGTACCCGGAGGGCACGCCTATACAACAACGATCCTGAGCGATGCGAGTGGGCGCGGAATGTTGGAGCACTGGAATATCCACGGATCCGGACACGCATGGTCCGGAGGCAGCCCCGCGGGCTCCTATACTGATCCGCGAGGGCCGGACGCAACAAGGGAAATGCTTCGTTTTTTCCTCGAGCATTCGCTCCCGGAGGAGTAAGACCGCGGCAGCCGATCTGACGATGTCGCCTGTTGGCACTTAACGGACTTGAAGCTAGCGCTATCTTAGGTCTGATGTCGCGGGCAAAGCGGACATCGTCAGACCTTGCCCCCACCCTGGAGCCACTATTTCGAAAGCCAAACTTGGAGCCTCGGATGGCACGCCCACGCCAACGCGCTTGTTTGCAAGACGGCCTGACGCTGGATCTCAATCGGCTCGCTCGAAAGGGATTTGTTCGACGCGGCGCTAACATCGGTGTTCAAGTAATCACTTGGACGCACTCTTATTGGGGCGAAATTGCCACCGGCATGATTAGTGCCGACATAAGCGGCCCGCATGAGGGCTGGTTTCGCATTCAGCTTGGCAGCCTCGACTAGCGGATCATTCTCGTTCCACGCGCCCGACATTTCGGTGGTCATCAACGGTACTTCATATGCCCAGTCACCGGCCGGCTGGCCTCGGTCCTCTGGCGGCCGCCGGGTGCAAAGCGCTTCTGCAGCCGGGAAGCTTGGAAACGCCAGGTAGCCTATGCGACCCAATTTCTCGATCGGGATAATCGCGCGCATCATGGGCAATCCAAGATCAATGCTCGGCTCTGCTCCATCGGAAAACTGGACCGCGAGGATTGGGATTTTCCGCCCAAGCCCAAGTGGATGCGATGGAAGACCTATCGGCGATACGAATCTCGTTTTGAGCGTTACGACGCAATTCTCGACACCGGCATCATCGAATTGGATCATCGATGAAGGTCCATTGCCGCCATTTGCGGACATGTCGAATGTGCAGAACATGCACGACTTGCCGTTCTTAAAACCCAAATACGACATGACGACTTTTGACGAGGTGTTGGTCAAGGCTTCCAGCGACTTCATGGACAAGGCCAAGAAGGACGGCAAGCCGTTCTTTGTATGGCACAACACCACGCGCATGCACGCCTGGACCTTCCTGTCGCCAAAATACAAAGCGATGCAGAACTACGAGTCAAACTATGGACTTGAAGAAGGCGGTATGGCGCAAATGGATGACAGCATCGGCGCTCTGCTTAAACATATCGACGATATCGGTGAGACGAACAATACCATCGTTATCTTCACGACTGACAATGGTGCGCAGGTCTTCACTTGGCCGGATGGTGGGATGACTCCGTTTCAAAAGCACCAAGGGCACAAGTTATGAAGGAGGTTTCCGCGTGCCTGCAATCATTCGCTGGCCGGGCCGCATCAAGCCGGGTTCAGTGGAGAATGGCGTTTTCTCAGGGCTAGATTGGCTGCCGACGCTCGCTGCTGCAGCAGGAAACCCGAACATTACAGAGCAACTTCTCAAAGGCGTCACGCTGGGGGGCCGAAACTACAAGAACCATCTCGACGGCTATAACCAGATGGACCTTCTTACAGGCGAAGGACCGTCCGCCCGACGTGAGATCTTTTACTTCGCCGGTCCGCATCTCGGCGCTCTCCGTATCGATGATTTCAAGTATCAGTTCTTCGTGCAGCTCAATGGATGGCCGGGCGAAAAAACGACAACCGATATGCCTTCCATTATCAACATCCGCCAAGACCCGTTTGAACGAACGCCGTCTAATCGTGGTGAGAGCTTGAACGATTCCGCTGGTGGATACCCGCGAGCTTCAACCTTGACGCCGTTAAGAGACAGGTCGAGGAAAAGATCCAGTCTCGCGCGGGAAATTAGCTTCTCTTCACAACTTTCAGGCCTCTGTAGCGGATATCAACAGGACGTCCGCCACTGGCCCCCAAGCACAACAACGCTTAAGCCGTTGTCGTGTCGGCTGTCGCTGGCCGACCGGACGCCCATTCCATGCTGCCTCCACCGCGCTTGTGACCCACAACGGACATCATGACTTTGCAAACGGGCAACTCGAAGCCAGCCCCTATCAATGCACTCAGACCTGATACGATGGTCGTTGGGGATTGACGTGCAGCGACGGAATTTTCATGGTGTCTTGGGTGTTGGGTCGATCGCGTGGCCGCACGCCAAGCGTGCACAGGAGGGCCTGGAATGAGGAAGACATTTGCTGCATTTGTAGCGGTCACGACGATTGTCGGTTCGTTCGCCGCAATGCCCGCAAGCACACAGCGTGGCGTCGCCCCGAGTGTCGCAGCTCCGGACCGCTATTGGCCCGCCCCTTACGGAGCAGGTCCCGGGCCGTACGACGATTTTGGCAGTTGCGAATGGGTGACCCAGCGTTTCTGGAACGGCAATAGCTGGCGTGTCCGCCGGGTGCGGGTCTGCGGCTGATCGCGATGACGGCGAGATTTGCACGGCTTAGCAACCATCGACGACGCGATGCGCTCGGATGGTCTTACGGCCAAACAAGAAGTAGTCAGTCGCTGAAGGTCAAGTCCTGTCGCGCGTTAGCGCCTTGCGATCTCCAAGAACTCCTCCACAGAAACCGGCACGTGATCGTACTCGGCAAACCGGCGGCGTAGCTCGTCGGCGATATCCGCAGTCACGTCGCGGGACCATCCCTTACTGGTATTGAACGCGACGATGCGCGTCGGACATCTGTATTGATTGTCTAGCAGCTCGCGGATCAGCGTCTCGTGGTTAGCATCCTCTTCGCTGGTCTCGCGCCACACGAGGCCGAGGCGTCCCAAATCGTCCAGCACCAGGTAGGTATCGATGCCCGCTTCCGGGACCGTTGATGGTAATGTACGCATACGCAACACCCTCCAGTGGCCCCAGCTCCCGGAGTCGAGACCTGGATCAGTGAGCTGGAGCCGTGCGGCACTGGGAGACGCCGCTCGATTCTATGCAGCCAGGGCGCGGATCGTTCCTATGATTTGGCTGATCTGTCCCCCCGGAACTGCCGGCCCTGGCAGACCCCTTCGGCCGGAAGCCAAGGCCGCTCTCTTCCCTTCAGCGTTCGTCGAGGTAGAGGCAGGCTTCAAATGAGCAAATGGACCGAGGACGAAGTTTCCAAGCCGATTTCTAATCCAATCTATTGCCTGCGCTGGCGCGCCGGGCCGAGCCGATCATCAGCGAGGATTTTGGATCAAGGCGGCAACCGTGCGCATCGAACGGGACCGGGATCAAGATGGAGGCGTGAAGTTCCTACGGGAATCAATCGAGCACTTGAAACGCGAAGCACCATAATCTCCCCTGGTCCGCGCCTAGCGCACGAACTTCCAGTACAGCGCGGCCATGCCGCCAAAGAGTGCGACGAGCAACGAAAATTCCATCCAAATCGCTCAGAACACTAGCCATTCGAAGTCCGTCCCGGTTGATATCAATCAGGTAATGCCGGGATTATGTTGCGGTTCCAATCTAAGGCTCATGCGCGAGATGGCGGTGGCGGTGCACGCTTGCCGTCCTTCTCGACATGGCCGCGCGACCGTGGCCGGGTTGTAGTTGCGGCATGTCGGGTACGGCACGGTAGTTGGTTGCCGCCATGTGTTCATCGGTTGTTTTCGAACCAATATCATCGGGCAACAGCTGAGAGATGTGCCCGACTTCCGCGCATAGAGACTGGGAAACGCGCACCCATCAGTACTATCGGACGCCTATCGTTCCATATCGTCGGTTGCCGAACGGGCCACGCTTTCGACCGTCGTTCCTTCGCGGTTGAAAATGTCGATCGGGAGCGTTGCGTCCTGCAAAATCGCCTTGTCTTCCTCGTTGAGCCTGTTTGCCGGCTTCAAAGTCGAAATCGCGGCGCGTCGTTGAGCATTCAAACCGATCCCACTTACGTAATCGGTCCTAACAGCGGCGGGGAAATGATTTTTTGGACCAAGGGAGAGCAGCTGCCGGGCCTTGTCTTGTCGGGACTTCAATCGCTTTGTGCGTCCGTCACCGCGTGGCCTGCCGGGACAATTTGACGGTTTGCAAGTTTTTTCAGAATAGCGAGTCTGGCGGTAACTGAGCCTTCCGTCCGCTTCAGCGCCTTGCTGATTACGGCGACATGTTTCTTACCTGCCTTCAGTTCGAGCAGGCGCTTGTCCTAATCGGGCGTCCAGTTCATGGCGACGGATGTCCCTCACCGGTGACGCGGAGAATGGAGTCGTGGGGGTGATTTTACATGATCCATTTTTGAAAGCTCGGTCAAAAGTGAACACTTGCTGTCAATGATTTTCCCGAGGCACTTTTCTCCGCGGTGGCGCCTGGCCTTGAGGTTTGGAACGTTTCTCTGGAATGACAATAGAATCAAAACCTGCCGGCCTATCTCTTCACTCCGCCCCCAAAGGCCGTCGGGTGCGGTCCTGACGCGTTGCGTATTGTCAGGGCCGCTTTTGTTTGTCGCGATCTTTTTTAGGAACGAGCTTGTGCAGTGTTGCGTTGCGATTCCGTGCCGTGCTCTGGACAGCGGCACAGCATGGTAGCCTCGATAGACGGCCTCAGCTTCTGGCTGGGGCCGTTCTAACTTCCGGGGCCCGCTGATTTTAGGAACGATCTCTTTTCCCTTTTTGTTGTGATGACGTGCCGAGGACAAGCGGCACATTCCGGTTGTTGGCGGACGGCCTCAGTAATCCACGCTGAGGCCGTTTGGCGCCCTCACACAATAGGAACCGGGATGGAATATCCGGTTCATTTCCTCAGGAGGATCCCTATGGCAGAAAAGACTCTGGACGACCTATTTCTCAACACCTTAAAAGACGTCTACTACGCTGAGAAGCAAATTTACAAATCTCTACCCAAGATGGCGAAAGCGGCGACTGACGAGCAACTCGGCGCAGCGTTTGAAAAACACCAAGAAGAGACTGAAGGTCAAATCGCTCGCCTCGAGCAAATCTTCGAACTTTTGGAAAAGCCGGCGCGCGGCAAGAAGTGCGATGCTATCGAGGGTATTCTCGATGAGGGCAAGGAGATCATGGACGAATTCGACGGCTCACCCGCTCTCGACGCCGGATTGCTTGCATCGGCGCAGGCCGTCGAGCACTACGAGATATCTCGTTATGGCACCCTCAAGTCCTGGGCTACGGCCCTTGGAATGAAGGACGCTGTAAAACTAATCGACGAGACGCTGGCCGAAGAGAAGAAGACCGACGCGTTGCTGACCAAGCTTGCAGAAACGGTTGTCAATGCGGAAGCTCAGGCCGCCGCATAGGAACGATCTCGACAAAGATGCCGTTACGTCCGTGCCGATTGGTCATCGGCACGTCACGGCCTCAGCGTCCATCGCCGCTGAGGCCGTCTTCGGTTTTGCAGTCTCGAGCTGGCACCGCGGTCCTATCGCCGGCTTCATTTTCCGGCACCGGGCCATGCTACAAGGGGGTTTTTAATGCTGGCTCGAAACGCTCTATAAAGCGGTCGGCCCCTGTGTTGCGAGCCGTCGCGCCTCATTCTCATCAACGCAACTGAGATCAACCCGATTGATAATGTGACCGTCCGGCCCGATCACACAGGTGCGGTATTCTTCCATCGCAGCTTCTCAAGGATCTCCCCAAACCTTCTGCGAAAGAAAAATGGGATGAAGGGGCCCGCCCAGCCGTCACCCATGATCGGGCAATGCCTCAGCGGCGGCCTGGGCTGGCTCGAGGTGGAATGCAATCGCTGCAGGACGCGGGCGAGCCTCCTGCTGGATCCATCCGCCGGTCGCGGGGACAAGCCTCGCTGAGGTGCAGATCTTGTCGAAAGGGTCGCTCGGCGCCGCCGGTGCGGATGATCAAGCTGACCCAGACGCGCCGCGATCATAAATGGGTGCATCCGCATGAAGAGCGTTAGGAACAGACTGCCCAAGCACAGATTGAATATGCTTTAGCGAGCGTGCGATGAGCCCGGTGAGGTACAGAATCTGGACGCAAGAAGATGCTGAGCGTTTGAAGGCCCTGATATTATCCGGAGCCTCCGCGGTTCGGGCTTCCGCTGCGTTGAATAGCCCTCTGACGACGGTGAAATTGAAAGCCAGAAAAATGGGCACGCCTTCCGCCATGGTAGAGAACTAAAAAAGGAGCTGCAAAGGGTCCTAAAAAAACAGATGAAAACTCATTTCTGGTTTCGCTGGCGGTTCGCATTCTCTGTGGAAAGTCGGCACAGTTCGGCAGCTCGACGAAGTTAGAGGCAGACGCACCCCGGTCTAATCCGACCTGTTGGTCATGGCTGACAATTTTTTTGATCGGCCTCGCGAAATGGCGAAAGACTCGCGTTATTGATACCGGAGACGTGACGTGGATGATGACTTCTACCGGCGGAGATTCGACGCGTCGCCAAGCTCGCGGTTCCAGCGATTGCAACATTTTCCCGACCAAGGCGGCGCAGGCTCATGGACTATTCGCAAGCCGCCGACTGACTTTTCTTAGCTAAATTCATCGCAGCGGGACACGCTCTCCGCCATTGACGGGTCGCGACTCAGGCCTTGCATCTGCCGGCGCAATCACGCGCTTGGCGGCGCTTCAGGCGCGCGATCGGAAATACAAATTGGTACCGTGGTGTCCACGCACGATACGCTTGCGTTCGATCAGGCCTGCCGCCGCCATCTCGTTCAGTTTAGCTTTGTGCTCTGAGCAGACCACATGCCCAGCTGCTTCCAAAGCAATCGGGCGGACACAGCGTTTTCTTCGCCGATTGGAATGAGCTGCGCTATGTCGCCCTCTATCGTCACCTAACCGCCGTTACAATTTGCTTTGCAGTATTACTGCTGAACCCTTGTTGATTGCCGTCTTGAAGACTTCTTTGACATTCGAATGGCGCAACAGCTCCTCCGCGGCATTAAAGGTGTCGTAGATTTGCCACTCTGCGCCGACCCTCGGCTCTGGAAGGTTTGCACGCTCATCACGTAGGCCACGCGACCAGTTTTCCGGCCTCGGCTCATTCACTCTACGTATCTTTTCAGTCCGCTGGCCATGGTTGACGTTTTACTTTGGCCGGCACCCGCGAGGAGCAACCTCGGGGGGCGCAATCGGTCGACATCGCTCCGCAGCTTCCCGGCCGCCTTGATGGCCTGGGAGCGAATGCCCGGAGGTAGGCTGCGGGCATACTCGAGCGCCGCGTGGGCCGCCGCGTCCGCCTGCTCAAAATCGTGCTTGTCATCGCTCACTTTTCGCTTTCACTCAGCTCTACCGGCTGGCTTTGGGCGTCGCCTCACTTCTCCGGCCGATCTTTGCGCGCATCGCGAAACGCACTCGGCCCCTGCATCAACTTCCGCTTGAAAAGGGAGGCCCGCGTTGTCCACGCTGGCGGGTTTTGTTCGCTCATCGCGCAATGCACATCATGGATCGGCGGCTCCATCGGTGATATGGGCCGCAAGGGGAAGACGACCGAGATGTGGCTGGGCACACGTTCCAAACGGGCAAACCTTCTTGCCACCCATCGCGAACGCAGGCTCCTTCTGACGTGCCGTGACAACCGACGCCGCACCCGTCTGCAGCTGAGGCTGGCCCAGGGAGAGCTAAAGCTGCAAGCAACGCTCCAAGGCAAGCAAACCGGATCATCGGCGGCTCCTCATTGTCTCCAATGCGAGGGTTAACACTAGCGCCGTGATCATCGTTCCTATGCGCGCCGGCCGCGCTCTACACTCGAGCGGCTGACCGGCGCCGGCTGGCTGCCGAGCACATGGAAAAACTGTCCAAAACCGGAACCAAAAGCGATGGTGGGGAAGGAAGGACCGCCATCCCTAACCCGGTTCCGCTCAAAGTCTACGACGAAACCATCCGTGTGATGAAGTCGGCCGTGCAGAAAGCCAAGCTCGGACGAGACGACGAAATGCAAGCCCTGAAACGCGTCGACGGCGAAGCGCGCCGGCTTGAAGGTTTTGCCGACGGTCCATCGTTGGAGGCCTTCGTGGATGGTGAGCGGACGGCCTCACCCGCACTGGACGACAGATCAGTATTTGGCTGGGAAAGAGATCTGGCAGGCTCCCAGCTCGTCCGTCACGGGGGCAAGGCGTGTTAGGTCAGCTCCGAGGCGCATTTAAAACTTCGGCTGCAGAAGTCATGCCGCGCCGCAAGCAATGTTTGCAACGCCGCACTGCGTGGCTAACAAAGTTCCCCGCGAACGGATGTTGCGAGTCGCTCAGAACTGCTTTTGCTTCACCCCAACACTGTTCTTGGCCGCGTCCACAACGCGTCCGACGCGCCCCGTCAGGTCATTCGTCGCTGCTTTAGCGCCGTCTGGCGTCAGCCCTTGCTTGCGTGCTTCCGCGGAGGCCGCCTCGACGACGTCATTGGCGAGGGCGGTCGCCTTCTCCACCTGCTGGCCGGCGATCTCCGCGGCTTCTGTCTTCAGGGTCCGGCTGGCTTCCCCGAGGTAAGCGTCTTCGACATCGGTTTTCGGCAGCGCGGCTGCAATACCTGCCCCAATCGCCAGACCGATGGCTCCGAGGGCAAGTGGTTGCGCACGAAAAAGTTCGGAGAGGCCATCGCGTGCGGTTTCGAACACGGCCCCTGGCTCTATCATCGCTCGTCCATATTCTACAACGTCGTCAATGACGGAAGCGCCGCGCCCCCGTGCTGCTTCCAAGGTCGATGCCGCCACGTCCGAACCGGCCTTTTCCCTTAGTCCGGACCGGACCTCGCTCAAAGCGTCCGGGACCTGGTCAAGGCCCGCATTTCGAAGAACTCTGCGCACCCCTGCCGGCGACTTCGCACCCGTCAGCATCCAAAGAACGCCCATCCCGATCAATGCCGCTGAAACGGGGTTGCGGCCAGCGGCGTCCCGGAGATCCTCGACAAAACCGGAGGCGCTTATGTTCTTCTCGTTCATCGCACCAACTCCTTGGCCGCGAGTTTGTCTTTTTCGACCTGTTGCAACGTGATCGAAGGCTTCATGGCGTCACCCGACAAGCGGTTGAGTCCGACTGCGATCAGGATGCCCGCCAGGACAGCGGCGCCTCCGCCAGCGCAGAAATAGGCCACAGGATCCGAAAATCCGCTTTTGATGAGAGCCGATGCTGCTGCGAACAATAACAGCACCAGCGCCGGTATCATCACGACCGCTCCCGCTCCGATCATCGCCGCAGCACGCCCTGCCTGTCCTGCCTTGTCCGACATCTCGGCGCGGGCAAGCGCGAACTCATTGCCGACCAGCTTGGCAAGCTGCGAAATTGCGTCGCCAAATAATTCAGGTATGGAACGTTCAGTTGGTGAAGTCATCGCCATAACCCTGGCTCGTTGCACGATGCGGCATGGACGCCGAGGTACCGGACGTCGAGTTGCTTTCTGCGGAACTCTTCAGGAAACGCACCACGCCGAACCCGGCGAGGACCGCGATTCCCAGAAACGCAGTGGGCTGTCGGCGGGCAAACGACTGTGCGTTTTGCACGAGGTCACCAAGATTGCCGTTCTTGATGCCTTGGGAGACGCTGTCAACTTGCTCGGCTGCTTTACGGATACATGTGCCGGCCATTGGAAGATCCGCGTCAAATTCACGGGCGGCGCGCCGCATCGTTTGCGCGATAGTACCGACATACTCCGCTCCGGATGATTTGCGGTCGTTGACAGCGTCTTTGAGCTTGTCAGTCGCTTGCGACGCCACATCTTTCGCCGCATCTGCAAGATCGGACGCATGAACCTTGAGCGCATCCGCAGAATTGCCGGCCAGATCTTTTGCTTTCTCGGTGAGGTCCTGCCCGGCCGATAAGGCC
>Ga0075369_10000780_pt1 | contig 10414 bp, 6 predicted proteins | sample EndMethybrTD3034_FD_71400 | JGI IMG/M metagenome (GOLD analysis project Ga0075369, IMG submission 71400) | Populus endosphere microbial communities from Tennessee, USA - Endosphere MetaG P. TD hybrid TD303-4 | ecosystem: Host-associated > Plants > Roots > Endosphere | place: USA: Tennessee...
GAGGAGGAGCTGGACGAGCGGTTCGGCAACGATCCGCAGGGGTTCGAGAATCCCGCGGACGGCGGCCGCTTCGCGGTGCAGAGCTACCTGGAACACCAGGGCGCCAAGCTGGTCTCACGGTTCGACGCGGGAACCTACGTCGCGCTGACCGAGGCGCTGTCCAGCCACGACGTCGGCCGCGGCCGCGGCGGTGTGCGCGCAGCCCTGGGCGGATGCCCGGTGCCGGTGGTGGTCGGGGGCATCACCTCCGACCGGTTGTACCCGCTGCGGCTGCAGGCCGAGCTGGCCGAGCTGTTGCCGAGGTGTTCGGGTCTGAACGTCGTCGACTCGAAGTATGGGCACGACGGGTTCCTCGTGGAGTCCGAGGCCGTCGGCAAGTTGATTCGGGAGACGTTGGGGTTGGCATCCCAGTGACCGGACCCGCACAGCACCGCTCACTGTCCTTCGGGGCGGAGGCGGCTGCCTACGAGCGGGGCCGGCCGTCCTATCCGCCGGAGGCGATCAACTGGCTGCTGCCACCAGGCGCGCGTGACGTGCTCGACCTGGGCGCCGGCACCGGCAAGCTCACCACCCGGCTGGTGGAACGCGGGCTCGATGTCGTTGCGGTCGACCCGATTCCGGAGATGCTCGAGCTGCTGTGCAACGCGCTGCCCGACACCCCGGCGCTGTTGGGCAGCGCCGAGGATATTCCTTTGCCGGACAACAGCGTTGACGCGGTGTTGGTGGCACAGGCCTGGCACTGGTTCGATCCGGAGCGCGCCGTCAAGGAGGTGGCCAGGGTGCTGCGGCCGGGCGGACGGCTTGGCCTGGTGTGGAACACCCGCGACGAGCGACTCGGCTGGGTCAAGGACCTGGGCCGCATCATCGGCCACGACCACGACCCGTTCAGCGGCGAGGTGACCCTGCCCGACCCGTTCGGCGGGCTGGAACGCCACCAGGTCGAGTGGACGAGTTACCTGACACCGCAGGCGCTCATCGATCTCGTCGCGTCGCGCAGCTACTGCATCACCTCGCCGGCCGAGGTGCGCACCCGCACCCTCGACCGCGTACGCGAGTTGCTGGCCACCCATCCCGCGCTGGCCCATGCCAACGGTTTGGCGCTGCCGTACGTCACGGTGGGCATTCGCGCAACGCTGACGTAGTTCGCCGGACCGCGTCGCCCAGAACTGCGCGAGGGTCGTCGAACCTGCCCGGTCACACCGTCGCGCAGGCATCGAGGATATCGATCAGCTGGTGCCGAGCGGGTCGATCGTCCAGGCGATGTAGAGCATGGCGGCGCTGACCGTCGCGGTGGTGGTGAAGTCGATGGCGCGCGAGCGCACCACCAGCAGTCCCGCACGCTCGTCGGTCAGGGCCAGCCGCAACGCTGCCGCGACCCCCACCCCGATCGCGAGGATAAGGGCGCCGCGGCGCCAGTAGCCAGCGATCACCAAAGCGAAGGCCACCGCGAAGAACAACCCAACCAGGACGATGGGCCACTGCCTTGTGACCACCTTGTGGACGAATTCCCTTGGGGTCACACGTTTTCCGCGAGCTCGACCACGTTGGTCAACAGGAAGGCCCTGGTCAGCGGGCCGACTCCGCCCGGGTTGGGGGACACATGGCCCGCCACCCCCCAGACCCCGGGATCCACATCGCCGGTGAGCATGCCGTCGACCCTGCTCACGCCGACGTCGACGACGGCCGCGCCCGGGCGAACCATGTCCGCGGTTACCAGGTGCGGCACGCCCACCGCGGCGACGATGATGTCGGCCTGGCGGGTCAAGGCGGGCAGGTCACGGGTTCCGGTGTGGCACAGCGTCACTGTCGCGTTCTCCGACCGGCGGGTGAGCAGCAGGCCGAGGGGGCGTCCCACGGTCACCCCGCGGCCGATGACCACCACGTGCGCGCCTGCGATCTCGACGTCGAATCGGCGCAGCAGGTGCACGATGCCGCGGGGGGTGCACGGCAGCGGCGCGGGGTCGTTCAGCACCAGCCGGCCCAGGTTGGTCGGATGCAGGCCGTCGGCATCCTTGGCGGGATCGATGCGCTCCAGCGCGGCGTTCTCGTCGAGGTGCCGGGGCAGCGGCAGCTGCACGATGTAGCCGGTGCAGTCGGGGTTGGCATTCAGTTCGTCGATGGTTTCGTCGAGCGTGGCCTGACTGATGTCGGCGGGCAGATCGCGGCGGATCGAGTTGATGCCCACCTTCGCGCAGTCGGCGTGCTTACCGCGCACGTAGGCCTGCGAACCGGGATCGTCGCCGACGAGCACGGTGCCTAGCCCGGGGGTGCGGCCTGCCACCGTCAGCGCATCCACCCGATTCTTCAGGTCGACGAAGATCTCGTCGCGTGTGGCCTTCCCGTCCAGCGTGATCGCACCCACGGGACACATTGTGTCATCGCGGTTTCATCGCGAGGTCATCGTGCCGCCCGCTGCCGGGGCGCGCACCACAACACACCGTCGCGGACACCATGCACAGGGCGATGACCGAGGGGTTCGATTTCGTCGCCACGGGCCGCGCTCCTGCCGGTCGCGGCGCGGGTACCGATAGAGTTGGCGCCGATGAGCCGCCCCGCCCCGCCCGCGTTGACCGTTCGTTACGACGGGTCGGCCCGCACCTTCGCCGCCGGCAACGACGTCGTCGTGGGACGCGACCTGCGCGCCGACGTCCGAATCGCCCACCCGCTGATCTCGCGCGCACACCTGGTGCTGCGGTTCGATCAGGGCCGATGGCTGGCGATCGACAACGGCAGCCTCAACGGGATGTTCGTCAACGGCCGCAGGGTCCCGGCGGCGGAGATCACCGACGGGCAGAGCATCAACATCGGCAATCCCGACGGACCCCGGCTGACGTTCGAGGTGGGCAGGCATCAGGGCTCGGCGGGCCGGCCGCCGCGGACCACGTCGGTATCGGTCGCCCGCCCGCAGCACACCGGTTTGTCGCATACCCCGCCCAGCGCGGCGCCCCCGCCGCGCTACCCCACCGGTCAGCAGCCCAATCCGTATTCCTCCGGCATCCAGCAGGGCTACCCCTCCGGACGCCAACAGGGCTACGCGTCCGGACCCCAACACGGCTATCCGTCCGGACCTCAGCAGGACTATGCCACCGGTCAGCCGCACGGGTACCCGTCGGCTCCGCAGCAGCGATATCCGACAGCGGCCACCTCCCAGCCGGTGCGGCCACCGGTCTCGGCCCCGCTGTCGGACGCCACGCTCGACTCCGCCACCCGCATCGGTCCCACCGCGGCCCCACGCTCGGGCGACGGCAATATCGCCACGAGCATGCTCAAGATCCTGCGCCCCGGCCGGGCGGCGGAGGCACCTCCCGGGTCGATCAAGATCGGCCGTGCCAGCGACAACGACATCGTCATCCCCGACGTGCTGGCGTCACGGCACCACGCGACGTTGGTGCCGTCGGCGAGCGGCACGCAGATCATCGACAACCGCAGCATCAACGGCACCTTCGTCAACGGCGCCCGGGTCGATTCGGCCGTGCTGGACGATGGCGACGTCGTCACCATCGGCAACGTCGACCTGGTGTTCCGCGACGGCACCCTGGCCCGCCGCACCGAGACCGAAGCCGACACGCGAACCGGTGGTCTGGAGGTCCGCGGACTGACGTGGACCATCGAAGGCAACAAAACCCTGCTGGACAACATCTCCTTGCGCGCGCGGCCGGGCACGCTGACCGCGGTGATCGGTCCGTCGGGTGCGGGCAAGTCGACGCTGGCCAAGCAGGTCGCGGGCTACACCCACCCGACCAGCGGGACGGTGACCTTCGAAGGCCACGACATCCACGCCGAGTACGCCTCGCTGCGCTCCCGGATCGGGATGGTGCCGCAGGACGACGTCGTGCACGGCCAGCTCACCGTCGACCAGGCGTTGATGTACGCCGCGGAGCTGCGGTTGCCGCCCGACACCACCAAGGAAGACCGCGCCCAGGTGGTCGCCCAGGTCCTCGAGGAACTCGAGATGACCCAGCACGCGCACACCCGGGTGGACAAGCTGTCGGGCGGCCAACGCAAACGCGCGTCCGTGGCGATGGAGCTGCTGACCGGTCCGTCGCTGCTGATCCTCGACGAACCGACCTCCGGCCTGGACCCCGCGCTGGACCGCCAGGTCATGACGATGCTGCGCCAGCTCGCCGACGCCGGCCGCGTGGTGCTGGTGGTGACGCACTCGCTGACGTATCTGGACGTCTGCGACCAGGTGCTGCTGCTCGCGCCGGGCGGCAAGACCGCGTTCTGCGGCCCGCCCAGCCAGATCGGCTCCACCATGGGCACGACGAACTGGGCCGACATCTTCAGCACGGTGGCCGGCGATCCCGACGCGGCCTACCAGCGCTACCTGGCCAACAATCCGCCGGAGCGGGCCGCTCCCGCCTCCGCGCAGCCGGTCGATCTGGGCAGCCCGACGCGGACCAGCCTGCTTCGGCAGTTCTCCACCATCGCCCGACGGCAGATGCGGCTGCTCCTGTCCGATCGGGGCTACTTCGTCTTCCTGGCGTTCCTGCCGTTCATCATGGGTGTGCTGTCGCTGTCTGTGCCCGGCGACGTCGGCTTCGGCGTCCCGGTCCCCGCCGAAAGAGGCGGTGCCGCACCCAACGAGCCGGGTCAGATCCTGGTGATGCTCAACGTCGGGGCCATCTTCATGGGGACGGCGCTGACCATCCGGGCGCTCATCGGCGAGCGGGCGATCTTCCTGCGCGAGCAGGCCGTCGGGCTGTCGACGACGGCGTACCTGATGGCGAAAGTGGCGGTGTTCACGGCCTTCGCGATCCTGCAGGCGGCGATCGTCACCGCGATCGCGATCTGGGGCAAGGGCTGGGGTGAGGGTGCCGTCGAACGGGGCGCGTTCATCGGCAACCGCAGCCTGGAGCTGTTCATCGACATCGCGGCGACGTGTGTGGCCGCGGCGATGGTCGGGCTGGCGCTGTCGGCGCTGGCCAAGTCCAATGAGCAGATCATGCCGCTGCTGGTGGTGGCGATCATGAGCCAGTTGGTGTTCTCCGGCGGCATGATCCCGGTGACGGACCGGGTGGTGCTCGATCAGATGTCCTGGGTGACCCCGGCGCGCTGGGGCTTCGCGTCATCGGCGTCGACGATCGACCTCATCAGGCTGGTCCCCGGCCCGCTGACGCCCAAGGACCGGCATTGGGAGCACACCTCGGGGGCGTGGCTGTTCGACATGGCGATGCTGGCAGCCATCAGCGTGTTCTATGTGAGTTTTGTGCGCTGGCGCATCCGGCTCAAAGCCGCCTGACCAGGAATTCGTCGCATTCCATTCACGGCAGCGTCTGTCGGCCGAAACAACGAATTCGAGTAGCGCACTACGCTACCGTTTCGCTCAACAGCGCCGACATCCTGTAGAGCCATGTGCAAGGTTTTCCTGAGCCATTCGAGCCGGGACAACGTCCAGGCTGAAGCGCTGTTGCACTGGCTCGAAACCGCCGAGCCCGCACTGAAGGACGAAATCTTCTTCGACCGCGACGCGGACACCGGAATCGCGACCGGACAGCAATGGCGAGACGCCCTGCGCAAGGCGAGCGATCGATGTGAAGCGGTCATTTGCCTCGTTTCGCAGAACTGGATTGCCTCGCATGAATGCCTGGCCGAGTACCGCGTCGCGGAATATCTCGGCAAACCGGTTTTCCCGGCCAGGCTCGAGCCGACGCCGGGCAGCGACATCACCCGCGAATGGCAGCACTGCGACCTGTTCGGTGACGGCCCCAAGACCGCGGCGCAGGCGCATGCCGACACCGCGCCGGTGGAGTTCCTCACCGAGGGTCTGGAACGGTTACGCAACGGGCTGCGCAAGATCGGGGTGGCGGCCGAGGCCTTTTCGTGGCCGCCGGAGGGCGAACCGGGCCGATCGCCATACCGCGGCTGGCAGCCGCTCGAATCGGCGGACGCCGCGGTCTACTTCGGGCGCGACGTCGAGATCAACCGGGCGCTGTCCGCGATCCGCGCGCTGCGCGTGTCGGGAACCAACAAGGCCGTCACGATCCTCGGACCGTCGGGCGCCGGGAAATCCTCCTTCCTGCGCGCGGGGCTGCTCCCCCGGCTACGCCGCGACGACCGTCACTTCCTGACGATGGACATCGTGCGTCCCGAGCGTCACCCGTTGACCGGTGACCTCGGCCTGGCCAGGTCGATCCACGCCCTTCGTTCCTCACTGGGCCTCCTCGAGCCCGACCTGGGCGTCATCAAGGCCGGCGCCGGCGACCCCGCCCAGGTGCGGGCCTGGCTGAAGGAAGCGCAGGATGCCGGGACGCTGCGGTTGGTGGGCGGGGCGACGTCGTCGGCGCCGACGCTGATCCTGCCGGTGGATCAGGCCGAGGAATTGTTCGGTGCCGACGTCGGCGCCGAGGCCTGTGCGTTTCTCACCGTCGTCGCCGATCTGGCAGGGAAGTCGTCGGACCTGCCGATCATGGCTGTCGCTACGATCCGCACCGACCGCTACGAGCTCTTCCAGACGTCACCGCAGCTGGCCGACGTGGATCCGTACGCCTTCGAGGATCTCCGGCCGATGCGCACCGACCGGTTCCGCGAGGTGATCTGCGGCCCGGCCGACCGGCTCGAAAGCTCCGGCACCAGGTTGCGCTGGGCCCCCGAGGTCGTGGACGCCCTGCTGAAGGCCTGCGACGCGGGCGCCGACGCGCTGCCGTTGCTGTCGCTGACGCTGGCCCGGCTCTACGAGGACTACGGCGGCGACGGCGAGATCACGCTGGCGGAATACGAAGCCATGGGCGGGATGCGCCGGGTGGTCGAGACCGAGATCGAATCGGTGCTGTCGACCGACGCGGAGACCCGCACCGCCGAGCTCGAACAGTTGCGGCGGGTGTTCATCCCCTGGCTGGCGACCATCAACCCGATCAACGACACACCGCTGCGCCGGGTCGCCCGCCTGTTCGATCTGCCCGCCGACACCCACCGGCTCGTCGCGGCGCTGGTGGCCAAACGACTGCTGGTCGAGGACGAACGCGAAGGCGAGAAGGTCGTCGAGGTCGCCCTGGAAAGCCTGTTCCGGCAGTGGGACGTGCTGGCCGGCTGGCTACACGAGCAATCCGCCGACCTCAAGAACGCCGACCTGCTGGATCAGAAGGTCTTCGACTGGGCGAGAAACGGGCGCCAGGACGACTGGCTGCTCAACGGTGCGCAGCTGACCAGCGCCGAGACGCTGGCCGCCAAACCCGGCTTCCGGGACCGGTTGAACAACGCCCGCGAGTTCCTGCTCGCATCGCGCCAGCGTGAGGACGACCGCAAGGCCGCGGCGCTGAAGGAGGCCCAGGACCGCCAGGACACCGCCGAGAAGCTTGTCGAAGCCGAACGCCGGGCCAAGCAGAACGCGCAGCGCCGCACCCGCTATACCGTCGCGGCGGCACTCGTCACGGTGGTGGCGGTGTGCGCAGGCGCGTGGGGAGCGACCGAACGGGCGAAGGCCGACCGGCAATACCGCGACGCCACCGCGTTGCGGCTGCTGGGCGAATCGCAGGCGATGCTCGCCGGTCAGTCGGTCAACGGCGACGACGACGTGCTCGCCATGCAGCTGTTGCTCGCCGCGCGCACCATCGCACCCAATCTGCTTGCCGATTCGGAATTCCAACTGTTGACCGTGCTGAACCAGGAACGTGACGTCGTCAAGATCACCGACGCGCCGGCCAAGGTCATCACCGTCAGCGCCGACCCCGCGGGCGGGCGGATCGCGGCGGGCACCGCGGACGGCACCGTCAAGCTGTGGGCCACCCGCGACGGACGCTGGAGCGACGAACTCCTGACCGGCCACGACGCCGTGGTCACCACCGTGGCGTTCAGCCCGGACGGCACCAGGATCGCGTCGGGGTCGGCAGACTCCACCGTCCGGGTCTGGAACTCCGAGACGGGTGCGCAGCTGGCCACGATGCGCGGCCACCAGGGACCGGTCCTGCGGGTGGCGTGGGGTCCCGACGGCCGCACGGTCGCCTCGGGCGGCTCCGACAACACCGTACGCATCTGGAACGCCGCAGACGGCTCGCAGATCGCCAGCCTCTCCGGTCACACCGGCGCGGTGAACGGCGTGGCGTTCAATCGTGCCGGGGACAGGCTCGCCTCGGGCTCTGCCGACGGCACGATCCGGATCTGGGACCTCACCGGACGCACCGAACCCAACGTGCTGCGCGGACATCGCGGCCACGTCGTCCGTGTCGCCTGGAGCCCGGACGGGACCATGATCGCGTCCGCGTCGACCGACGGCACTGCCCGGGTCTGGAGCGCCGACACCTTCACCGAGATCCACGAGCTGGGCAGCGATCAGAACGCGGTGCTCAGCGTCGCATTCAGCCCCGACGGCACCCGGATCGCCACCGGCGGGGTGGACAGGAAGGTCCGGCTGTGGGACACCGGCACGTGGCGGCTGATCGGGACCCTGCAGGGGCACGACTCCAACGTGCTCGACGTGGCGTTCACACCCGACAGCCTGATGCTGGTGTCGGCGGGCGACTCCGGTGACGGCACCCTGCGGCTGTGGGACTCGCGCAGCTGGCAACCCATACGCGCCACGGACAGTTCCGCGCAGTACGCAATGCTGCGGCCGGGCGCCCGCAGCATCCTTGCCATCGGCAACGACAACACCATCCGGTCATGGGACACCGTGACCGGCCGCCCCGTGGGGGCGGCGGTGCGATTCGAGGACGGGCAGCGTCAGCTGGTCGGCGTCGCGGGGGGCCGCGTGCTGACCTCCGACTTCGCGGGAACCGTTCAGCTCTGGGACGTCGGATCGACCGACGGGCGCGGCACCCGCCCGGCACCGACCCCGTTGGGTAAGCCCTTGCGCGTCGAGCCGCTACTGGCTCCGCTGGTCGCCTACAACGCGTCGAGCAGGGCGGCGGTGGTGCCGACCGGCCCGCAGACCGTCCAACTTGTCGATGTGACGACGTCGGAACCCGCGAGTCCACCGATCACGCTGGAGCATCCGGTCACGGCGATCGCGCTGTCCCCGGACGGCAGCCGGTTCGCGGTCGGTGAAACAGATTCCGGGGTGCGGATCTGGAACGCCGGGGGCGGCCCGCCGTCGGGCCCGCTGGCCGGCGACGGACCCGTCACCGGCCTCACCTTCAGCCCCGACGGTCAGGTCCTCGCGGTATGGTCCGACCGCACCCTGCGGCTGTGGGATACCGGAACCTCCCTTGCGCTGGGGATTCCGATGAAGACCGGGTCGCCGGTCACTGCGGTGGCCTTCAGCGCCGACCAGCAGATGGTGGCCGCAGGCGGGCAGGACGGCTCGATCGCGCTCTTCGACATCCGCCGCGGGCGGGCACTTCCCAGGTTGGACGGCCAGAACGGCTCGGTGACCAGTCTGGAGTTCAGCCCATCTGGAAACCGGCTCGTTTCCGCCAGCACCAACGGCACGGTGCGAGTATGGCCGGTCACGACAGGCGCCATTTCCGGCGACGCGCCGAACACGTTGTGCACCAAGCTTTCCAGCAACATGAGCGAACAGCAGTGGGAATTATGGGTACCGAGGATCGCCTATCAGGACCAATGCAACGGCCTGCCCAAGGCCGACGAAACCGGAAGGGCGTCATAACCGCCTCAACCCGGGAAGATCGAGTGGATTGGTCGCAGGCGCAGGCGGATTCGTGACGGTACGGTTTTGCGCCTCACTCGCCGTGTACATCGAGTCCTTGGGCGGCCGCGTACGCCAGCGCCTGCCCGATGTCGACCCGCGCGCCACGCAGCGCCGCAACGGTCCACAGCGTGGGATCGACCCGGGCACCGCGCAAGTCCGCCTCCTCGAAGCGGGTGTCCTGGATCCGGGCACCCCGCAGATCCGCGCGGCGCAGCACCGCCCTACGCAGGTCGGTACCCACCAGCCCGGCTTCGCGTAGGCGGCAGTCCGACAGGTCGACTTCCCGCAGATCGCAGCCGCCGAGCACCGCGAGGGTCAGATCGACCTCCGCGAACACGATGGGACGCATCCGGCAGTCGGCGAAGACCGAACCCAGCAAGCTGCAGTGGCGAAAAGCGCTGTGCCACAGCGTAGTCCTGCGAAACGTGCAGTTGCGAAACGCCGACCCTAGGTGTTCGGACTCGGACAGGTCCACGCCGCTGAAGTCGCATTCGGTGAACACCGTTCGCTCGGTGCGTAACCGGCTCAGGTCGTGGTCGCGGAAGTCGTGGCCGACGAACTCACGTCCGGTCCAGACGGATTCGTCTTGTTCGTCGGTGTCCACCGATCAGCCGCGCACGGCCGTCAGGCGCTCCAGCGCGTACTCGGTGACCGCGATGAGCGCGGCCTTCGCCGAGTCGCGGTCCCGCGCGTCGACGGTGATCACCGGGATACGGTCCGCCAGCGCCAGCGCCTTGCGCACCGCCTCGGCGGGAAAGCGCTGAGCATCGTCGAACTCGTTGATGGCGATCACGAACGGCAGTTTGCGCGCCTCGAAGAAGTCGACGG
>Ga0075369_10000781_pt1 | contig 10412 bp, 8 predicted proteins | sample EndMethybrTD3034_FD_71400 | JGI IMG/M metagenome (GOLD analysis project Ga0075369, IMG submission 71400) | Populus endosphere microbial communities from Tennessee, USA - Endosphere MetaG P. TD hybrid TD303-4 | ecosystem: Host-associated > Plants > Roots > Endosphere | place: USA: Tennessee...
CAGGCGCCGCGCGTCGACGAGGGCCGCGCGGAGGCCCTCTACGAACTCGAGATCGCGTTCGCCGAGATCGCCCGGCTCTCTTCTGCCAAGGGTGGCGGCAAGCCGTGGATCACCGACCGCGCGCTTCGCCACCTGCTGACCGACATCACCGGCAACACGCATCGAGCCGAGTTCTGCATCGACAAGCTCTACAGCCCGGACAGCGCCCGCGGCCGGCTGGGCCTACTCGAGCTGCGCGGCTTCGAGATGCCACCGCACTATCAGATGGCGATGGTTCAGTCGCTTCTGGTGCGCGCGCTGGTGGCATGGTTCTGGGATGAGCCGCTGCGTGCTCCGCTGATCCGTCACGGCGCCAATCTTCACGGCCGATACCTGTTGCCGCACTTCCTGATTCAGGATATCTCTGATGTCGCGGCCGACCTTCGTGCGCACGGCATCAACTTCGACACCAGCTGGCTGGACCCGTTCACCGAGTTCCGGTTCCCGCGCATCGGCACAGCGGTCTTCGGCGGAGTCGAGATCGAGCTGCGCGGTGCGATCGAGCCGTGGAACACCCTCGGGGAGGAATCCACTGCGGGCGGCACCGCCCGCTACGTCGACTCGTCGGTGGAACGCATCCAGGTCCGGTTGATCGGTGCGGACCGGCACCGCTACGTCGTCACCGCCAACGGCTACCCGATCCCGCTGCTGGCCACCGACAACCCCGACGTCCAAGTGGGCGGCGTGCGGTTCAGGGCCTGGCAGCCGCCCAGCGCACTACACCCGACCATCACCGTCGACGGGCCGCTGCGCTTCGAACTCGTCGACAGCGTGACCGGGATGTCGCGCGGTGGCTGCACCTACCACGTGTCGCACCCTGGCGGTCGCGCGTACGACAACCCGCCGGTCAACGCGGTGGAGGCCGAGTCGCGGCGGGGCCGTCGCTTCGAGGCGACGGGATTCACCCCTGGAAAGGTGGACATGTCGGACATCCGCGAGAAGCAGGCGCGACAATCCACTGATGTAGGCGCGCCGGGCATCTTGGATCTCCGGCGAGTGCGTACCGTTTTGCAGTGATGGCCCTTCCCGCAGCGAATCCGCCCGACATCGACAACCTGCTGACGCGGTACCGCACCGCCAGGGCGCAGCAGGCACTGTTCGATGTCCGCCCCGGCGCGAGCACCGGTTACGACGAATTCGTCGACGCGGCAGGCAATGTCCGCCCCGCATGGCAGGAGGTCGCGGAATGCGTTGGTGAGCGTGGCCGTGGCGGACTGGATCAGCTGCGGTCGATCGTCCGCGGCCTTGTCGACAACGACGGCATCACCTACATCCAGGTCGACCGGCACGGCGATGCGATCACCAACGGCAACGGCACCTTGGAACCGGGGCCGTGGCACCTCGACGCCTTGCCGCTGGTGCTCTCCGCGTCGGACTGGGACACGCTGGAATCCGGTCTGGTGCAACGCTCCCGACTGCTCGACGCCGTGCTGACCGATTTGTACGGGCCGCGCCATGCGATAACCAGCGGGGTGCTGCCGCCCCAACTGCTGTTCGCGCACCCCGGTTACGTGAGGGCCGCCCGCGGCATCGATGTGCCCGGCCGGCACCAGCTGTTCCTGCACGGCTGCGACATCAGCCGCGCCGCCGACGGCGGCTTCAGGGTGAACGCCGACTGGACGCAGGCGCCGTCGGGTGCGGGCTACGCGCTGGCCGACCGGCGAGTGGTCGCACACGCCATTCCCGACCTGTACGAGCGGATCGGGCCGCGGCCTGCCTCGCCGTGGGCGCAGGCGCTGCGGCTGGCGCTGATCGACGCCGCCCCCGAATCGGCCGAGGAGCCCGTGGTGGTGGTCCACAGCCCGGGCATCCACTCCGAGACGGCGTTCGACCAGGCCTATTTGGCCAGCGTGCTGGGTTTTCCGCTGGTGGAAAGCGCCGATCTGGTGGTGCGCGACGGCAAGCTGTGGATGCGGTCGATGGGCACGCTCAAGCGGGTCGACGTGGTTCTGCGCAGGGTCGATTCCGAGTACGTCGACCCGTTGGATCTGCGGGCCGATTCCCGGCTGGGCGTGGTCGGCCTTGTCGAGGTGCTGCGCCGCGGTGCAGTGACGGTCGTCAACACCTTGGGCAGTGGCATCCTGGAAAGCCCTGGGCTGCTTCGTTTTCTGCCTGAGCTGGCCGAGCGGCTGCTGGGTGAGACACCGCTGCTGCAGACGGCGCCGATGTACTGGGGCGGCATCAACACGGAGCGCTCGCACCTGCTGACCAACTTGTCGTCACTGCTGATCAGGTCGGTGACCGGCGGCGACCCGATCGTCGGGCCGGGATTGTCGTCGGCGCAGCGCAAGTCGCTCGGCGCGCGAATCGAGGCCACGCCCTGGCAGTGGGTGGGCCAGGAGCTGCCGCTGTTCTCGTCGGCGCCAACCGATTACTACCCGGGCGGGATGTCGTCGGCAAGCGTCGGCATGCGGTTGTTCACCGTGTCGCAGCGCAGCGGCTACGCGCCGATGATCGGAGGGCTCGGCTACCTGCTTGCCCCGGGCAACGCTGCGTTCCGGCTGAATACCGTTGCAGCCAAGGACATTTGGGTGCGTACACCGACACGTGTTACGGCTGAGCGTATTCCGAGCGCGGTCGAACTGCCCGCGATGATGCCCAGCCCGACAAGGGCGATCAGCTCGCCTCGTGTTCTGTCCGATCTGTTCTGGATGGGCCGCTATTCCGAACGGGCCGAGAACATGGCCCGGCTGCTCACCGTCACTCGCGAGCGCTACCACGAATACCGCTACCGCCGCGAGATGGAAGGCAGCGAGTGCGTGCCAGTGCTGCTGACGGCGCTCGGTCAAATCACCGGGACGAATACCGGTGCGGGCGGTGATTACGCGGAGATGGTCGCGACCGCCCAGTCCACGCTGTGGTCGTTGACCGCTGATCGGCATCGTCCCGGTTCTCTGGCGCAGTCGGTCGAGCGGCTGAGCTTGGCCGCCCGCGCGGTGCGCGACCAGATGTCGAACGACACGTGGATGGTGCTGGCGGCGGTCGAGCGCGCGGTGCTGCATCGGCCGTCGGATCAGCCCGAATCGCAAGCCGAGGGCGACGCCTTCCTGGCGTCGACGAACAACCTCACGCTGGCGGGCATGCTCGCGCTGTCCGGGGTGGCCGCCGAGTCGATGGTGCAGGACGTCGGCTGGACGATGATGGACATCGGCAAACGGATCGAGCGCGGCCTCGGGCTGACGGCACTGCTGCGTGCCACCCTGACGAAGAGCCGAAGCGCCGGAGCGGAGCAAACCATTACCGAGTCCACTCTGATGGCCTGCGAGTCGTCGGTCATCTACCGGCGCCGCAACCCGGGCAAGGTTAGTGTGGCTGCCGTGGCCGAGTTGGTGTTGTTCGACGCCGAGAACCCGAGGTCGCTGGTGTACCAACTCGAGCGGCTTCGGACAGACCTCAAGGCACTGCCAGGGTCGTCGGGTTCGTCGCGGCCCGAACGGCTGGTCGACGAGATCGCCACGCGGCTGCGCAGGCTCGATCCGGCTGACCTGGAAGAGGTCAACCCCGAAGGAACCCGGGCGGTACTCACCAAGCTGCTGGACGGAATACATAGCGACCTGCGTGAACTGTCCGGGCTCATCACCGCGACCCATCTCTCGCTGCGCGGTGTCATGCAGCCGCTGTGGGGCCCCGACGAACGCCGGCTCGTGCCGTGACCGCTTTTCCCGACGGGCCGACGGCCTCGGGATCGAGCCGGTGCTACCAGATCGTGCACCGCACGGTGTACCGCTACTCCGACGTCGTCACCAGCTCCTACGGCCGCGGATTCCTCACTCCGCGTGACTCTGCGCGGCAGCGCTGCCTCTCGCACGAGCTGATCATCGAGCCCGAGGCGGCCGACAGCTCCACCAGCCGCGACGTCTACGGAAATATCAGCGCGTACTTCCACGTCACCGAGCATCACAACATCTTGAGCATCACCAGCAAGTCCGTCGTCGAGGTGGATCCACCACCGCCCGACCTGTACGGCGGCGGGTCGGCGCGGGCGCCGTGGGAGATCGCGCGCCCCGTCGGCCTCGACGGCGCGCTCGCCACCGAGTTCACCCTCGACCTGGAGCCGTCGGAGATCACCGACGAGCTACGTGCCTACGCCGCACCGAGTTTCGAGCCCGGCCGGCCGCTGATCGAGGTGCTCCGCGACCTGACGTCGCGGATCTACTCCGACTTCACGTACCGGTCCGGTTCGACAACGGTGTCCACTCAGGTCAGTGAGGTTTTGGCGGCGCGGGAAGGGGTATGCCAGGACTTTGCGCGGCTGGCCATCGCCTGCCTGCGCGCCAACGGGCTGGCCGCGAGCTACGTGTCGGGATACCTCGCGACCGACCCGCCGCCGGGGAAGGAACGCATGATCGGCATCGACGCGACGCACGCCTGGGCGTCGGTGTGGACGCCGCAAAACCAGTGGCTTGGCTTGGATCCCACGAACGATCAGATGGTCGACGAGCGCTACATCACCGTCGGATTCGGTCGCGACTATGCGGATGTCCCGCCGCTGCGCGGCATCATCTATACCGACTCGAAGAAAAGCGTGATCGAAGTCGCCGTCGACGTGGCCCCGTACGACGGGGGGGTGCTGCATGCGTGACTTCAACTGCCCCAACTGCGGTCAACGGCTGGCGTTCGAGAACTCGCTGTGTCTGTCGTGCGGGAGCCGGCTGGGATTCTCACTCCGCGACATGGCCCTGCTGGTTATCGCGTCGGGGGCGGACAGCGAGCACGGCGGCGCCGTCGACTCCAGCGAGTACCATCTGTGCGCGAATCTGCATCTGGCCGAGTGCAATTGGCTCGTCGAGAAGGGGTCGGTCACGAGGCTGCTGTGCAGATCGTGCGCGCTGACCCGGACCCGCCCAAACGAGAGCGACACCAAGGCGATGGCCGCATTCGCGGCTGCCGAGAAGGCCAAGCGCCGGCTGATCGTCGAACTGTACGAGCTGAAGCTGCCGATCGTGGGGCGAGACGAGGACGCGGATTACGGCTTGGCGTTCGACCTGCTGTCCAGTGAGTTCGAGAAGGTGCTCACCGGCCACCACAACGGCGTGATCACGCTCGATCTCGCCGAGGGCGACGACGTACACCGCGAGCAGTTGCGGGTGGCGATGGACGAGCCCTACCGCACACTGCTCGGCCACTTTCGGCACGAGATCGGGCACTACTACTTCTATCGGCTGGTCGGCCCGTCGCAGGCCTACTCGCAGCGCTTCCGGGAGTTGTTCGGCGATCCCGATGCGGACTACCAGGAGGCGCTTGACCGCCACTACAACGAAGGCCCGCCTTCCGGCTGGGACAAGAATTGTGTGTCCTCATATGCCAGCATGCATCCCGCGGAGGACTGGGCGGAGACGTTCGCCCACTATCTGCACATCCGCGACGCCCTCGACACAGCGGCGGCTTTCGGCTTCGCGCAGGCGGCTGCCACCTTCGAACGACGGGCGCTGGGGCCCAGCGGGTTTGACACGATCATCGAGATGTGGCTGCCGCTGGCGTGGGCGCTGAACATGGTGAACCGTTCGATGGGCAAGGAAGATCTGTATCCGTTCGTGCTGCCCCCTGCGGTGCTGGCCAAGATGCGGTTCATCCACACGATCATCGACGAGATCACCTCGGACCCTGCCAAGCTCGCCGAGGTCAGTGGCGCCTAATCTCCGCGACCGACCGTGTTTGCACGCGACACGCCGCCGATTTGCGTACAGAAGTGGTCGCTCGCGCACATGGGGTCAGCTCCAGTACGGCGCCGTCGTGGTGTACAGCCGCTCAACGAGCACGTCGACGGGCAGCTCTCGAAGCTTCGCGCTGAGCACCTCGACGCTGACAGTGCCGTCCCAGCCGCGATCGAGCAGCGTTGCGGCGAAACGCCGTAACTCGAGGACGCCTTCGCCGGGCAGGGCGCGGCGGTGCAGGCTTTCGCGGATCATCCGCTCGCGATGCTCGGGTTCCAGAGCGTCGGTGAACTGCAGGTAGGCGATGTCTTCGAGCGGCACCGCCGCCAAGTCGTCCCATGTGTCGTCGCTGAAGCAGAAGTGCCAGGAGTCGATCATCAGGCCGGCACGGGCCGTCTGGCTCGCGGCCCGCACGTATTCCATGCCGTCGCTGATCGTCGGAATTGCGCCGAGCGGCGTGTATTCCACCGCTATACCCGCACCGGCATCGTCGAACAGCTTGGCGCAGCGTTGAATACGCTTGGGTGGCACCTTGTCGGTGAACACCGTCAGCACCCAGTCCGCGCCGACCGTCTGCGCGTGGTCGGCCAGCTGTTCGGCACTTGCCATCGTGGTTGATTCGTCGTCGCCGACCACAAGGGCAAGCAGCTCATGGCAACGAACCCCTGTCGCGGCGTAGGAGTCGACGGCAGCGGCGTCGACCCGATCGGCGTTGATCCCCACCGCGTTGAAGCCGGCAGCACTGGCGGCCGAGACCAGATCGGTCGTCGGATAATCCCAGCGGCCGTCGGGCGTCAGAGCAAGCTGCACAGTCGCAGGACGCTACTCCGCGTCGAGATCCGGTGCCCACGCCACACCATTGATGTGGCTGCCACCGTCGACGTACAGCGTGTTGCCGGTCAGATAGCGGCAGGCCTCACTGGCCAGGAATACCGCGACGGGTGCGATGTCGTCGTACGGATCGCCCATCCGGCCCATCGGATTGGCCGCGTCGGCCATCGCTTCCAATTCGGGATAGTCACCGATGGCCCGAAAGAAGGCCTGGCTCTTGGCCGCCGGGCACAAGGCGTTGACCGTGACGCCTGTCTGTGCCCATTCGCGCGCGGCGGTCCTGGTCAGCGTCCGCAGCGCTTCCTTGGCGGCGTTGTACTCCAGCGTGCCCACGTGGGCGTTGACGCCGTTGAGGCTGCACAGGTTGACGATCCGGCCCCAGCCCTGCGCCTTCATGTGGGGAAACGCGGCCTGCATCGCCCAGTAGGGGCCGTAGTAGCCAACGGCCATCCCATGGGCCAGCTGCTCGTCGGTTTTGTTCTCGATGCGACCGATCGCACCGCCACCCCATGCGTTGTTGACGACGATGTCGATCGCCCCGTATTCGGAAAGTGCTGTCTGGATGGCGTTTTCGACTTGTTCGCGGTCGGCGACGTCGGTGCGGACGAAGGTGCCGCCGACGTTCTCGGCCACCGCCTTGCCGGCTGCTTCGTCGAGCTCGGCGACGACGACGCGGGCGCCTTCGTCGGCGAAACGGCGAGCGATGCCCTCGCCGATCCCGGCGCCTGCTCCGGTCACCAGGGCGACCCTGCCGTCCAGCGCGCCGCTCATCGGCCCGCCGCCCCGGCCGACAACAGGTCGCGCGCTTCGGCGCTGCCGTCGAGGGCCCGAGTCGTGCGGGCGACGATCTGCCAGCGGCCGTCGATGCGTCGCAGCCGGAAATGGTTGGCCCCGGCCCGCCACACGGAGAATTCCTCGCCCCGATGCGTCACGAGAATGGATTCACATACGGCGACGGCATCGTCATTGCCGACGGTAACGACGGCCGGGCCGAGGAAATGGCATGCGCCGCGGCCGATCAGCCCCTGATGAGCATCGGACCGCACCATGGCGGCGACGTCGTCGCGGCTGCGCATCGGCCAGCCCTCGACGTCGTAGGTGCCGTCCGTTGCCCAGAGTCGCGACGCGGCGTCGGCCTCGCCGGCATCAACCAAGGGTCCGTACGAGGCGATCAGGCGTTCGATCGCACGCTCATCCTCGATGTGTTGTATCCGTCGCTCAAGCTCCGCCAGTCGCTCATCGGTCACGTAGGGGTTTTAGCCGGTCCGGGGTGCCGGAGGTGCTTGCGTCCCGATGATCGGGACCGCTAGCTTGGTAGAACGAATTCTCGTATGACGGCGGAGGCGCGCGATGACGATGGTCGACCGGTTTACCTCGATCATCGACGTGTTCGACGACACCACCGTCGGGCTGAGCCTGGATCAAGTGGCAGCGCGCGCGGAGCTGCCGCGGTCGACGACGCACCGCATACTCGATCATCTGGTCCGGCTGAACTGGTTGTCGCACTCCGAGCGGGGCTACGGGCTGGGTAAGCGGGCGATGTCGTGGGGCGCGGGTGACCTCACCGATCTTCGGCTGCGCGAGGCGGCCGCGCCGGTGCTGCACGATCTGCAGGTCGAAACGGGCGCCGTCATTCATCTGGGGGTGCTGGACGGGCGTGACATCGTGCATGTCGACAAGGTCGGCGGCCGGTCGGCGGTTCATGTCCCCACTCGCGTCGGAACACGTTTCGCCGCAACCGATGTCGCCCTCGGCCTGGCCGTGCTTGCCGCGCTGCCCCCGGAGGATGTCGATCTAGACCTGCACCGCATTCGTCGTGCCGGGGTGGTGTGCCGACACGGTGACTACGGTGCTGGACTCACGTCGGTCGCGGCGACGATCGACAGCCGTGCTTCGGTGGGAATCGTATTGCCCGACACCGTATTTCCGGACCGCTACCAGCCGCTGATGCTGGCCGCGGCCAAGCGGATCCGCGACGGGCTCCGAACCCGGGGTACCACAGACAAGTGAGAAATCGAGCCGATACGGAACCGGCGCATGTCCGGCGGGCCGGCGTAGCTTTGTAACTGCGGTTACGACCCCAGCGAAGGGTGAGCGCGGTGCGATTGCGTGTGCGGCTGCTGGCCTGCGTGGCGGTGACCGCTGTCGCGGGATGCTCGCCGTCAACGCCGTCGGGTGAGTTACCGCTGCGACAGGTGTCTGAGACGCCACTATCGGGTGGCCCAGTTCGGTTCGATTACACCGCGCTCGACGTCGGGCGGGGGCGTCTCTTCATCGCCCATATGGGCGCGAGTGAACTCATTGATGTTGACGTACATGCACATGAAGTCGTGCGCACGCTGCCGAATTTGCCCGACGTGCATGGGGTGATCGTTGTTCCCGACCGGCACCGGGTATACGCAAGCGCAACCGGCAGCAACCAGGTGGTCGCCATCGACGAAGACTCCGGGGCGGTCGTGTTTCGCGCTCCGACCGACACCTATCCCGACGGATTGGCTTACGACCCCATAAGGCGCACGGTGTGGACAAGCAACGAGGCTGCGGGCACCGAAACAGTGATCGACGCCGAAACCGGCGCAGTACGCGCGACTATCCCATTGGGTGGTGAGGTGGGAAACGTCGTGTACGACACGTTCCTCGACCAGATGGTGGTCGCGGTACAAGGCCGCGACGACCTGGCCGTCATAAACCCTGTCAGTTTCACTGTGACAGAACGAATTCCCACACCCGGCTGCGACCACCCGCACGGTCAGGCTCTCGATGTCACCGACCAGGTGATGTTCGTCGGCTGCGAAGCCAACGCCACCATGGTCACAGTTGACCTGGCCAATCGAAACGTGATTGATCACCACAGAGTCGGCGAAACGCCCGACGTATTGGCCTACGATCCTGGCGCTGACCGTGTCTACGTCGCCGCCGAAAGCGGCTGGGTCAGCATTTTCGATCACGACCATGGGCATCTGACGCTGCGGGGTTCGGCGCACCTGGCCGATGGTGCGCATTCACTGGCTCTGGACCCCACGACGCACCACAGCTACATTCCGATCCCCAAGGATCACAACGGTTCACCCGTGTTGCGGGAGTACGAACCCACCTGAGGTGCTCGCTCCGCGGTTAGCGCTCGCCCATCAGCTGCTGCATCACCCGGTGCGTGCCCAGCACTACTTTCGCGCGGTCGGGCTGGTTCCGCCGCTCGACGTCTGCAGCGTTGCCGCCCGCCACATAGACCGGTCCGTTCGGCAGCTGCTCAAGGCCTTCGCGGGCGACGTCGGCCGGTTCGGCCACGCGCAGGCCCGGCACGTCGAAGTTCAGTCCGACCCGTTCCATCGCCGGGGTGCGGGTGACGCCGAGCACCAGCTCGAGCACGTGAACGTCGTACTCGCGCAATTCAAGCCACAAACTTTCGGCGAATATCCGGCCGAACGCCTTCACCCCGCCATAGACCGAATGCCGCACCGAGCCGAGATAGCCAGCCATTGACCCGACCATCAGAATGCCGCCGCGGCGACGGTCGCGCATGGGACGTCCGAACTGCTGCACCAAAGCCATCAGCGCGGTGATGTTGAGGTCGATGACGCGCTGAAAGTCGGCAAGGTCGCCGTCGAGAAGGTGCTCGCTGCAAGTGTTGGCGCCGGCGTTGTAGATCAGGAGGCCGACTTCGAGATCCGCTGTGGTGTCCGCGATGCGAGCGACCGCCGTCGGCTCAACCAAATCCAGTGCCAGCGTCCTCACTTCGACGCCGCGTTCCCGGCATTCGGTCGCAGTCGCCTCGAGTGGTGCCGACTTGCGGGCGATCAGAACGAGATTGATTCCGGCGTCTGCGAGTATCCGGGCGAACTCCGCGCCCACCCCTTCAGATCCCCCCGCGATGACTGCCCACGGTCCATA